>Ga0163144_10007425_pt1 | contig 24038 bp, 16 predicted proteins | sample OliLak19BULKMAT1_FD_123175 | JGI IMG/M metagenome (GOLD analysis project Ga0163144, IMG submission 123175) | Freshwater microbial mat bacterial communities from Lake Vanda, McMurdo Dry Valleys, Antarctica - Oligotrophic Lake LV.19.BULKMAT1 | ecosystem: Environmental > Aquatic > Freshwater >...
CCCGCACTCCCAGCCGCCCCCGCGCGCCGGGCCGCCCGCTGCGCGTGCAGCACCTTGGGCGTGATATGGAACGTCGCCAGCGCCTTGCCCACGCGGATCGTCTTACCCAGCCCCTTCGTCGGGATCTGCTGCACAATCTCGATCTCAATGTCCAGGTTGAACTCGACCGCAGAGGCGATCAGCGCATCAAGGTCCTGCAGCGGATTGATCTTGTAGATCGCCGGCCCAAAGCACGGCCGCAAAAACTTGTAGTTCATCTGCTTGCACACCACCGTGTAGTCGCCGCCAACACGCCCGTGGATGTACGTGCCGCCCACGATCTCCGCGTTGCCCAGTAGCGCCGCGCCCGCCATCGCGTTGTACCAGTTCCGATTGAACCGCCTGAACGGCAGCACGCCCGCGAAGCTGTTGTCGTCCAGCTTCTTGAACTTGATCCCGCTCTTAAACGCGTACGGCAGCCAGATCAAGCTCGCCAGCCGGTGCGCCCAGTTGTACTTCACCGTCAGCCGGCTGATCACGCTCTCGGCCTGGTCCATGAACGACCGGTGCTTCTTCAGGTTCACAGCCGCCGGCCCAACAGGGGGCTCACCGCCAGAACTACCGCTCGCTTCTAGATGCGTCGCGCTCACGAGAACATGGTAGCGGCAACCCCGACCCCGGCGGACCACTGACGCCTTGCCGACATGATCGCCGAAGGCAGGACTCATCCTGCCTCTTTGCCCCCTTACGGGGCGTACTTTGCCACCCGCCTTGCCTCGCGTAGAGCAGGATTTGAACCCGCCATCGAACCGAAGGCAAGACCGCTAACGCTCGCGCTCAGCACTCATCGCCCGCGCGCTCACGCCTTCTCAAGCTCATACCAACCCTTCCCGTTCTTCCGCACCGTAAAGAACGGGTGCCCGGGCTCATGGTTCAGCATCAGCACCCACCCGTGCTCGCACGCCTCCGCCAGCAGCCACGTCCGTGAGATCATGCTCGTGTACGGCTCAACGTCGTAGCCCAGCGAGTACGCCTGCCCCACGTGCCACGCCGTCGGCATCACGTCGGGCACAAACACCACGCTCCGCCCGCGGTCATCGGTAAACCGCGTCGCCTGCTGGCCCCACGTGTGCCCCGGGACCCTGAAGACAAACACCCCCGGCATCACCTCCGTCTCACGCGCGTGCTGGGGCAGTGGCGCGGCGCCGCGGTCGGGCGTCGTCCCCGGGCCAAACGGCGGCGGGCTCTCGATCAGCCGCACCAGCTCGCTCATCCGCTCGCGCATCGGCAGCAGGTGGTCGGCGAAGTACGTCCGCGTCATCACGCTGCGGTTCGCCAGCGCGTCGTCCCACTCGCGCCGCTGTGTGATCAAGCTCGCACCCGGAAAGCTCAGCTTCACCCCGTGCTCAGCGCGCGAGGCGGCAAAGCTGCTCGCCGGGCCCGTCCAGTCCGCCCTCTCGCCCGGCCGCACCAGCCGCGTCAACGAACCCGCGTGATCAAAGTGCAAGTGTGAGCACACCACCGCGCCGATGGCCCCAGGGTCGCACCCAACCTCGTCCAGTGCCGTCAACACCGACCGCGCCTCCATCGCAAACAGCTCGCGCGAGGCCTCATCCAGCTTGTCACCCGTCCCCGTCTCAAGCAGCACCAGCTTGGGCGCTGGCAGCGCCGCCACGCCCGTCCGCCCCGCCCGCTCAGCGACAGAAGTGGGGGCAGAGATCAAGTCAGAAGTGGAAGGCTCATCCGCCCGCTCCAGCAGCAGACAGTTGTGCTGCAGGGTCACGCGGTTGCGATCGTCGGGCGTCACCACCCGCGACCACACCACCCGCGGAATCAGCCCGAACATGTTCCCCGCGTCGAGCCGGAACGTGCCAGCCCGCAGCAGCGTGCAGCGATAACGCGTCGTCATGGGCCCAGCGTAGGTGCAGGCCGACACATCAAACCCGCCAGCACCCGACGCCCGCGCTCTCTTGAGCCCGCGGCACCAGTCCTACTAGACATCAGCCAACCGCGCGCCGATACTTTCACCCCCGCCGCACCCCAGCGGATGGCGTTTGTTCCCCCTCCCGTCAGAACCGCCACTTTAGCTCAGCGGTAGAGCGATGCTTTCGTAAAGCATAGGTCCAGGGTTCAAATCCCTGAAGTGGCTTTGGCCCCGCTTCGAGCAACGGCCTCCAATTACCTGTGACACGCGTCGCGCTCGCCATGCTGCTGGGTGATCGCCCAAAGTACCTCTCGCTGGTGCTCGGGCTCGCCTTCGCCGTCTTCCTCATCACACAGCAGCTCTCGATCTTCCTCGGCCTGCTCGTCCGCGCCACCGGCCCTCTCCAGAACGTCAGCCAGCCAGACCTCTGGGTCTCAGACCCCTTCGTCAGATACGTCTCAGAGACACGCAACCTCTCAGACGCAGACCTCAACCGCGTCCGCTCCATCCCAGGCGTCCTCTGGGCGGAGCCCTTCTTCAACGTCCGCGCAAATGGCGAGCTGCCCAGCGGCAACTTCCGCGCCGTCAATATCGTCGGCATTGACCGCACCACCATGGTCGGCCAGCCGCCCGAGGTCACCTACGGCCGCCTCGAAGACCTCCGCATTGACGGCGCGATCCTCGTCGAAGAGTCCGCCCGCGCAAAGCTCGAGTTCGTCAAGGTCGGCGATACCATGAAGCTCAACGACAAACGCGCCGTCGTCGTGGGCTACTGCCGCGCAAAGCCCGGCTTTGATAGCCCCGCCGTCGTTTACACCACCTACGACAACGCCGTCCGCTTCACGCCCCTTGGCCGCAACACCCTCAGTTTCATCCTGGTGAAGGTCAAGCCCGATGTCCCCGTCGCACAGGTTCAGGCCGCCATCTCGGCATTGCCTGATATCAAGGCCCACACGCCAGAAGAGCTCATCAAGCTCAGCTACATGTTCATCCTCGTTGAGACCGGCATCGGCATCAACTTCGGCCTCACCATCGTCCTGGGCATCGTCGTCGGGCTCGCCGTCTCCACCGCCATCTTCTACCAGTTCACGGTCGAGAACCTCCGCAACTTCGGCGTCCTCAAGGCCATGGGCACCACCAACGCACGCCTCGCCGGCATGATCCTGCTCCAAGCCGCCTTTGCCGGGCTCATCGGCTACGGGCTCGGCGTCGGCATGGCCGCCCTCTTCAGCCTCAACTCCCGCCGCCCAGATATGGAACTCTCCGCCCTCTTCCCACCCTGGCTTCTCGCCTCCGCGCTGGTCACCATGCTCACCTGCGTGGCCTTGGGCGCGCTGCTGGCCATGATCCGCGTCATCCGCCTCGAACCCGCCGTGGTCTTCAAGGCCTAAACCTCCCCCGCATCTTGAAACTAAAATATGGTCAAGTGGATCACCATCGTGCTGGCACTCCTGGGCGTCGCCATCGCCGCTTACGCCGCCATCACCGAGGGCAAGGGCCGCCCGCCCGCGCCGCCACCGGCCGCCCCGCCCTCGGTCAACCCCTTCGCCAACGGCATCGCCGCCACCGGCGTCATTGAGCCGCTCTCTCGCGTCATCCCCGTCGGCACTCCAGAGCCCGGGCTCGTCACCGCCGTGCTCGTTTCCGTCGGCCAGAACGTGACCATCGGCCAGCCCCTGCTGCAGCTCGATGACCGTCTGCTCAAGTCTGAGCTCACGCGCCTGCAGGCCCAGCGCGCCGTCGTCGCCGCCCGCGGCGCGCGACTGGACGCATTCCCCCGCGCCGAGTCGCTCCCCCCGCTGCAGGCCGCCTTGCTCCGCGCCCAAGTCCAGCTTGCTGACGCGCAAGACCGCCTCAATGACCTCACCAAAGCCACAGACGGCGGCGTCCCGCAAACCGAGATTGGCCGCCAGCGCTTCGCCGTTCAGGCCGCCCAGGCCGAGCTCGCCCGCGCTCAGGCAGAGCTTGACCTTACCAACGCCGGCACCTGGCGTGAAGAGCTCAAAGTCTCCACAGCCGAGCTCGCGCAGGCCGACGCCGAGATCGACGCCCTCCGCCAAAGGCTTGATCGACTCACCGTCCGCGCACCCATCGCCGGCACCATCCTCAAACGCAACGTTGAGCCCGGCCAGTACGCCACCTCCGTCCCCACAGGCCCCAGCAACCTCGCCAGCACCGCCCTGCTGGTCCTGGCCGACATCTCTACTCTGCGCGTCCGCGCCCGCATCGATGAAGAAGACGCCCCGCTTCTGCGCGATAACGCCAAAGCCGCCGCCCGCGTCCGAGGCATCGCCGCCGAGACCATCCCACTAACGTGGCGCTGGATCGAGCCCTTGGCCGAGGCCAAAAGCACCCTGACCGGCGCGACCACTGAACGCATCGACACCCGCGTAGTCGAAGTGCTCTTCGACCTCGCCTCGCCCGCCAAAACCCGCCTGATCTCCGGCCAAGTTGTTGACGTCTTCGTCGAGGTCAATCCTGACCCAGCACCGGCACCAGCCCCCGCCCCTTAGGCCGCTCAGTTGAAGACCCTTAGGGGTGTGAGATCGGCACCGCTCCCTGAGCCGCCACCGCCCCAGCCTGCGGGTCTGAGCCGCGCATCTTTCGCAAACCGCTCCGTTGGGCTCGGCTGTCCAATGTTCGCCCTCCCGGGAACCGATGGCCCTAATCAGCAGCTATAGACCTGTAAGCAGACCTCTGGGTGCCCCCAACTATCAACTCCTCCAGCCCCAACTCTTTGCCAGCCGTTCTGCTACACTCCCTTTGATCTCACGGGCCTCGCCCGTTCTCTAGACCTTGTTATCGCCGCGGGATTGCGCCCGCGTCAGGAGTTCGGCATGAAGCACAGCGCCCGCAGCACGTTCATCCCAGCCCTTGCCCTGGTCGCAGTCGCTGGCCTCGCCGCCTTCCTGCCCAGCGCGGTCCAGGCCAACGACCCCGCCGGCACAAGCCAGGCCGCTGCCGGCACCGCCGCCATGCGGTCCAACCTCGTCAAGCTCCAGCGCCCCGTGACCTTCGACCTCAACGAATCAAAGCTCGAAGACGTCATCAAGTTCTTCTCCGAGACCACCGGCGCACAGTTCGAGCCGATCTGGAAGGGCACCGGCGCTGACGACGGCCTCGACAAGGAAACCGCCATCACCCTCAGCGTCAAGAACCTTGACGCCCTGACCGCGCTCGAGAAGGTTCTTGACCTCGCCGCGGCCTCAGCCGGCGGCTTCGGCGGTGACTCCAACACCTGGCAGTTCACCGAGTACGGCACCATCCAAATTGGCTCGCGCAAGCTCCTCAACAAGTTCAAGCGCACTGAGATCTACGACGTCAACGACCTCCTCCTGGTCATCCCCGTCTACGACGATGTCCCCACCATCGACCTCGAGCAGGCCCTGCAGGGCGGCGGCGGCGGTGGTGGCGGTCGCTCGCCGTTCACCGGCGGGGGCAGCGGCGGCAACGAGCAGCGCCGCCAGCAGCGTGAGGAGCAGCGCGATCGCCGCCTGACCGACCTCAAGGGCCTTATCACCTCGCTGGCCGAGGGCGAGCAGTGGGAAGACACCGGCGGCGACGGCGGCAAGATCATCACCTACGAGGGCAACTTCGTCGTCCGCGCACCTGACTACATGCACCGCTCGCTCGTCGGCTACCGCTGGTGGCCTTCCGCCAACGCCAACGCACAGCGCTCACGCCGCTTCGTGACCACCAACGTCAACACCGCCAACAGCTCAATCGGTGACGTTGTCAACTTCCCGGTCTCCGCCACCCCGGGCGGCGGCAGCGGCCCCACCCCCGGCGGCCGCTAAGCAGCTTCCCCCGAATCGTCACCAAGCCCCGGCCCGCGCTGGGGCTTGTCCTTTCTGATTAGCAACACCATCAGCCGCTGGCCCGCTGCCACCAACGCCGATAATGTTCAACCTCGCGCACCGGTCCAAGCTGGATCGGAACGGACGGAACCGAGCCCTGCATGCTCGCCCGCCAGCGCCGCACCTTCTGGAGATTCGATATGCGTAGCGGTCTGTCACACCTCGCGGCCTCGATCCTCGGCACGCTGACCCTCGGCGGTGTCGCCACCGCCCAAATGGTCATCCCCGCGCCCGTCGCGCCGACCCCCATGCCCGAGTACACGCCCCCGCCGCCCCCGCCCGCGGCACCCGCTCCGCCCCCGCCCGCGCCCCCCATGCAGGCCCCCGACATCGTCAAGCGTGACGCCTCGGGCAACATGGCCGCCCCCGCCGAGCCGCCCGAGTTCATCGCGATCCGCGCCCTGAGCGTCGCGCCCGACCGTAAGGCCGCGCACGAGACGTTCCTGACCGCCCGCGCCGTAGAGGCCGAGCGCACCGTTGCTGGCAGCGCGCTCAAGGCCCTCGAGCTGCGCCAGCGCATGGCGAGCATCGACACGCTGACGATCAATGACCTGACGGTTTATCAGCCGCTGTTCAAGGCCACCAGCCCCGCGCAGCGCCCGATGGACGCCATCCAGGCCTCCGACAAGTTCACGCCCGCCGAGATCGACGCGATCCGCAACGCCTCGCAGACCTACAGCTCGTCGATGGGCGAAGAGATCAAGAAGCTCAGCGCCGGCGACATCTCCAAAACCATGTCGCTCGCCGCCCAACGCCAGATTGCCCAACAGGCCGTCGAGCCCCTCGCGGCCCTTAACCGAATGCTTGACGACGCGGTCAAGAACTGGGACAAGGCCGCCACGATGCTGGCCGCCTCGCCCGACGCCGAGAAGCTCAGCGCCGCGATGAAGGGCGCTGGCGAAGCCGCCGCCAAGCGTGACGTCCTCGCCAAGATCATCGCCAAGATGCCCAGCGACGAGGCCAACCGCTTCATCGGGTCCTTCGGGACCACCATCGGCGGCAAGTAACGCTGCTTCACGAATTTACTGCCACCTCGGGGCGGGCCTGGTGCCCGCCCCTTCTCGTTCCCGACCACCATGCCCACCCCCGCCGCCCTCACGCTTGCCGCCTACTTCCACGACCTGGACCCGGTCCTGATCTACCTCGGCCCGCTGGCGATCCGCTGGTACGGGCTCAGCTACGTGCTCGGCTTTGTCGTCGGCTACCTCCTGCTCTCGTTCCTCGCACGCCGCACGCTCATTGCGCTGCCGCCACACCGCGTCGCAGACGCCATGATCTGGCTCATCGCCGGCACCATCATCGGCGGCCGCATCGGCTACGCCCTCGTCTATGACCAGGCCCTCTTCATCACCTTTCGCTCCGCCCCACCCTTCTGGGACCTGCTGGCCCTGCACAAAGGCGGCATGGCCAGCCACGGCGGGATGATCGGCCTCGCCCTCGCCGCCTGGCGCATCAGCCGCGGATGGTTTGACCCGAGCACCGGGCTGGTTGAGGGCCGCTGCTCATGGCGCGAGGTTGCCGACGCGCTCTCGCTGGTCGCGCCCTTCGGCATCTTCTTCGGCCGCATCGCCAACTTCATCAATGGCGAGCTGCTCGGCGCGATCGTCGCCGCCCCCGGCCAGTCCGCGCCTCAGCCCGTGCCCCAGCCCGTACCCTGGTGGTCCGTCCGCTTCCCGCAAGAGCTCGTCAGCGGGCACGCCCCGAAGCTCGATCCAGTTCAAGCCGCCGCGCTCGACGCCCTGCTTGTGGACGTCTCCCGCGCGCAGGCCACGCTCACCGGCGGCCCGGGCCTGACGCGATTCCAAGCCCTTGATGTGCTGGTCGCCAAGGCCGCCCAGTATCGCCCGCAGCTTGAGCCGCTGCTGAGCGCCCGCCACCCATCGCAGCTGTACCAGGCCGTGGGCGAGGGGCTGCTCGTCGCCGCCGTCGTGTGGACGATCGCCGCGCGGCGCGTCCGCGCGGGCTTGGTCGCCGGCGCGTGGATCACCACCTACGGCGTCGCCCGCATCGTCACCGAGCTGTACCGCCTGCCCGACGCGCAGTTCGTCGTCCAGCGCCCGCTGGGCCTCAGCCGCGGCCAGTGGCTCAGCGTGCTCATGGTCGCCATCGGGCTCACGATCATCACGCTGGTGCTGCGCGCCAAACGCACCGAGCACGGGCCCATCACACACCTGGGCTGGCTGAAGCGCACGCCGGCTTGACAAATGACATCACTGGTCCTGCTCGCCAAACCGCAGCGCCGCCGCGAGCTGTCGCAGGTTCCGCGGGTTGCTCGTCCCGACCACCGCGCAGTGAACCCGCGCATCGCTCAGCAGCGCGCGGACGGTCGCGCCCGGGTCCGCCGCACGCCCGCTGTCGAGCGGCTTCTTCGCCAGCACGCCCGCGCGGTGCAGCGACGCCACCGTTAGCGACCGCACATCACCGGTCAGCTCGCCACTCACACCGCCACCCACACCGCCACCCGCGCCGTCACTCACACCGCCCGCCGAGAGCGTCAGCATGACCACATCGCACACGCCCGCCGCCAGCGCACCGCCTTGGGGCGTGCCAACACTCGCGCCCACCGCCCGCACCAGCCCCTTGGCCTGCAGCTCGCGCAGCACGCCGACGGCCTCGCCACGCTCGAGCACCTGTGCGTCAAGCTCTGTGCTCGACGCAAAGTGCAGCAGCACCACATCAAGCACGTCGGACTTCAGGCTTAGCAAAGACCGCTCAACGCTCGCGCGAATGTGCCCGGGCGTGAAGTCATAGTGCCCCGCGCCTGTCGCATCATCAAACACCTCGCCAACCTTCGTGCACAGCACCCAGTCTTCGCGCGGTGCAACCCGTGGCAGCAGCTCGCCCAGCCGCCGCTCACTCACGCCGTACGCCGGGGCGGTATCGATCAGATTCACCCCCAGCTCGCGCGCGGCGCGCAGCAGCTCTAGCGCCTGCTCATCGCTAGGCAGAGCGGGCACCCCCGCGTACTTCAGCCCGCGCGTCCGCCCCAGCTTGACCGTCCCGAGCCCAATCGCCCCCACACGCAAGCCCGTTTTACCCAGCACACGCACCGGCACGCGCTCGCTACCCGCGTCCGCGTGGTCCTCGGCGTCGCCCGTACCGCCCGTACCGCCCGCATGAAGCTCGTCACCCGCACTAAGTTCATCGCTCGCGCCGTGATCCTCACTCATCGCGTCCACCTCAGCCCGGGCTCAAGCCACGGCAGCGGCGCAGCCGCCACCGCACCAAAGCCCCCCTCAACAGCCGGGCTCGCGGCGTTGCCAGCCGCCACATCCACACCTCGCGCAGCGCCCTTGGCCGCCGATTTCTTCGCCGTCTTGCCACCCGCCGCACCGGGCGAAACTCCCGCCGCCTCGCTCACCAGCCGGCCCATCAGCGGCGCGAACGCCAGCTTTGTTGGCCACACCACCACCGCCCGGTACCCCGGCGCTTCGATTGTCCGCACCACCGGCTCATCGGGCCGCACTCCGCCGGGGCTCAAACCCTCGGCCCGATCCCACCGCGTCGTCGCCAGCGCGCAGCCCGTCAGTGGCACCCACCCGATGCACGCCGCCAGCTCCGCCCGCGCCGCGATAATCTGCTCCTCGCGCGAGCGCGACACGCCCTGCTCAGCCACGTTCCCGCCCACGTACCAAACCCGCTGCCCCGCCGCGTTGGGTACGTCTTGCGTGCTGATGGTCAGCCGGGGCTTGTCGCTCAGCCCCGCCACGCAGTGCCCAAACACCACCGGCAGCTCGCCGCGAACCATCACCATGTGCAGCGGACGCACCTGCATCCGCGGCAGCGCACCACTCACGCCCCCACCCCCACCCCCGCCTAAGCCCCCGCTCAAGCCCAGCCGCCCAAGCCCCTCTACCAGCCCCGCGTTGCCCGAGCCTCCGCTCAGCACCACCACGGACGCTTTCACCTTGACTACACCCTCAGCGCTGGCAACCACCACCGCGTCACGCTCAAGGGCCGCCTGCCCGATAAGCACGCGCACGCCCAGTGCCGCGCACCGCGCCGCCAGCGTCCTCACCAGGCTTGATGGGTCCAGAACCGGCTCAAGAACCTGATAGATTGTGACCCCCGCCGGCGCCGCCGCAAACCCCGGCCCCGCGCTCGCGCGGTCTTCCACTTTCAGCACCGGCGTGCGGATCGCCTTCGACGCCGCCAGCGCCGTCAGGCGTGACGTAACCGACGCGGTTGACCACAGCCACTGCTTGTCGCTAAGCACCCGCGCCCCGCGCAGGTCTACCTCGCCGCTGCCATCCAGGCACGCCCGCCAAACGCCCGGCATCTCCGCGATCGCGCGGCTCGCGCTCGACGCGCCCACCCCCAGCGCGTACTTCACGCCCCCGTGAATGATCCCCTGGCTTCCGATAGTCTGCCCAGCGCCCAACGCGCCCGCAGAGACCAGCACCACACGCCGGCCCAGCCCCGCCAGCACGCACGCGCTCCACAGCCCGGCAACGCCCGCGCCGATCACGCACACATCGGCCTTCCCAAAGCCCGCCGGCTCACCCATTGGTTACTCGCTCAAGCACGAACCATCAAACCAGTTATGCCACGCGCCGCCGCGAAGCCCGCAAACGCCAGGGCGATCCCTAGCACATTGGTCATCACCACATACAACCCCGCCGCAACAGGCCGCCCGCTCTGCACCAGCCCGACGGCCTCGATCGCCAGGCTGCTGAAGGTAGTAAACCCGCCCAGCACACCCGTCGCCAGCAGCAGCTGTGCCGTGCCCGGGGCCAGCCCCAGCAGCGTCCGCCCGGCCCCGGCCCACTGCAAGATCACCGCCGCCACCACGCCAATCAGCCCCGCACCGACCAGGTTCACCGCCAGCGTGCCCCACGGAAATCCGACCGATGCCGGCCCGCCGTGCGTCAGCCCGTCCACACCTCGCCCCACCAGCAGACGAAGCACGCCGCCCGCGCCCGCGCCCACGAACACCAGCAGCATCTGGACGGCCAGTCCGGGTACGGCAGCGCTCATACGGGCAATGTAGGGGCTCTGCACACGTCCTGCGCCGCCCCCGCGCCCTAAGCGACAGGGCACCAGTGTTGATCGCACCGGCACAGCCTGTCGGAAACCAAAGATTTAGCCGCGCCCCACGCCGCCGCACAGGCCCGCGCATATAGCCTCATCCGTGAGCCAAGCCCCATCTCAATCAGGCACCGCCGGCAACACCCGCGGCCGCTTCGGCGCGCCGGTCATCGAGATCGGCAAGCTCTTTGACCGCACCCCACCCCACAGCGTTGAGGCCGAGCAGGCCCTGCTTGGCTCGATGCTCATCGACCCGACCTGCATCGTTGACATCCTCCAGCACGTCAAGGGCCCAGAGTCGTTCTACATCGAGGCCCACGGCGCGATCTTCTCCGCACTCATCGGGCTCGCCGACAAGCACAACACCGCCGACACGCTCATGCTGGGCGAACGCCTGGCCGACCAGGGCAAGCTCGACGGCGTCGGCGGCAAAGACTACATCATGCGTTTGGCCGAGGCCGTCCCCACGGCCGTCAACGCCAAGTGGTACGCCGCCCGCGTCAGCGAAAAGGCCAAGCTCCGCAAGCTCATCGCCGCCGCCGGTGAGACCCTCCACGAGGTCTACACCATGGGCCAGCAGGCCGAGAACGAGTCGGCCCGCGAGCTGATCGATAAGGCCGAGCAGCGCGTCTTTGCCATCGCCCAGGCCGAGCAGGGCTCCGACGCGCAGGACATGAAGACGCTCATCATGGATGAGTACAAACGCGTTGAAGAAGCCGCCGCCGGCAACGCGCCCACCGGCGTCCTCACCGGCTACCACGACCTCGACAAAATGCTCGGCGGCCTGCAGCCCGGTGAGCTGGTCATCCTCGCCGCCCGACCCAGCATGGGCAAAACCGCCTTCGCACTCAACCTCGCTGAGCAGATCGCCTTCGGCACCGACACGCCACGCTCCATAAAGCCCGTCGCCGGGCGGCAGGCCACGCCCGTCGGATTCTTCAGCCTCGAAATGAGCAAGGGCAGCCTCTGCCAACGTTTGCTCAGCGCCTGGTCGGGCATTGACTCCAAGCGCCTGCGCCTGGGCCAGCTCCACAAGGCCGAGTACCGCACGCTGCTTGACTGCGCTCAAGACCTCGCCGAAGCATCGATCTATATCGACGACCAGCCCGGGCTCTCGATCACCGCCCTCCGCGCCCGCGCTCGCCGATTGGTCAGCCAGCACAAAGTCAAGGCCCTCTTCCTTGACTACCTCCAGCTCCTTAGCAGCCCAGCCCAGGCCCGCGAGAACCGCCAGGTAGAAGTCAGCGCGATCTCCCGCGGCGTCAAAGAGCTCGCCCGAGAGCTCAAGATCCCCATCGTCGCCCTCAGCCAGCTCAACCGCGGTGCCGAAAACCGTGAGGGCAACCGCCCGCGCCTCTCAGACCTCCGCGAGTCCGGCAGCCTTGAGCAGGACGCCGACGTTGTCCTTTTGCTGCACCGCGAGGAGTACTACCACCTCAACGACGCCGAGTGGGAGGCCAACACCCCTGACAAAAAGGGCATGGCCGAGATCATCATCGCCAAGCAGCGCAACGGGCCCACCGGGTCGGTCAGCCTCACGTTTGTCCCCAGCGAAACCCGCTTCAAAAACTTCGCCGGCTCATCAGCACCGGAGCCAAGCCCGCGCGGCAAGTACGACTTCGACGCCGAGACCGTCCGCGAGGTCGGCATCACCCGCCCGCGCACCGGCACCAACCCCGCCGCTCACACTTCTTTCGCAGCCGCTGACCCAGCCGGTGCCTTTGACCCGCGCCCGCAGCCCCGCGCCGGTGGCTTCAGCGCCAGCGTGCGCCCCGCCGGCCCGATCAACAACCACCGCGACGGCGGCGGGCCCGAACGCGATGCCGCTCTACCCAACTCACCCCAGCAACCTCTCCAGCCTCCACCCAACCAAGGGCCGCGCCCGCCCGATCCCGGTACCCTTGATGACAGTCTGGGTGACACCGAGGAACCGCCCTTCTGACCCCGCTCGGTTGCTTGGCGACCCAAACCGCCGTCGAACGCCGCGGCATTGCGCAATCTCGCGCATCTCGCCTCGCCGAGCACAAACGCCGTCATCCTTGACTGAACCTCGGCCCTGCCCGCTGCGTAACTGCGGGCTCAGCTTCATTGCATCGCGCGGGCCATGGGGGCCCCTTGGGGCTCGGGTCAGAAGGTCATACGTGGGTTCTGTTTGGGATTGATTGGACTTGTGCGGGGCAGATGACCACAATCCGGCCCTCGGGATAGTTCCGCGGTTTCAAGGTTGGGGGTAGGGCCGGCCGGTTCTCGGCGTGGGCTCAGCAGCAAAGCGTGAAAGCCGGTCGAAGTCGGCGTCCGGGTTCGTGTGTGGCGCACAGTGGGCGCAGTGGGCGCGGCGGGGCCGCCATCGTGGTTGATCAACGCAGAGGACGGCATGAAGGCAGACTTTCGGACATTTGCTCGGGCCGCGGGCATCTCCCTTCTGGGGCTGGGTATCCAGTTGGTGCTCGGGCTCGCACTGCTGATCTACGGGTTCATCGGCAAGGACGGTGCCGCCGTCACCGGTGCGACAATCACGCTGATCCTCTCGGCGGGGTGGCTCGTGCTGGCGATCGTGCTGGACCAGCATCGCCGCGAGCGCATCGAGGCGATGGAGGCCGACAGCCTTGACGCCGTCGCCGCCCGCGAGTCAAGCGTCTTCGGGACCGTCAGCGACGACCTGCGCGTGCAGGCCAAGCGCCTGGCGTGGATGCACCGGGCCCTGGTCCCGACCGTCAGCCTGCTGATTGCCGCCGCCCTGCTGAGCGTCGGCATTATCAAGTACCTGCAGGTCACGGGCGTTGAGCGTGCGGCCGAGGGCAAGGTTCTAACAGACAGCCTGCTCAACACCTACATCCCGGTCCCGCAAGGGACGTGGGCGATGGCGATCGCGGCGGTCATGGCGATTGCCGGATTCCTCTTCGCGTGGTATAGCTCAGCGCTGGCCCGCACGCCGCAGGTCCGCATTCTGCGCGCCGGTGCGGGCGCCTCGGCGGGCATGTTCGTGGTCGGGCTGCTGATCGCGGTGATGAACCTGGTTGAGCTGGCGGGCGCCGACAAGTTTGGCCGCTGGCTGCTGGTCGTGCTTCCGGTGGTGGCGGTGGTGCTCGGGGTCGAGATTGTTTTGAGCTTTGTGCTGAACCTGTACCGCCCGCGCAAGCCCGGTGAGATGCCGCGGCCCGCGCTCGAGAGCTGGCTGCTGGGCCTGATCGCAGCGCCCGACCGGCTTGCGCGCAGCGTTGGCGGTGCGATCCAGTACCAGTTCGGCGTCGACATCACCGGCTCCTGGGCGTATGACAAGCTGCGGGCCTGGACGCCGCGCCTGATCTTGCTGGGCCTGGGCGTTCTGTGGGTGATGACATGCTTTACGGTGGTTGGCCCTGACCAGCGCGCGGTGCACACGCGGTGGGGCTCACGCCTGACCGAACGCGGCCCGGGGCTTGCTATCCACCTGCCGTGGCCGATCGACCGCGTCGAGCGGGTGCGTGTGACGGGCGTGCGCGAGATGCCGCTGGCGACAACGCGTCCGCCGGCGGACGTGACGCACATCCTGTGGACCAACGACCACCGCATCAAGGAAGAAAGCATGATCCTTGTGCGTGCGGGGCGGCCCGCGGGGTTGAGCGCGGGGGTTCTCAAGGGCCAGAGCGACGAGGGCAGCCTCGCGCTGATCATCGTCGAGGTCCCGCTGATGTACCGCATCGCCGACCTTGGCAAGTTCGAGGCGCTGGCCGAGCCATCGAGCCGGACGGAGCTGATCGGCGCGATCGCCAAGCGCGAGCTGACGCGCTACCTGACGACCCTTGAGGCCGACCAGCTCGTGGGCCCCAAGCGCACCGAGGCGAGCATCGAGCTGCGGTCGCGGATCGAGAAAGCCCTGGCGGCGGCGGACTCGGGCGTCGAGGTGACCTTCTGCGCCATCGAGGGCGTACACCCGCCGCGCGGGCTAGAGGGCGCGACGGCCGCGGCGTACGAGCAGATCGTGGGCGACCAGGTGCGGGCCATTGCCAAGCAGGCGTACGCGCAGCGGGATGCGACCTCGGCGCTGATTCAGGCCGCCGGGTCGGTTGAGTCGGCCCGCGCGATCGTCGGCGGGCTTGACGAGCTTGAGGCGCTGCGGGCGGCGCGGGGTGACAAGGCCGCCACGCCCGAGGCGCTCGCGCAGCAAGAGGCCAAGCTCGACGCGCTGTTCTCCGCCGCGGGGGGCGAGGCGGCGTCGATCTTGGCGCGGGCCCGCGCCGAGCGCTGGCAGCGCGTGATGCTCGAACGCGGGCGCGCCGAGGCTTACGCGGGCCGGCTGTCGGCTTATCAGGCCAACCCCAGGCTCTACCTGGCGACGGCCTACTTCCAGACCCTGACCGACGTGCTCAAGGACGCGCGGCTGTACATCGTTGATGACTCGGTGGCTGACTTGCGAATGACCATCGATCTCAAGGACGTCGGCTCGAGCACCGACGTGTTCAGCGCCGAGACCAAGTAACTTTCGAGCACTGAGGCGCGGGCCCTGAAGCGCGAACCCTGAAGCACGAGCCCGACACGACGAACCCTGACTGAAGAACTTCTGACTGACGAATCTTGAGTGAAGAACTGGACCTGACTCTTTGACCCCTGTCTGCCGAGGTACACACGACTATGCAACGTTCGCTGGGCATCATCATCGCGGGCTTCCTGCTGCTGGCGGTCCTGCTGTTCATGACCACCTACACCGTGCGGTTCACCGAGACGGCGGTGGTCACGACCTTCGGCAGTGCCACCGAGGCAAGCGTGCGCAAGGAGCCGGGCCTGGGCTTCAAGCTCCCGGTCGTGCAGCAGGTTGACAAGTACGACACCCGCTCGCGCGTGGTCGAGGCGCGCAGCGAGACGCTGGCGACGGCGGACAACCGCCAGATCATCGTGCAGAGCTACGTGGTCTGGCGCATCAGCGACGCGCTGAAGTTCTATCAGGCCTACAGCAACGCCGGCGGACGGGAGGAGGACCACGTCCGCCAGGCCGAGGAAGCGCTGCGGGCTCGCCTGCGCAGCGCGCTGAGCGAGACCTCACGCTTCAAGCTCAGCGAGCTGCTGACAGTCGAGACCAGCGGCAGCAAGCTGCCCGAGCTTGAGCAGCGCGTGCTTGAGGCCATCGTGCAGGCCAAAGACCCCGCGACCGGTGGCGCCGCGGGCGTTGCTGGAGTCGGTGACGGCGGTGGTGTGAGCGCTGCGGGCGTGAGCGTGGTGAACGTGGGGATCCACTCCATCGAGCTGCCCGAGAGCGTGACCGAGACGATCTACAAGAGCATGGAGGCCGAGCGTCGGCGCATCGCCAGCAGTGCGGCGAGCGCGGGCGAGGCGGCGGCGGCGCAGATCCGCAGCAGCGCAGAGGCCGACGCGGCCCGCATCAAGACGTTTGCCGAGCGTCGCGCGATGGCCATCCGCGGGCAGGGCGAGGCCGAGATGCAGAAGTACCTCAAGCAGCAGACGGCCAACACCGAGCTGGCGGTGTTTCTTAAGAACATGCAGTTCCTGCGTGACGCGGTGGCGCAGCGGACGACGCTGGTGCTGCCGGCGAGCTTCCCGGGCCTGCACATGCTCGACCCGAGCGTGGCTGAGAAGCTCGGGCAGGGCATCATCCCGCAGCCGCCGGCGCTGCCGACGCCCGGCGTTGCTGCCCCCGCGCAGAACAATCAGAGCGGGGGTGCGCGTTGAGCGTTTACTCCGGATCAATCAGCGGCCCAACAAGCCTGCGCCTGAGCCCCGACTCGCCCAGTGGTGGTGGTGGGGGCGTCAGTGGCGGTGAGGGTGCTGGTGGTAGTGACCTGCCGCCAGAGCTTGGCGCACCGGGTGCCGCGCCCAGCCCTTCGCTGGTGCGGCGTCGTGGCGTCAGCGTGCAGCTTCGCCAGATCGATGTGAGCGCGAGCGCTGAAGACCAGGCCAACGCGGCCTTGGGCCAGGCCCTGCGCTATGTCTACGGCTTTTTGCTCGTCGGCATGAGCGTGCTGGTGGGCGTCTTCTTGCTCTCGGGGTTCCAGTCGATCCGCGAGGGCGAGCGCGGCCTGCGTGTGCTGCTGGGCCGCGTGGTGGTGGACGATCTGAAGCCGGGCTTTCAGTGGGCGCTCCCGCGCCCGCTTGGTGAGATTGTGACCATTGACATCGGCAACAAGTCGATGGACGTGAAGGACCCGTTCTGGCCCAACCAGGCCGGCACGCCCGAGGCGCGCTTTGGTGACGAAGCGGCGCTGGCCAACAGCGGGCGCGGCAAGCTGGACCCTGTGCAGGACGGGATGCTGCTGCTGGGCGACCTGTCGATCGGGCACGCAACCATCAAGATCGAGTACGTGCGCGACGCGGAGAAGGTCAAGGAGTTCGCCCGCAACCTGCATCCAACCAGCGAGGAGCGGCTGATCCGCGGGGTGGTGATGCAGGCGGTGGTGCGGGCGAGCGCCGGGGTGACGATCAACCAGTTCCGCAAAGACCTGGACGTGCAGCGACGCGCACAGGCCACGGCCCAGCAACTGCTTGACAAGGTTGGCTCGGGGATCCGGATTCAGTCGCTGGTGCTTGACCGGCGCATGGTGCCAACGAACCTGATCAAGACCTTCAACGAGGTTGACAACGCGATTGCCAAGAGCGCCGAGGAGATCAACAAGGCGCAGCAGGAGCGGCAAGCGCGGCTTAGCAAGGCCGCGGGCGAGGGCGCTGATGACTTGCTGGCGCTGATTGACCTGTACGACCAGCAGCTCACGGGCGGCCAGGAGGCCGCGTCCGAGGAGACGCTGGCGCAGATCGACAAGCTGCTGGACGGGCAGGCGGTGGAGACGGGCCAGCGTGTTGGCGCTCGGGTGACCGGCGACGTCAGCCGGATGCTGTCGGAGGCGCGCGCCGATCAGACCCGTCTGGTGGCGACGGCCCAGAGCGACGCGCGGAACTTCCTGGTCAAGCTCGAGAACTACAAGACCAACCCGGGCGTGGTGCTGATCAGCGACTGGACCGAGGCGGCGGCGAAGTTCCGCTCGCGCGAGACGGTCCAGAGCTTCAACGTCCCGAGCACAACGCGGACGCTGGACCTGCTTTTGAACCGCGACCCTGCGGTGGTCAAGGACCAGGAGCGTCGGCGTAACGAGGCCGAGACGCGGCGTCGGCAGGACGATGAGCTGCGCAAGGCGCAGGAGGCCGGGCTGGCGGCACCAACGCCGTAAGTTGGCCCGCGAGTGAGGACGTGAGTTGGCCCGTGAGTTGGCCAGCGAGTGGAATCGGGAGTTGGTCCTCTGCCGGCGGCTTGAGTAACGCGGTGCGTGCGAGCGGGCGAAGGTCTGGGCGTGCGACGGGACGATTTGGTTGGTCGGATGAACCCATGGTGACACCCAGCGGCAGCGTGAGCGTGGCAGAGTCTGGTGACGCGGCGATCGGTGCCGTTGGTGGCGCGTCATCTGGTGGGCCTGGGGGCCCGGCGGTGGTGGCGGTGCAGGGTCTGAGCAAGACTTTCAAGGACTTTTGGTTGCGTACGCGCGCTAAGGCCGTGGACAACCTGAGCTTTACTGTCCATAAAGGTGAGGTGTTTGGCCTGCTGGGGCCCAACGGCTCTGGCAAGAGCACGAGCATCAAGGTGATCTTGGGGCTGCTGAAGCCGACCAGCGGGCGGGTCGCGGTTTTCGGCAAGCCGCCCAGTAATGTGGCGATCAAGCGGCGGATCGGGTACCTGCCCGAGGAGAGCTATCTCTACCCGTTTTTGAACGCGCGCGAGACGCTTGAGTATTACGCGAAGCTGTTCCAGCTTGACCGCACGGTGCGCGAGCGCCGCATTGATGAGCTGCTTGACATGGTCGGGCTCGCCAGCGTGCAGTACCGCCAGGTCAAGGAGTATTCAAAGGGCATGCAACGGCGCATCGGGCTGGCCCAGGCGCTGATCAACGATCCCGAGCTGCTGATTTTGGACGAGCCGACGACCGGACTGGACCCGATCGGCACGCGCCAGGTGAAAGACCTGATCATCGAGCTGGGGCGGCGCGGCAAGAGCATCATCCTTTCGAGCCACCTGCTGACGGACGTAGAAGACTGCGTGTCGCGGATGGTGATCTTGTACGGCGGCAAGAAGCGGGCCGAAGGCACATGCGAGAGCCTGCTGAGTGTGACTGACCGCTCGGTGATCGAGTCTGACTCGCTCGATGACGCGACGGTGGCGCGGATTGACCAGGTCATCCGGGCAGCCAGCGGCGGTGAGCGCGGGGTGCAGCGGGTCTTTCATCCGCGGCAGAAGCTCGAAGACCTATTTGTTGACATCGTCGAGCGTGCGACCCGAGAGCGCGTTGAGACCAGCGGTGCCAAGCATGGCGGGCAGACGGCCGAGTTCCTGCGGTCGCAGGCCGCCGCGACCGAGGGCGCGGGGCTTCTGGACGCGCTGACCAGCGGGCCGGCCCCTTCGGCACCGATGACCGAGCCGGTCAAGCCCGAGCCGGCGCTGAGCGCGACGTCAGGGCCCGACGCTGACTTGCTGGGCACACTGGCCAGCGAGGTACCCGCGCTCCCTTCCGCGCCTCCTTCCGCGCTCCCTTCCGCGCTCAAGCGTGATGCGACGGCTTCAACCGGCCCGGGCACGCCGGCTAAGCCCGCTGATCAGATCAACCGCTCGCTGCTGGACGAGCTGAGCGGGGGCGAGCGCTGATGAATCTGACAGATTTTATTGGCAAGCTGAACCGCTGGCAGCAAACACTCGCGTTCAAGGTCGTCGCGTCGATCGTGGCGATCGCGCTGGCGATCGGCGTGATGGTGACGTACTCGGTGCGTGCCGCGGCTGACGCGCAGGAACGCCAGCGCGTGACGGTGCGGGACTTCATCGGCGATATGGGCGAAGAGCCCAAGGTGCCCCAGGCCGGCGCGCCAGCGGCGCCTGCTGGCCCCGGCGCGGTGGATGCGGCAGCGGACCGCGAGGCGCGCAAGCAGCTTGTGCAGCAGGCCGACAGCCTCGCGCGGTTCTACAACCGTTTGATTGACCGCAAGTATTCGACGGCGGGGTTCGGCGGGGTCGTCGGGCTCACGCTGGTGCCGGTGCTTGGGGCGATCTGGCTTGGCCTGGGGCTGACGTACCTGGCCTTGGGTCTTCTGGCGGCGGTGGTTGTTGGGCCGATGCTGCTGTTTGGCGGTCCATCATGGCGCGGGGTGGCGGTCTTTGTCGGCGGGACGGTTGTGCTGGCGGCGAGCTTTGCGGCGCTTATCCAATTGCTGCGGTTGCTGCTGAGCCCGGCGACGCCGATCACCGCGATTGCCCGCAACGTGGTGGCCGAGGCGGTGCGGCTGAAGATCAGCCTGGTGTTCATCGTGATGCTGATCTTGGCGCTGGCGCTGCTGCCGGGGTTGCTAGACGAGCAGACGCCGCTGCGCTACCGCGTGCAGAGCTTTTTGCAGTACGGCGCGTCTGGCTCGTTCTGGATCACGGCTGTGCTGGTGCTGGTGCTCTCAGCGGCGACGGTGGCCTTTGAGCAGCGCGACAAGATCGTCTGGCAGACGATGACCAAGCCGGTCCGCCCGTGGGAGTTTGTGGTCGGCAAGTGGCTGGGTGTGGTCGGCGTGTCGGCGGTGCTGCTGGGGGTTTCGAGCACCGGGGTCTTCTTCTTCGCTGACTATCTGCGGCGGACGGGCCTGGCGGTCGAAGAGGTCAGGCCTTATGTGCCGGAGGACCCATCGAAGATCGCCACCGAGGACCGGTTGATCTTGGAAAGCCAGGTGCTGGTGGGGCGTCAGAGCACGCGGCCGCTGCTGCCGAAGGAGTTGACCGAGCGGATTGTTGAGGCGGTCCGCGAGCGGATGGTCGAGCAGGCCAAGAAGTATGAGCAAAGCCGTGATCCTGCGGATGCGCCCGACGAGGCCAAGCTGCAGCGGCAGGTTGAGGGCGAGGCGCTGACGGCGTTCCTTTCCATCGGGCCCTCTCAGTCGCGCACGTACCAGTTCGTTGGGCTTGAGGCGGCGCGGACGTTTGACCTGCCGATGACGCTGCGGTACAAGGTCAACGTCGGGGCCAACAACCCTGATGACTTCCACAACGTGACGTTCTTTGTGCCCGGCAGTCAGCCCTTTCAGCGGCGCGTGCCGGCGGGGCAGAGCATGACGATGCCGCTGTCGACTTCGGCGGTGCAGGTAGCGCAGGTTGATGGTCGTGAGACGGCGCTGCTGTCATTGACGATCGCGAACCTCTATGGGCCCGAGGTGCCCGAGAGCGCGATGAAGACCATGAGCTTCCCGCCCGACGGGATCGAGGTCAGCTTCGTCCGGTCGAGCTTCGAGGCCAACTACTTGCGGGTGGCGCTGGTGATGCTGGTGAAGCTGGCGTTTCTCTCGGCCGTGGCGGTGACGGCGGCAACGTTCTTGAGCTTTCCGGTGGCGTGCCTGGTGAGCTTTGGTGCGTTCTTGATGGCCGAGGGGGCATCGGCGGTCTCGACGGCGCTGGACAACTTCGGCCCTATTGACGGGCAGACGCAGGCCGTGAGTTATTGGAAGTATCCGGTGGTGTGGATCGCGCGGCCGATCTCGGAGAGCATGAAGTTCTACGCGGAGCTTGACCCGACGGGCAAGCTGGTTGAGGGGCGGCTGCTGGGCTGGGGCGACGTGGGCTTCAGCGTTGTGTTGCTGGGGCTGCTGACGCTGGTGCTGCTGGTGATCGCGGGGATGATCTTCCGCAACCGCGAACTGGCGACGTACTCGGGCCAGTAGGTTGTGCAGGGCGGGCGCTGGTGCTGATCGCTGGATGGAGGGCGTTTGTCGCTGGGTGCTGAGTGATGGTGGTGAGCGGTGGTGGGGCGTTGGTGCGTTGGGGCGTGAGGCGCGGGCCAGGGGTTGTTCGGTCGGCAGCTTCGCAGCGGGGGCGGCATGACGATGGGCAGTGACAGGTTCAACTCGGTGCACGGCACGGCAGTAGTCGGCTTGCGCGCAGAACGCGGCGCAACAAGCAAAAGCGGGCTGGGCCAGAGCGCGATGAGCCAACAGGCGCGGGGCCACGCAGGCGCGCTTGCGGGGGTGCGCACAGGTGCGCGCGCAAGAGGCGGCTTTGTTCACCTCAGCGCGCTGGTGGCGCTGTGCTTGGGGTTGGTTGCCAGCACGGTGTTGACGGTGCGTTTGGCCGCGAGCGCCGGGCGGCACCAGCTTGTGTACACCACGAAGGTAGAGGCGGGGATGAGCAGCGAGGAGGCCCTGGGCATTGCCGCCGGGGCGTTCCGCGGCTTGATCGTCAACATGCTGTGGATCCGGGCGAACAACCTGAAGCAGGACGGGAAGTTCTGGGAGGCCAGCGACCTGGCGCGGACGATCACGCGTTTGCAGCCGCGGTTCCCGCGGGCGTGGGGCTTTCACGCGTGGAACCTGGCGTACAACATCAGCGTGGCGACGCAGACGCCGGCGGAGCGTTGGCAGTGGGTCAACGCGGGGATCCGGCTGCTGCGTGACGAGGCGATCCCTCGGAACCCCAACAGCCTACTGCTGCACAAGGACCTGTCGTGGATCTTTCTGCACAAGATGCAGCAGCGGATGGACGACGCGAACAACTATTACAAGTTTCAGTTCGCGGTGGAGTGGACGGTGGCCGCGGGCCCGCCGCCGGTGCGAACCAAAGAGAACCGGGCGAGCGCGACGTTCATTGAAGAGTGCGCGGCGCGGTTTGACAACATCGCAGCTGCGATGGGCACGCCCGATGAGCTGTTCGAGAAGTTCCCGCAGACCAAGGCCGCTTACGCGGCGCTAAAGACCGGGGCGGGGATCGACCTTGACCGCGAGTCCGGCCGGCTGGAGTTCCTGCTGGGGCGCGAGCGCGTCCGGGCGGCGCAGCGCCGGGCCGAGCTGCTCAACGCCGCGACGGGCCTCGACGGCGTGCACCCGGCGCTGATCAAGATGTTCACCGATGAGTCGAGCTTTGCGCCGGTAGCGCAGCCGCTGCTGCTGCACGTGCGCAAGCGCGTGCTGGTCGAGACGTACAAGATGGAGCCGGACCGGATGGCGCGGTACACGCGCAAGTACGGCCCGCTGGACTGGCGGCACCCCGCGGCGCACGCGCTGTACTGGGCGGCCCGGGGCGTAGAGCTGGCGCTGCTGCGCGTCGAGGACCAGAACCGATCGGACTTTGACTTTATCAATACCGATCGCCAGGTCATCCACTCGCTGCAGGAGCTGTACCGCACTGGTATGGTGCAGTACGACGTGCTGATGGCCGACGACCGGTTCTTCACGCAGATGCCCGCGGCTGATTTCATCCGCGCGTACGACCAGACCATCACCGAGCTGATGGAGCGTGAAGATGTGCAGATGGACAAGACCAAGGGCGTTGACATGCGGGCCCGGGTCTTCCGCTTCTACTCGGCCGGCTACGAGAACTTCATCTCTGACGCCATCGTGCTGCTGTACCGGCGCGGGCAGCTTGACGAGGCCCGCGAGTATCAGCTCAAGCTGGCGGCCTGGGCGGGGCGCAACCAGAACGACTTCCGCCAGGAGGAGATCCGCACGCGTCCGCTGGAGGATTACGTCAGCGAGCAGATCATCGATCGAATCACTACGCCCAACGTGGCGCTGCAGGAGGTTTACGGCTCGCTGCAGGGCGCGTACTTCAACGGGCTGCTGGCGGGCGATGATGAGCTGTTCCGCAGCCAGTTCGAGTACGCCAAGCGGTTCCACAAGGCCTACATGGACCAGCAGTACCGCATTACCAACGTTGACGCGCAGCGCGGGCGCATGAGCGGGGTGATGGACTCGGACTTCAAGTTTGTCGCGGGCCAGATCCTGTTTTTGACAGTCCAGCTTGTCGGGCCCATTGAGGGCTCGGTGATGTTTACACGCGCGCCCGGCGAGGTGCAGCCGTACGCGTATCTGCTGCTGCGCGACACCTTCCCCCAGGGCCCGGCCGCCGAGACCGAGGCGGGGCGTGCGGTTGCCAGGCTGTTCCCCAAGCCGCCGGGCTTTGACGCGTTTGAGCGGCAGTTCGAGGCTCAGATCCGCCAGCGTCAGTTGATGGGCAACCAAGAGCAGAAGTGAGCGCGGGTCGAGGCGGCGAGCCGTCGCACGCAGGGCGTGTCGGGCAGGGAGTAAACTTGCGCATGGCCAAGCGATCTATGCCCGCGCGCAGCCCCCTGCCCGCCACCTTGTCGGCCGTCAACGGTTCAGCCAAGCACCGGGCAAAGCCGACGCCAGAGCCCATGGCGACGCTGTTACCCGCGCCAAAGTCCGCACTCAAGCCCACTTCGAAACGCGCCATCGCTTCGGTCACCATCGGTGGTGAAAGTTCTGGCGCGCGAGAGAGTGCGCCTTGGAACTACGCGCCC
>Ga0163144_10007426_pt1 | contig 24034 bp, 29 predicted proteins | sample OliLak19BULKMAT1_FD_123175 | JGI IMG/M metagenome (GOLD analysis project Ga0163144, IMG submission 123175) | Freshwater microbial mat bacterial communities from Lake Vanda, McMurdo Dry Valleys, Antarctica - Oligotrophic Lake LV.19.BULKMAT1 | ecosystem: Environmental > Aquatic > Freshwater >...
ATCACCGACTGGGAATGCCTGTGCGGCAAGTACAAGCGCATGAAGCATCGCGGCGTGATCTGCGACAAGTGCGGCGTCGAAGTGACGCAGGCCAAGGTGCGCCGCGAGCGCCTGGGCCACATCCGGCTGGCCACCCCGGTGAGCCACGTGTGGTTCTTCAAGGGGCTGCCGAGCCGCATCGGCCACCTGCTCGACATCGCGCTGCGCGATCTCGAGCGCGTGCTCTACTTCGAGGCCTACGTCGTCATCGATCCAGGCGACACCGACCTCAAGCAGAACCAGCTGCTCAACGAAGACCAGTTCCGCAAGGCGCGTGAAGAGTACGGCTTTACCAAGTTCAAGGCGCAGATGGGCGCCGAGGCGATCAAGGAACTGCTCAAGCGGGTCCAGATCGACACGCTGGCGGTCGAGCTGCGCGAGAAGATGCGCACCGAGACGTCGGCCCAGAAGAAGCTCAAGTACGCCAAGCGCCTGAAGGTCGTCGATTCGTTCCGCAAGTCGAGCAACAAGCCGGAATGGATGATTCTCGACGTGGTGCCGGTGATTCCGCCCGAACTGCGGCCGCTCGTGCCGCTCGACGGCGGGCGCTTCGCCACCTCCGACCTGAACGACTTGTATCGCCGCGTGATCAACCGGAACAACCGCCTGAAGAAGCTCATGGAGCTGAAGGCGCCGGACGTCATCATCCGCAATGAGAAGCGCATGCTGCAGGAGGCCGTCGACGCGCTGTTCGACAACGGCCGCCGCGGCCGCGTGCTGCGCGGGGCCAACAATCGCCCCCTGAAGTCGCTGTCCGACACCCTCAAGGGCAAGCAGGGCCGGTTCCGTCAGAACCTGCTCGGCAAGCGCGTCGACTACTCGGGCCGCTCGGTCATCGTCGTCGGACCGGAACTGAAGCTCCACCAGTGCGGCCTGCCGAAGAAGATGGCGCTCGAGCTGTTCAAGCCGTTCATCTACAACAAGCTCGAAGCGCGCGGCCTGGTCGCCACCATCAAGCAAGCCAAGGAGATGGTCGAGAAGCAGGTGCCCGAAGTGTGGGACGTGCTCGAAGAGGTGATCAAGGAGCACCCGGTGCTGCTCAACCGCGCGCCGACGCTGCATCGCCTGGGCATCCAGGCGTTCGAGCCTGTTCTGGTCGAGGGTAAGGCCATCCGCATCCACCCGCTGGTGTGCACGGCGTTCAACGCCGACTTCGACGGCGACCAGATGGCGGTGCACATCCCGCTCTCGCCCGAGGCGCAGATCGAAGCGACCGAGCTCATGATGTCGTCGCGCAACGTGCTCTCGCCGAGCAACGGCGCGCCCATCACGGTGCCTTCGCAGGACATCGTGCTCGGCTGCTACTACATGACCAAGTCGAAGGCCGGCGCCAAGGGCGAAGGCCGGGCGTTCGGCAGTACCGATGACGTGGTGCTGGCGCTCGAAGCCGGCGAGCTCGAGACGCTCTCGCCGATCCGCCTGCGCTACACCGGTCCGTTGCAGGACCTGACGGCGGCGCGCGACGACCAGGACGTGCTCCACACCGAAGTGCAGCACGTCGAGAACAAGATCATCAACACCACGGTGGGCCGGGTGCTGTTCAACGACGGGCTGCCCAAGGGCCTGCCGTTCGTGAACGGCCTGCTCAAGAAGAAGGGCCTGCAGCAGCTGGTGCAGCGCTGCTACCTGCACCACGGCCTGCAGACCACCGTCGAGATGCTCGACGGCCTGAAGACCACCGGCTTCACCTACGCCACCAAATCGGGCCTGTCGGTCGGCATCAAGGACCTGATCATCCCGAAGAGCAAGGCGGAAGTGGTGGCCCGGGCCAGCGAAGAGGTCATCCGCGTCGAGCAGCAGTACCTCGAAGGCGCGATCACCAACGGCGAGCGCAAGAACAAGATCATCGCGCTCTGGTCGGACGTGACCGAGAAGGTTGCCGACGAGATGTTCTCCGAGATGGAGAAGCTCGACCGCGAGGGCCGCACGTTCAACCCGGTGTTCATCATGGCCGACTCGGGCGCCCGCGGCAGCAAGCAGCAGATTCGTCAGCTGGCCGGCATGCGCGGCTTGATGGCCAAGCCATCGGGTGAAATCATCGAGACGCCGATTCGCGCGAACTTCCGCGAAGGCCTGTCGGTGCTCGAGTACTTCATCTCGACCCACGGCGCCCGTAAGGGCCTGGCCGACACGGCCCTGAAGACGGCCGACTCGGGCTATCTGACGCGGCGTCTGGTCGACGTGGCGCAGGACGTGATCATCTCGGAGATCGACTGCGGCACGGTGGACGGCATCGAGGCCAGGGCGATCGTGGAGAGCGGCGAGATCATCGAGCCGCTGCGCGACCGGATCATCGGGCGCGTGTCGCTCGAGAAGATCATCGACGCGGTGACCGGCAACGTCGTGCTCGACGTGAACGACGTCATCGACGAGGACAAGGCGTCGGAAGTGCAGGACGCCGGCATCGAGAAGGTGAAGATCCGCTCGGTGCTGACCTGCCAGTCACGGCGCGGGGTCTGCGCCAATTGCTACGGCCGCGACCTGTCCACCGGCAAGCTGGTGGAACTGGGTCTGGCCGTGGGCGTCATCGCGGCGCAGTCGATCGGCGAGCCCGGCACGCAGCTCACGATGCGCACGTTCCACATCGGCGGCACGGCGTCGCGGGTGTCGGAACAGTCGGGCCTCGACGCCAAGCACGCGGGCACCGTGCGCTTCGACAACCTCGCGGTGGTCGAACGCGTCAAGGGCGCGCCGGGCACGGCCGCCGACCTGATCGTGATGAACCGCAACGGTCACATCGTGGTGCAGGACGACAAGGGCCGCGACCGCGAACGTTACCAGGTCGTTTACGGCGCGCATCTGCGCGTGAAGGACGGCCAGAAGGTGGATCAGGGCCAGATTTTGGTCGAGTGGGATCCCTACACCTTCTCGATTCTCACCGAGGAGACGGGCAACGTCAGGTTCAAGGACATCATCGAAGGCGTGACCGTGCACGAGGATCTCGACGAGATCACCGGCCTGTCACGGTTGATCGTGATGGACTCGGCTGACGAGAAGCGTCAGCCCACGGTCGAGATCCGCGGCGCCGACGGCAAGGTCGGCCGCAAGTACATCATGCCGGTCCACGCGCACATGATGGTGCAGGACGGCGAAGAGGTGCTGGCCGGCGACGTGCTGGCGAAGATTCCGCGGGAAACCACCAAGACGAAGGACATCACGGGCGGCCTGCCGCGCGTGGTCGAGCTCTTCGAGGCGCGCAAGCCGCGGGACCCGGCGGTGATCAGCGAGATCGACGGCATCGTCAAGCACGGCGGCGTCGTGAAGGGCCAGCGCAAGATTCTCATCGTGCCCGACGAGGGCGGCGGCGAGGCGCGCGAGTACTCGATTCCGCGCGGTGTGCACGTCAATGTGCAGGACGGCGAACGCGTGCGCGCGGGCGATCCGCTCATGGACGGTCCGAGCAACCCGCACGACATCCTGCACGTGCTGGGCGAGAAGGAACTGCAGAAGTACCTGGTCAACGAAGTGCAGGAGGTCTATCGCCTGCAGGGCGTGAACATCAACGACAAGCACATCGAGGTGATGGTGCGTCAGATGCTGCGGTGGGTGCGCGTCGAGGACGTGGGCGACACCGAGTTCCTGATCGACGAGCAGGTCGACAAGTTCCGCTTCCTGAGCGAGAACGAACGGGTCCTCGCCGACAACGGCCGCCCGGCGACCGCGCAGCCGCTGCTGCTCGGCATCACCAAGGCGTCGCTGTCGACCGAATCGTTCATCTCGGCGGCGTCGTTCCAGGAGACCACGCGCGTGCTCACCGAGGCGTCGATTTCAGGCAAGGTGGATCACCTCCGCGGCCTGAAGGAGAACGTCACGATGGGCCGGCTCATTCCGGCGGGCACGGGGTTCTGGTGGTATCGGCATCTGTCGATTCCCGCCGACGAACCACCGCCGCCGCCGGCCCCGACGCAGCCGGTCGACGACGAGCTCGAGCTCGACCGCGAGCTCGAGTACCTGGTGGAACCGGACGAGCCGGTCACCCGCGGGAGTGGCGGTAGTGGCGGGGACCTGGCCGACTAGGGCACGTTCCGGGACGCGGAGCCGGGTCCCTGGGAACAAGACGAAACGACGAAGGGCGCGCGATTCTATCGCGCGCCCTTCGTCTTGTACGACGGTATTGAGAATTGCTTCTTCCGAGCCCCGAGCCCCGAGCCCCTACGCGCGAGCGGCGGAGCGATTCGCCGCCGCGAGCATCGACGACGCCGTGTAGACCACCACGATCACCACCAGCCAGCGCACATAGAGCAGCGGCAGTGACTTGACGATGAAGGCCGCGACCAGCACGGCGAGCGGACCGCCGACGGCAAGGCCAACCGCGGCGCGCAGGTGGTACGCCTCCTTCGGGATGAACTGGAGGCTTCCGACCGGCATCAGGAAGGCGCACGAGCCCATCATGATCGGAAAGGCGGCGGTCGGGTTCATCCCGAGCAGGCTGATCACGATCATGCAGGGCGCATAGAGCCCGATGCCGAGCGTCATCATCGCACCCAGCACCAGGTTGGCGCCGACCCCGATCGCGAGCTTGCCGCCGCTGAGGCCCAGCGCGGTGCCGCCGCCAGGCACGAGGCCGACGAGCTGCAACAACATGATCGTCGCCGCCAAGAGCAGCGCCGAGCCCATGCCGAGCTGCACGGCCCGGCGCGGCATGCCGGCGACGACACCCGCGCCCAGCCACGCGCCGGCGCAGGCGGCGGCGACGAGCAGGGCCAGGGTCGTGAAGTCGACCTCTACGATCTGCGTGAAGATGATCGCCTGGGTCACCGTCGGCACGACGTGGCCGACATTGAGCGTGCCGGGAATCAACTCATCGGGCACGATCTTCCAGGCGCGGAACATCGCTGTCGTCGGCGCGAACGAGCCGATGCCGAGCGTGTCGAAGAAGTTCGTGACGGCCCCGACGAAGAGCTGCAGAGGCGTCGGCCACACCGGCTCATGCGAGCCGTGGCCGCCGGCCGCGCGCTTCGCCTTGGCAGTGGCGATCCAGGTGCCCAGGTAGAAGCCCGTGACACCGATCATCGAGCTGACGAGAATTGACAGTGAGTTCATGGTGGCGCGTGAGGGCTAGCCGACGAACTTGTAGCCGCTGCCGTGAATGGTGAGGATGTGTTCGGGCTCGTGCGGCGCTCGCTCGATCTTCTGCCGGAGCTTGGCCACGAAGTTGTCGATCGTGCGCGTGGTCGGGAACTCCTCGTAGCCCCACACCTCGTTCAGGATCTGCTCGCGCGTCACTACCTTGCCCCGGTGCAGCACGAAGTAGCGGAGCAACTCGAACTCGCGGGCCGTGAACTCCACGCGGCGCTTCTCGCGGCGCGCCTGGTGAAGCTTGAAATCGATCTCGAGATCGCCAATCCGCACGACCTCTTCGGGCGGCGGCCGGGTGCTGGTCCGGCGCAGCACGGCGCGCACGCGCGCCAGCAATTCGGTGATCGAGAACGGCTTGGTCACGTAGTCGTCGGCGCCCAGCTCGAGGCCCAGCACCTTGTCGGTTTCCGCCGACCTGGCCGTCAGCATCACGATCGAGGTGGTGCTCGAACGCTCGCGCAGCTCGCGGCACACGTCGAAGCCGTTCTTCCGGGGCAGCATCAGATCGAGGATGACCAGGTCCGGGTTGAACGCGGCGGCCCGTGCCAGCCCCTGCTCGCCGTCGCTCGCCGTCTGCACTTCGTAGCCCTCGAGTTCGAGGTTGTCACGCAGTCCGAGCAGCATCTGCGGCTCGTCCTCGATCACCAGGATTCGCTTCATGTCGATCTCCGTACGCGTCGGCCGTGCCGGCCGGAATGGGGAAGGCGAGGGTGAATATGCTGCCGCGGCCGGGTTCGCTCTCGACGCTCACGGCGCCGCCGTGCCCCCGCATGGTGTGGTCGACGATGGCCAGGCCGAGGCCGCAGCCCTGCGGTCCTCCGCCGAGGCCGCTGTCGACCCGGTAGAACTTCCGGAACACGAGGCGCAGGTCGCGTTTGGCGATGCCGATGCCGTGGTCGGTCACGCGCACCGCCACGTCGGCGCCAGCGCGGGCGACGTCGACCTCGATGTCGCGGTGCTCGCGTGCGTATTTCATGGCGTTGGCCAGGATGTTCTCGATCGCTTGCTGCACGGCGCCCGTGTCGATATCGACCGGGGGCAGGCCGGGTTCGACCCGCGTCACCACGTTGAAGCGGCCCTGCTCGAACTGGCTCTGCAGCCGTGCCACGACCTCGCGCGTGACCTCACCGAGGTCGGCTGGTGCCGTGCGATAGGGGCGCAGGCCTGCCTCCATCCGTGAGAAGTCGAGCAGGTTCTCGATCAGACGCGTGAGCTTCTTGGCCTCGCCGTTGATGATCCGGTAGTACTCCGCGGCCCGTTCCGGGGTGCGGACCCGGCCCAATTCGAGCGTCTCGGCAAACAACTGGATGAGCGCGAGGGGCGTCTTGAGGTCGTGTGAGACCGAGGCTACGAAATTGGATTTCAGTTCGGCGAGGCGGACCTCACGCGCGGCGGCGCCAGCCACGAAGAAGACGCCGGCGGCCATCACCAGCGCGAGCATCGCCATCAGCGCCAGTTGCGGCCGGCTGCTCGACTCGGCGATCGCGGCGATGGTGCGATTGCCGAAGCCGGTCTGCAGCGTCCAGGTCTCGGGCTCCACCTCGAACGGCGCGGCGTACTCCAGCAGCTCGCGGTCGAAGAACACGAGTGGGAAGCTGCGCTGGTCGACGAAGACGTCGGAGGTGTCGGGCGACGACGTGAAGATCACCTGGCCCTTCGCGTCGCGCAGCGACAGGTCGAGCTGCGGGAAGCCGCCGAGATGCTGCACCGTCGCTAGCCGCGCCTTCATCATCGCGGGGAGGTGCACGGTGCGCATGGCATCGGCATCGACGACCAGGGCAATGAAGCTCGAGAACGTGTCGCGATCGGCGCTGGGAAAACGGAGCTGGACCTGCACGTACTTGCGACGGCCGCCAATCGTGGCCGGAAACGCCACGATGGCGCGCTTGTGTTCGAGCAATTGCAGCAGCCGCGGCAGAATCACCGCGCCCACGCCGGGGGCGTCGCGAAAGCGGCGATCCAGGTCGCCGGAGTCGTCGGCGAGGCTGTCACGGTTGTAGATCAGCATGGTGTTCGCCTGTTGGGGCGACACGGCCGACCACACGTAGAACGCTTCGACGAAGGGGCTTTGCTCCAGCCCCTGCTGGAAGACCGGATCCATCCAAGCGCGGTCGAGGGCATCGGTGCGGGCCTGCGGCACGCCGAGCAGCACGCCGATGTGCGGTCGCTTGAGCGTGTCCTCCACGTCGTTGGCGGCGGCGTCGGCGGTTTCCTGACTGAGCTGCCGGAGCACCACCGCCGACGTGCTGGCCAGATCGTCGATCGACCGGAACTGAAAGTAGAAGAGCACCGCCACCGGAATCGTGACGACCACGGCCAGGCCGGCGGCCAGACGGATGCCGCGATCGTCCAGCACGCGGCTCAGCCGTCCGAGACGTCGCGATCGCGTCGTGGACGAGGCGGAGGCCGTGTGCGTGCGTTCGTCCATGTGCTCCTCCAGACTACGGCTTGGCCAGCTCCGCCGCCAGCCAGTCGCCAACGACGCGCCAGTCGCGGAGTTCGGGCGACGCCGAGAGCAGGGCCCAGGCCACCGTTTGCGTATCCCCGAGCAACTGACGCCGGTAGTCGCGCGGCAGGTTCGCGGTGCAGCCCTGCAGTTCGCGCAACGCCCCCGACGCATCGCCGGTGGCCAGACGCGCGAGCGCCAAGCGGCTGGCTTGCACCGGATTCCGCGCCGGGTCCTTCTGCTGCCCGGCGGTGTACGCGTTCAACGAGGCCTGATAGCGGCCCTGCAGGAACAGCGTGTGTCCAAGATTGTAGTGCCCGAAGGCCAGGTCCGGCGTGAGGGCAATCACGCGACGGAAGGCCGCCTCCGACTCGGCGAGCCTGCCGAGTTCCCTGGTCACGACGCCCACGTTGTTGACGGCCTGGGCATTGGCCGGGTCGGCGGCGAGAGCGCGAGTGAACGCCGCGAGCGCCTCCTCAGGCCGGTCGAGCTCGCCCAGTGTCGCGCCCCAGTTGGCAGCCGCTGAGGCAAACGTGGGCAGCAGCGCCGAGGCGCGGCCGAACGCGTCGCACGCCGCCACCATGTCGTCACGCCGCAGCCAGTACTTGCCATGCTCGAACTGCGCCGCCGCCCAGGCGGGCGCCGTGGCGACAGTCTCGGCGAGGATCGCGCCGGCGTTGTCGAGGTCGTTGACTTCCATGCAGGCACTGGCCAGGGCGAGCAGGCGTGCCGGCGTGCGAGCCTCGTCAACCGCGCGTCCGGCCGCCGCCAGGCGGTCACCTGGGATGGCCGAACGGAAGGCGTCGGGGAGCAGGGCGGGCCCGGCGTTGGTGTCAGCCCCGCCGTCTTCGGCCTCCGGCGGGTGGTCGTCGGCCTCGACGATGGCCACCTCGCGCCAGGGACCGCCGGCCTCGAGCGCATCCTGCGCGTGGTGCTGCATAGTGCGCAGGTCGGCCGTGGCCACGAAGGTGACGCCGCCGCGGGCGCGCATGGCGTCGATCCAGAGTTGCAGCAGGTAGGCCGGTTGCGTCGTGACGAGCCGAGTGGAGTTGCCCTGCTCGTTGACGAAGGCCTCGTGAAGGTCGGGCGTCCAGAGCACGAGGGGGCCGGTGGGCCACGCATTGCTGTCGGCGAGCGGGTGCGTGAATGGCCACTCGGCGGCACCGGGTGTCGCCACGACGCGCGCGCCGGGATCCCCGTCGAACAACTGCGCCAACACGCGTGCGGCCGTCACCCGCCGGCCCGCCGCGCTCGGACCGACCACGACGATCGCCGCCTGGCTCAGCGGAACGGGCCACGGCTGTGCGCCGCGGCCGAGTCGATCGATCAGGGAGGCAAGGCTCACGGCGTCGGTCAGCGACCTGGTGGAACCGGCGCGGACTTCGGCTGCGCCGCTCCCTGGTGGCACGTGTAGCAGGTGACCCGGCCGAGCGAGGTCTCACCCTCGGCGGGGGTGTAGCCGGGGAAGAACTTCTGGTTGAGGTTCAGGGTCATCTCGATCATCCGGCGCGCGGTGGCCTTGCGCGGATTCTCGTCGCTGGCGAAATTGCCGCGCGCGTGACAGCCGCCGCAGTTCATGCCGAGCGCCTGCACGAAATGGCGCATCTCGATTTCGAACTGCGGCACCATCAGGCCCGTGAGCACGGTGATGGTCGGGCTCTCGGCGATCCCCGGCTTGGTCGGTTCGGGCACTTGAGCGGCCGCAGGGCGCGCAAGCGCGACGGCGAGCGCGCTGCTCAGGGCCATCGCCCCGAGGGCGTGACGCCACGGCCGCGAGGTCATCGCGCGACCTCGCCGGCGCCGGTGCCGAGCTTTGGCGTCGCCGCACCCTGATGGCAGGTGTAGCAGGTGATGCGGCCGAGCTTCGAGTCGCCGGCCGACGGCACGTGCATGGGGAAATATTCAGTGTTCAACGAGATCGTGAGCTGCAGCATGCGCCGCGCGGTGTGCTTCGCGCGCTTCTCGTCGCTGGCGAAGTTGCCCTGCACATGGCAGTGGTCGCACTTCACGCCGATGGCGTCGGCCATCCGGCGCATCTCGTCGCGCACCTCGGCGCTGGTCCAGCCCGAGAGCACCTTGATGTTCTCGAGCGGTCGTGCCGGACGCGAGGGTTGCGCCGCGGCGGGCGCCGCGCACAGCACGGTCAGCACGGAGACGAGCAGTCGAGACATGACGAATTCCTACGGGGTTTCGGTGAAGATGGCCTGCGCGTCGGCCTTCACGCGCGCCGCCTGCGGCACGGCGTAGCCGACGTACTTCACCGGTGTCGTCCACGCCGCCACCACGTCGTCAACCGTCTTGCCGGCCCGCTTGGCCTGCTGCACGGTCGCAACGAACTCGCCGATGAACTCGGCGTAGCGCGCCACGTCCGCGGGGGCCATGGTCGTGGCGTGGTGGCCGTTGATGACCGTGGTGACGCCCGCTACCGCCGCCGCCTTGGTGAGCGTGGCGGCGAAGGCCACGCCGCTGCCGCCATTGTTCAGGTCCATGATCGGCAGGTCGCGATTGGGGAACGTGTCGCCGACGTGCATGACGCCGAGCGCTGGAAACACCACGAAGGTGTCGCCGCCGGTGTGCGCGCGTCCGAAGTAGTGAAGGTCGATTCGGTCGGCGCCGCTGCCGAGTGTGAGCGTGGTCGCGAAGGTGCGCTTCGCCATGCCCCGGCCGCCGCTTGCGGCGAAGATGTTCGCCTGGGGGCCAGTCTGCAGGCCGTAGACGGGATTGGCCTCTTCCATGTAGCGCTTCGTGTTCTCGTGCGCCACGACCTCGACCGACGCCGGGAACTCGACCTGCCCGTTGGTGTGGTCGTAGTGCGCGTGGGTGTTGATCACCATCGTGACGGGCTTGTCGGTGACAGCTTTGATGGCGTCGAGCAGCGGCTGACCCCACCCCGGCAGCTTCGTGTCGACCACCACGGCGCCGGCGGCCGTGAGGAAGAGGGCGGTGTTGCCACCGCCGCCTTTGAGCACGTACAGGTTGTCTTTCACCTTGTCGACGGTGACCGTCTTCGGTGGGGCAGCGACGGGCGCCTGCGCCGCAGCTACCGCCATCGATCCGAGTGCCACGGCCGTGATCACCGCAAGTACCGACGCGCGCTTCGTCATCCCGACCTCTGCAGTGCCGCGCCGACCGGGCGCGCGCTCTGGCATTCTATGCCGGGAGTCCGTTCTTGGCGACGTCGCGCATGGCGCTGACGAAGGTGTCGATCTCCTCGAGCGGCGTATAGATGTTCGGCGTGACGCGCAGCGCGCGGTACGACAGCTTGGGATCGTCGGGGTTGTCGTGGCCAATCGCTGTGATGACGATGCGGTACTTGTCCCACAGGTGGGCGACCAGCCGGCCGGTGTCCACGCCGTCAATCGAGACCACCGCCAGACCCCAGGTCTGGCCCTCGGCCAGGTTCGAGTGGATGCGCATCTTCGGGTCCTTGCGCAGTTCGTTCGCCCAGCGCAGCGTCAGGTAGCGCAGGCGTGCGGCCTTGCGCTCGAGCCCGATGGCCTGCTGGAACGCGATGGCCTCGTTGATCGCCGCCTTGGCGCCGACGGCATGCGTGCCGATCTCTTCGAATTTGCGGATGTCCGTATCGCGCGTGGCCGGAGCCGCCTGCAGCGGCCAGGTCGAGGCGATGCGCTCACGGCGCACGTAGAGCATGCCGGTGCCCATGGGCGCCAGCAGCCACTTGTGCAGCGACACGCCGTAGTAGTCCATGCCCAAGTCGCGCAACTGGAAAGGAAAGTGGCCGAGCGCGTGCGCGCCGTCGACGATCGAGATGATGCCGCGTGAACGGCACAGCTCGCTCAGTTCCTTCACCGGGAACAACTGGCCCGACTGATTGGTGATGTGGCAGAAGTGCATCACCTTGGTCTGCGGCACGATCGCGCGCGCCAGGCGCCCGAACAGATCCTCGCCATTGGTCGGCACCGGGAAGTCGATGCGGGTCAACTTGATCTTGTCGCGGCGCACGCGCTGATCCCACGTGGTGAGCATGCGCCCGTAGTCCTGCTCGGTCGTGAGCACTTCGTCACCCGGCTCGAGATCGAGCCCGTTCTGCACAATCTGCAGGGACTCGCTCGAATTGCGGGTGATGGCGATCTCTTCGGGATCGGCGCCGAACTCCGCGGCCAGGCGGCGGCGCGTCGTCTCGACGTTGCGCTCGGTCATGCCGCGGTGATGCACCGGCGCCTGATTCGCCCAGTCGTTGTAGCGCTTGCAGGCCTCGTGCACCACGGTGGGAGCCGGGCTCGAGTTGCCGTTGTTCAGATTGATGATGGTGCGGTCGAGCGTGAAGGCGAACTGGATCTCGCGCCAGTAGTCTTCGTCGGCGGCTACCTGCGCCGGTGTGCGGCCCCCGGCGGCCGCTTGCTGGGTGAGGGCCGCCACCTCGTCGATGCCATAGCGGGCCGTAGCGAGGGCGGCGCCGGCGGCGCTCCCGGTGAGTCTCAGGAAGGTTCGACGGCTTCGCATGACGATGGGCCTCCAGGGGCAGACGTGGAAACGGGCAGGGGCAAACCGAGTGTTGGTGCGCGCAGTGTAGAGGGGCGAGCCACAATATCTTGTGGCATTCTGGCCCTGGCGCGTGCATACTCTTACACGGTGGCCGTGCCGCCAGACCATCGGTGCTCGAACCTTCTTGCACCGGGCGTGCGGGTGTGTGCTATGCTCGCAAGGTTCTCGTGGTCCCAGGAAACCCTATCTAGGACCGTCCGCTCCTCGTAGCGTCGACTCCCCGGTGTGCGGGGGCGGCCACGACCGGAGCACCGTGACGCCGTAGTTCGTGCGCCGAGTCACCCTCGGCGCGTGGCGCGTCCGCCGGTGCCGAATTTCGACAGCAGGGGTTTTTGCGCGTCGGGTGCCAAGCCGCAAGGCTTTCAGGCCCACGCCACACGAGCATCGCCGCCGCATTGGGGCGAGGCGCGTGGAATCAGCGGTTTATTGCTCTCGCCCGCCTTCCATGGCTGGGTGACGCGGCGGCGCGAGCCGGTGCGGGGTGACGCGGGCCCGAACGAACCCGCGCGAGTGGAGAGATCGTGCCGACGATCAGCCAGTTGGTCCGCAAGGGCCGCGACGCGGTGAAGTGGAAGACGAAGAGCCCGGCCCTGCAGGAAAGCCCGCAGAAGCGTGGCGTCTGCGTGCGTGTGTTCACGCAGACCCCCAAGAAGCCGAACTCGGCGCTGCGTAAGGTCGCGCGCGTGCGCCTCACCAACAAGATTGAAGTCACCACCTATATCCCGGGCGTGGGCCACAACCTGCAGGAGCACTCGCTGGTGCTCATCCGCGGCGGCCGCGTGAAGGACCTGCCGGGCGTGCGGTATCACGTGGTGCGCGGGACCCTCGACGCCGTCGGCGTGCAGGGCCGCAAGCAGAGTCGGTCGAAGTACGGCGCCAAGCGCCCGAAGCAGTAGGAACGACGTTATGCCTCGTAGACGAATTGTAGCCAAGCGCGAACTCCCGGCCGACGGCCTCTACGGCAGTCAGCTCGTCACCAAGTTCATCAACTGCATGATGAGCGACGGCAAGCAGTCGACCTCGATGAAGATCGTCTACGGCAGTTTCGAGATCATCAAAGAGAAGTCGGGCGACGACCCGGTCAAGATCTTCAAGAAGGCGCTCGACAACGTGAAGCCGTCGCTCGAAGTGAAGTCGCGGCGCGTCGGCGGCTCGAACTACCAGGTGCCGATCGAGGTCAACCCGAATCGCCGCCTGTCGCTGAGCATCCGGTGGCTGGTCGGCTACGCCCGCTCGCGCGGCGACGGCAAGACCATGCAGGAAAAGCTCGCCAACGAATTGCTCGATGCCGCCAACCTGCGCGGTGGCGCCGTCAAGAAGCGTGAAGACACGCACCGCATGGCCGAAGCCAACAAGGCCTTCGCCCATTACCGCTGGTAGCGTCCTCACTCTGACCTGGGAATCCTGAACCAATCATGGCTCGATCGGCACCACTCGAACGCACTCGGAATATCGGCATCATGGCCCACATCGATGCCGGTAAGACCACGACAACCGAGCGCATCCTGTTCTACACCGGCATCACCTACAAGATCGGCGAGGTGCATGAAGGCACCGCGGTGATGGACTGGATGGAGCAGGAGCAGGAACGCGGCATCACGATCACCTCGGCCGCGACCACGTGCTTCTGGAAAGAGCACCGGATCAACATCATCGATACGCCCGGCCACGTCGACTTCACCGTCGAAGTGGAGCGCTCGCTGCGCGTCCTCGACGGCGCGGTGGCGGTGTTCGACGCGGTGTCGGGCGTGGAGCCGCAGTCCGAAACGGTCTGGCGTCAGGCCGATCGCTACCGCGTGCCGCGCATCTGCTTCGTCAACAAGATGGACCGCGTCGGCGCGGACTTCAAGGAGACGCTCGCGCAGATTGGCAGCAAGCTGCAGGGCAACGCCGTCGCGGTCCAGCTGCCGATTGGCGCTGAGGACAAGTTCCGCGGCGTGGTCGACCTGGTGGAGATGAAGGCCTACGTCTACAAGGACGAGACCATGGGCGCCGACTACGACGTGGTCGACATCCCGGCCGACCTGCTCGACGACGCCGTGGCCCACCACGACATCCTGGTCGAGAAGGCCAGCGAAGCCGACGACCAGCTGCTCGAGAAGTACCTGGCCGGCGAAACCATCAGTCCCGCCGAGCTCAGGGCCGGGCTGCGCAAGCGCTGCATCGAGTCGGTGCGCAACGAAGCGGCGCCGTTCGTGCCGGTGATTTGCGGCACCGCCTTCAAGAACAAGGGCGTGCAGCCGATGCTCGACGCCGTCCTCGCCTACCTGCCCTCGCCGCTCGACATTCCGCCGGTCACCGGCATCGACCCCGACTCGAAGGACGAGCACAAGATCGAACGCAGTGCCAGCGACAGCGAGCCGTTCTCGGCGCTGGCCTTCAAGATCATGACCGACCCGTTCGTCGGCCAGCTCACGTTCTTCCGGGTCTACTCGGGCACCCTCACCTCGGGCTCCTCGGTCATCAACTCGACCAAGGGCCGCACCGAGCGCATTGGCCGCCTGCTGAAGATGCACGCGAACAAGCGCGAGGAAATCAAGGAAGTCAACGCCGGCGACATCGCCGCGGCCGTGGGCCTGAAGTCGGTCACGACCGGCGACACGCTGTGCGACGAGAAGAAGCCCATCATCCTCGAGAAGATGGAGTTCCCGGAGCCGGTCATCTCGCTCGCCATCGAGCCGAAGACCAAGGCCGACCAGGAAAAGCTCGGCCACGGCATGGCCAAGCTGATGGCCGAAGACCCGACCTTCCGCGTGAAGACCGACGAGCAGACCGGCCAGGTCGTGATCGCCGGCATGGGCGAACTGCACCTCGAGATCATCGTCGACCGCCTCAAGCGCGAGTTCGGCGTCGAAGCCACGGTCGGCAAGCCGCAGGTCGCCTACAAGGAAACCCTCACCAAGCCGGCCGAAGGCCACGGCGTGTTCAAGCGCCAGACCGGCGGCCGCGGCCAGTTCGGCGACTGCTGGATCCGGTTGTTCCCGCTCGAGCCGGGCACGGGCTACCAGTTCGAGAACGAAACCGTGGGCGGCTCGATTCCGCGCGAGTTCATCAAGCCGATCGACCAGGGCATTCAGGAAGCGCTCACGCGCGGCATCCTCGCTGGCTACCCGATCGACGACGTGCGCATCGAAGTGTTCGACGGTTCGTACCACGACGTCGACTCGTCGGAAATGGCCTTCAAGATCGCCGGCTCGCTGGCGTTCCAGGACGCCGCCAAGAAGGCCGGCGCGGTGCTCATGGAACCGGTGATGCGCGTCGAAGTGGTCTGTCCGAAGGACAATCTCGGCGACGTGATGGGCGACCTGGCGTCGCGGCGCGGCCGCATCCAGTCGCAGGAAGACCGCGGCGGCACGCAGATCATCTCGGCGCGCGTGCCGCTCAGTGACATGTTCGGCTACGCGACCGACCTGCGGTCGCGCACGCAGGGGCGCGCCACCTACTCGATGTATTTCGACCGCTACGAGCAGGCGCCGCGCAACGTGAGCGAAGAAGTCATCGCACGGGTCCAGGGCACCAAGTAGTCCCTGAGACCCGAGACCCGAGACTCGAGAAGGATCAGCACATGGTTGGCGACAAGATTCGAATCCGCTTGAAGGCCTACGACGCGCGGCTGCTCGACCAGAGCACCGGCGAAATCGTGGATACCGCCAAGCGGACGGGCGCGCGGCTGGCGGGACCGATTCCGCTGCCGACCGAGATCAACAAGTGGACCGTGCTGCGGTCGCCCCACGTCGACAAGAAGTCGCGGGAACAGTTCGAAGTGCGGACGCACAAGCGTCTGATCGACATCTTCGAGCCGACGCCGCAAACCGTCGATGCCCTCATGAAGCTCGACCTGCCCGCCGGGGTGGACGTCGAGATCAAGGCCTTCGGCAAGGAACACGGCAAGTAACAGGGTCCCGTGACCCTGGTGCCGGAAGGAATCGCGATGGTGAATGGAATCATCGGCAAGAAAATCGGGATGACGCAACTGTTCCTGGAAGACGGCACGGTCGAACCGGCCACCGTCCTGCAGGCGGGTCCGTGCGTCGTCGTGCAGGCGAAGCGTCCCGAGCGTGACGGCTACGAGGCGGTGCAGCTCGGCCTGGTGTCGGGTAAGTACAAGGCCAACAAGGCCATCGCCGGCCACCACAAAGCGTCGAATGTGCCGGCCACCCGCGTGCGTCGCGAAGTGAAGCGCGTGGCGGGCGGCGAGCAGCCCAAGCCGGGCGATTCGATCGTCGTGGCCGCGCTGTTCAATCAGGGCGAACGGGTCGACGTGATTGGCACGAGCAAGGGCCACGGCTTCCAGGGCGTGGTGAAGCGTCACCACTTCGCTGGCGGTGCGGCGACCCACGGCTCGATGTTCCATCGCGCGCCAGGCTCGATCGGCGCCTCGTCGTATCCGTCGCGCGTCGTCAAGGGCATGCGCATGGGCGGCCACATGGGCGTCGACCGCGTGACCGTGCGGAACCTCAAGGTGCTGCGCATCGACGCCGACAACAACCTGATGGTCGTGCGGGGCGCAGTGCCCGGCGCCAACGGCGGCTACGTGCTCATCCGCAAGGCCATCGCGGCCAAGCCGGAACCGCAGCCGCAGCTCCAAGAGAAGCCCAAGAAGGGCAAGAAGTAGGACGCCATGACCGTAGATGTCGTCAACGCAGAGAACCAGAAAGTGGGCTCGGTCGAGCTGAGCGACGCCGTCTTCGGCGGGCGCGTGAAGACCGACCTGATTCACGCGTCGGTGGTGCGGGCGAATGCCGCCGACCGGCGTGGCACTCACGCCACCAAGAACCGCGGGTCGGTGAGCGGCAGCGGCAAGAAGCCGTGGCGGCAGAAGGGCACCGGCCGCGCGCGCGTCGGCGAAATCCGCAACCCGTTGTGGCGCAAGGGCGGCACCGTGTTCGGTCCGCAGCCCCGCAGCTACGCGTTCACGGCCCCCAAGAAGGTCGAGCTCGGCGGTCTGCAGGCGGCCCTCGCCCAGAAGGCGCAGGACGGCGCGATTGTGATCGTCGACACGCTGGCGGCGGCGGAAGTGAAGACCCGTCAGGCGGTGGCCATGTTGACGGCCATCGGCGTCACCGGCAAGGCCCTGCTGGTCGATGTGCAGCCCGACGCGCAGCTGCTGCTGTCGGTGCGCAACATCCCCGGCGTGAAATTTCTGGCGAGTTCGCGAATCACCGCGCGCGACGTGATCGACACGGCGCACGTGGTGCTGACCAGGTCGGCCATCGAGAAGCTGCAAGCGGCGCTCGGCGCCTAGCAGGAGAACGCACATGAAGCTGACAGAAGTGATTCGGCGGCCGCTCATCACGGAGAAGACCACCGTGATGCGCGAAGACGGCCGGACGCTGGTGTTCGAAGTGGCGCGCAACGCCAACAAGCTCGACGTGAAGCGCGCGGTCGAGAAGCTGCTCGGCCCGAAGGTGGCGCTGGTGCGCACCGCGCTCGCCCACGGCAAGCAGAAGCGCCAGGGCCAGTTCGTGGGCCGGCGTTCGGATTGGAAGAAGGCGTACGTCGTGTTGAAGGCGGGCGAGAAGATGCCCGAGTTCACCGAGAACGTCTGAGCGCCGCGATACTGTGCGACGCGCCTAGAGATACAGAGAGACGGCCATGCCGATTCGCAAGTACAAACCCACGTCCCCAGGCCGGCGGTTCCAGACCGCCCAGGTGTTCGACGAGATCACCACGGACTCGCCGCACCGTCCGCTCACCGAGAAGCTGAACAAGTCGGGCGGCCGGAACAGCACCGGCGAGCTCACCAGCTGGTGGCGCGGCGGCGGTCACAAGCGCCTCTATCGCGTGATCGATTTCAAGCGCGACAAGAAGGGTATTCCGGCCAAGGTCTCGACTATCGAGTACGACCCGAACCGATCGGCGCGGATTGCGCTCGTCACCTACGCTGACGGCGAGAAGCGCTACATCCTGCAGCCCCTCGGCCTGAAGGTGGGCGACGCGATTCTTGCCTCCGACACGGCCGACATCCTGCCGGGCAACACGCTGCCGCTGGCGAACGTGCCGCAGGGCACGCTCGTGCACAACGTCGAGCTCAAGCCCGGACACGGCGGTCAGCTCGCGCGCAGCGCCGGTGCGGCCGTGCAGGTCGTGGCGAAGGAAGGCGACTACGTCTCGGTCAAGATGCCGTCGGGCGAGATTCGCAAGATTCTCCAGAACTGCCAGGCCACCATCGGCCAGGTCGGCAACCTCGACTTCGAGAACGTGTCGATCGGCAAGGCCGGTCGCAACCGCTGGCTGGGCAAGAAGCCGCATGTGCGCGGCGTGGCCATGAACCCGGTCGACCACCCGCTCGGCGGCGGCGAAGGCCGCACCTCGGGTGGCCGTCATCCGGTCACGCCGTGGGGCGTGCCGACCAAGGGTTACAAGACCCGGTCGAAGAAGAAGCTCAGCAACAAATTCATCGTGCAGCGGCGGAAGAAGTAGGCGTTATGAGCAGATCGCTTAAAAAGGGGCCGTTCATCGATACCCACCTCCTCGAAAAGGTGGAATCCATGAACCGTGCCGGCGAAAAGAAAGTAGTGAAGACCTGGTCGCGCCGGTCCACCGTGATTCCCGAGATGGTGGGGCACACGCTGGCGGTGCACAACGGCCGCAAGTTCGTGCCGGTCTACCTCACCGAGAACATGGTTGGCCACAAGCTCGGCGAGTTCTCGCCCACCCGGCTGTTCAAGGGCCACGCGGCCAAGGCTGAGAAGACGGCCTCGTCGGCGCCCTCGGCCGGAGGGAAGTCCTAGCCATGGTGCGGTCGGAGGCAACGGCGAAGTACGTGCGCACGTCGGCCCAGAAAGCCGGGCTCGTGTGCGACCTGATCCGGGGCAAGGACGTCAACCGCGCGCTGGCGGTGTTGCAGTTCGCCAAGAAGACCGTGGCGCGCGACCTGGCCAAGGTGCTGCGTTCGGCAGTGGCGAATGCGCGCTTGCGCGACGGCTTCGGCGGCGACATCGAGCGGCTGTTCGTGTCGGCGGCCTACGCCAATCAGGGCCCCTCGCAGAAGCGCGTGCGTCCCGCCCCGATGGGCCGGGCGTTCCGCGTGGTGAAGCGCACGGCGCACCTCACCGTGGAAGTGACCGAGCGCTCGCAGAAGATCGCGGCGGTCGGCGAGGGCGAGACGAAGACCCCGGCGCGGCGAGCCCGCGTCAAGAAGGCCACGGCGGCCGAGTAGTTACGAGGAGATCGCAGTGGGTCAGAAAGTTCACCCGTACGGGTTCCGGATCGGGTTCAACAAGACGTGGAAGTCGCGCTGGTTCGCGGACAAGGACTATGCCGATCTGCTCCACGAGGACCTGGCACTCAAGGCGGACCTCAAGAAGCGGTTCCAGCACGCCGGGGTCGCCAAGATCGAGATCGAACGCGCCGCCAACAAGCTGAAGATCGACATCCACACCTCGCGTCCCGGCATCATCATCGGACGCAAGGGCACCGAGGTCGACAAGTTGAAGCAGGAGATCCAGAAGCGCACCAAGCGCGAGGTCTTCATCAACATCCAGGAGATCCAGAAGCCCGAGCTCGACGCGCAGCTCGTGGCCGAGTCGGTCGCGATGCAGCTCGAGAAACGCGTGGCGTTCCGCCGGGCGATGCGCAAGGCGGTCGAATCGGCGTTGCGATTCGGCGCCCGCGGCATCAAGGTGCGGGTGTCGGGCCGGCTGAACGGCGCCGAGATCGCGCGTTCCGAGTGGTACCTGCACGGCCAGCTGCCGCTGCAGACGCTGCGCGCCGACGTGGATTTCGGTTTCCATGAAGCGCATACGACCTACGGGCAGATTGGCGTGAAGGTCTGGATGTACAAGGGCGAGCGGCTCACGCCACGCGTTGGCCGCGACGAAGAGTATCGCGACCGTCCGCGGCGGCCCGCGGGCGCTCGGGGATAGCGAGTAACGACGATGTTGATGCCGAAGAAGGTCAAGTTCCGAAAGCAGCAGCGCGGCCGCATGTGCGGCAAGGCGTGGCGCGGTTCGGACGTGTCGTTCGGCGATTACGGGCTCAAGGCAATGGAGCCCTGCTGGATGACCGACCGGCAGATCGAAGCGGCCCGCGTGGCGATGACCCGGTTCATCAAGCGCGGCGGCAAGATCTGGGTGCGGGTGTTCCCCGACAAGCCGGTCACCAAGAAGCCGCTCGAAACCCGCATGGGTAAGGGCAAGGGCGCGCCGGAAGGCTGGGTCGCCGTGGTGCGTCCCGGGAAGATTCTGTTCGAGATGGAAGGCGTGAGCGAGACCGACGCGCGCCGCGCCATGGAGCTCGCCTCGGCGAAGCTCCCCATCCGGACCAAGTTTGCCGTCCGGTTCGGCGAGGAGAAGCAGCCATGAAGGCCACGGAACTGCGCGAACTCGACGCGGACGGTCTCACGGTCAAGGTGAACGAGATCGAGGACGAGATCTTCCGTCTGCGCATCCGCAAGTCGATGGGGCAGCTCGAGAAGCCGACCATCATTCGCGACGCCCGGAAGAATCTGGCGCGCGTGAAGACGATTCTCAGGGAGAAGGCGAAGTAGCCATGGCGTCGAAGACCGAAATGCAGGGTGTGGTGGTCAGCGACCGCATGCAGAAGAGCGTGGTCGTGGCCGTGAAGCGCCGGGTGCAGCACGGCGTCTACGGCAAGATCCAGAAGCGCACCACCAAGTTGATGGCGCACAACGAGAATGACGACGCCAAGCTCGGCGATCTCGTCTCGGTCGCGGAAACCAAACCGATGAGCCGGCGCAAGTGCTGGTCGGTCACGCGCGTGATCGAACGCGCGTCGAAGGTCTAGGAGGAAAGCCGCCATGATCCAGATGCGGACGATTCTCGACGTCGCCGACAATTCCGGCGCGCGCAAGCTCGCGGTGATCAACCCGATCGGCGGGTCCACCGGTCGCTACGCCCGTCTGGGAGACATCGTGACGGCCTCGGTCAAGGAAGCCACGCCCGAGTCGAACGTGAAGAAGGGCTCGGTGGTGAAGGCGGTCATCGTGCGGGTGCGCAAGGAACAGCGCCGCAAGGACGGCAGCTACATCCGATTCGACCGCAATGCGGCCGTGCTGGTGAACGCCGAAGGCGAGCCGGTCGGCACGCGCGTGTTCGGCCCGGTGGCGCGCGAACTGCGCGAACGGCGCTTCATGAAGATTATCTCGCTGGCGCCGGAAGTGCTCTAGCCATGGCAAAACTGCGGATCAAGAAGAACGACACGGTGCTGGTGCGGGCTGGCAAGGATCGCGGCAAGCGCGGACGCGTACTGCAGGTGCTGCCGGGCAAGAGCAAGGTGGTGGTGGAAGGCGTGGCGATCATCAAGAAGCACACGCGTCCCAACCCCCAGAAGAACATCAAGGGCGGCATTCTCGAGCGCGAGGCGGCGATTCACGTGTCGAACGTGATGCTCGTCGACCCGGATTCGAACCAGCCGTCGCGCATGGGCGCGCTGGTGCAGGCTGATGGCGCCAAGGTGCGGGTCCGCCGGAAGCGCGGCGGAGTGGGGGCGAAATGAGCGACACCAAGGTGAATCGTCTGCGGGAGCGGTATCTGAGCGAGGTCGTGCCCGCGCTGTCGAAGGAATTCGGCTACAGCAACGTGATGGCCGTGCCCAAGATTGCGAAGGTCGTGGTCAACATGGGCCTGGGCGAGGCGACGCAGAACGCGAAGGTCGTTGACGTGGGCGCCGAAGAGCTGGCGAAGATCACCGGCCAGAAGCCCTCGGTGCGCCGCGCCAAGAAGTCCATTGCGCAGTTCAAGGTGCGCGAGGGCATGCCGATCGGCGCGATGGTGACGTTGCGCGGCGACCGCATGTATGACTTCCTCGACCGCCTCATGAGCATCGCGCTGCCGCGCGTGCGCGACTTCCGTGGGGTGTCGGGACGCGGCTTCGACGGCCGCGGCAACTTCACGCTCGGTCTGCGCGACCAGCTGCTCTTCACCGAGATCGACTACTTGAAGGTGGACAAGGCGCGCGGCATGAACGTGTGCGTGGTCACCACCGCGAAGACGGACGACGAAGCCCGCAAGCTGCTGCAGCTGATGGGCATGCCGTTCCGCACGAACTAGGACGAGGATTCGAGCGATGGCGACGACAGCAAAAATAGCTCGTGAGAAGAAGGCGCTGAAGTTCAAGGTGCGCCACCGCAACCGGTGCCGGCGCTGCGGCCGGCCGCGGGCCTACATGCGGAAGTTCGCGCTCTGCAGGCTGTGCTTCCGCGAGCACGCGCTCACGGGCGATGTCGCGGGCGTCACGAAGAGCAGTTGGTAGTTGGCGGGACCAGGGACTCGGGTCCCCGGACTCGGGAAGATTTGACGAGAGCACGAAGAACATGACTGATCCGATTGCAGACATGCTGACCCGGGTGCGGAACGCGGTGTCGGCTCGACACAGCCGCGTGGACATGCCCGCGTCGAAGCTGAAGACCGAGATCGCGAAGATTCTGCAGGACGAGGGCTACATCGCGGGCTTCAAGCTCGTCGAGGAGAAGGCCGCCAAGCCTGGTGGCATCGCCCGTCCGCTGATTCGTCTGCTGTTGAAATACGGTCCTGGTGGCGAACGCGTGATCACCGGGATCCAGCGCGTGAGCCGTCCTGGGCGCCGGGTCTACGCAGGCGCCGATGGCATCACGACCGTGCTGGGCGGGTTGGGTGTGTGCATCCTCACCACGTCGCGAGGCGTGATGACCGGCCGGTCGGCGCAGAAGGCCGGCGTGGGCGGCGAGATACTCTGCAACGTCTGGTAGGCCGGGGCCCCGGAGTTCTGGGCCCAGGATGTGGCGCCTGCGCTCGCTGCGCAGGCCTGGTTCGCTAGAAGGCCCGAGACCCGGCACCTGGGACTCGCGACCCGATTGGGACACTGAAATGTCGCGTATTGGCAAGAAACCGATTCCGATTCCGAAGGGGGTCACCGTGACGATCGACGGCGCGGCCGTGGACGTCAAGGGGCCCAAGGGCCAGATGCGCCAGGCGCTGCCGCCGGGCGTGGTCGTGGCCATCGAAGAGGGCCAGTTACTGGCGCGCCGCGAGCGCGACGACAAGGCCCTCGCGAAGTTCCACGGTCTCGCGCGCAGTCTGGTCGCCAACGCCGTGCAGGGCGTGAGCGAGGGGTGGAAGCGCGAACTCGACATCGTCGGCGTCGGCTACCGCGCTGAGGTGAAGGGCAAGCAAGTGAACTTCGCGCTCGGCTATTCGCACCCGGTGGTGTTCGACATCCCGGTGGGGATCGACGTGACGGTGGAGAAGCAGACCCACATCACGGTGACCGGAGTGGACCGGCAGCTGGTCGGGCAGGTCGCGGCGAACATGCGTTCGCTGCGCAAGCCCGATCCGTATCAGCAGAAGGGCGTGCGATACACCGGCGAAGTGCTGAAGAAGAAGGCCGGGAAGACGGGGGCGTAGGGCCATGAAGGTCACCAACAGAGAAGAACGACGTCAGCGGATCAAGTTCCGCATCCGCAAGCGCGTGCGGGGTACCGCCGAGCGTCCGCGCCTGAGCGTGTTCCGGAGCGTGTCCCATATCTACGTCCAGGTCGTCGACGATCTGGCCGGTCAGACCCTGGCCTCGGCCTCGAGTCTCGAGCCCACGGTCAAGGCCAAGATGACCGACGGCGCCAAGGCGGGCAACAACAAAGGTGCCGTGGTCGTCGGCGAGACCATCGCCGAGCGCCTGAAGTCGAAGGGCATCGTGAAGGTCGTGTTCGATCGGAACGGATTCCTGTATCACGGCCGGGTGCGCGAAGTCGCGGAAGCGGCACGCAAAGCCGGCCTCGAGTTTTAGGCGAATCGGAAGGCAATGATGCGGACACGCGAACGAATCGATGCGGGCCAGCTCGACATCAAGGACACGGTGGTTGCCATCAACCGCGTGACCAAGGTGGTCAAGGGCGGCAAGAACTTGAGCTTCAGCGCGCTCGTGGTCGTCGGCGACGGCCAGGGCGTGGTGGGCTTCGGTATCGGCAAGGCCAAGGAAGTGCCCTCGGCCATCAAGAAGGCCATCGAGGCCGCCAAGAAGAACCTG
>Ga0163144_10007427_pt1 | contig 24034 bp, 20 predicted proteins | sample OliLak19BULKMAT1_FD_123175 | JGI IMG/M metagenome (GOLD analysis project Ga0163144, IMG submission 123175) | Freshwater microbial mat bacterial communities from Lake Vanda, McMurdo Dry Valleys, Antarctica - Oligotrophic Lake LV.19.BULKMAT1 | ecosystem: Environmental > Aquatic > Freshwater >...
AAAAACACCAGCATGACGGTGATGACCAACACCGTGCTGCTGTCGTAACCGCACAGGCGTGCAACGATCGGAATCGTCGCGACGATGGGAATTGAGCGCAGCACCACAATCGCAGGCGTCAACAGGCCATCGAGTACCGGCGTAAACCAGCAGGCACCGGCACACAGCGCGCCAAACACAAAACCGATGCACAAACCGGCGATGGCAGAAGTTGCCGTGGCCAGTATGTGTGGCACATAGACACGGGCATTCATGACCACATCAGCAAGAACGCCGTACGGTGTTGGCAAGACAATCGAGTTGTAGTCCTGCACGGTCAGCCATAACTGCCACACCACGACCAGTGCCAATGCCCCCCAATAGCGCATGGCGAAGCGACCCAGTATTACGGGCATGCGACCTGACAAGCGGGTCGAGATAACGTTCATCTGAACCGCACCTCCAGCCATCGCTGCAGAGCACCCAGGAAACCGTAGGCGACCAGAGACAGCATGGCGCCGAGCAGGGCGGCAGACCACAACAGCGGGATCTGATAGTTCTGCATGGCACTGACCAGTATCAGGCCGATACCGCCGGGTGCACCAAACCACTCGCCGAGGATGGCGCCGACCACTGCTGCGGTCACTGAGAGTTTGAGACCGTCCACCAGCATTGGCAGGGCATTGGGAATCTGCAGCAACCACAGCCGATTGCGTCGACTTGCGCCCAGTACCGTGAGCAGGTCTGCCTGCTCGCGTCGAACGCTCGCAAGCCCGGTGGATGCCGCAATGAACACCCCGAAAAACACGGTAATGGATGCGATCATGATGGGGGTGGCTTCACGACCGGCCGTGACGATGAGTACGGGTCCCAGCGCAATCAACGGTACTGCATTGACAGTCGCAGCCAATCGTCCGAGACCTTGTCCAAGCGGCGGCCACAACAGACCCAGCAAAGCCAGAACCACACCGGTGGCACTGCCGATCAATAGCCCGGAGCCAGCCGAGACTGCAGTGAAGTGCAGGGCACGCAGCAGGATGGAGGCACTGGAAGGTTCCATCGCATAGCTGACAATCACACTGAGGGGTGGCCAGAGTTTGCCCAGTACACCGCTTTGTCCCACGAACTCCCAGGTCAGCAGCAGCAACCCGATGCCGGCAACGCGAAGGGCCATTCCCGACTGCGTGGGACTGCCGATCATGGGCGAATGACGTCCTTTACTTTGCCGGCCTCGGCGTCCAGGCATTCGGTGAGTTCATCGACCAGCAGCCTAAATTCGGGCAGGCGTCGTGTCTGGGCGCAACGAGGACGCCCAAATGGAACATCACGCAGCAGTTTGACCTGACCTGGGTGGCTGGAAAGTACGAGTACCCGGTCGGCGAGAAACACGGCTTCTTCCACTGAATGGGTGACCAGCAATGTGGTCAGCCGATGCGAACTCCACAGGCTCTGCAGCTCGAGGTTCAGGTGCCGTCGCGTGACCGCATCCAGGGCTCCAAAAGGTTCGTCGAGAAGCAGCAGCGAAGGTTCGAGCACTAACGCGCGAGCTATGCTTGTGCGTTGGCGCATGCCGCCAGACAGTTGGCGTGGTCGAGCGGCGGCAAAATCGGTCAGTCCGACCATCGCAATGAGCGCATCAACTGCAGACCAGTCGACGGCTTTGCCAGCCACTCGAAAAGGCAGGGCAACGTTGCTCCGTACGGATAACCACGGGAGCAGGGCAGGGTCCTGCATCGCAAAGCCGATGTGGTGCCGCGCGGCCAGCACCAGCGGGCTCTCCCCGGCGATGCTGACTGCTCCGGAGGATGGTGGTTCAAGACCTGCCACCATGCGAACCAGCGTACTCTTGCCGCAGCCTGAAGGCCCGATGATGGCGAGGAACTCGCCGTCGCTGACCCCGACGCTGACCTGGTCCAGCGCAATGACGGCATTGCCATTGACAGTAAAGGTCTTCGAGACTTTCCTGATCGAGATTGTTGCCGATAGCTCGCGTGCCATGGTGAATGTGTCGGCAACCGGTCCGGCATAGGCCGAAGCCATTGTCAGCGCGCCGCGTTTTTGTAGAACTTGCCGATACCGTAGTCTTTGGACGGCTTCTCGCCGGCATAGTAGCCACCACGAACGTGACGACGCCTCCCCGATGCACCTTCTGCGGTTCCACGTGCGGCACCGTGCCACAGTTTATAGTCATGCAGGATGACGTCACCGCGCTGCGCAAAAACCGGGATCTCGCCGGGAATCGGATTGAAGCGGCGTGCACCGAGTTCGTCCTTGTCGATGTCGCGTTTGTGTGAGCCCGGGACAACCCGCAGAAATCCGTTTGCAGGTGATGTCGCGTCAATGTGAATCGTGAACGCAAAACCAGGCCAGGAGGTGCTTTCCTCGGCAGACTGGAAGTCGGAATGCCAGCCGATGCGAGAGTAGTGCGAGCCGGTGTCGGCACGAGAATCCTGGAAGACGACACCAAAGCGTGAATAGTCATTCACCCAAGAATCGCCTTTGAACAATCGATCTGCCATTGCCTTGATCGCCGGATGTGCGGCCGCAGTGTGTGCAGCAGGTGACAGGTCGGTACAGTTGATCACATAGTGGCGATATGGATTGCCATCGATCACTGCACCGGGTTCATCAAGCAGATCGGAACCATATTTTTCGTCGAGTTCACCTGCGATCAGTTGTTGTTGTGCCGCCTCGAGTTCGACCTCCATCGCCTTCAGCAAAGCATCTGGATAGAGTCCACGCAGAATGACAAAGCCCAGCCTGTCGTAGATTGCCTGGCCGTGTTCGAATTCATCTGCGGTGATGGCGATGGTTTCAGTCAGTATCATGGTGATCTCCTCCCAACGGTTGCAAGTCCGCGCTAGCCCGGAATATTCATGAAGGTTCATCGCCAGTGACGAGATGCGCGAAAAGACAGTGTGGCGCGCACTGGAAGGAGCACGCGCCGTGTTTTCGCGTATATCGGCGACCGCAGCAGAAGATTCATGAATAGACCGGGCCAGGTGGCGGATACCATGCAGGTTCCGTGCCGCAGAAAAAGACAGGAGACCGGGGATTTCGGTTGATAGACGCGCCAGCTTGGTGCTTTTGAATGTCCTGCTGACCTGTTTCCATGCGAGTGCTTGAGGTGGGTCTACCCGGGTGGACTCGTTTGCAAGCTTGTAGTACGCAATGGATCCGCGTGCCAGGAGACGATCGGCAAGGCGCGGACTGGTCCGCCGGATGGGCGCAGCGCCTGACCGGGCAGATGGCACCAAACTTGCTCGATCACGTCCATGACCCAGAAACAGCCTGATCACCTGGAACACCCGAACGGCGACTCCACGTTGAGCATCCGTGGCCCGGTGATGCTCTACGGGTTACACGACCGGCCACCGCCGTTGAAGGCGTTGCTGGCCGCGTTTGCTCATCTGTGTTCCATCGTTGCCGGTATTGCGACTGCACCCCTCCTGATTGCTCGCAGTATCGGGTTGTCGCCAGCCGATACCACCTACGCCATCAGCGCCGCGTTCATGGTGTCCGGCATTGCAACCTTCATACAGATCTACCGATTCGGAGCGCTCGGCTCAGGACTGCTGGTGGTTCAAGGCACAAGTTTCTCCTTTATCGCACCGTGTTCGCTGGCCGCTGTGGCCATTGGCGCGCACTTGACCGATCAGACTGAAGTGGTCGGCGCAATTCTCGGCTCTGCTGCAGCCGGTGCGGCGGTCACCATGGTGCTCAGCCGATATCTGGACCGGCTGAACAGAGTCATTACGCAGACTGTTGCCGGTGTAACGATTGTCCTGCTCGGCTTCACGCTGGCCGGCTCTTCATTACGAAGTCTGTTTCATGCCGCTGCAGCCCACGACACCCAGATTCTGGTGTGGATGGAAGCCGGCATTGTCGCCAGCGTGATCATGGTGCTCAGTACACGCGCACAACCGTGGTTTCGCCTGTCAGGCATCTGTGGGGGACTGCTTGCGGGTTATCTGTTTGCTCTGGCGGCCGGAGACGCATCGGTTCCAGACCTTGCCGGTTCACCATCGGTGGTATTGCTTGCGCCGCTACGCTATCCCCTGAGCTTCGATCTCGGCATATTCCTGCTGTTGATGCCTATCTTCCTGATCACCCTGACCGAAGCGTTAGGTGATCTGACAGCGACCGCCATGCTCTCCGGGGAGCCCGTTCGTGGACCTGCGTACTGGTTGCGCATCAAGGGAGGTGTGCTGGCCGATGGATTCAACTCTGTGCTGGCTTCTGTTCTTGGTACGTTTCCCAATACTACCTTTGGCCAGACCAATGCGGTCATTCAGTTGACCGGCGTCGCCAGTCGCTACGTGGGGCTGATTGTTTCGGGACTGCTTGTCCTGCTTGGCCTGTTTCCGCTTGCTGCCCTGGTATTTCAGGCACTGCCACCTGGTGTGCTCTATGGCGGGACATCGCTGATGTTCGCCCTCATCGCGGTGGCTGGCTTTCGAGTGCTGCGGATGCAGGCCAATTCCGTCCGATCGCTTCGCGTCCTTGCGGTGGTGCTGGTGTTGTCGTTCAGTCTGACGTTGCTCCCCGGAGCCTTGAAGAACCAGGGTGTCCTGATCCCCGATTATCTCACCATGTTGATCGGCTTTCCGGTTGCGTCCGGAGCGCTGCTGACCGCCTTGTGGGAGTGGTTTGTACCCGCACGTGAAACTCCTGCGGAAGCGTTGCGCGGAGAGCTTCAATGAAGAGACTTTCAATGAAGAGATTTTGAATGAAAAGACTTCCAAAGAAGAGATTGATGTCTGACAACCGACACCCGAATTTTTCAGGTCTGTTGCTGGGATTGTTGTGCGCTCTGGCGCTACCCACGCTGTCGGTGGCGGCCACGGCGGCGCCATGGCCGGTCAAAGTAGTGGTCGTCAGCATGTTCGAAGATGGAGCGCTCACTGGAGATGACCCCGGTGAGTTCCAGTTCTGGGTGGAGCGCATGCCACTGGCAAAAGAATGGGACTTTCCACTTGGGATGTATCCATTGCGCAGCAATGCCGACGGTGTGCTGGGGCTGTGTACGGGCGGTGGAATCCCCAATGCGGCTGCGTCCATCATGGCTCTCGGTCTTGATCCACGTTTCGATCTCTCTCATGCCTATTGGCTGATCGCTGGCATCGCGGGCGGTGATCCGGAGGATGTTTCGCTGGGTAGTGCCGTGTGGGCCCGCCACGTGGTGGACGGCGACCTGTTATACGAGATTGATGCACGTGAGATCCCGCAGGACTGGCCGTATGGTCTGATTCCGCTTGGTGCCAAATCACCGGCGGAAGTGCCTGAAGACATTTCCACAGGATGGACACTCGACACGATTCACTTTCCTCTCAATGACAAATTGGCGAACTGGGCCTATCAGTTGACCCGTGATCACCCAGTGGCTGATTCCGTGGGGTTGCGTGAGTTCCGCTCGTTGTACCCGACAATGCCGTCGGCACAGCGACCCCCTTCGGTCATGCTCGGTGACACCTTGTCTGCGAGTACGTACTGGCACGGCGCCAGGTTGAATCAGTGGGCGAATGACTGGGTAAGGCTCTATGGCGGCAAGGATGCCCAGTTCATGACGACCAATATGGAAGACAGTGGGACACTGACCGCGCTGCATCGATTGGCTCGTATCGGTCGTGTTGATGTGAACCGGGTGATGGTGCTGCGTACCGTCAGTAACTTTTCAATGCCACCAGCCGACAAACCTGCTTCGTGGAGCGTCACCGCTCCGTATCCGGAAGAAGGGTTGCCTGCACTTGAGGCGGCCTGGCAGGTGGGCAGTCGTGTGGTGCGTCAACTCGTTGAGGACTGGCAAACTTCGCGCGATCAGATACCAGGTTCATAACCCCGTTGCACCTTTCCACTGCTTTGCATTTGCGCCTTGGGGAAACTCTGAGCAAGCAGAGTTTCCCCAAGCGGTACATTTTTTTCGGCGTAAAACACTGCGCCTCTTTTTACTGCGCCTCTTTTTACTACGTTGGGTGAGGAACGCAAAACGTTCCAACCTGAACAAGCCACAGGAGTGACTGGTTCAGAGGATCCTTGGCACGTTACGCACTGAAGCGGACCGTAACGTATGCGCAATCTTGTGGTTGCACTTGATTGGCGCGTATGCAGTCGATCTGATCTTTCCGTGCCGGTGCCAGGGTACTGACAAACTGTAGCGCCTGCGGTTGAGCCGCTTCTGGTTCCTGCACACAAAAGGCGCGCATGAATTGAGCCTCATTCGCACACGGTGCATACACATGAACCGGTGCAAGATGTATCACTCCTGACCAGAAAAATGCGCCCCGAGACCGTGCAACAGAGCACCATAAACGAACTGTGCTGGCGTCGTCTGATCTTAAACATGGAGTGGCATTGAAATTGCAGAACTCCAGATCACATCCACTGAGCAACAGGTCAACCAGACGTGTGTTCGTGTGTTAAAGATCTGACAAAGGTGTATCGAGACCGTTTGTTGATGGCTTTTTTCGTACTCTCGATCATGCCCTGGGCGCGTGCAACCGACAGCTCCGGGTGGTTTGAACAATTCAAGGCAACGGCTTCACCGATGGAGCTTTACCACTTGCTGCATGCCATGCCAAAAGGCGGTGATCTGCATAACCACATCGCCGGATCGGTTTTTCCGGAGTGGTATTTCCAGCTGGCGATCGATGCCAGTGCACAGGGTTACGAGTACTTCACCAAGACACAACTGGCAAACTGCCAAACCGGTCGGGATCCATATGGCGACACACCCTACCTGCTTCTCTATCGAACGATTCCTGCGGAGGAGTACGCAGCGCTTGATGAGTGCGAGCGTGGAGAATTCAAGCCACTCAAGTCCCTCACGGAAGAAGAACGTCGTGCCTGGAAAGCCTCCTTGTGGCTGGACCAGCCTCATGAAGGTCGATCCGAGTTTTTTGAAGGTCACTGGAGCCGGCTCTCGGGACTGCTCAGCAATCCATACCTCGCCGCGGAGACCATTGTTCTCAACATGAAGGCGTTTGGTGAAGAAGGGTTGTCCTATCTGGAAGCACAGGTTGATGTCCGTGGTTTCAAGACACCGGATGGTCGGGCGATCAGTCCGGATGCAGTCATGGAGATCTATCGTCAGCGACTGGCGCAGTCGGATGTGGTTGCGACCGGCGTCACTCTGAGGATGCAACTTTCTCTGGTTCGGTTTTTGCCCGATGCGCTGGATCAGCTCGAATTCATTTATGCCTTTGCAGCCCGTTATCCGGAAATTGTCGCGATAAACCTGGTCGGTCGTGAAGACAACGACAAAGGCTATCCACTGCGATTCCTGGAGAAGTTGCGGGATCTGAGGAGGCGATACCACGGTATTCGTCTGTCGATTCATGCGGGCGAGGTAGACGAACCCAATCAGCATGTTCGTGACACGCTCCTGTTGGGTGCTGATCGCATCGGTCACGGGGTCAATCTGATTACCGATCCCGACACCCTGCTGCTCATGCGTCATGGTCCTTATCTGGTTGAAATCAATCTCATTTCAAACCTGCTGCTCGAATACATCGATACCTACGACCAGCACCCATTTCCAGAGTATCTGCGCACCAGCATTCCCGTCGCACTCTCCACCGATGATCGGGGTATGTGGAATTCAACCGTGACAGACGAGTTCTACGTTGCCGTCAGGGAATTCAATCTGAGTTGGGACGAGATCCGGCTGCTGTCCCGCAACTCTCTCCAGTACGGCTTTCTGGAAGATGGGCCAAAAACGCATCTGTTGAACGAGTGGGAAACGAAGATGAATCGCTTCGAAAAAGTACTTCTCACTAAAGGGCTCAAGCCTTTTGCGAGTAACCAGCCGGTGCCCAGAGCGTTCATATGTGCCCAATACAAGATCTGTCAGGAGGACAACGGTACTGAAGCTACACATGCGCCTTGACCCGGACCAACAGCGACAACGAACACAACAACCAGGAACAACATCATGAAACGGCTGCGACGTGCATTTCACATTCCACCCATCTGTCTGCTGGCCTCGCTTTCCATTCCACTGGCGTCCTGGGCTGAAGAGGCGAAGGATGAGGTTGTGGAACTGGAAACCTATATCACTGAAGAAAAAATCGAGGATGATCTCGGCTTGCTCCCCACCGAACCTGTCACCACGGTCTTCGGATTTGGCAAGACACTGCTGGAAACACCACGTTCAGTGACGTCGATCAGTATCGAGATGCTGGATCGATACGGAATCACCGACATCGATGACATGGTCGTGTTGTCACCCGGCAGCTTCACACAATCGTTTTTTGGCGTGGCTGGAGCGCTGGATGTGCGCGGCACACCGGGTGAAACCTACTTCAATGGTGTGCGACGCCTCGACAATCCGGGTAACTACCCGACACCAATTGGTGCGGCGGATCGCATTCATATCGTGCGTGGCCCGTCGTCACCGATCTTCGGTCCTTCCAAGATCGGCGGTTATCTGAACTTCGTGCCGAAGTCAGCCCGTGCAGCGACCGGTCAATACCTCGCTGAACCCACCGGGCAGTTGTCATACACTACAGGCTCATGGGACAAAAACGTGGTCACCGCAGAAGTGGGTGGTCCGGGCAAGCTTGGTAACAAGGAATTCGGCTACTACGTCTATGGTGAAAGCGAGAATTCCGGGAGTTACTACGACAATTCCTCTGTGGATCAATCGATACTGCAGGCTTCTTTCAACGTGGACCTCACGGACCAGTCCCGGATTTCCTTTGGCGGGATGTACCATGATTTTCAAGGTAACCAGATTGCCGGCTGGAACCGACTGACGCAGGCGCTCATCGATGATGGTACGTATCTTACCGGGCTTGCACAGCCGCTCGATCAGAACGGAGATGGTTCGATATCGCACCAGGAATTTGATATCAATGGTGATGGTTTCACTGATCTGAACCCCTTCTTTTTCCGGCCAGGGTTTGTCAACGACGCGGGTTTGCAGGCCAATCTGCCTCAACTGGCGCTCGAACCGGGTACCGTTGGCCTGGCCAAGCTTGATGGTAGCCAGGTACTGGTGGCATCGGATGACGTGCTGGAAAACGAAGTCCGCACGCTCTACCTTGATTACGTCTTTGATTCGGGTGAAGGCTGGACGATCACCAACAAGCTCTTCTACGAGGACTACGAAAATCTCAACGAAAATGCCTATGGATTCGCCCAGTTTCATGACTCCTGGGTGGTCGAGGATCAGCTGATCTTCGCAACCGGGATGGATATGGATGGGTTGACCGTCGCCTTGCAGGTTTCACCGTCCATTCGTTATACCGACTTTGAACATGGAGACGATTACACCAATGAACACTTTGATCGTCGGGATCTGACCGGCGAGTCCACCGCTCGTGACCGTCGACTGCTGGCCACCCGAATCGACGATGACTACACCGAGTACTACGAAGGCAACTACGTCGACTACGGCATGGCCGTACTGGCTGACATCGGCTTTGACTTCGGGTTGAACGTGCTGCTGGGAGGTCGATACGACTACATCGACATGGAAAGCAATCAGCCAGTGGACAAGCTGTTGCTGGCGAGTTCCAACAATTTCACCTTGAATCCGGCAGATGTGTTGTCTGGAGCGAGTGATTCGGATGATGGCTTTTCCTGGACGGCAAGTGTTTCCTATGAACTTCCTTATGGCTTAATTCCATACGTGACGGCGTCCAAACAGACCACCATCATTGCCGGGCAGGGAGCCGACATCACCGTTGCGAATGTACTGGACGAAACCGCCGTGGACTCGTCCGAACTGATGGAAGTGGGGCTGAAGACCAATCTGCTCGAGGGCCGTCTGTTCCTGGCGTTTGCGTACTATGAACAGGAACGCACGAATTTCAATGCGCAGTCGATCGTGACCAACTCGACTGACGAAACCGAAGGTTTTGAATTCGAAATGCGCTGGCTGGTGACTGACAATCTGATCCTGACAGCTGCATACACGAATATCGAAATCATCAACATCAACACGCTTGAAAATGGTGGACGATTCAGCTTCTTCGGCATCGAGGATCTCACCGGCGTGAATCCGGCCTTCATCTATGGTGGTACGTTGGGTGGCATCCCGCCGGCAACGTCACGCAGTGATGCACGCAAGGCGGGTGTTCCGGAGAACATCTGGTCCGCCAGCGCTTCGTACGATTTTGGTGGCGGCTGGGCAATCACGGGCAGCGTCATCGATGTTGACTCAACGTTCTCGGGTTACTCACAAGCCGTTGAACTGCCGTCGTATACGCTGATCAATGCGGGACTCAGTTATACCAGCGAAACGTGGTCGTTCTCCCTGACCGGGAAAAATCTGACTGACGAGGAGTACTTCCGGTCCAACTTTCCGGATCTATTTGGCAGTGCGATTGTGCTGCCTGAGTTGCCCCGCAGCTATCAGGCAAGGATCGACTACCGCTTCTGATCTGAACACCCGAGCCTGCAGGACTGATTTCCAGTGCCTGCAGGCCGTCGACCGATGCTTGAAAAAACCTGGTTTGAATGGAGACAACAGATGCGCGGAGCGCTGTCGGATTGGGTTGTTGTCCTGGTGGCTCTGCTGGTGATAGCTGCTCTGCCGGCAGGAGTGGCGGGTTGTACTGTTGGCAAGACCGCTGTTGGCAAGACCACAGCTGGCGAAGTTGTGGAAGCGAAATGTTTGCCCGGAGGTCCTTGCAGCAAACCGATCGAGATCAGGATCGTCCTGGTGACGATGTTCGAAATCGGCGAAGACGAAGGTGACACGGCAGGCGAGTTCCAGCTCTGGAAGGAGCGTCGGGGGCTCACTACGCGCATCCCGTTTCCCCAATCACACCACGATCTTTACCTCAACCCGAAGACAGGTGTGCTGGCGATGGTGACTGGCATAGGCACGGCGAAGTCCGCAACCGCCACGATGGCACTGGGACTGGACCCGCGATTTGATCTGCGCCAAGCGTATTGGCTGGTCGCCGGTATCGCCGGAATCGATCCGGCGGATGCCTCGATAGGCTCGGCGGTGTGGTCAGCTCACCTCGTTGACGGAGATCTTGGTCATGAAATTGATCCCCGGGAAATTCCCGAGGATTGGGAGACGGGCTACTTCGCACGTTATACCCGATTCCCTTACGACCCTGACAAGCCCGAGCCGACCGGCGAATTGTTTGTGACCAATATCGGACTGCGTGACTGGGCATTCGAGTTGACTCGCAATACGCCGTTACCGGATCTGCCCGGCCTCGCGGCCAGTCGTGACAAGTACACCGAAACAGAGCCTGCGCGGCGTCCGCCGTTTGTCATGGTAGGTGGACATCTGGCTGGCATGACCTTCTGGCATGGTGCCATTCTGAATCAATGGGCCAATCGCTGGGTCGACTACTGGACGGATGGGCAGTCAGGCTTTGTCACGTCGGCAATGGAGGAAACCGGGACGTTTCAGGCGATTGAATATCTTGACCGTGTCGGTCGCGTTGATCGTGATCGTTTCATGGTGCTCCGCGCAGGCAGCAACTACACCATGCCACCGCCAGGAGTCACTGCGGCCGATAACCTGTTGGCCGAAAACGAAGGTTATGCCGGACTGCAAGCCGCTGTGGAGTCACTCTATCTCGTGGGCTCGGTCGTGGTGGACGAGTTGCTGAAGGGGTGGGAACGGTATGCAACTGAAGTACCTGGATCATCAACCGGCCCTGCCGGGGCTGGGTAATCCGGACGGATAATCCGGACGGAGATAATCCGGACGGACACACATCCTGGTTTTCCGTCCAAATCCGGACGTTGCAAGGTTTCAAGGTGGATACACGTCTAGCCCGCATTATTCATGAATTGCCTACTGCGGTCGCCGATAGCAGCGAAAATACCGGGCCTGCTCCTTCCGCGTGCTCGAAGTGCTGTCCAACACGCCTGCACGCGCTCCAGTCCGTGCCACCATGCGTTTTCACTACCCTCGACGCCCTCGCTACGACCCTGCATGAATAGACAGGGCTAGCGTCCACTTGCTGCCCGCAGGGCGAAGGGCTGGATTCCTGGCCTACACATGGCGTAGACAGAATCTGCATTCGTTTACAGATTGTGCCGCTTCAGGCTATAGCCAAGCGGAGGATACTGCTTCCATGGCTACTCCACGCAAACTGTTGGTCGATCCTTTGGTTCCCTTGTTCTACCATGTGGTGTCACGCTGCGTCCGTCGCAGCTGGCTGTGTGGCAAAGATAAACACAGCGGTAAGAACTATCGACACCGCCGAAAGTGGCTCATTGAGAGGCTCCACTTTCTTGCCCAGTATTTTGCTGTCGAAGTGCACGCCTACGCCATCATGAGCAACCACTTCCATCTGATTCTTTTCTACGACCCACAAGCAAGTCAACGCTGGTCAGATGATCAGGTTGCCGACCGCTGGCTGGCGGTATGTCCGCCCAGAACCTGGTCTGGAGAGATCGATCTGGACGCATTACCGGAAGCAAAAGTCCTGCTGCTCGCCGATCCGGATCGACTGCGACACGTTCGCGCCGAATTAGGATCAATGTCTACCTTCATGAAGCATCTGAAGCAGCCCATCGCACGTCGGGCCAACCAGGAAGATGGCTGCAAGGGCCACTTCTTCGAGCAGCGGTTCTATTCCGGTGCGTTACTCAGCGAACGGGCGATCATCGCTGCCATGGCTTACGTCGATATCAATCCGATCCGTGCTGAAATCGTGAAGATCATCGAACACTGTAGGGATACTTCTATCGCCGAGCGACTCGCGGCTTTGGAAGGTTCACCGGAAGCCCTCGAAGCTGCGCTGGCTCCTCTGGTCTCCGGTCTCGAAGAGGCCGGGCACACCGTCAATATCACGCTACGCGATTACATGGAGGTTGCACGTTCCATCGCTCTCCGCTCTAACGCGGGCTCGATGTCAGCAGACGCCCTCCGGTGGCACCAGGATATCGCCACGCTGGCGCGGCAACAGCGTGCCTACGGTCCGTCCCAGCTTATAAAACTCTGGCTCGACGCACGTGGGATGCGGAGACTGGAAAAGCCAACCTCCGCATAACTTTCCTGGGGTCGCCTCTTCCAATCCGACAGCACCCCGCATGGTGGGATAGTCCGGCGATCACGCTCTGCTCCTCGATTGGTTTGGGTCTGGCGAGATTAACGTGTAAATCGCGAGGAGCACCTCCAGTACACAGCGCCCGGGATGGTTCACTGACTTCTGGAATGCCTGGAATGTCGTGCTGACCGGCCTTCGGTTCCTTACCAGGGAAGATCTCGCCGCGTCTGAGGCCGAAATCGTAGCAAGCATGTGTGTCTATCCCGATACCTTCTATCCCGATACCTCCCGATACCCTATCCCGATACCTCTACAACCCAAGCCGTTCATCTGGACCAAGAGCGCCCAGGACATCCTGCAAAAAGTCATTCGCGCGAATTCTAAGTTAAGTTCTAAACAGAATGCAGCACTACACTAGTGAGACGCGGACGCTGGGTCCGTTGGCCTGGCGAGTGAATCGAACCAGACGAGCACTCCTGGCGCTGCCTCCAGAATGGATTCGTCGTGATCAAAAGCGCCGAGACTGATTGCTTCAAACGGAAATGGCGCCTGATGCCGTTGCCTGGCTCGATTTGCGGAATGTTATTACGTCTTTCGGGATCACGTCGACATCCTTGTCAGCATAGTAGGCTCTGAGCGGAGTCTTGACTGTCCAGTCGACGACGCTGTTGTCGTGTAACCGATCCACAAACCAGTGACTGCCATCCAAACGGATTGCTGCCTTGACCTTTTCAGTCAGCAGGCTCGTTGGAGAAGTTGGGAGAGTCGCGACAATTTCGGCTCCGTCACGAGTCCCGTCAAACAGCGAAGACACGATGTCATCCCAGGGTGCCAACAGTACATCGTTGATCGGTTGGTCATAAACCCGGGCATAACATAGAGCGATCCAGGCGATATAAAGGCTGCCGAACTTTGCTTTCCCCTCCAGCGCGTAGCGAAGCTGTACCTCGGCCAGGTTCATTGGCCCGGCGATGCTGGCAGAACCGGTAAGGTCATAGCCTTCAATGGAGGTTCTTTCGAGCTGTTGATGGGCGGCGAGCGTGGCATGCCCACCTTGAGAAAACCCGGTCAGAAAAAGATGTCGGCTGCCTTGGAGTGGTTGCACTGCGAGAATGGTTCGCGTCGCTTTCAGCAGGTTGATCATCGATTCCGTGATGGAGGCGGAATGATAGTAAGCGTGAGGTTCTGGAGAGGCCCCAAAGCCCGGATAGTCAGGAGCCACCAACACGTAGCCAGCACCCGCAAATATTGCTGCTGCTAGCACGCCGTTGTAGAGCGAGGGTGCTGACGGCGCGTCGGTCTTCAGCGTGGCGGTGCCATGTTGCCAGCTCACTGTGCCTTTCCAGCGTTGCGTTCCAGCGGGCAGTGCCAGGAGACCTGATGCGGGCAGCAGGGTACCTGTTGTGCCTTCGCTCCAGTAGGTTACACGATGCAGCGAAATACCGTTCTCAAGTGGAAACCGCTCTTCGAGATCCTGCCACCAGAAAAGGGTCCACAGTACCCAACGTGGCCAGTATGACAACTGCTCGACCCGGATGATGCCGCCTGGTACAGGCTGCATCGATGGTCCAGGACTTTCCAGATCGATTGCACAACCGGTGAGCATTAGACAAAAGGTAAAACTCACCAGAAAAACGCTGGTGCGGCGTGCCGGAATGCACGCTCCGTCGGACACCGGAAGTGCCCGGGAAGCAGGAGCCGTCATGCGACGGCTCCTGTCTCCTCAAGCATCGTGTCCCTCCTGGCGTACCGGATCTAACAAATCCAGGGAGGGGCGTTTCAGCATGCCTAGAGCAGGCCGTCGTACTTCCGCAGTTCAGCCCGCCCGACCACCATGTGATGCACTTCGTCCGGGCCATCGGCAAGGCGCAGCGTCCGTTGGCCGGTATACATGTCGGCCAGCGGGGTCCATTGGGACACGCCGGTTGCGCCATGAATCTGGATCGCCTGGTCGATGATCTGGCAGACCCGCTCGGGCACCAGAGCCTTGACCATGTGAACCCAGATTCGTGCTTCCTTGTTGCCCAGCACGTCCATGGCTTTTGCCGCTTTCAACACCATCAGACGCATGGATTCGATTTCGATGCGAGCACGTGAGATCACTTCGATGTTCTTGCCGAGTTGCGCGATCGGTTTGCCAAATGCAACACGGGTCAGGCCGCGCCGAACCATCAGATCAAGCGCACGTTCGGCCTGGCCGATGGAGCGCATGCAATGATGGATGCGGCCAGGGCCGAGCCGTACCTGGGATATCTCGAAGCCGCGACCTTCGCCCAGCAGGATGGCCGACTTTGGTACACGTACATTGGTCAGACGCAGGTGCATGTGTCCATGTGGTGCATCGTCATGACCGAACACATGCATGGGACCGAGGACTTCGAGCCCGGGTGTGTCCATCGGGACAAGGATCTGGGACTGCTGTCGATGCGGTGGCGCATCCGGACTGGTCTTGACCATCAGGATCATGATCTTGCAGCGTGGGTCGCCGGCACCAGAGATGTAGAATTTTTCGCCGTTGATGACCCACTCATCACCTTGCAACACGGCTCTGCAGTCGATGTTCTTGGCATCGGAGGACGGTAGGCCGGGCTCGGTCATGCCAAAACATGAGCGTATTTCGCCAGCCAGCAAGGGCTTCAGCCATTGGTCTTTCTGTGCCTGTGTACCAACACGCTCCAGAACTTCCATGTTGCCGGTGTCCGGAGCCGAACAGTTCAGTGATTCGGATGCGAGCGGTGTCTTGCCGAGTTCCGCTGCAATGTAGGCGTAGTCCAGGTTCTTCAACCCCTCACCGGTATCCGCATCCGGCAGGAAAAAGTTCCAGAGACCGGATTGTTTTGCCTTGTCTTTTGCACCTTGCAGCAGTTCAAGCTGGCCAGGCGCCCAACTCCACCGATTGGTCCGGTTCTCGCCCAGACGATAAAATTCTTCGACGATCGGCTCTACGTTTTCCTTGATGTGCTTCTTCACGGCTTCGAGCAACGGCTCGGCCGCTCTCGACATTACGAGATTGTTGAGATCGTCTTCCAACGCGGCATCAGCCATGTTTCCCCCGGTGTGTTATTCAAGTGTGAGTTGCCCGATTCTAGGAGTCTGCGCGGCAGAAAGCGACTCGGCGAGGCGAGTGTCAATTCGAGGCCGATTTTTCATTCGTCTGAGGAGCGTAGTCATCACTACGTGACGAGAACGAACGGAAAATCCTTCATTTGATTGCGATCTCGCGCCCACCCTGTTCGGCAGATCGGTAAAGCGCATCAAGCATCTGCTGCACCGCGAGCCCGTCAGCAGCCGGCGCGATGGTCGGCGTGTCGTACAGAATGTGCTCGACAAACGCGTGCATCTTGGCATCAAACATGTCCTGCCAGCTTTGTTTGGGCGACAACCAGCCCGGAACCTTGTCCACCATGTACCCACCTTCATCGCGGTGAATGCAGACCGGGTCCCAGGTGCATCCACCTGCTTCGCCCATCAATTCGAAGTTGAAGGTGTCCTTCTCGATATGGGCGGCGAAACTTGACTCGATGTGCAGCACAGCGCCGTTTTCGAAGCGGACACGCCCGACAGCCAGATCTTCGACGGTGTACGTTTTATAGTCCCAGCCTTTCCAGACTGAATGCACGCGATCGGATGGCTGGTTACCGAGGTAGGTGAACAGGTCTGCACTGGCGCTGACCGGCTTGGGGGAACCCATGGTGTAGTGCGTCATTTCCAGGACGTGCACGCCAATGTCGATCAAAGGGCCTCCACCCTGCAGTTCTTTGCGACCAAATACTCCCCAGTTCGGAATACCTCGGCGCCGCAAAGCCTGAACCCGACCGTACCTGATGGTGCCGAGTTCGCCGTTTTGCACGGCGCTGCGAAGGAACTGGGTCCTGGGATTGAAGCGATATTGAAAGCCGATCACCAGTTTTCGACCGGTTTGGCTGGCGGTCTCGACCATTCTTCTGGCAGCTGCGGCGGTATGTGCCATGGGCTTTTCGCACAGGACATGCAACCCGGACTTGAGCGCAGCAATCGCCGCCTCCGCATGGGCCAGGTTGGGCGTGCATATACTGACAGCGTCAAGATGTTCGTTGCGTAACATTTGCCGGAAGTCGGTGTAGCGGGCGGTCACGCCAAAATCATCGCCACGCTGGTCCAGGGTTTTTTGATCGATGTCGGCGAGCGCAACAAGATGTGTGTCCTTCCGGCTGGCCAGGGTTTTCATCTGCGTCGCGGCGATGCCGCCCGACCCAATCATGCCGATGCGCAATGGCGAAGTAAGGGTAGGCATTGGTAACTCCTTGATTTTATACGAGTTGCGAAAAGCACGCGGTTGACTGGCCTGCAGGATGACAAAGCCATTGGTGTGTGTCATGCGTTGTCAGTGGTCAACCGGACCCAAACCTTCTGTACACGTCTGCTGTTACGTCTGAGAAACAAGAGCACATCTAACCCTTTCGACCTTATACTTGACGTCGACTAGACTGAAACTCGGGAGGTTCAGTCAGGTCATTGGGACACCGGTTTCCTTCTGTACAGGCCTGTATCCGCCGCGGCGAGGGGTAGTTCTTGGATCGTTCGATGTCTTTGTGGCTTGCCATCATTGGCTTTTCCCTGCTGGGTGCCACAGCCCTCTACAGTTGTGTGCCAAATATCGAAGAAGAACTATCGGCTGGTGCCTACGCGGTTGCGGGTGCAGAAGCGGCACCAGCGGGGTGGGCGTCGATTCAGGTTGATGGGCAGCGACTCGTCTTGACAGGTGCACCACCCGACACCAGGCGCGCCGAGGTGCTGGTAAGCAAACTGGCCGCAATAGACGGGGTCATAGAAGTGGACGACCAACTGTCCAAGCCTGTCGAAATTTCACCTCGGGCAACGAATCTAGACAATGAAACCCCCGCAGTGGAAGCGGCTAAAGAGCAGCCGGATGCCGCTGCCGGCATGGCGGCGGGGAAACCAAAGGATAGCCAGGACCTGCCTGAGGAATACACAACATCAACGGCTGGTACAGGACAGGCTACCGCGCTTGCTGTGCAAGAGGTTACACAGGTGGCGACCACTGCCGAGTCAAAAGAACTGCCGCCCCAGCAGGACCCAATTATCGAGGCAGCCGAAGCAGGGCCGGGGAGGCCGCTGTTATCCGAGCCTCTGGCACGCTGTCAGCGTGATATCGACGCGATGCTGACCGGCTCAGCTTCATTTTTCACCTCGGCAAGTTCGGAGATCACAGCTGAAGCGTTGCCCATTGTCGATCAGGTTGCGGCGCTGCTGGCACAGTGCAGTGCACGCGCCGAAATTGCCGGCCACACCGACAACAGCGGCAGAACGCGCCCCAATCTGCGATTGAGCCAGGCGCGTGCTGATGCGATTCGTGCTCATCTCATTGTCAAAGGTGTGCCGCAAACGCAGTTGTCCGCCATAGGCTTCGGGGAAGAACGCCCCATCGTTTCCAATCGCACCCCAGAAGGCCGTCGTCAGAATCGACGCATCGAAGTCCGCATCGTGGATGGCCTGGTTACCACCCATCGTGCTGCACCGACCGGAAATCGTTCATGATCTATCTCATCCTGAAAATACTGGGCTTCATTCTGGCCGCACTGACCATTGGTTGGTGGCTGGGTGCAAGCTGGTATCGCCTGCGGCTGAGCAGAGCCTCCGCACAACACCTGCAATTGTGCTCTGAACTGGAAGCGGCAAGCCAATCGCAGCAGGAACTGCTGCTGGCCAGGGAGCGGAACCTGCTGGACGAGACTCACAGACGTCGCGATCTGGAGTCGCGACTTGAAGAGCAAACTCAGGCTCGAGTCATCGCCGAACAACGATCCTCGGCGCTCGAAGTATCGCTCGACAGGGAAACTGCTGCAGTAAAGGCACTGGATACTGAACTGCGCAACCTGCGTGAAGCACATCAGAAAGCCCTCGCTCGTGCAAAAGAGAGTGCAAAAGAGAGTGCAAAAGTGAGTGCCAAAGAGAGTGCAATGGTGAGTGCCAAAGAGAGTGCTGGCGAAACCCAATGGCATGATGGGCAACTTACCGGGCTCAGCGTGGAACGCGACCGCCTGCAGCAGGAAAAGCTGAAGCTCGGTCATCGTGTGGGTGATCTGGAAGCGGAACTGGCCCAGGTCAGATTGCGCAATGAAAGTTCCGAAACCGAGCGGCTGGATCTGCGCATCCGTCTGGAAGCTGCAACCCAGGAGCGGGATGAGATCATGCGACGGTTGCGTACGCTGGAAGAGACGTCGCGTTCCCGAGCCGTGCAGGTGGCGCCGCAACCTGCGATGCACGTGACAGCACCGCTTGCGCAACGCTTCACGGTCGCGTCTGGTCAAGCTGCGGAAATCCACGAACAGCCACCTGCCTCGGTCGATGATCTGACTCAGATATCCGGTATCGGACGGAAACTCGAAAAGCAGCTGAATGCCCTGGGGATCTATCAGTTGATGCAACTGGCCAGTCTTTCGCCTGAGCAAATCTGCTGGGTGGATGAGAAACTTTCGTTCAGGGGCAGAATTCACAGAGAAGACTGGGTCGGCCAGGCGATCGCCATGGTCGGACCACACCTATCGTCATCAGGAGATCAGACATGAACAAACAACCGTACACTGCTGTTGTGCCGGAGAAACTCACCGACATCAACTTTCTTGATTCCAACCTGCAGAACTGTCCTTACCACGCGTATGCCAAACTGCGTGAAGAAGCACCTGTGTGGAAAGACCCGATCACAGGGTTTTTTGTGGTGACCCGTTTCGACGATCTGCGGCAACTGCTGTTGAACACCGAAGACTTTGTCAACGGCATGCGGGAAGGACAGGGTGGTGGTCGCAGCCGCCTCGACGCTGAACGCGCCAACCGGATGCTGCAACTCTACAAGGACAAAGGCTGGGTGCCCGCACCGACGCTTGCCGGCCGCGACGATCCCAATCACAAGCAGATGCGCGCAATGTTCAACGAGGCCTTTCGGCCGAAGAAGATTGATGCGATGGATCCGCTGGTCGAGCAGACCGCCTACAAGCTGATCGATGCCTTCGTGGATGATGGCAAGTGTGATTGGGTGAAGCAGTTTGCAGTGCCGTTGCCGCTGATCATCATCGGCCGGCAAATGGGCGTGCCGGAAGCGGACATCTGGAAGATCAAGGCCTGGACCGATGCATGGGTTCAACGCCTCGGCATGATGCAGACTGAAGAGCAGGAGCGCTGGTCTGTAGAGATGGAAATCGAAGCGCAGCATTACTTTCAGGCGATCTTCGAGAAGCTTCGTCGTGAGCCCGATGACACGCTGGTATCGGAAATGGTCAATCGGGTCATTCCGGAATGGGGCCGGCCGCTCAATGACAATGAACTGCACGCAGAGATGATGGCCGATACCTTTGTCGGAGGCTCGGAGACGTCAACCAACGCCATTGCCTATGGGGTGAAACTGCTCATAGAAAATCCGGAGGTGTGGGCGCAGTTGAACTCGAATCCGGACAAGTATCTGCGCACGTTTGTCGAAGAGGTATTGCGTCTGGAAGGACCTGTACAGGGATTGTTCCGGACCGCTTCACGTGATCTCGAGTTGCACGGCGTACCTATCCCCAGGGGATCCATGATCAACGTTCGTTATGCTGCGGCCAATCGCGATAGTGGGGAGTTTGCCTGTCCTGAAGCGCTTGACCTCGAGCGTGACAAGCCAGGTCGGCATCTTGCCTTCGGGTCCGGCATTCACCATTGTCTGGGTGCACCGCTGGCCAGACGTGAGCTGTACTGGAGCTTCAAGGCACTGGTTGATCGTGTTGACGAGCTCTGGTTTCAGCCAGCTATGAATGATTTCACCGTGATGCCGAATTTTGCACTGCGGGCGCTGAAAGAGCTTCACATTGGTTTCAAGCGCAAGTCGTAAGAGTTTGAATTTTACCCAGGTTGGACAAATAAGGAGAAACAAGTGAATCCATACAGACTGGATGGCAAGGTTGCGGTCGTGACCGGTGGTGGCAAGGGTATCGGTCGTGGCATCGCGTTGTGTCTGGCTGAGGCAGGAGCAGACGTGGTGGTGTGTGCACGCACAACCGCTGACGTCAAATCCGTGGCTGCGGAAGTTCAGGCGCTGGGGCGTCGTGCCATCGCCATCAGTGCCGATGTCACCCAGGAAGATCAGGTACGCATGGCAGCTGAAGCGGCCAGGGAACTGGGTGGCCCCGATATCTGGGTCAACAATGCTGGCGGACTTCCTGACGCAACTCCCCGCTATCTGACAAAGACGCCCACGGACCGGTGGGATGCACAAATCGATCTGAATCTGAAAGCTGTTTTTGTCGGCTGCAAGATCGCCGCTGAGTACATCAAGAGTGGCGCGATCATCAATATTTCTTCACGCGCAGCGATGGGTGGGAGTATCAAGAATGGTCCGTACGGCGCGTCCAAGGCAGCGGTCAACAGTCTGACGCAGACTTTTGCACTGGAGTTGGCACCACGCATTCGTGTCAATGCCGTGGCACCGGGACCGATTCCAACGGAGAACTTCAATCAGTCCACACGCTTTCCGGAAGGCAAACCGATTGAAGACATCATCGGCGTGCCGCTGAAGCGCCTGGGCACGCCTGAAGATATCGGGCATGCCGTGGTGTTCATGGCGTCTGACGCGTCCAGTTGGGTCACCGGACAGTGCCTCTACGTCACTGGCGGTCTGTAAGAGCGCACGGGCTCATCCGTCAATGCTTCTGGGTCAGGTCGAAACCTGCGGTTTCGTCCTGACCCAGATGTTGGACCAGTATCGGTAACAACACTTCAAGTTCTGCAGCCAGTACGTGTGGCGGATTGACGACAAAAACACTGCTGCCAAAAAGATTGGCTCGCTGGGCATCGGTGACATTCAGTTTGATGTCAAGCCAGGGACGATCGCCGGCTGACTGCAGTCGCCTCGCCAGTTCCCGTCCATCGTTTGAGGACAGGTGCGGATACCAGATCATGAAGATGCCGGTGGCAAACCGCTTCAAACCCGCTTTGAGCGCATCGACAACGTCTTCGTAGTCACTGTCCAGTTCATAGGATGGATCGATGAGGATTGCGCCTCGGCGGGATAACGGTGGCAGACAGGCGCGAACGGCGTGGTAGCCGTCACCTTCGAGACAGCGGACGTGCCGGCCAAAGACCACACTGGCTTCGTCCAGTTGGTGGAAGTCAGCGGGATGACGCTCGTACAGGATGAGACGATCATCGACGCGTGCAAAAACAGCGGCAATCGCTGGTGAGCCCGGATAACCACTGCCCGACGCAGCCACGATGTCCAGGTATCGCTGGAGACCTGCCGGAATGTGCTGTGCATCCCGCAGGCGGAAAATTCCACTTTCTGCGTCGCCAGTCTTTCGAGCCGCGGCGCTGGTCAGATCGTAAAAGCCACGACCTGCGTGGGTATCCAGGTAGGTCCATGGCCTGGGCTTGCGATTGAGGTAATCGAGGATGTGGCACAACACAACATGCTTGAGCACGTCTGCGTGATTGCCGGCGTGGTAGACGTGCTGATAACTCAGCACGTCCAGGCATCCAGGGTGTTCACGTCGGCCTGCTTGTCAATCTCCGTACCATGCTCAACGTCGATCGAGGACGTTGCTCTTGCGCAACAGGTCTTTCACCAATTGGCGTCGACCTTCGGGTTTGCGATTGCGAAAGGTGGTATCGAATGCTTCCCCGGGGCGCCGATGAATAATCCCCAATGCCATCGGCAGCGGAGCCTTCATCGACAGCAGCAGATGCGCGAGGGTGGTGTTGGTTTCATCATGCACCAGGATGTCACTCTCGATGACGGAAGCTTCGCCGAGCGTTACCACTTCAATTGCCAGCGACTTCGTGTTCAACCGCAATCCACGCTTCCGGTCCTTACCGAACAGAAGTGGCTGCCCGTGAACACACTGAACCGTGTTGTCGGCAGCCGTTTTTTTGCTGCTGACAAGCTCCCAGACGTCTTCATTGTAGACGATGCAGTTCTGCAGTATCTCGATGAACGCTGTGCCTTCGTGAGTTCGACCTGCGTTCAGGATACCGGGCAGACCTTTCTGATCGATGTCTACGGCTCTGGCAATGAAGGTAGCCCCGGCGCCAACCGCGAACACACCTGGGGTGACGGGTTGGTCGAATGAACCGGCAGGGCTGGTCGGACTGCGGGTGCCGATCCGCGAGGTGGGTGAATACTGGCCTTTGGTCAGGCCGTAGATTTCGTTGTTGAACAGCAGGATGTTCAGATTCACGTTGCGACGCAGCGCATGCATCAGGTGATTGCCACCAATGGACAGTCCGTCGCCATCGCCGGTGATGACCCACACGTCGAGTGCGGGATTGGCCAGTTTGACCCCGGTGGCAATGGCCGGTGCCCGCCCGTGTATGGTGTGAAAACCATAGGTATTTACGTAGTAGGGCAGGCGTGACGAACAGCCAATGCCGGATACGAATACGGTATTGACCGGATCGGCGCCGGCATCAGCCAGTGCTCGATGCACGGCCTTGAGGATCGAGTAGTCGCCGCAGCCGGGACACCAGCGTACTTCCTGGTCACTTGCGTAGTCTTTGAAACTGGCTTCAGCCATTGCTGATCTCCTTCATTCGTTGGCTGGCGTTGGCGTAGATGGCATTCTTCACGTCCTGCACCGCAAACGGTTGTCCGTTGACTTGGTTCAGCTGGATGCAATTGAGGAGCAACTTGTCACGCAGCAGCGTCGCCAGTTGTCCGGTATTCAATTCGGGAACCAGTACCCGATCGTAGCGAGCCAGCAACGCGCCGAGATTTTTTGGCAGCGGATTGATGTAGCGCAGATGAATCTGCGCCACGGCGTAGCCTTCGCGCAGCGCCTCCTTGACAGCCTGGAACACAGCTCCGTACGTCGAGCCCCAGGCAAGCACGGCCAGGCCGTGTTCGCTGCCTTGTTCGAGGACCTGTTCAGGAATGAAATCGGCGACGCTGGCAACCTTGCGGGAGCGCATGTCGGTCATCTGCTGATGATTGTCCGATTCATAGGAGATGTTGCCAGTGTCGATATCTTTTTCGATGCCGCCGACACGATAGATGTAATCAGCATCACCCGGTGCCGCCCAGACCCGGGCCTGGGTCGCGGGATTGCGTGCAAACACCCGCTTCG
>Ga0163144_10007428_pt1 | contig 24033 bp, 17 predicted proteins | sample OliLak19BULKMAT1_FD_123175 | JGI IMG/M metagenome (GOLD analysis project Ga0163144, IMG submission 123175) | Freshwater microbial mat bacterial communities from Lake Vanda, McMurdo Dry Valleys, Antarctica - Oligotrophic Lake LV.19.BULKMAT1 | ecosystem: Environmental > Aquatic > Freshwater >...
GAACTGGGCCTGCTGGGTCCACACTGTCCCGGAGCGGACAAAGACATACGCCGAGCCCTGGTTGGTGTTGCCGCTCACGTCGTCGTCCCTCGCCCCCACGACGGCGGTGTCGCCGGAGATGGATACGGAGAAACCGAACTCGTCGGATGCCGCGCCGTCGGAGGCAGTGAGCAGGGCCTGCTGGGTCCACACCGTCCCGGAGCGGACAAAGAAATACGCCGAGCCCTGGGAGCTGTTGGCGCCCACGTCGTCCTTGTACGCCCCCACGACGGCGGTGTCGCCGGAGATGGATACGGAGAAACCGAAGCGGTCGTCTGCCGCGCCGTCGGAGGCGGTGAGCTGGGCCTGCTGGGTCCACACCGTCCCGGAGCGGACAAAGAAATACGCCGAGCCCTGGTTGGTGTTGGCGCCCACGTCGTCGGCGTACGCCCCCACGACGGCGGTGTCGCCGGAGATGGATACGGAGAAACCGAAGCGGTCGCCTGCCGCGCCGTCGGGGGCAGCACACCTGGCCTGCTGGGTCCACGTGGCCGCGCCGGGGGCGCGCGTGAAGACGTACGCGGAGCCCTGGTCGGCGTTGGCGCCGACATCATCCAGGCTCGCGCCCACGACCACCGTGTCGCCCGCGGCGGCGACCGAGGCGCCCAGGCCATCGCCCGCCGCCCCATCCGCGGCGGCCAACCGGGCCTGCTGGGTCCAGGTCGTGCCCCCGGGGGCACGGACGAAGGTGTAGGCGGATCCCTGGTCCGCGGCCGCGCCGTTGTCATCGCTGGGGGCGCCCACGACGGCGGTATCGCCCGAGATGGAGACCGCTGCGCCGAAGCCGTCCCCCGGGGCGCCATCGGAGGCGGTGAGGGTTGCCTCCAGCGTCCAGCCCGTGCCGGTCCAGCGGTAGATGCGTGCCGAGCCCTGGTCGGTGTTGCTGCCGACATCATCGCCGGGCGAGCCGACCACCAGCGTGTCGGCGCAGACCGCCACCGCCGACCCGAACGCATCGGATGCCGCGCCATCCGCCTGCGTGAGCTGGATCGGCGTGCTCCGCTGCGCCAAGGCGCTGGGGGCGAACGCGAGCAGGACAACCAGAATGGTGAGGAAGCTTCGCATGGGAATGGTCCGTATGAGGAGGTGCGCAACATGCCTACAGGGACTACCAGTTCTCCGCGGGAGATTGGACACACAGACGCGGCTCAGCATGGCCCACCCCCCAGTACGCGGAAAAAGGTCTCAATATCGAGGTCAGTGCCGGTGTCGCCATCGCCGTCGAAGTCCGGGGAGCCGCAGGTGGCGCAGCAGTCTCCGCCCACGCAGGCGAAGAAGGCTTCGATGTCCAGGTCGGTGCCCTGGTCGCCGTCGCCGTCGAAGTCGGGCGAGCACATCACGCCGCCGAACGGGACCAGGTTTGCCGGGAAGTCGACGGTCCCGTTGTTGACCAACGTGGTGTAGTACACGCGGCAGGCGGGGTTGATCAGTCGGCTGCCGGCGTCGATCACCAGCGTGTCCACGTACAGCGCCTCGCACCCGCACACTCCCCGGCCGTCGTTGTCGTGGGCATCCACCAGGCGGACGGTGGTTGGGCTCGGGCCGATGTGGAGCGTGCCGATGGGGAAGTGGCCGGCGAGCGTGCGGTCCAGGCCGGCCTCCTGGGCGCCGATGTCGATGGACATGACCTCAAACGTCCGCTCGGCGCTGGGGGCCTCTCCTCCCGCGGCGTCGATCTGGACCGTTACTTGGCGCACGTCGAAGCGGCTGGCCGCGTCGATAGCGCAGTCGAAAGAGCCGCCGGTGCGGAGGCGCGAGCCGGGCGTGGGCATGAGAAGGCTGGCCCTTTGGCCCAGGGAGAGACCGTCGTCGGCGTCGAGGCTGGAGGAAGCACCGAGCCACTCGCCGTCGCTTATGACCCGGCCCAGAACGTAGAGCGTGCCGGCATGGACAGTGGTGCGTGCGCCCACGGTCGCGGTGTACGTGCCGACGAGGGCGCAGTCGCCGAGGGCTTCCAGGTCGCCGCGGTTGACCAGCAGGGGCGCGGCGACCTGGGCGTCGGTCATGGTCCAGGCGGCACGGCTCTCGATCATCGATCCGGCGGTGATGCGGGAGGTTGCGGACATCGTCCAGGGGCCGTCACTCTCGATCGAACCCCCGACGGTGATCGTCGAGCCCCGCAGGAGCCCCACCGGGCCGGCGCTGTGCCAATCGCCCTCGAGCGTGAGGGCGGCGTCCTGCTCGACGGTCGCGGGACCGCGGACGGTCGCTTCGGGCGCGGCGATGGTGAGGGAGGCGTTGGCGCGGACGCTGAGGGCGCCGCTGGAACGTACGGTGAAGGCGTCGGCGTAGAGGTCGGCCGAGGAACTGGCGGCGATGCGCAGCTGGCCGAACAGGTCGATCGCGTGCCCGGCTGGAGCGGCAAGGTACGACGAGCCGCCCAGGGTCAGAATCGACGAGGCCGGCGTGCGGATGTCGGACGAGCCCGAGAGGCCCAAGGAGCGGCCCAGCGTGTCGAGCGTCGAAATGTCCCAGTACGCGGCATCGTTGCCGGTAATCATCTGGCCGGATTGGGCGGCCTGGAACGCCGCGGCCAGGGAGGAGTAGGTTGCGTTGACGGTGTCGTTGTGGGCGCTGGGGAGGTCGGTGGGTGCGGGTGGGATGGGCAGGCCGTCGGGGGTCAGGTGGAAGATGTAGGCCGCACCGGGCGGCCCGGCTCGGCCCGGGGGTGACCCCGCCACAGCGATGGCCCCGTCAAACGTCACGGACCCTCCGAGTTGACCGCCCGCGATGCCGTCGGGGGCAAGGAGCTTGGGCTGCTGGGTCCAGGTAGAGCCACTGCGGGTGTAGCGGTACACCGAACCCTGGCTTAGATTCGAACCGAAGTCATCTCCCCAGGCTCCGACCAAGGCGGTGTTTCCGACGATGGCGACGGACTTGCCGAACTGGTCGGACTGCGCGGCGTCGGAGGCGACGAGGGTCGCCTGGAGCGACCAGGCGCCGCCGGGCGGACGCGCGAAGATGAATGCAGCGCCGGCGTCGTTCGAGCCGTAGAGGTGGGACCCCAGAAGGATGGTGTTCCCCGAAAAGGCGACGGCCCGTGCAAAGCCGCTGCCCTGGGTCGCGCTGCTTGGTCCATCGAGCCGTGCCTGCTGGCTCCACGTCGTGCCCCCGGGCGCCCGCGTGAAGACAAACGCCGAACCCCGGAGAAGCAGGCCGGTTGTGGCGGAGTAACTCGGCGCGCCGATGACGGCGGTGTCGCCGGAGAGGGCGACGCTATACCCAAGTTCCGCGATGCTGACTGCGCCAAGGATCTGGACCCTCTGCTGCTGCGTCCAGGTCGTTCCACCGGGCGAGCGGGAAAAGAAGTAGAAAGAGCCGTATGCCGCCCCGTTGGGATGCTGGTCGTAAACAGCGCCGATGAGCGCTGTGTCCCCGGACACCGCCACGGACCAGCCGAACTCGTCACCGTCCGCGGCGTCCGACGCCGTGAGCCTGGCCTGCTGCGTCCAGGTCGTTCCGCCGGGGTCACGGATGAAGACGTATGCCTGGCCGGCGCTGATATTCTCATCAAGGCAGCCGATCAGGGCGGTGTCACCGTCGAGCGCGACCGACCAGCCAAAGGTCCGGCTCACGCCTGGGTCGGAGGCGATGAGCCTGGCCTGCTGCGTCCACACCGTACCGCCGGGGGCACGGACGTAGACGTACGCGGCCCCGGCGTTGCTCAAAGTGCCGACCTCCTCGGAGTGCGCGCCTACGAGCATGGTGTCGCCGGAAATGGCAACCGAATTACCGAAGGTGTTGCCGGCGCTTCCATCCGAGGCGAACACCTTGAAGTCGGAGGCCCAGGTCGAGCCCACACGAGTGAAGACCCACGCGGATCCCTGGTTGATGTTGGGGCCCACATCGTCTTCCGGCACGCCCGCGATGGCGATGTCGCCCGCGATGGCGATGCACTTGCCGAAGCCATCAGCCTCCCTTCCGTCCGGGGTGATTAGCCGCTGCACGCGCACCCACACCATCCCCGTCGCGGGCCGGGAGAAGACGGTGATCGAGCCGCGGCCGGCGGTACCAGCGGCGTTGTGCTGGCGAGCCCCGGCCATGATCGTGTCGCCATTAACCGCTACCGCCGAGCCGAAGTGTTCAGAGGCGGCGCCGTCCGGATCGGTGATGTGGGGTTGCTCGGCCCACGCCCCGCCGGAGCGGATGAAAACACGCACAGATCCCTGGTCGGTGTTAGCCCCCACATCGTCGAGGGTTGCGCCGATCACCGCAATGTCGCCGTCCACCGAAATGGACTCGCCGAACCAGTCGCCGGCCGCGCCGTCCGCGGCGGTCAGCTTCGCCTGCTGCGTCCAACCCCCGCAATCCTGGACGAAGACGTATGCCGATCCCTGGTCGGTGTTGCCGGCGATGTCGTCCAGGCGGACACCAACTAGCCCCGTGTTCCCCGAGATCGCGACGACGTAGCCGAACTGGTCGTATTGAGCGCCGTCCGGCGCGGTGAGCTTGGCCACCTGCGCCCACGCGCTGCCAGAGCGAGTGAACACGTAAGCCGAGCCCAGGGCATCATCAAACTTTGCGCCGATCAGCGCGGTATCGCCGGACAGGGCGACCGAACAGCCGAACAGGTCTCCCGACCCCCAATCCGATGCGGTGAGCTTGGCCTGCTGAGTCCAGGTCGCGCCCCCGGGCGGGCGGACGAAGATGTACGCCGAGCCCTGGTTGCCGTTGGTGATCACATCCTCGGGCATCCCCACCAGAACCGTGTCGCCTGAGACCGCGACCGAAGACCCGAACATCTCGTTCGCCACGCCGTCCGCGGCCAGCAACGTAGCCTCAAGCGCCCATGTAGCGCCGTCCCACCGGTAGATGTGCGCCGAGCCCCGGTCAAACATGCCGCCGATGTCATCGCCCGGCGCCCCCACGATCATCGTGTCGCCATCGACCGCGACCGATGCGCCGAAGAACCCGCTTTCCGTGCCGGAGGGGTGAAGGAGTTGAATGGGGGTGGACCGCTGGGCGACAGCGCTGGAGGGAACGAGCATCAGCGCGATGCACGCGGCGAATAGGGCCCATGCGGAACTTCGAACCTCGGGCATAGGCGGCGGCAAAACGACACTCCCTTTGGAAGGACCCCACGGCTTCAAACGGAGCATCGCCCGCGGGCGGAGACCTGTCTCTGCCCGTTCAGCGCACTGAACCCCCCAGACCGGCGGTGCCAGCATACATAGAGGAGCCTCGGAGTGTCAAGGGATTTCATCGGCTCATGGTCCTCGACCGGCCGTACGGTTCCGCCTGGTCCATTCCAAAGCCCCTTTCGAGCGAGGCGAGGTGCAGACTTGTGCGCTTCCGCTCGCACCTTCGCGCGGTGACATTCTGAGAGGGCTTCCGGACAACCAGCCTTCATGGGACATGGTTTCCTGGCCATGCTTTCGGTGGCGGGCAGACACCCTTCCCGCCGGCTTTGCGCCCAGAGCGTCCTCGAAATCCCCCACACCCCTACCTACCCTTCCTCCCCCCGCTCCAGCCGGACCAAAGCCGGCCGCGGGGAGTCTCCCCTTTCAACCCCAGGGAACCGCACCCGTGAAGATCAAGACCGATGAAATCGCCTCCGTGATCAAGCAGGAAATCGAGAACTTCGGGGCTGACCTGGAGGTCTCCGAGGTTGGTCGCGTCGTCGAGGTCGGCGACGGCATCGCCCGTATATATGGTCTGTCCAAGGCCATGGCCGGCGAACTCCTGGAGTTCCAGGCCGCCACCGGCGCGGTCATGGGCCAGGTTTTTAACCTCGAACTCGACACCGTTGGCGCGGTTATTTATGGTGACTACCTCCAGGTGAAGGAGGGCGACATGGTCAAGGCCACGGGCCGCCTCCTCGAGGTGCCCGTGGGTGAGGGCCTGCTCGGCCGCGTCGTTAATCCCCTGGGCGAACCCCTGGACGACGCCGGCCCCATCATCGCCACCGAGTACCGCAAGGTCGACATCATCGCGCCCGGCATCGCCGAGCGCCAGCCCGTCCACGAGCCTCTCCAGACAGGTATCAAGGCGATCGACGCCATGATCCCCATCGGGCGCGGCCAGCGCGAACTCATCATCGGCGACCGCAAGACCGGCAAGACCGCCGTCGCGATTGATGCCATCATCAACCAGAAGCAATACTGGGGCACTCCCGATGCGATTGTGTGCATCTACGTCGCCGTGGGCCAGAAGGAATCCACCGTCGCGGGCGTCGTCGAGACCCTCAGGAAAAAGGGCGCGATGGACTACACCATCGTGGTCGTCGCCGGCAGTTCCGACCCCGCCCCCATGCAGTACATCGCGCCCTACACCGGCTGCGCCATGGGTGAGTACTTCATGTGGCAGGGCAAGGCCGGGTCCAACAAGCCCAAGCACGCCCTATGCATCTACGACGACCTTTCCAAGCAGGCCGTGGCCTACCGCCAGCTCTCGCTGCTGCTGCGCCGGCCCCCGGGCCGCGAGGCGTTCCCCGGCGACGTCTTCTACCTCCACAGCCGCCTGCTGGAGCGCGCCACCAAGCTCTCCGATGAGAACGGGGCCGGGTCGCTGACGGCCCTGCCCATCATCGAGACGCAGGAAGGCGACGTCTCGGCGTACATCCCCACCAACGTGATCTCGATCACCGATGGACAGATCTACCTCGAGCCCGAACTGTTCTTCTCCGGTGTGCGCCCCGCCATCAACGTGGGCATCTCCGTCAGCCGCGTCGGCGGCAACGCCCAGGTCAAGGCGATGAAGAAGATCGCCGGTTCTCTGCGCCTGGACCTGGCCGCGTACCGCGAACTGGAAGCCTTCGCGCAGTTGGGGACCGAACTGGACAAGACCACCCAGCGCCAACTGGACCGCGGCGCGGCCATGGTGGAAATCCTGAAGCAGCCCCAGTACACACCCTTCCACGTCGCCGACCAGGTCATCTCCATCTTCGCGGGCAGCAAGGGCTACCTCGACGATGTGAAGCTCAGCGATGTCCGCGCGTTCGAGAACGGCCTGCTGGAGATGTTCCACACCGCCGGCAAGGCGACGTGGGATGAGCTCAACGCCAAGCGCGCCATCGACGGCGCGATGGAGAAGAAACTGGGCGAAGAAGTCGCCCGGTTCAAGAGCGGGTTTAAGGGAAGCAAGTAGGTTGGGGCCATGCCGGAAGTATGCCGTGACCCTGCCCGCGTTTCGTTGACACAATCCCGCCGGGCTACAACAGCCCGGCCCGAAGGAGTGTCACGATGCCGAAGGTCTATTCCGATCAGTTCAAGCAGGGCGCCGTCGACCAGGTGATCGCCCAGCGTCACACGATCAGCTCGGTCGCCAAGCGGCCGGGCGTCAACTACCACACGCTGCGGGAGTGGGTCGTGGCGGCCAGGTCCAACTCGCCGGTCTCGATCGTCCCGGCCGATCTTCCCCTGGAGCCGCGCGTCCGTGAACTGGAGAAGGAGTGCGCCCGGCTCCGGATGGAACGCGACGTCCTAAGAAAAGCGACGGCCTACTTCGCGAACGAGCACCTGTGAAGTTCGCCTTCATCAAGGGCCACCGCGCCACCCTCGACGTCGGCGTCATGTGCGCCGTCTTCTTCGTTACCCGCCCGGGCTTCTATGCCTGGCTCTCCCGCCCCGAGAGCCCGCGTGCGGCCCGGGCCCGCGAACTCTCCGGGCGGATCCTGGACGTCTACCGGGAGGTCGATGGCGTCTACGGGAGCATCAAGAGCACCGGCGAGCTGAGCATCCGGGGCCATCACGCCGACCGCAAGACCGTGGCGGGGCTCATGCGCCGCATGGGAATCCGCTCGAAAGTCTGCGGGAAGTTCCGGGTCCGGACCACCGACTCGGATCACGACGGCCCCATCGCTCCCAACACCCTCGGCCAGAACTTCGCCGCGGCCGACGCCCTGGACAAGGTGTGGGCCGCGGACATCACCTGCCTCGGAGGAGAGTGTTGCCCGGCCTGTGATGCCGCGGACTGCGACGGCGACCGCGATGTTGGGACGGATTTGGATATTGAGGCTTTCTTCCGCGTGCTGGGCGGCGGGGTGTGCTGAGTCGTCCGGTGCGGGTTACCCCGGCCCTTTGGTGGCCATCCCCTTCACCGCCTCCAGCGTGCCCGCGCACTTCTGCCTGATCGGATGCCCCTCCGGCAGAATCCGTTCCGCCATCTCCACTGCCCTTTGCGCATAGTTCATCGCCTCCGCGTGCTTGCCGACCAGCCCCAGGCACCGCGCCAGGTTGGTCATGCAGTTGGCGGTGGGGGGGTAGTCCCCCGCGATCAATCTCTCGTACATCCCCAGCCCGCGCCGCAGGTGTTCCTCCGCCTCCCGCGGCCGCCCGACCGCCATCAGCACACCGCCCAGGTTGTTCAGGCTCACCGCAACATCGGGGTGGTCGCCCTCAAATACCCGCACCCGCATCTCCGCGGCTTCGCGGAAGCGCAGCACCGCCTCCTCGCCCCGCCCCAGCGCCAGTTGCGTTGCCGCGAGGTTGTTGAGCGCTCTCGCCGTCTCCGGGTGATCCCCCTCATACAACCGCCGCATCATCGCCACGGCGTCGATCAACAAGGCCTCCGATTCCTCAGGCCGGCCCAACACCCGCAGCACATCCGCGTGGTTGAGCATGCTGAACGACACCATGGGGTGGTCGCCCTTGAACAACCGACGGCGCATCGCCAGGGCTTCGCGGTACAACGGCTCTGCCTCTTCCGCCCGCCCCTGGTCCAGGACCACCTTGCCGAGATTGTTCAGCCCGTTGGCCACGTCGGGGTGGTCGCCCTGGAACAGCCGTTGCTTCATCGCCAGAGCCTCGCGGAAGAGCGGCTCCGCTTCCCCGCCGCGCCCCAGAGACTCCAGCGTGCGGGCCAGGTTGTTGAGGCTGAACGCCACATCGGGGTGGTCGCCCGGGTGCAGCCGCTGCCGCATCGCCAGCGCCTCGCGGTCCAGGGCCTCGGCCTCGGCCGGGCGGCCCTGGTGCTGCGTCCGCAGCCACGCCAGGTCGTTGATGCACGCCGCCACATCATCGTGGTCGCCCGGCCACTGCTTCCGAGCCAGGCCGACGGCCGCGCTGAGCATCCGATCCGCGCCCTCAAACTCCGCGATCTCCGCGTACGTCCCGCCGATGGTCCGCCGCAACCGTACCTCCGCCTCGGGTGAATCCCGCAGTTCGCCCGCTTCGATCTTTTCCGCAGCGCCGTCCATCATCTCCTTCAGCATCGCCGTGTCACGACCCCGGGCCACCGAGGGCTCCACGCCCGCGAGCGTCTCCTGCATGAACTCGGCGATCTTCTCAGCGCTCTGCCGCTGGCGCGCCTCGGCCGCGCGGGCGAGCTCCGTCCGCCACAGCCCGAGGCCCGTCCCCGCCAGCCCCAGCACCAGCGCCCCCGTTACCAGCCCTGCCGCGATCACCGAGCCGCGGTTGCGCCGGACGAACTTGCGTACGCGATACACCCGCGAAGGCGGTGCCGCCAGCACAGCTTCCCCCGCCATGTGCCGCCGGATGTCCGCCGCCAGTCCTGTCGCCGTGTCGTACCGGCGCGTGCGGTCCTTCTCCAGAGCCTTCATCACGATCCAGTCCAGGTCGCCCCGGAGCAGCCGCGAGCGTGCCCGCCGCTCATCCTGCGATTGTCCCCGCCCATCCTTGTCGCCGAGCCGATCCTTCGCCGCGTCAATCCCCGGCGGGGCAGACTGCGAGACCCGAGTGCTGGGCCGAATCGGCTCGACCTCGCGAATCAAGCGCTGCACATCGACATACGCCGCGTTGCGCAGCCGGGTTGAATCAAAGGGCGTCGCTCCTGTCAGCAACTCATACAGCAGCACGCCCAGCGCGTAGATGTCCGACCGCGTGTCGATGTCGGGCGAGCCCTCGGCCTGCTCCGGGCTCATGTACTCGGGTGTTCCGATGAACTGGCCCATCCCCGTGTACACGGTCTTCGCACTGATCCGCAGGTCCGTCGCCTTGGCGATTCCAAAGTCAATCACCTTGCTCTGCGGCACCCCGTCCTGGCTGGTAATCAGGATATTGGTCGGCTTGAGGTCGCGATGGATGATCCCCTTGGTGTGCGCGTGCTGCACGGCCTGACAGGTCTGGATAAACAACTCAAGCCTGGGTCGCACGCCCAGCTTGTTGCGCTCGCAGTACTGCGTGACCGGCATCCCCTTCACGTGCTCCATGACAAAGTACGGGCGGCCCGTCGGTGTGGCCCCCGCATCAAGCACCTTCGCGATGTTGGGGTGGTCCATGAGCGCCAGCGCCTGCCGCTCCTGCTCAAATCGCGCCACCACCTCGGCCGTGTCCATGCCGATCTTGATGATCTTGAGCGCCACCCGCCGCGCCACCGGCTCGCGCTGCTCCGCCAGGTAGACGCGCCCAAACCCGCCCTCCCCGATCAGTTCCAGCAGTTTGTACGGCCCGATCGCGGTCCCGGGAGATTCAGAGGCCAACTCCGAGGCACGAAGGCCCTGAGGCCGCGCGGTCGCCCCCATGCCCCCCGCGAGCGTCGGATCGCGCAGGAACGCATCGTCCGCCTCCGCCCCCGCCAGCAGCACCTCAACCCGGGCTCGCAGGCGCTGGTCACCCAAGCATGCCCGATCCAGAAACGCAGCGCGTCCCGCCGGCGCGAGTTCCACTGCTTCATCGAAAACGCTCTTGGCCCGCGACTCCAGCCCATCGGCCATCACCCGCTCCTATCAGTCAATCCGAGTCAGTCGCCTCAACAGCCGCGCTCCCCGGGCTGGGGTTGCGCGCCCTCGCGCACCTCGTGTACCAACGCCGGAATCACCCAGCAAGTGTAGCGGGAAGTCAAAAAACTCCGCGGCGAACAGCAGCGTCGCGTATGCTCGTCGCGCCATGCCCGATGTCCCCGCCCCCCAACCCATCACGGTCCTGCTCCAGGCCGCCACTGCCGGAGACGCCATGGCCTTCGAGCGCCTCATGGCGGTCGTCTATGCCGAGCTTCACTCCATCGCCCAGGCCCGCATGAACAATGAGCGCCGCGGCCACACCCTCCAGCCCACCGCCCTCGTCAACGAGGCCTACATCCGCCTCCTGGGGCGCGAGGATATTCGCTGGGAAGGGCGCGGCCACTTCTTCCGCGCCGCCGCAGAGGCCATGCGCAAGATCCTCATCGACCACGCCCGCGCCCGCAACGCCGACAAGCGCGGCGGGGGCAAGGCCGCCCTGCGCATCTCCAGCCTGACCGAGGCGATCACCACCGATGATTCCGCCGGATTCCTGGCCTTGGATGAGGCCATCGTGCGCCTGGAGGGTGTGCACGCCCCGGCCGCCGCGGTCGTGCGGCTCAAGTTCTACGGCGGGCTCGGCGACGACGCCGTCGCGGAGACGCTGGGAATCTCAGACCGCACGGTGCGCCGGGAGTGGGCCTTTGCCCGCGGCTGGCTCCGCGACGCCTTGGAGCGCGAGTTGCAGTAATCCCCGCGAGAGGATGGGAGCGGCCGATGGAGCAGGTGCAGGAAGCACGGGTCAAGGTGATCTTCGACCAGACGCTGGAGCGCCATGGGGCCGAGCGGTCTGCGTTTCTAAACGAGGTGTGCGCGGGCGACCACCTCCTGCGGGCCCGCGTCGAAGTCCTGCTCGCCGGCGCCGAGAAGGATGATGTATTCCTGCGTCACGCGCCACCGCACCCCGGGCCCCGCCCTCCGAAACGGTGACCAACCCCAAGCCCAGCGCGCGACCCCACCCCGCAACACCCAACCCCCTCAACGACACGATCCCCCCTGTCTCGCTGTCTCGCTGTCTCACCTTATCGCTTTCTTGCTTCCCTCCTACTTCTCCCTTTTCGCATTCCGCTTTATCACTTTCCCCTCGACACCCAGCCCCCCATCGGGTTCAATGTACCCGTAGGGAGCCCACCCATGATCCACCGCGCCGCCCTGCCCATCACCACCATCCTCGCAACGATCTTCACTGCCCCCGCCCTCGCCCAAGTCGTCATCAGCCAGGTCCACGCTGAATCCAGCATCTATGCCAACGACTTCGTCGAGCTCTACAACAAAGGCTCCGCCCCCGTCAACCTCGCCGGCTGGTCCCTTCAATATGCCTCCGGCGCTTCTTCCGGTTTCCAGTCCAGCACCCTCAGCGGCACCATCCCCGCCCGCTCGTACTACCTCGTTCAGTGCGGCTTCTTCTCCGGCGTTACCCCGCTCCCGTCCCCCGATGACTCCGGCGACCTTTTCATCGCCGCCTCCACCGGCAAACTCTTCCTCGCAAACGACAGCGTGCTCCTCAGCGGCACCTGCCCTAACCCGGATTCCATCGTCAATCTCGTCGGCTTTGGCACCACCAACTGCGCGGAAGCCGCGGCCGCGGCACCCGGGATGAGCTCCAGCACCGCCCTCTTCCGCGCCGCCGCGGGCTGCACCGACACCAACAACAACGCCGCCGACTTCGCTATCGCCGCCCCCGGCCCGCGAAACTCCTCCTCAAACCTCAACTGCGCCGGCTTCACAGACTGCAACAACAACACGATCGACGACTTCGCCGAAGTTCTCGCCAACCCCGCTTTAGACTGTGACAACAACCTTCAGATCGATTCCTGCGAGTCCGCCAACAACCCCGCTGTTGACTGCAACACCAACGGCCGCCCGGATTCCTGCGACATCGCGGATAACCCCGCGCTGGACTGCAACAACAACGGCATCATCGACTGCACCGACTTGCGCTCCGGCGCGCTCACCGATGCGGACGGCGACGCCACGCCCGATGCGTGCGAAGGCGCTTCGGTCGTCGAGGCCGTCCTCTCCGCCACCGTCCGCAACCAGGGTGTGGGCGCCGACGACGCCGTCTGGCTCGCCTATGGCTCCGGCGTCGAAGATGCCGACGGCCGCCCCGCCCCCTCATTCGGCGCTGCCCGCTGGTCCATCTCCGCCATCACCAGCCCCTTCGATGCCCAATACGGCGTCGGCCAGTGGAGCGTCGTGGCGATCTACCTGCACTGCCACCAGGCCAACGATGTTGTCACCAGCAACGGCTCCGTGCAGCTCCACTACTCCGCCAACGACACCGTCTCTCTGGCCCCGGGCTCCAACGCCGCCACCTACAACACCTTCGCCGGCGTCTTCGCCCCCGTGTACGCCGCAGCCTGGACCTTCACCAGAGGCCCCGCCGGCGGCAACGGCACCCCCGTAGATCACCTCGTCTACCAGCCCGGCCTCACCAACACCGACGGCGGCATCGCCGCGGCGATCGAGCTCAATGGTGGTGGGGGTGGTGGGGGCAGCCTGCTCACCCTCCTCTTGCACGATGCCAGCTCATCGGTCGCCGCGAGTTATGCCGGTATCAGCAACCCCTCCTGGCCCGGCCCCACCCTCGTCGTCTTCGCTCAGATCAGAGACCCCTGCGGCAGCGCCGACTTCGATGGCGACGGAGACACCGGCACCGACCTGGACATCGAAGCCTTCTTCGCGTGTTTGGGCGGCTCCTGCTGCGCCACCTGCGGCTCCGCCGACTTTGATGGCGACGGCGACACCGGCACCGATCTGGACATCGAAGCCTTCTTCCGAGTCCTGGGCGGCGGCAGCTGCTGATTGTGGTGCGGGCATCCCTGCCTGATTCGTTCTCCGCTGCTCCAAGCACGGCATCCTCATGGCGAAGTGCCGATTGGCGAACCACTAGTTCACGGAGATTACAGCGAAACACCGAGCGGGGACTCATGTGTCCCGTCCCGTACCGTTCATCCGATCCAACTCCGCGTCCGCGCCCCTCCGTGCTCTGCGTGGTTCAACTTCCGACTCCGGGTTACGCCGCGCACCTCCGCGCCCACCGCGACCCGCCTTCGCCTCTCCGAACGTGGGGACCTGCGTTACCCGCCTGCTTTGCGGAAACGAATCAGGTACAACCCCGACCCCGCACAAATCCACGCGACCCCGAACAACGCAGCGCTCCGCACCGCCGGGTCCAGGCAAGTCCCGACCACCGCCCCAACTTCACCCACAATAAAGAGCAGCGGCACCACCGGATAGAGCGGCACACGGAATGGGCGGGTAGCCCCGTCCGCATCCGGCCGCTTTCTGCGGAGCACGATCAGCGCCATCCCCGTCAGCGCGAAAAATGCCGCGTCAATGAACACCACCCACGCCAGCAGTCGATCAAAGCCCTTGTCGCCCGCCGCGAACAGCAGCGCCAGCGCCATGCCGCCCAGCAGCACGATCGCGGCGACCGGCGTTCCGAACCGGCCGCTCAGCCCGCCAAACACCTTGAAAAAACGGCCGTCCTGCGCCATCCCCAGGATCAGTCGCGGCCCCGAAAGCAGTTGCGCGTTCAGTACTCCAAACGCGGATACGCCCACCGCAGCGCCGATCAGCCGGCGGCCAAACTCCGGGTTCTTGGGCATGCCCGCGGCAACCGCATCCGCCGCCAGCGATGTGCTCGCCGCAACCCCCTCGATCCCCAGCAGCCTCAGGTAGCCCCAGTTCGCAAGCAGGTACACAACGATGACGATGAGCACGCCCCCGATGATCGCCACCGGCAGGTTCTTGCGGGGGTTCTTGACCTCGCCGGAAATCCACAGCGCGTGCTGCCAGCCGCCGAACGCGAAGAGCGCGGGAACCAGCGCCGCCAACACCCCCGCGGCAGCGCTCAATCTCGCGGGTTCGCCAACCTCCGGCGGGGCCATGACGGATGAGACATCGGCGCTCCCCATCGCGGCGGCGAGGATGGTCACGGCGATGAGCGTCAACACCTTGGCGTACACGGTGAAGTTCTGGATGCGGGCGCCCCACCGCACCCCGACGATGTTGGCCGCCATGAGCAACGCGATGAGGACGGCGGCGGTAGTCAGGAGCGCCACCCCGGTGGGCGGCGCCAGCCCCGCGGCCACACCCAGGTTCTGCGCGCAGATGACGGCGATGATGCCGATGGACCCGGCCTGGATGGCGGTGGCGTTGCAGAAGACAAAGAGGAACGCGGGCATGGGGCCGTACGCATCGCGCAGGACTTCGTACTGCGCGCCGCTGCGGTTATAGAGCCCACCCAGTTCCGCGAACGCGAGCGCGCCGCAGATCGCGATGACCCCCGCGATGCCCCACGCGAGCAGCAGCAGCGGCCCGCTCCCCGTGAGGCCCGCCATCCGCGCAGGGTTGAAGAAGATCCCCACGCCGACGATCGCGCCCACCACGATGCACGTCGCATCAACCGGACCAAGGACCCGCGACGGTTGGTGGAGTAGCGCGGGGGGTTGGGGCGAGGGCATTGGCAACAGGTCCAAAGATTACCGAGTTCTGGAATGTCGGCATCCGTGCGGGTAACAACCCCCAAGGAGGGTGTGCAAGCGACGGCAATGCCGAAGTTGTGATCTGCCGAATATGGCTTATCGCGGGTCCGGGGACCGATGTCACCCTATGGTTAGGGGCTCACTTGCGCGTCGGTGCTTTCCGTCGCGTACCGCCTCTATCACGAGGCCCATCGCCTGAGATTAGCGCCCCATTGCAGTCTGAGTGCGGCCTGGTCACTTCCGACGGTCTTTTTGAGTTGTCGGTCCCGGAGAGGCCCGTGCGTTGGCACGCGTCACCAAGGCACACCATTCCCCGAGGGCGTCCAGTTCTATGCAGTTCAACACCACCGCCGAGCTTCCCGTTCCGACAACTCTCCGGGGCCATGTTCGCCAGGGAATCGTCCACGAGGGAAGCGAGGGTGTGTCGAAGGAGTTGTCCGGTCCCAAACTGGTCTCGCCCGCCGACCGCAAACTCCGGATTATCAACCTCGGGGCGGTGATCGTGCCGCTGGTCGCGCTTGCGGTGGCGATGGCCTTGTTGTGGGGGCACGGGTTCAACTGGACCCAGGCCATCATTTCCATGGGCATGTCGCTGGCTTCGGCGGTGGGAATCACCGTCGGGTACCACCGTCTGGTCACGCACAAGTCATTCCAGACCCCTGCGCCGGTGCGGTACATCTTCGCCGCCCTAGGCTCGATGGCGGTACAGGGCCCGGTGATCGAGTGGGCTGGCGTCCACCGCAGGCACCACCAGCATTCCGATGAAGAGGGCGACCCCCACTCGCCGCACGCCAGCGCCGACGGCTCATGGGGGACCGGCATTCGAGCCACCTTCCGCGGCTTCTACCACGCGCACGTGGGCTGGCTCTTCCGGGGGCGCTCCAAGGGCTTGGGCCGCTACACCAAGGACCTTCGGGCAGACAAGGTGCTCAACGCGGTGGACAAGCAGTTTCTCTTCTGGGTCGCCTTCGGCCTCGTGCTGCCCGCGCTGTTGGGCGGGCTTATCACCATGACGTGGATCGGCGCGCTGCAGGGCTTCTTGTGGGGCGGGCTGATCCGCATCCTGGTGGTACACCACATCACCTGGAGCGTGAACTCCGTCTGTCATCTGTGGGGCACCAGCCCGTTTGATTGCGGCGACCACAGCCGCAACAACGCGATCGTCGGAATCCTGGGCCTGGGTGAGGGCTGGCACAACAACCACCACGCGTTCCCAACCTCCGCCCGCCACGGCCTGCGCTGGTGGGAGCTTGACATGAGCTACATGCTGATCAGGGTGCTCTGGCTAGTGGGCTTGGCCCGCAACATCCGCGTGCCCGATGCACAGCGGCTGGCAGCGAAGACTGCGCGGGGACGAGCCGCTTCGAGGCAATAAATAAAACCCGGGACGGGCCAGGCACCCGCCCCGGTTGGATCTGTCGTTCCCATTGGAGGCTGGGGAGCGCGCCCCGTGCTTCGCGCACCGAACTCGCACCGCCGGCTACCCCACACGGCGTCAGTCGATCGAACCCGATGTCTTCTTGGTTGCCTTCTTCTTGGCTCCGCCCGCGACGCTCTTCAGCGCGGTGCGATCGATGGTCTGTTTGGGTGCCGCGGTCTTTGACTTTTTGGGCTTCTTCACAAGTAGACTCCTTGGTTGCACCGGTAGTCGCCCGCCGCTCACGGCCCCAGCGCTCCGGGTACCTGTAAAGGCGCAGTGCCACCGGCTTGCGCCACCAGAATACCAGGATTCAGCATCCCGGGGACCGGTGACAGGCCGATGGGCTGGTTGGGCTTGCTCGCGTAACGGGCTGCCAAAGCCAACCCATTCCAGGTTCATGACCGCCCGGCCGCCGGCGGTACACTGCGGGCATGAGCGACTCCAATCCCGTTGTTTCCAGCCGCGCCGCCGAGCCGGTAGGGGCGTACCCGCATGCGCGCCGAGTAGGGAACCTGCTGTTTTTGTCGGGGCAGGGGCCGCGGCGGCGGGGGAGCATGGACATCCCGGGCGTGGTACTGGATGGGGCCGGGAGGGTTGTGAGCTACGAGATCGAGGCCCAGGTGCGTGCTTGCTTCGAGAACATCAGGGTTGTGCTGGAGGAGGCGGGTTCCTCGTGGGACAAGATCGTGGATGTGATGGTGTTCCTGACGGACATGGAGCGGGACTTTGCCGCGTACAACCGCGTGTACGCGGAGTACTTTCCCGCGGGGCCGAATCAGCCGACGAGGACGACGGTGGAGGTGGGGGCCTTGCCGACGGCGGGGAACGCTCCGATCAACTTTGAGGTGAAGGTGGTGGCGGGGGTGTAGGCCCGACGGCGAATCGCCCTGACTATCGCAACCCGCGAAGCACGGCCCGGATAGGGCTCGCGTCAAAGCCCATGAGTTTGAGCGGTGGGGCGATGAGTTCGTAGTCGCCTGGGGGGACGTTGCGGAGGTCCAGGCCTTCGAGGATGGCGATGTTGTGCTTCAGGATGGCGTGGTGGGCGGGGAGGTCCTTGGAGGTCTGGAGGTCCACGCTGGGGGTGTCGATGCCGATGGTGATGACGCGGCGGGCGGCGAGGGCATCTAAGAGCTCGACTGAGAGGGCGGCGAAGTCGTCGTTCCAGGTCGTGTGGTCGGGAAAGGTCCCGGTCCTGAGCAGAATGCGCGGGTGGTGAATGTTTCCGATGCCGCCGACAAGGTCGGCGGTCTGGATGCGTGCCCCCCGCGCGACGCGAACATCAACCACCTGGCATGGTCCCAGGTAGTGGTGCAGCGACTGCTCGCCGATGCCGGGGGCGTCCTTGCCGTAGTGGTTGGGGCCGTCGGCGTGGGCGCCCAGGTGAACGGTCGCGCGGATGGTTGAGAGCGTGATGGTGTCGCCCTTGGCGATGTCGCACAGCACCTCGCGCGAGAGGGGTGTGTCGCCGGGCCAGACCTTCATGGATGTGGTCACGGCCGGGGTGATGTCGTAGATGCGCGGCGGCGAGACTTCGCCGGGAGTTTCGTTTCGCTCTGCGCCTGCTGATTGTGTGCCGGCGGGCGTGGCCATCAACCCCGTCGCAACTTCCTTCACGCGGATCCGCCACTGGTCTTCGCCCAGTTCGCGGAGCGTGCTCACCGGGAGATGTTCGATGAGGTGTTCGAGCAGGTTGTTGAGCAGGCGGCCGCGCTGCTGGGCCTGGGTGTAGGGAACGGTCGAGAAGCTCACAAGGTTGTACTGCGGGGTGAGTCTTTCGCCGGCCAGTTGGTGTACTTCCTGCTCGAGCTTCTTTTTGTAGAGGAAGGCGAGGGAGCCGACCTTGTCGCGCATCTCGATGAAGTTTTCGAGGGCCATGTCGGCGATGGCGTCGGCGTTGGGCTTGCGCGTAGTCTGAAACTCCTCCAGCGCGGCGGCGGTGTCGCTCTTGTGCTCGGCCAGGCAGTGGGCAAGGGTGAGGCAGTCTTCGAAGGCGGCGTTCATTCCCTGGCCATAGAACGGGACGATGGCGTGGGCGGCATCTCCGAGTATGCAGACCTTGCCCTGAGAGCGCCACGGCCAGCAGCGGATAGTGACCAGCGAGCCGGTGGGGTTGGCGAAGTAGTCGGTCGCGAGCGTGGGCATCAGGGGGACCGCATCGGGGTAGGTGCGTGCGAAGAAGGCCAGGACATGCTCCGGAGTGCGCAGGCTTTCAAAGCCATGGTCACCCTGGAATGGCCAGAAGAGTGTGCAGGTGAACGAGCAGTCGCGGTTGGGCAGCGCGATCATCATGGCCCCACCCCGCGGCCAGATGTGCAGGGCGTTTGGGTCCATCGCGAAGCCGTTGAAGCGGCGCTCATCGAGCCTCAGGTCGCGCGCGGCGGGGATGTGGAGCTCTTTGTACCCGTGCCCGAGGTAGGTCTGGCTGTACTCGAAGCGGTCGGTTTTCTGGAGCCTGGCGCGGACGGGGGAAAAGGCGCCGTCTGCGCCAAGGATGAGGTCGGCGCTGTAGCGGACCTCGCCGCGAGCAGTCTGAAAGATGGCGGCGGGAGCGTCGAGGTCTACATCGATGCAGGGGTGGTCGAAGACGACTGAGACATGGCGGTAGGCCGCGGCGGCTTTGAGCAGGGTGAGGTTGAGGCCGGAGCGGGAAACGGAGTTGATGGCGTCGGTCGGGTTGCTGCTGTAGGGCTGGAAGAAGAGGGCGGGGGTCGTCGTGGAACTGGAAGTAGTGGAGGATGCCGGGTGGATCATGCGGCCGCGCATGGGGATGGCGTCGGCCTGCATGACGGTTTCGGCGAGGCCCGCCCCGGCGAGGCCGGCGAGGCCGCGGGCCGAGAGGGCGAGGTTGATGGAACGGCCGCTGGAGGTGCCGGCGATGCGGGGATCAGACCGGCGCTCGAACACGGTGACGCGGTAGCCGGCCTGGGCGAGGTAGCAGGCCATGAGGGAGCCCGCGAGACCGGCGCCGACGATGATGATGTGGGTGTCGGACTTGGGGGGCATCTGCGGTGATAGTAACGGGCGGCGAGGATGACGTTACTTCGGAGGAGAAGAGAACGCGGAGGGAGCGGAGGGGGCGGAGGAACGCGGAGCGGGAATGGAAGGGTCAGGAGCGGCGCGTAGATCAGGAGAGGCTGGTCTTGAGGACTTGTACGAACTGCCAGCAATCGTGGAAGGTGTTGTAGAGCGGGGTGGGCGCGACGCGGATGACGTTTGGCTCGCGGAAGTCCACGACGAGACCCTGGGCGTGGAGGCGGCGCTCCAGGTCGCGGGTGGCGCCCTTGACGGCGAGTGAGAGCTGGGCGCCGCGGGCGGCGGGGTCGCGGGGGGTGAGGATGGTTACCTTGTCCTTGCAGTGTGTATCGAGCAAGATTTCGAGGTAGGCCGTGAGTGTGAGGCTCTTCTCGCGGAGGGCGGGCATTCCGAACTGGTCGAAGATCTGCATGGAGGCCTTCACAGGGGCGAGGGCGAAGATCGGCGGGTTGCTGAGTTGCCAGGCGTCGGCGCTGGCGACGGGAATGAAGTCCGGCCCCATCTTGAAGCGGGTGGCGGGGTCGTTGCCCCACCACCCGGCGAAGCGGGGGAGGGTCTGGTCCTTGTGGTGGCGCTCGTGGACGAATGCGCCGGCGACCGCTCCGGGGCCGGAGTTGAGGTACTTGTAACTGCACCACGCGGCAAAGTCGACGCCCCAGTCGTGGAGTTGCATCGGGACGTTACCGGCGGCATGGGCGAGGTCCCAGCCGACGGTGATGCCCATGCGCCTGGCCGCGGAAGTGATGCGGGGCATGTCGAACCACTGGCCGGTGAGGTAGTTGACAGCGCCCAGGAGGAGCAGAGCGATTGACTTACCTTCGCGCTCGAGAGTTCGCTCGATGTCCTCGGTGCGCAGGGTGTGCTCGTCTTCACGCGGCCTGAGACGGATGAGGTCGGTTGCGGGGTCGAAGCCGTGGAAGCGGAGTTGACTGGCGACGGCGTAGGAATCGGAGGGGAAGGCGGAATCTTCGATCAGGATCTTGAAGCGGTCCGTGGTAGGGCGGTAAAAAGAGACCATGAGCAGGTGCAGGTTGGTGGTGAGGCCGTTCATCATGACGCACTCGCCGGGGAGGGCGCCGACGAGGCGTGCCGCGGGGCTGCGGAACCACTCGTGGTACGGGAGCCAGGGGTCGCGTCCGTTCAGGTGGGCATCGACGCCGAGGTTGGCCCAGTCGTCGAGGTCCTGCTCGATGAGAGCGCGGGTGGACTTTGGCTGGCAGCCCAGGGAGTTGCCGGTGAGGTAGATGCTGGGGCGAGAGGGGTCGGCCGCGGAGGGGGGGATGTGGAAGAGGTTGCGCGCGGAGCGGAAAGGGTCGAGATTGTCCTGGGAGAGGGCGAAGGGTTGGGTAGGGAGGAGGGGGTTTGGCATGGCGGAAGGTAGACCTTGTTTGGTCATGTAGTTGGCGCGAGCCTCGCGAGGCGAGCAAGGCGGTGCTGGCGAGCCTGCTCGGTCAGCGCATCCGGGTTACCGCCGTCTATCAACTCGGCCTCCGCCGGCGAGCGGAGTGAGAAGATGTCGACCTCGATCGACACTCCCAGCTCTGGGGGCGGATCGGGGTGCTGTGCGAGAATGGCGTGTGATCCGATTACGACAAAGCGATCTCCGCCGGTGATGGCGGAGGCCGCGCGCAGGATGTGTTCAAGCTGAGACTTCTTCATGGCGTAGACGGCGCTTGATCTCCCACACGTCCTGCGGCGAAAGAGCGCCGGCGAAGGGGGAGGTTTGACGGAGGCGCTGACCTTCATCTGTCTGGGCTGTCAACACCGCACAGATGCTTGGCACGGGCTTGTCCAGCAGTGACGCCCACTCGGTGTAGCACGTCAGGAGGGAGGGCGCATCGGAGTTGGCGGTGGACCAGCGCTTCAGGTTGGCGCGGGCCATTTCCATCCACTCGGGGCGCTGCGGCAACTCCGACGCGATGCGCCTGGCAATCTCAAAGCTTACGCGGTCCTGATACTCGTGCCGCATCGTGAGAGTGTAAGCATCGTCTGCGAGGCACGCAATGGTGGCGTGAAGTGTGCTTGCAGCGGAGCAGGCTGGTGCCGGAGCGTCGTGAGCCTCGGGACGATGTGCGCAAGGTCTCGATGAGCAGCCCTTCAGGCTGCGAGAGCGGCGGGCATCGCGTTCCGGGGGTGGCGCTCGAAGCCTCGCTTCATCCCCGGCTACGAACGACCAGGCCGTCAGCCTGGAGCGCCCGGCTCAGCGACTAGAGGATGCTCAACTGTCGGTCTGCTTCTGTGCGTTCGTCTTTGGCGCTGATTGAGCCTGCGATTGCCCCAAAAACTCCCGCGCCGTGCCCGCAAGCAGCCGATGGGCCACACCCGGGCCCAGTTCGTCGGCAAGGCTCTCGATCAGCGTGCCGGGCCGGTCCTCACCCAGTGGGAAGGGGTAGTCGGAGCCGAGCGCGACGCGATCGGCTCCGAAGAGATGGATGATGTGGCGGAGCGCGGCCGCGTCGTGCACGAGTGAATCGACGTAGAAGCGGCCGAGGGAGTGGCTGGGGCTGAGGTGCGAGTCGACCGCGACCAGGTCGGGGCGCACCTGGAACCCGTGCTCGATGCGGCCCAGGGTGCCCGGGAAGGAGCCGCCGCCGTGGGCGAAGCCGATGCGCAGGTTGGGGAGGCGGTCCAGGACTCCGCCGAAGATGACCGAGCAAATCGCGCGGCAGGTCTCGGCGGGCATCCCCACCAGCCAAGGCAGCCAGTACTTGGGCATGTTCGCGGAGCCCATCATGTCCCAGGGGTGGACGAAGACGCAGGCGTTGAGTGCCGCGGCGGCCTTGAGGACTTCAAAGACCGCTGGATCGGAAAGGTTCCAGTCGGGCTGGCCGGGGCGCTCGATATGGCTGCCGATCTGGATTCCTGGAAGTGCGAGGTCGTTGACGCAGCGTTCGAGTTCCTGGATGGCCAGGGCGGGGTCCTGCATCGGAACCGTTCCCAGGCCGGAGAAGTGATTGGGGAAGTCGCGGATGATGCCGGCGATGTGGTCGTTGAGCAGGCGCGAGAGGTCCAGGGCGTGGTGCGGCTTGGCCCAGTAACTGAACATGATGGGGACGGTGCTGAGGACCTGCGTGGTAACGCCGTGGCGGGCGCAATCTTCGAGGCGCATCATGGGATCCCAACAGTTGGCGGTGACATCACGGAACGGGGTTCGCGAGCCATCAGCGCAGGAGCGGAGCATGCAGGCGCACCCGGGAGCGCTGTGGGAGAGCTCGACCCAGCCGGGGTAGCCGCTGCGGGTGGTCCAGTCCGGCCAGCGCTCGGGGAGGATGTGGGTGTGGAGGTCGATTTTCATAGAGAGAAGTTTGAACCACGGAGAACACAGAGGAACACGGAGGAAGGCAAGGATGCGGATTGAAATCAGTAGCTCAGCTTTACCTTAGATTGTGCACTCTGCACACGAGCCCTGAACTTTGCTTTCCTCCGTGCCCCTCCCCGTTCTCCGTGGTGAGTGTCTTGTCATCTGCGTTTGCGTGTGGAGGCAGGGCTTGCCTTGGCGGATTTCTTGGTGAGTTTCTGTCTCCCGACCTTAGGAACCGATCGCTTGGCAGGCTTGGCTGCTGCCGCGCGGACGCGGCCGGACTTGAGCTCGATGGCACCGGCGCGCTCGATCACGGTGCCGCAACTCTTGCAGGTGCGGTGCTCGGCGGGGCCGCTCCAGAATGCTTCCATGATGGTCTTGAGGTCCTGATCGATTTTTTGGAGGATCCACTTGGCTTCGTGGACGAGGGTGTCGCACTTGGCGCAGTACCAGCGGAGGGCGTCCTGTTGGGGCCGGCCCTGGTCATCCAAACCGCGGGGGAACTCGGCGATCAGGCCGATCGTTCCGGCGGGACGCTGGGGGCGGTGGGGGACCCAGCGGGGGAGCAGGTAAAGGTCGCCCTCCCTGATGATGACTTCGTGGGGTGGGGAGCCGTCGAGGGGGCGGATGCGCACGGCGACATCGCCCTTGAGTTGATAGAAGAGCTCTTCGGTGGGGTTGACGTGGAAGTCGTTGCGGGTGTTGGGACCGCCGGAGATGAAGACAATGACATCCTTGGCTTCGGAGTAGAGCTGCTTGTTGCTCACCGGGGGTTTGAGGAGGTGCTGGTTGGCGCGAATCCACTTGGGGAGGTTGATGGTGGGGGAAGGGGTGGGGGGGATGGGGAGATTCCTGAGTGGGAAGTGGGAAGTGGCTAGATTCTAGAGAGTTGTGGTGCGGCGTGGGAGGGGCATTGCCTGAGTCGCTTGGGCGGGTATTCTGAAGGTAGGTTGCTCAGTCCAGAAGCCTCTGATCGACCGCGGGTCACCTACACCTTGATGGCGTAGGCGGCGACCTTCAACGCGGCTTCGGCGAAGAGCGTGTTCTCTTTGAGGCTCCGCAGCGTGCTCCC
>Ga0163144_10007429_pt1 | contig 24032 bp, 16 predicted proteins | sample OliLak19BULKMAT1_FD_123175 | JGI IMG/M metagenome (GOLD analysis project Ga0163144, IMG submission 123175) | Freshwater microbial mat bacterial communities from Lake Vanda, McMurdo Dry Valleys, Antarctica - Oligotrophic Lake LV.19.BULKMAT1 | ecosystem: Environmental > Aquatic > Freshwater >...
CACCGGATCATTCGCACGAGCCCCCCGCCCCGCCAAGCCAACCTCCACCGGATCAGTACCTCACCGTGTCTCCCCGCGCCGCCATCATCGCCCTCATCATCTGCATCGGCCTCGCCGTCGGGGCTTGGTGGGTGAGGTCGCGCCCATCGCCCATGCCGCCGCCGGTTCCTACCAGCGTCCCGTTTGAACGCGAAGCCCTTCGCACACTCTCCCTTTTCAAGGCCGGTTCCGAAACCCGCCTGATCGAGCGGAGCGAAGCCGGCCAGTGGATCCTTCGCACCTCTGTATCGTGGCCGATCGAGCCGGTGCGCATCCGGGCGGCCGCAGGGTTGATCGAGCAGTTGCTGCAAGAGCCGGCCGCTGATGACGCCGAGTTCGCTTCTTCAACCCGGATCGTTGTCGAGGATCTTTCCGGCAATGCCTTCATCATCGAACTTGCCGATGACATCGTCGGTGGCCGCGTCTTCGCGCGGATCTTGACACCCGGCGATGCGAAACCCACGGTTCGGATCACGAAGGCCGACTTCGCGTCCGTCTTTTCACCGCAGGGGCTGGATGCTTGGCGTTCTCCTTCGGTCTTCACGGTGTTGGATGAGCCGCCACTTCGCATCAACCTTCGCTCCGCCACGGCGTCGACCGCCATCCGTCGCAACCTTGGACGCTGGGGGATCGAACGCTCTCCCACAGTCCCGGCCGACCCAGAGCGTGTCAAGGAAACACTCGCGTCTCTGGCGTCGCTCGCGATCGAGCGGTTCGCGGGCGCGGGCGACCCCATGGGGTCGGGCCTTCAAACACCGGTCGCCTCGATCGTCATCGAAACCAGTGTTCGCGGCGGCCCCGATGAGCCGAGGCGGAGCATCATTCAGACACTCGATATCGGTTCGAGCGCCGATGCCGCTGGACGCACTGTTTCGGCCCGAATGGTGGCCACGTGGCGCGACACCGGCGACGTCATCTGGGGTCCGCAACTGTTTACCATCAGTGCCGAACAGGTCGTTGCACTCAAGTCTGACCCGGCGTGGTTCGTCTCCCGCCTTGCCATGGAGTTGCCTGCGGCAGACATCATCGGTATCCACCTCTCGGTCTCCAAGGCTGAAACCGGGAGATCGGAGGTAGAGTGGGAACGCACGCTGGCGGGTTGGACCGTCGGCAATTCGACCTCAGATGATGCCGCGGCGTTCGCTCCCGGCATCATCGACTGGCTGAAGACTCCCGCGCTTGTGGCCTCCTTCACCGCTCCCATGGATGTGGAACGCATCGCCATTCTCACGCCCCGGTCTCAGGGCCAGGCGGGTGTCAGTCGCATCGATGTTTACGCCCCGGTCGGCGAATACCCGCCCACCCGCGTCTTCACGTTGGAGGGCGACGTCTGGCGAACCGCGAATCCTCAAGCGGTGTGGCTTGCGCTCCTCGCGCCTTCCGCCCCTGGGGCGAGCATCCCGACCCCGGTTGTAACACCCAAGTAGACACGCTGCGACACGAGCCGGGGACACCGCTGCGCGTGCAGCGGAAGCGTTCTGGTGTTACTGAGCAAGGCGCTCCATGCGTGCTTGTTGGTCGGGCGTCAGCGACTTGATCGGGTCGAGCCGCGTGAGGGCGTTGAGTTCAAGGGCTTTGCGGGCGGCGTCTTGGGCGGCGGCGATGTTGCCCGACGTTGATTCGAGGTCGGCGAGCATGAGGGCGTATTGCAAGTCAAACGGGGCGAGTGCAATGGCCTGACGCAGGCTGTCTTGGCTCGCGCGCAGTCGGGAAGGGTCTTGGAACAAGTCGGCGGCGGTACGGTTGAGAAGCGCCAACCACGAGTGGGACTGGGCCGAGGGGTGTCCCATCGCGAAGCCTTCGGCGTTCACGATCGCATCTTCTGCCACTGCCCGTGAGCCGGTGAGGGTCGAGAACTGGAGGCCTAGTTTGGTGAAGGCTCGGAGGGTGGGGAAGTGGTCGTTGCGGGCGGCCATCGCTTTTTCGAGGCTGCCGAACGCAGCAGAGAGCCGATCGACGCTGTATTCCCGGAATCGCTTCTCCAACGATTCTGGACTTGCATCGACGGTTGTGCCGGTCAGTACCTTCAAGTCTTCCGCGAAGCGATCAATCGAATCGCCCGGCTGGGGTGCGCGTGCCCGCAACCCTTCGAGGCGTGCGTTGAGGGTCGGCACTTCGACGAGCGCATCGGCGGCATCGGCGAGGTGGTTCTGCCAGGTGCGGACGCTGAGGGTCTGAAAGGCGATGCCCGCGGCGGCGAGGGTTGCCAAAGCCGGGAAGAGGCGGGCCGATAGAGCGGCCTTGGGTGGCTGCTTCGCTGGCTCCCAGCACCCCGCGGCGAGGCCCACGAGCGCAAGGAGCCACGGGGCCGAGCCGATGTGCGTTCCGGTGAGTTCGATTTGTGCGTGCAGCGCGGCGGCGACTGCCGCGGCAGCCATGGCCAGGGCCACCGGTCGTGCGCGGCCATTGATGACCATTGAGGCAACGCCGGAGGCAACCCAGAGACCGGCGAACAGGCCGAGGAGGCGCACCGCCATGACGTCGGGTGAGGCGATCGGGCGTTCGACCCACGCCGCGGCGATCGTTGCGCCCGCGAGGATGAGGAAGAGTGGTTTGGTAGGTGTGTCTGGCGGAGCGTTCGTGGTTGCGGGTGTGGCGAGACTTGCTCGCGCGAACAAGACCCGCCCGATGCGGCTGAGAAACCAGAGGACGATGAGGGACCAGGCCAAACCGCCGACTCCGAGCGTTGAGGTCAAGTCGATGAAGAGGCTGTGAGGAAGGGCGATTTCTTCAGGAGACAGGGGGTTTTTGGCGAGGAGGTAGGCGTCTTTGAAGCCGGCGGGGCCAACGCCGATCCATGGGTGGAGCGTGATGATGCGGGCGGCGGCTTCAAGATAGAACGATCGGAAGAGCAGGCTGAGTTCGCCGAGACGCTCGCCGATGACGCCTCGGACGACCACGAGGACGAGCGGGGAAAGGGTGAGGAGAGGTCCGATGTAAAGGAGGAGTTTTCGCGGACCGATCGACCGTTCGTGACGATTCCAGAACGCCGCCGCGGCAAGGAGGAACAGCCCCGCAACGCACGCCACGAAGCCGCCCTTGCTGTGTGTCAGGGCGAGGCAGAGGGTGGCGGCAGCGATGCCGAAACCGATGGCCCAGCGGCAGCGCACGGTCGAAGGCGTGCCGGCGAAAAGAAGGCCTGCGAGTGCGACCACGCTCGCCGCGGCGGTGGTGCCCAACACGTTGGACATTCCGAGCCAGCCCGTGGCCTCGGGCTGCATCAGGCGTCGTTCATAGGCGAGGGCCATGGGGGAACCGGTGGACCAGCCTTGAGCCGCGAAGAGCGATTCCTTCTGTTCGGCGAACATGCGGACGGTCATCGCGTGCTCAACGAAGACCTGCATGACACCCTTGGCGGCGAGCATGACGACGGCGCCCAAGAGCACACCGGCGCACAAGCCGCGGAGTGATCGTTCGCGGGCTGCGGCGAACATGCCGATGGACGCAGCGATGGCGGCGGCCCAGTGCGAAGCGTGGAGCAGGTGTTCGAGCGTGTTATTGCGGGCGAAGGCGGAGTGATACGCCGCGACGGCCAGACCAACGGCGAACAGGGAGCAGGTGATGATGCCGACCGAGAAGCGGCTTCGAGCGAGGGAAAGGACGACGCACGCCGCGGCCAGGAGCGTGAGGGCATCGCTCGCGAGCGAGGTGAAGGGTGTGAGGGAGATGACGGGCTCGGGCTGGATGATGGGGTCACCCGTCCAACCGGGGAAGGGATCAAAGCCGACCCAAAGCCTGAACACCACCAGAAGCGCAAGCACGCCGCAGAACGCTGGCGCGGCCCGGTGGATGGGCGCTGGTAAGGGGTTGGGCGCGGGCGTCATGGCGAGCGTTCGGCGGGTCGGCTGGGCGGACCAGCGGTGAATTCGAGTAGCGCAATGACGGCGAGGAGGAGGACCGTCTGGATGCCGATCGTGAGTGCGCCGGAACGCGTGGTGTGCATCAGGGAGATGCCGCCCAAGGCGGTGACCGCCGTGAAGCCGTAGACCGCCATGAGCATTTCGCGGGGTGAAAGTCCCCGGCGTTTGAGTCGGTGCGAGAGGTGGTTGAGATCGCCTGCGAACGGAGACCGGCCGGAACGAAGGCGGATGATGGTGACACTGAGGAAGTCGTAGATCGGCACGGCGAGAACCACGAGCGGCGTGAGTGCGGCGTGCAGGGGTGCGAGTGCCAAGTTGGGGTCGGCGATCGGCTGGACATAGGTGACGCGGATACTGAGGAAAGCAAGCACAAAGCCGATGACCAGCGAGCCGGAATCGCCCATGAAGAGGCTGGCGGGCGGGAAGTTAAAGACCAAGAAGCCCAACATACCGCCGATGAGAAGGGCTAGGCAAGCGGCCACGAACCACTGACCGGTGGAGAGAGCGGCCGCGAGCAGGCAGCCCGCGACGATGACGCCCACACCGGCCGAGAGGCCGTCGGAGTTGTCCATGAAGTTGAGGGCGTTGGTTACGACGGCGATCCAGAGGGTGGTGACGAGCAGTGAAAGCCAGGTCCCGCCGACGTGGGAATCAAGAAGTGTGAGGGTCCGAGTTTCGGTGCCGTAGGCGACGGCGGCGGCCAAGCCGAGCATGCACAACAGTTTGACCAATGGCCCAAGGGGTTTGCGGTCGTCGATGAGGCCCAGGAGATGAATGGCGGCCACACAGCCCAGCAGCCAAAGGAGATCGGCCCGCCGCATCATCATGCCGGGTAGGTGGGCCCGCACGCCTTCCGGGAGCCATGCAGCCTGCTCGAGCAGCGGCGAGCCGACGGCGAGGAACGTGAGGGGCAGCAGAAACGTCAGGGCGATGGCGACGCCGCCGGTGTTGGGAACGGTGCGGCGGGCGGCCTTGACTTGACCGATGATCGCTTCGGTATCGAGTGCCCCCATGCGACGGCTGACGCCGCGGATGAACCACGCCAACGGAAGCGCGAGGGCAAACGCAAACAGTGCGAGCCCAGCGACGACACCGATCATGGCGGCACCGCCTCGGTTCCCCTTGCGGGCGCGGGTGCAGGACCGGCGTGGGAGCGGCGGAGGCCGATTGCTGTCATGGATGCCATCAGTGAAACGCCGATGAACACCAAGATCGGGATTCGCCAAGGCCAAGGGCCGAGGGCATCGATGATGGTCGTGTTCTCGGGCAAGGTTTCACCAAGATAGCCGTAATTGGAGCCGAGCCGCCAGTTCAGGAAAAGGACTACTGCAAGGTATCCGGCGCCGATGGGCAACATGCGGCGGAAATCGGCCCATGTCGGTCTATAGCCGCGCACGACGAGGTCGTAGATCGCGGTTCCGACGATCGCGAGGTGGACCAGCCAGAAGATCCAGAAGCGTTCGGTCTCGATGCCGTGGCGAAGCGTGGGCGTAATGAATGCCTGCGACGAAAGGCCGATGCCCCAGTAAAAGAGGATGCTGCGGGCAAAGCGTTGGCGAGTGATGAGGGCGACAGGGGCCATCAGGCACGCAACGTCGCACAACTGGATGGGGAGTGATTCGCGGATGTTCCAGGTCGGTGGGAGGGCCCAATAGAGGGCTGACCAGACGTTCACACACGCGATGAAGCCGCCCAAGACGAGGCCGAGTTTGTCTTCTTTGTCGCTGCCGCGCCAACGTCGCCCCAGCGCGATCAGTCCCCAGGCGATGAAAAGGCAAACCCCGACGGTCAGCCCGTGTGCCAGAGAGAACGGCCGGAATGGGCTCACGCGGTGGCTTTCTCGTGGCGCAATTGGCCGCACGCCGCCGCGATGTCGCGACCGCGGCTGGCCCGGATGTGGGTGTTGATGAACCTTCCACGGAGGATGTTCTGGAAGGCGACGACATCGGCGGACGAGGGGCGTTCAAAGGGCATGCCGCGGACTTCGTTGTAACGGATGAGATTGATGTTGGCCCGCAGGTCTTTGGCAATTACGGCGAGTTGCTCGGCATGCTCGGCCCGGTCGTTCACGCCTTTGAGGAGCGTGTATTCGAGGGTGATTTCCCGGCCGGTTCGATCAAACCACTTCTGGCAAGCGGCGAGCAGTTCTTTGATGGTGGTGTATTCGGCCCAAGGGATGAGTTTTCGGCGGATCTCGTCGTTGGGGGCGTGCAGGGAGAGGGCGAGTGTGACCGGGAGGTCCAGTTGTTCGCCGAGTTTTTCGATGGCTTTGGGAAGCCCCACGGTCGAGACGGTGACCTTGCGTGCGGAGATTCCCAAGGCCCAGAGGGAGGTGATCGTGCGGATGGCGGGGACGACGGCGGCCATGTTGGAGAGGGGTTCGCCCATGCCCATGAAGACGACGTTGGTGATGCGTCGGACGTCGGGCAGGCGGCAGAGCCGCCAGACCTGTTCGACGATCCGGCCGGCGGACAGATTGCCGTCGAGGCCGCCGATGCCGGACGCACAGAACTTACAGCCGACGGGGCAACCGATTTGTGAAGAGATGCAGGCGGTGCGGCGGGAGGGTTCATCGCGGCCGGCATCGGGGTCGGCGTCCTGCGAGGGGATCATGACACATTCGGTCTGACGGGATGGATCACCGGTTGTCGGCACGGCGTTCAGGAGTGGCAGGCTGCGCGGGTTGGTGATGAACACTTCGCGGGAAGCGTCGGCTTCGGGTGTGGGGGTCGCGGATGCATCGGTCCACTCGATGAGGAGTTTCTGGGTGCCGTCGCTGGCGATCTGGTGGGCCGCCACGCTGCCGGAAAGGAAGATCATGTCGTGGGCGAGTGCGTCGCGGTCGGCCTTGGAAAGGTTGGTCATGGAAGCGGGATCGGCCGTGCCTTTTTCGTATACCCATTCCAGGATTTGCTTGGCGCGGAACTTGGGCATGCGGACGGATTCGCACCAGACGGTGAGGGAATCCGGGGTGTGCTCGAAGATGTGGTTGGCGTGGTGTTTCAAGGGTGGATGGTAGAGCGTGGGGACTGCAAAAACGCCGCGGACCCCGTTTCCGGGGTCCGCGTGATCAATCTAGAAGTTCACAGAAACGGGCCAGACTTAGTCGAACCAGGGTTCGATCTGGGTGACGACGCCGTTGGTGAAGGTTCCGCCGGCCCACATGCGGAGGAAGTTGTTGCCATTGTTGGCGGCCGTAGCAGCGAGGGTCTGGGGATCGTTGGCGCGGGTGCCGTCGTTCTCGTTCGCGAAGATGTTGTCGAACTGGGTGCGCTGACCAGCGGGGAGTTGGGTGAAGGTGTAGGGGTTGGTTTCCGGATCGGGACGGGTTTCGAAGTTGACGTGGTTGTCGTTATAGGCGATGTTGCCTTCCCACGTGGTGCGGCCGCCGTGGATGAGGAGGGTGTTGGAGCCGATGCCGATCTGAACGGTACCGCCGCCGGGGTTATTCACCGCGGCAACGAGCGTCCAAGGGACGGTGGGGCCGCCGCCGCCGGCGTAGGCCGGGCCGCGGTTGCCGATGATGGCCTCGGTGGCCTGGAAGGTGTTGGACCACTTGGCCTTGCGGTTGCCGATGGGGGGCATTGTGGCGTAGGAGAAGTTGCCGCTGAGGTTCTGAACCGTGCCAACCTGCACGTCTTGGGCCACGGCCTTGAACGCGGGGTCCCAGAGGGCCAACTTCTTGTCACCAACCGCGCCCTGCGGCTCGGTGTACTGGTAGGCGTCGTAGATCTTGATCGCGGCATTGGATTCAGCGGGGCTGACGCACAGTTCTGGGCTGAAGAAGCCGTTGAAGACGAGGACCGACATCATGTGGGCGGGCTTGTCCTTCGGACTGGCCAAAGCCATCGTCTGGTTGCCCTTGTCGATGTCGCTGGGGAAGGGGTACTTGTCGTTGTTGTTCTGAGCCCACAGGACCATGCCCTGATGGACGCCACGGATCTGGGTGCTGTCCTTCAACTGGCGAGCGGAGGCGCGAGCCTTGCCGAGGGCCGGGAGAAGGATGCCGATGAGCAGCGCGATAATCGCGATGACCACGAGCAATTCGATGAGGGTAAAGCCTTTCCGACGAAGCATTGAAAACTCCTGTTCTCGTTGGAGCGGAACGTCCCGAGGCCCTTGAACACGCACAACCAAGTCGTGAAACGCAAGGGATCGCGGCGAGCCGATCAACGAAAGAAACATCAAGACGAATGGCAACCGATTGTTAAGAAACCCCGCGTTGGGGCCAGACTGCAAACTTACCTCTCGGGACGCCCTCCGGACGTTGGTGCATTCGGAGAATGCCCATTCGCCTGCGTGAGATTCACTTGGAGTGAAACTGGAGGAGAGGAAGCCAGACTGCCCGGAACCGGAAACCCAGCGAAACGCTTTGCACCGATCGTGACTTCTCTTACCCGCACTCCGCCTTGGCTGATTGCCTTTGCCGGAGGGAGTGGGAAGAACCAGTCGTTCAGAATGTCGGTGCGTTCAAGCGATTCAGAGCCGAGTAGACCGTGCGAGGAAGAACGTGGCGGAAACCGCCAAAAAGAACGTGACTCGCGAAATTGCACGGACCAAAGCAGGGCAGAAGCGTGTGAAGAGGCAGCCAAAGAGGGAACGCAGGCAAGAGTGTACCAAAAAGAATACGGAAGGGAAGTGGCAAAGTTCCGAAAATTTGCCGGTGACCCTTGGGTAGGCGACCTTTCACGGGGCGACTTCGGGTGTGCGCTTTCGGAGCGATTCGAGGATAAAGACCCCCGCCAGAGCCGCCAAAAGCATCGCAACGCCCGCATTGAGAACTTCTTGCGAAAGTGACCCTGTCCGCCACAACGCCCTCACGCCCGAGGCGATCTGCATTCCGAGGGCCGACAACGTGATGCCCATTAGGAAAACCATGGGGATGGCGACGAACCAGTACCGCTTTCCGATTCGTTTCAGCCAAACGCAGATCCCGAGGAGCGTCAGGGCTGCGAGCAACTGGTTCGAGGTGCCAAAGAGTGTCCAATACAGCAGATACCCCTTGGGATCGCTCGCGAGCAGGATGGCGAGCGGAACACCGGCGGTGATAGCCGCGGCGATCCAGCCGGCCCGTTTCGAGGGGGCGTTGAAGACTTCCTGCAAGAGATAGCGGCCGAGGCGTGTGGAGATGTCGAGCGTATCGAACACAAAGGTCGAAAACGCCATGGCTCCGAAGGTGCTGGCGAAGAGAAAAGCGTCTTTCCCAAGGATCACGGTGAGGAACGCCGCGAGGCCGTCGCCATAGATTCGGGCGGGCGGGAGGCCCTTGGCGTCTGAGGGTGCCAGCATCATCATGGTGGCGAGGGCGATGACGGCAACGAAGCCTTCAAGCAGCATGGCGCCGAAGGCGACCGGCTTGCAGTGGCTCTCTTTTAAGATTTGTTTGCTTGTGGTGCCGCCACAGATGAGTCCGTGGAACCCGGAGCACGCGCCGCAGGCGATGGTGACGAACAAGAATGGGAAGACCATCTGCGTGACGGCTCCACCGCCGGCCGCATCGGTGTTGCGGAGGGCCGTGAGCGGGTCGAGCAGGGCACGGGCTTGATCGGAGATCATGGGCTGGCGGATTTCAAACCCACCGCCGAGGATGCCGATGACTCCGATGCCGATAGCGAGGTACAGCACGAAGCCGCCGAGATAGCCGCGGGGTTGCTGGAGCAGCCATACGGGCAGCATCGATGCGACGAGGCAATATGCGAGGATGATGACGAACCAGGTGCGTGGGGAGAGCACCAGAAGGGTGTCGACCGTGGTGCCGAGCCAGACGCACAGGAGGGTGGCGATGACGAAGAGGGGCGTGGTCACACCGATGGGCCACTTGAACAGCCGGTTGACGATACCGAGGATGAGCGAGAGGCCGAGGTACATGACGCTTGAGGCCGCGACCGCGCCGCCCTTGTTGAAGGTGACGCCAAGCCCTTCAAGTTCTTCGGAAACACCGCCGAAACTCGCGGCCGTCATCTGCGTGAACGCGACGATGACATACACCAGCGCAACCCAGATAAAGATTGAAAGGCTGAGCCAAGCGCGACGCCCGAGGTGCTGTTTGGCGATTTCGGCGATGGAATGAGAGCCGTGCCGAACCGAGGCCACAAGGGCCGAAAAGTCGTGGACCGCGCCGACAAAGATGACGCCGAAGCCGATCCACAACAGGCACGGCAACCAACCAAAGGTGCCGCACGCCAGGATGGGCCCGGCGATGGGGCCCGCCGCGGCGATCGCGCTGAAGTGCTGGGGGAGCAGGTAGAACGGGCGGGTCGGGACAAAGTCGATGCCGTCGGCCTTGGCGACGGCGGGTGTGGTTCGGGTGTCATCGAGCCGAAAGAAGCGGGCGATGAGCGTGCCATAGAACACATATCCTGCGCTGAGCATCAGGAGAATGGCGATGGCCATCAGGGGAAGTGTCATGTTGATAGAGGTACCACACCGGCGGCGGTCGCGTCAAGTGCGGCCCGCTGAAACCGGGAACATTTCGTGATTCCCGTTGAGCGTCGTGTTCGCGGACCCGCACTGGCGTTTGAGACCACGCTGTTGTGTCATGGAGTGCCGGGGCATTCGGCTCTGGCGCTTCACGATGAACTCGAATTGATCGCTCGCACGGGCGGGGCCGAACCCGCGTTGATCGGTGTGGTCAAGGGGCGGGCGGTGGTGGGGGTGTCGCGGGACGAACTGGGCGAGATGGTGGCTGCGAATGTGCCAAAGGCCAACACGTCCAATCTCGCGGCGGTCATGGCGGCGGGAACATCGGCGGCGACGACGGTGAGCGCGACGATGGAGATCGCCGCGGCGGCGGGCGTGCGGGTGTTTGCAACGGGGGGCATCGGCGGCGTTCACCGGGGATATGCGGACCACCTCGATGTCAGCAGCGACCTGGTGGCGTTCTCACGGTTTCCGGTGGCGGTGGTGTCGAGCGGGGTCAAGTCGATTTTGGATGTGGGTGCGACGCGTGAAGCCCTTGAAACCATGGGTGTTGCGGTGTGGGGGTTTCAAACGGACATTTTTCCGGAGTTTTACGTTCGGGGCGGACGGCATCGGGTGGATGCGGTTTTTGACTCCATCGAGCGTCTGGCGGAAGCCTTGGCGCACACGCTGGCCCGAACGGGGCGGGGCGTAGTGGTGGCGAACCCGATTCCTTCGGTCTCTGAATTGGATTCGAAGGAATGGGCGGGATGGTTGGCGGAGGCCGAGCGAAGGGTTGCTGCCAACGGTGTTGTGGGACGGGGAGTGACACCCGCGATTTTGGGAGCGTTGCACGACGCCTCCGGCGGAAGGACCCTGGAAGCCAATGTCGCCCTTGTGAAGGGCAATGCGCGGCTGGGGGCTGCGTTGGCAGACCAGTTGAGGCGGACCATTGGCCCAAGGGCAAGTTTCTGAACCGGGAAGGCGAACCTGTGCGAATAGAGTTGGAGTCTGAGCCGAATTGATGTAGGATGGGCTTGGAGGTCGGTGCGGTGAGGGTCCGAGAACCTCCGACATCCGAATAGGTTGGGGTTGGAAGGGTTTTGTGTTCCGGCGGCCGGCTGACGGCCGCTCTAAGAAGGGTGCGTAATGCCGACTCAATCGCGTGTGGTTTGCATGATGTTGGTGGTGGGCGGGGTTGTGTCGTTGTCTCTCGGGCAGGACAGCGTCTCGCGAAACTTCTTGGGTGGGAACGGCCTGCCCGGGGACGGGCTGAGCCCTTGGACCATCGCGAACCAGCGGACGAACTATGTGGTGGACCTTTCTCCGATTGCGACGTCGCGGGGCACGGTCTTCGGCGTGGCTCCCATCGCCAAGTCGGGTCGGATTTTCTCGACGCGTTTTTCGGCGTACAACGGCTCATCAACGGTGAGCCAGACGGTGCGGACGGGTGTCGCGTATCCGGCGGCTGGGTACAGCCTTTGGACGCAGGCGGGCGGCGGGCTGAATCCGACGGACAACAACACCGCGCTGGTTTCAACGGTCAACCCTGCTGGCACGGCCTCGGTATTCGGCTTTGCTTTCTTGGATTTTGAGGAAACGGTGTCCGGGCAGACGCTCATTTTCACGAACCAAGTGACGGGCGGGTTGGTCGCGTTTGATCCTGCCTCTCCCGATCGCCTGTTTGTGACGCGCATCGTGGCCGCCCAGAACAATTCGAACTCGACGCAGAACGACACCGCCCAGTTTGGTTTGGGCGCGGTCGATAGTTCGGGTAACGTCGCCTTCCGCGCCGACGGCTTCACGTCCACCGCTTCGAGCAACGTGCTGTCGGGCGACAACCTCGTGCGGGTTCGCATGGCGAGCCGTTCGAACGCTTCGCAGAACGTCATTTCGACGCTCGGCGGGAGCGAGGGCGGCACGACCGACATGGTTCTCGCTGCCGGTGCGACAACGCTCAGCACACCCTCGTTGCTGGGTGCCGCAGCGGTGGGCCGCAGCGTGGTGATCGGGGCCGACTTCTTGGGACGCTTGGCATCGGAGAGCGCGGTCAACACCATCACCACCACAATCGCCCACCGCCCGACAACGGCAGACCATCGGGGAAGCCCGCACATTTCTGGCCGCGCGATCTTTGCGGGCAGCGTCGGAACGGGTGTGATGGTGACGCGGAGCACGGCCGGCGGCGGCACGAAGAACGATGCAATGAGCATCTTCGGCGTCAACTCCAACGGCGGCGCCCTGTCGGCCCGCACCTTCCGCCTTCCTGCCATTCTGCAAGACATTTGCGATGCCTTCTCATGGCCACTGGCGGGCGGAGATTTTCGCAACTATGACAGCCAAGTGACTTTCCGTGGCGGCACGGGCACGGGTGTGGTGGGTCAGGATGCCGCGGGACGTGGGCTGGCCGCGGCCACGCTCTACTCCGGCTCGACGCCGAACCCATCCAACGGAACGAACGCCATTGCCGCGTTGCGATTTGACCCGACCAACCCCACTTCGACGGCTTCGTGGACGATCGCGGCTTGGGTGGATTCGGCCGCGATGACCGGCAAGGCGTTGACGGGCGACTTTGGAGCCGACGGCGCCCCCGGCACTGGCGATGTGGGCGAGGGCGACGGTGTCCTGAGCAACGATGCGCCGATCGGGCGGCTGGCCTCGTTGACGGAAACATCGCTGGGGTTCTCCGGCCCATCGATGTCGGCACCGACGATGGATGCGGCGGGAAACTTGTACTTTGTGTCGGCGATTCGGACGAACCGGCGCAGCGGGCAAACCATTGTGCAGGACGCGGGTGTGGGCGTGGTCCGAGCGGTCTATGACCCGTCCTCGTTCTGCTATCGCCTTGAGATTGTCACGAAGGTGGGCGATGTCGTAGCCGGCCGCAACTCGGCCCGCAACTACCGCATCGTGACGCTGAATGTCGCCGATACCGATTCGGTTTCGACGGCCTCGATCTGGGGTTCGAGCGGATCACAGGCCGCGTGGAGCAACGAGGATGTCAGCCAATTGCCGCCCGACGCCCCGCAGAACCTTGGTGCATTGGTGCTTTCGGCCCGCATCGCGTACGACGTGAATGCGGACGGCCTGTACGAGGACCCATCGGCGGTGGGCGGCAACACCCTGAGCACCGATGAGGCGTACAACGTCGTCTTGTTGGTGGCGAACACGACACCCCTTGCCCCCCCGGGCTGCCCGGCAGATTGGGACGGCGACGACGACGTGGACAGCGACGATATTGTGGCGTTCTTCGCGGATTGGGAGATCGGCGAAGGCGATGTTGATGCCGACGAAGATTCCGATTCCGACGATATTGTGGCGTTCTTCGGCTTCTGGGATAGCGGCTGCTAAACAGTGGAGCGGATCGGTGTTTTGACCTACTGGAAGAATTTCCGACGATGGGCCGCGCCGCTGCCGGTGAAGGTCAAAGATGATGACCCATGATCACCCGTCCTCCGCTCGAAGACCTTACGGCTTGCTCGGTGCTCCTTGTCGATGACAACGAGCAGAACTTGGAACTGCTTCTTGCCTATATGGACGATCTCGGGTGCGAACTCCGTTCGGCCCGAGACGGCGTCGAGGCTCTTGAATCGGTGGCGGCCGCCAAGCCCGACCTGATTCTGCTGGACGTGATGATGCCGCGGATGAGCGGCTTTCAGGTGTGTTCGAGGCTGAAGTCGGACCCGGCAACCAAGACCATTCCGATCGTTATGGTGACCGCGCTGAACGAAGTTTCGGACGTGGAGCGGGCGGTTGAGTCCGGGGCGGACGACTTTCTGACGAAGCCGGTGAACAAGTTGGAACTCATCACGCGGGTTCGATCGCTTCTGCGGGTCGGCCAGTTGCAGCGGCAATTGCAGGAAACGCTGGCGCAGTTGCGGCGGATGAATCCCGGGCAGTAGAGAGCGGAGCCTCTTCTTGTCCGGCTCGGCTACTCTCGAACGCCGCCGGACCTCAATCCATCGAGTTTTCCCCTTGCCCGATTCAATGACCATACCGCCACCGCCCCATCGCACGCTCTGGGAAGACCGCTTCCGACGCCCGGACCCGCTCGAGTTGGTCGAGGCGGTTCCCAAGCACTTGGTGGCCGTGGCGATCCACGCCCGTGAGCAACTGGGGGCGGCCGATGGCGTGGTTGAAAGTCTCGTGTGGCATGGCGTGTGGAAATGGACATTCACCTACGCCGCCCCGACCGATGGCGGACGGGCTTGGGTGTACGTCATACCCGATCCGGCCCGTCTCCGGATGTGCGTGCCGTTTGCGGCAGAACTCATGCAGCAACTGCCGATAAGGAAACTCCCGAAGTATTTGCGTGACGGCCTGATTCATGCGCCCCAGGTGGGCACCATGAAATGGCCGACGTGGGAACTTCAGGGAAAAGGTCAATTCGATGAGTGTCTCACGTTTGCCTTGGCGCGGTTGAAGCCGGTTGCCGGCTAATCGGACCAACGGTTTCAAGACCTGAATCAGGAATTGCAGTCGGCGGCCCCGGACGGCCGATTTCAGGAGCACACGACCTGTTGGGAGTCGTGCGGGGGAGCGGTCGCGAGAAGTCGCCTTGGAGATACGTGTGCCTGTGCAGTCAATCCCGACGGATGTTCGTGTGTTGAATCGAGATCACTCTGTGCCGGTGGTCGCCTCGCGGCCGGCCAGACGAACCGTCGGTGTGATGGGCTTGGTGCTGGCTTCGGTGGTGGGCTTGGTGATGGTTTTGGCCACGCCAGCCGTCCGTGCCAGCGTCGCGCTCAGCGCGGGTGCTGATCCTGGCGAACTGACGGACGACATCCAGCGTGTGATCAACAAGGGCAAGTTGGGCAAGGCCCTCGCAGGTGTCAGCGTGGTGGACACGCGGTCGGGCGAGGTGCTTGCGGCGGTGAACGCCTCGCGGGCCATGATCCCGGCTTCTAACCAGAAACTGCTGACCAGCGGCGCCGCCCTGATGATTTTGGGGACGGACTTTTCCTTTAGAACCGAGTTGCATCTGGCGGGGGACCGCCTTGTGCTGGTGGGCGGCGGCGACCCTGCCTTGGCCGACCCCGAGATTCTAAACCATACGGAGCCGCGGCTGTCCGTCGGTGAAGTTCTGGACCTGCTGGCCGATGCCGCGGTGAAGGCCGGTGTGACGGGCGTTTCGGAACTGGTGGTTGATGACCGCGTCTTTGATCGTGAGTTCCTGCACCCGGATTGGCCCGCCCGTAACTACCTGATGCCGCACTCGGCCGAGGTTGCGGGGCTCAATTTCAATTGCAACGTGTTGGCGGTCTTTGCCAAACCCAGCCGAGAGGGCGTGGGCCGTGCCCCGATCACCTCGGTTGAGCCTGATGCTCCGTGGATCTCGATCCAGAATCGGGCCCGCACGGTGGCGCAGGGCCAGAACACACCGTGGCTCAGTCGCGAACCCGACCAGAACATGTTCGTGCTGCGTGGTGATGTGCGTTATCCGGTGTCCGAGGGGATCCGTGTGCCGATCCACAACCCGCCCGACCTGACCGGTCGGTTGCTGGCTTCGCGGTTAAACGCCAAGGGCGTAAAGGTTGGTGGGGGGCAGGCGTCGCCGGATACCGAGCCACAGGGCGTGCGCATGGCCGCCGCCGATGAATCGTTCGAGAGCGCGAGGACGTTGGCGGTCATCGCGACCCCGATGAACGAGGTCTTGAAGCGGTGCAACTCGGACTCGATGAACCTGTACGCCGAGGCGCTCATGAAGCGTTGCGGGCACGAGGTGACGAAAGAGCCAGGCTCTTGGGCCAACGGCAGCGCTGTGATGCGGATGCTCATCAGCCAGAAGATCGGGCCGGAACACGCCGCGACGACGACCATCGTTGACGGTTCTGGGCTTTCGCGCAACAACGCGGTCGCTCCCGCCACGCTCACCCGTTGGCTGGATGCGGTGGCCGAGGATGATTCGATGCGAGATGCCTTCACGCAGAGCATGGCGACGCCGGGAGAGGGCACCCTGCGCAAACGCTTCCAGGGTGTCAAACTCGAGTGCAAACTCTTCGCCAAGAGCGGATTTATCGACGGCGTGCGGTGCCTTTCGGGGTACGTCGTGGATGAAGAGACGGGCGCCCGCGTGGCCTTCAGCGTGATGGTCAACGAGATCAAAACGGGAGACCAGACTCAGGCGGCCCTCGAACTGCACGAAGAGGTCGTCAAACTGATCGATCGCTACCTGTCGCGTCGGGCCGATCCCGGCCGCACCGGCGTTGGCGGCTGAATTCATGGTGTGTCTGAGCAATCGGTTCAAGGCGCGGACGAAGGCACTTTCAGCGGCCGGCGACTGAACAGGCCGTCCTTGACGCCCGCCAGACTGAGCGCCATCTGTTGCCGAACCCAAGGTACCCGGGCAGCGATCGGGAAGACGGCATCCCGCACGGGTGCGAGCGACTCCATGCTTGATTGAAACCACGGAGTCAGCAGACGCGACGCCCAGCGATAAAAGCGAAGGTGGCGACGACGGCTCGCGGCATACATGGCCGCGGCATCGGCGAGCGATGGGGATTCGTCCACGGCCGCTGCCAGTTCGCGGGCATCGATCAGCGCGAGGTTGGCACCTTGCCCCAGTTGCGGGCTTGTGGCGTGGGCCGCATCGCCGAGCACCACGATGCGGCCGAGCCAGGGTTCCGGGGTATGGACGTCGGAGTAGTTGGCGAAAATGAACTGATCGGTGTGCGAGACGTGCGCGAACATGGGGGCGGCGTGCGGGCAGAGGGCCGAGGCCGCTCGGTGCCAAGCGTTGCAGCCGGCTTCGAGGAATGTGGACCGCTCGGTCACGGGGATACTCCAGAACACCGCGATTGATTCGACGCCTTCGGGGCCGGAAGAGGCCTTTCCGATGGGCAGAAAGCCGAGCATTCGCCCGGTGCCCTCATAATGCTGGACCAGCGTGTGATCGAAGTGGTCATCGGTCCGAGGCAAGACGCACCACATGGCCCCCCACGGATACGGCGTGGCCATGGTGCGAATGCCGGCCTCATCTCGCAACGACGACCGGGCACCGTCGGCGATGACGACGAGGTCAAAGGGGCCGAACGATTCGCCGGTGGACGACCGAAGGGTTACTCCCGTGGACGTGTGATGAAGCGATCCGATGCGAACGCCGGCGCGAACGCACACCCCCATAGGATCGAGCACCGACATCAGAGATTCGAAGAGTGCCCCGCGGTGGACGGTAAGGCCAAAGAATCCGTCACCTAATTCGTTGTACAAAAGTCCGAGGACGGCCGTGCCGTCTTGGTTGCACCCCGATAGCCGGTCGATGCGATGGCCGAGGCCCAGCATCCGTTCCTTGAGTCCGAGGTCGTCGAGCACTGCGAGCCCGGTGGGTTGCAGGAGCAGCCCGGCGCCCACTGGGCGTAAGGGCGAAGCCTGTTCAAAGAGAGTCACGTGGTGACCATCGCGGGCCAGAAAGGCCGCCGCGGCCGGGCCCGCTGTGCCCGCACCGATGATGCCGACCGTGAGTTCTCGCAAGGCCCGGAGGATAAGCGAACGAGGGCACGCTTTGAAGCAAGGCGATTTGAAATTTTGAAGGACCTCATGACGGCCCGACTACGGCTTGAGGTCGGCCGGAACGCCATTTGGATAAAGCGCCTTGATCGCCGCATCAATCTCGCTGATGCGATTTCCTGGGTCGGGGTGGCTGCTCGAGAACTCGGGCTGACGACTTGCGCCACCGCTGGCGTCACGCAGAATCTCCATCACCCGCTTCATGCTGTTCGGGTCGTACCCGGCCAATGACATGAAGCGTACCCCCAAACGGTCGGATTCAAGTTCATCACCCCGACCATACTTGAGGTTGATCATGTTGCCCACCATGGCCGCGACTGCCTGGGCGGACTGGGCCCCCATCTGCGAGTCGGAGCCCGCCACGGTCGCAGCGCCGACAAGCCCTTGGGTCAGTTCTCCCTTTGCGATGCGTTCGGCGCTATGCCGACCCACCACATGGCCGATCTCGTGCCCTAGGACAGCGGCCAATTGGCCGGTGGTTTCGAGCTTGCCAAGGAGCGCAGCCGTGATGAACACCTGACCGCCGGGGAGCGCGAACGCGTTGACGGTTTCTGGATCGGCCAACACGTGGAATTCGTACGGATAGTCGATTGCCTCCTCGGGGAGCACGGCCACCAATTGCGTGCCGACGGTGTCCACAAGATCTTGGGCGGCCTTGTCCTGAAGGAGCCCGCCGAACTGGGCCGCCATGTCGGGCGCGGCCTGCAGCCCGATCGCGATCTCCTGCTCTTGCGACAGACTGATGTGCTGAGTCTTGCCCGTCAACGGGTTGGTCGTTCGACGGCTCATGTACGTCACCACCGAGATCAGCCCGATGACCACAGCGAGGATGAGGCGGACGGGGATGCGCGGGCCGGCGCGGCGAGTACGAATCTGGTTCATGCCCGCAGCGTACCCGCGAAACGCGAGGTTCCGATTCACATGAACCGCTTTTCACACGCGCCGATGTCGGCGACGGCGAGCCGCGGCGACGACGGCCCCGATGCCCGCGAGCATGAGCGTTCCCGGTGAGGGCACGTTGGGGACGGTTGGCTGCGCGGGCGGCTGAGGCGGGAGTGGTGGGCTGTCGGTCGGTGGCTCCCTCGGCGGTTGTGGAAGGTGGGGTGGAAGGTGGGGTGGTTGGTTTGGGATCTCCGGCGTCGGCGGTGCGGACGGAAAGGGATCGGTTGGGTCGATGGGGGGTTGGGTAGGTACCGTCGGCACCACAGGTGTTGATTCCGTCGGCGCGTTCTCCGTCGGGCCGTCTGGCGGCGTCTCCGTCAGCGGCACATCGTCGGTCGGATCATCAGGGGAGGGGTCAAGCAGACCCGGGATTTCGCCCGAATCCCCGCCTGCACCGCCGCCGCCCCCGCCCGCCGAAGCGCTCGATGGGGCGGAAGAGCCCGACCCGTCTTGCGCACCATTCGATCCGCCAAGGGCCGGATTCTGGCGGTGATTTTCGTCAATCACACCATCGTCGGACGGGTTCTTGGAGAATCGCAGGCGGCAGACCACAAATGCAGGGGTGCCGCCGCCCAAGTCGGCCGCGTCAGTCGCGGCCAACTTTTTGGACATGCGCACCGCGGAGCGCTCGATGCCCTCCATGAACTCAGGCGATGAAGAATCGTTCACGCCCGAGAGGTCGGGGAATCTCCAGACCCGCGCATCGTTGGCGGTATTGACCCACGCGAAGAGTGTGGATTCGTCGGGCGCTGTGCCGAGCGACAACCGCCCCGGATTGATGGTGAACATCTCCCAGCGGGCGTCGCCGCTCAACACACGCTCACCGGAAACAGCCACTTCGGCGAGGATGCCTCGGAGTGCAACGTCGCCGGCGCGGGCGACGAGGTACACGGTGTCACCCACCTCGATTGTGTGGGAGATAGGGCGTGCCCATCCGGACGCGCCGTGCGCTTCGCCGCCACCGGCATAACTCAAGACGCCTTGGGCGCCGCCATAGACCGCAACGGCCTGCTGGCTGGTGATTCGAAGCCCGTTATGGGCGAAAGCGGTTGAGGCGGCGATTCCGGCAGCGAAAGCGAGGATCCATGGGCGCATTTGGGTTTCTCCACGAGTGTGCCTGAACTCTCGAATTCAGGTCGGAGCGACGCCAGACGATCGATCCGCCTTTGGCCGATTTTCAGTGGATCTTCGGGCGCGTAAGAACGGTCTTAAGGAAGGGCGGAACGCCGAAGCGTGGCTTCTCGGTCCTCGCACGGCGATCCATGCTCAGAAGCGTTATCGGTGCCGACGCAACCGGCGGAATGCTTCCGTCGGTCGCGCTCTCGGTTTGGTTGAGGCCCCGCTCAGATCAGCGTCGGTTCGGCGGTCGCTTGGTTGCGGTTGGCCTGCAGGCGGTCAAACTCTACAACACCGTCTTTGAGCCTGACGACGCGGCGGCAACGCTCGGCGATGCTGTCATCATTGGTCACCATGATGATGGTCATGCCCTTGGAGTGCAGTCCTTCGAAGAGTTCAAGAATCTGTAAGCCGGTCCTTGAGTCGAGGTTGCCGGTCGGTTCGTCAGCCATCAGGACCACCGGGTTGGTCACCAGCGCACGAGCGATCGCGACGCGCTGCTGCTGACCACCCGAAAGTTCTCGCGGGCGGTGGTCGAGCCGGTCGTCGAGCCCGACCAGCCCCAGCATCGCCGATGAACGCTCCTCGCGTTCGGCCTTCTTGAGGCCCTGATAGAACAACGGCACCGCAACGTTCTCGAGGACCGTCAATTGCGGGATGAGGTTAAAGGCCTGGAACACGAATCCGATTTTCCGGCCGCGGTATTCGCTTAGTTCATCGTCCGGCATCCGAGCCACATCTTTCCCGTCCAGCAGGTATTCGCCGCTCGTGGGTCGGTCGAGGCAACCGAGCACATTCATCAGCGTGCTCTTGCCCGAACCTGATGAACCCATGATGGCGACGTATTCGCCCCGCATGATGGAGACATCAATCGCTTTCAGGGCCTCGACCATGATCGAGCCGTCGGGCTTGAAGTACGTCTTGGAAAGGGCCCGCAACTCGGCAACCGCCGCGAGACCGGGATCGTTGGCGGCGGCGACGGAACCCTGAGCGGCGACGGCGGTCACTGCCCGGATTCTTCCAACTGAAGCCCGGCGAGCGCGGTCATGGGATCCGGGGCGAAGCGGAAGATCTTGTCGAGTCCGGTGAGGCTGAAGATCGACCGGACCTCATCCTGGACGGAACAGAGTTTGAGCGTGGCGTCCTTCTCTTTCATCAAATTGCGCAGTTTGATCAACTGAGCAAGGTTCGATGAGTTCACATAGGTCACACCCGAGAAATTCAGGACTACATGCGGAACAGCAACCGTCGCGCCCTCCATCCTCTGGATGACCGCCGACAACTCCTCCGAGAGCATCGGCTCATCGTTGAGTTCGCAGAGGACGATATTCTCGGACCAATCGTTCGGCATGGCTTTTCCAAGTGTACGGGCAATCCCATCTCAACGTACGCACCGGGGGAACGCCAGGTTCGGCCCCGGACAGGCTGCTTTGGGCACCGCCGCCAGTATTCTTCAGAGGCACCTAGCGGGAACTCCAGCCAGAAAAAAGTCGTGAAGTATTAGGAGTCACCCTGTCGGAGCATCGATGGGACCCGCAGCCAGCGGACCCGAATCGGACGGGGCGGCATCCGGCGGGGCCAGAGGAACGATTTCCGCGCTCGCATCGTGCGCGACTTTTGCCGCGGCGATCACTTCGTCGCCGTCATTAAGCGCTACAACCCGAACGCCCTGTGTGCCGCGGCCACAATCCCGGATGGTTGATGCCGACATCCGGACCAACTGGCCTTGTTTGGTAATGACGACCACGTCGTCGGAATCGCGAACATCGAGGGATGCGATGCTGCGTCCGTTTTTGTCGGTGAGTTTGATATCCACGCGGCCTTTGCCGCCGCGAGATTGACTGCGGAGTTTGCCCGCTTCGGGCTGGACGCGGTATTCGTCGATGGCGGTCCGCTTGCCGAAACCCTTGTCGGTGATGGTGAGGAGGCGAACGGTGGGTTCGGCGGTCATGAGATCGCCGTCCTGGTCGGCGTTCATCGCGACGCGGATGAGGCCGATGACCTCGTCGGTATCGTCGAGTTCGATTCCCTTGACGCCCTCGGCGGGCCTGCCCATGACGCGGACGTCCTGCTCACTGAATCGGATCGACATTCCGCCCGCCGTTGCGAGCAGCACATCGTCGTTGCCGTCGGTGAGGGTGACGTCGAGCAGCGAATCGCCCTCCTTCAGCCCGACGGCGATCAGGCCGCCCGCGGAAACGTTGCGATAGTCTTTGAGCGGCGTGCGCTTGATGATGCCGTTGCGGCTCACGAACGTCAGGTAGTTTGAGCCTTCCTCGAAGTTCCGCACGCTGAGGTACGCGCAGGTGCGTTCGCCGTCTTTCAGGCCGATGATGTTGACGATAGCCCGGCCCAGGCTCGTGCGGCTCATCTCGGGGACTTCAAAGACCTTGATCTTGAAGACGCGGCCGGTGTCGGTGAAGCACAGGAGGTCGTCATGGGTTTCGGCGACGAAGAGGTGCTCGATAAAGTCGTCGTCTTTGGAGTCCGAAGCCTTGATGCCCTTGCCGCCCCGGCCTTGTTGCCGGTAGGTGTCGAGCGGCACGCGCTTGATGTATCCGTGATGACTGATGGTGAGCGCCACGGTGCCCCGGGGGATCAGTTCCGCGATGTTGATATCCGCGCCGGAATCTTCGATGACCGTCAGGCGGGGCGATGCGTACCGCGTCCGCATTTCGAGGCAGTCGGCTCGAATGATGTCGAGCACCTTCTGGTGGTCGGCAAGGATGGCAAGGTACCCATCGATCTCTTCGCTCAGCGCCGAATACTCCGCGGCGAGGCGCTCGATCTCGAGGCCGGTCAATTGGATGAGCCGCATCGCGCCGATGGCCTCGGCCTGTACGCGCGTGAGGGCCATGCCCGCCGGCCCGGCACCCTGAACGGCGGCGAGCAACGACGCCGGGATGCGAGGCGCCAGCGGGTGGTCGAGCGGAATTCGGAACCGCATCGCCATCAACCGCTCGATGGCCTCCTCGCGCGCCTTGCTGGCTCGGATCTGCCGTATGACTTCGTCAATGTCGCACACCGCGAAGATGAGCCCCTCCAACACGTGGGCCCGCTTGCGGGCTTCACGCAGCAGGAACTGCGTACGACGGGTGATGACCTCGACCCGGTGGTCGATGTAGCACTCGATCAGTTGGATCAGCCCCATGGTGCGGGGCTGGCGGTTGACGAGCGCGATGTTGATGATCGAGAACGTGTCCTGCAACGACGTGAACTCGTACAACTGGTTCTCGATGACACGCGGGTCGGCGCCACGCTTAAGTTCGATCACGATGCGGGTCTGGGCCTCCCGGCCCGATTCATCCCGCACGTCCGAGACGTCTCGGATGCGGTCGTCGTCAACGGCCTCCACGATCCTCTTGACGACACCATCCTGGATGAGGTTGTACGGAATCGTGTCGATGACGAGTTGCTGCCGATCTTTGCCGAGCGGTTCAACATGGCACGTGCCGCGCATCGTGACCTTACCGCGGCCCGTCAGGTAGGCATCGATGATGCCGCGGCGGCCGTGAATGATGCCGCCCGTGGGGAAGTCCGGGCCCTTCGCTCCGTACCGAACGATGGTGCCCGCTTCGTCGAGAACGTCCTTCATCAACTCATCGAGCCCGATCTCCGGGTTGTCGATGACGCGGATGATGGAATCGAGGATCTCGGTGGGGTTCTGGGGCGGCAGACTGGTCGCCATGCCCACGGCGATGCCGATACCGCCATTGATGAGGAGGTACGGGAACTTGCCCGGCAGAACGGTCGGCTCGAGCAAACGATCGTCGTAGTTGGGCTGAAAATCGACCGTGTCGAGTTTGAGGTCGGCCAGCATGTCCACCGCCGCGGGCGTCATGCGGGCCTCGGTGTAACGCATGGCGGCGGGTGGATCACCGTTGATGGATCCGAAGTTGCCTTGCGGGTCGATGACCGGCACACGCATACGCCACTTCTGCACCATGCCGACGAGGGTCGGGTAGATGACGGCCTCGCCGTGCGGGTGGTAGTCGCCCGATGTGTTGCCGGCGATCTTCGCACACTTCAGGTGCTTTCGGTTGGGCTTCAGGTTGAGGTCGTTCATCGCGACGAGGATGCGCCGTTGGCTGGGCTTCATGCCGTCACGCACATCGGGAAGGGCACGATCCATGATCGTGCTCATCGCGTAGGTCAGGTAACTGTCCTTCA
>Ga0163144_10007432_pt1 | contig 24027 bp, 18 predicted proteins | sample OliLak19BULKMAT1_FD_123175 | JGI IMG/M metagenome (GOLD analysis project Ga0163144, IMG submission 123175) | Freshwater microbial mat bacterial communities from Lake Vanda, McMurdo Dry Valleys, Antarctica - Oligotrophic Lake LV.19.BULKMAT1 | ecosystem: Environmental > Aquatic > Freshwater >...
ACGGGATCGCCGCATCCGCCGCCGACCCGATGGAGTCCAAGGGCGAGATCGTGGGCATCGTGCTCGCGAACCTACCCATTGACGCACTGGCCGCGGCATCGCGGATGCAGGCAGCACGGGTCGAATCACTGACGTCCGTATCAACGACGGCGTCCGATCCGATCGCCACGCAACGCAGCGGGGCAGTGACCATTGCCGCGCTGATCGAGTCGCTGCGCGGGGTGAAGTACGCGCCGGTCGCGCCGGTCGAAAGCCTAACAGCCGTCTCGGCCCTCGCACCCAGCGTCCTCGAATCGCTGGCGACCGTCACGCAGCAGCAAGCACTCGCGCTTGAATGGCTCGCGGCCAGGTCCGTTTCGGCGGCGGCCGTCGTCGAGATCCTGCACACCGTCACGCGCCAGCTCGGCGCCGTGGTTGGAGCGACCGCCGGCACAGGCGCGCAGGCGCAGGCTATCGTCGAGGCTCAGCACGGGATCGCGCAGGCACGCGCGCTCGTGATCGAAGCGCGGCAATCCGTCTTGTCTGTCCTAGCCTCGCTGCCGTTCGAGGTGCGCGGGTTCGTTTCCGCTCTCGGCATCGTGCACGCCAGCGGCAGCACCATCAGTGACGGCGAAGCCTCGGGCATGGCGCTCGTGGCGAGCCAGGCACTCGACCAGACGCTGCGGGCCACGCTCGCCACGCTGCTCGCGATCGACAGCGTGCACGCGACCACCAAGCAGCTCGCTGGCGACATCGCTGGCGCGAAGTCTGTGCAGTAACCCCCAACCCTTCCACCCTAGGAGCTTCCTATGCCGCCTCTTGCAACGACAGACTTTCGCCCGTGGTGCGTCAAGAATGCGCCCGAAGATAACACCGCCACCAGCGGCGGCGTGATCGACGACACTGGCACCTCAAGCGTGCCGGGCGTCGAGCCCGTGTTCACCCAAATGGCTGCGGCCGACTCGGTGCAAATCGTCTCGGACGGCGCCGACACCCGGACGGTGGCCGTCACATGCCGCAAGGCTGACGGCACCATCGTCGCGCAAACCGGTACGCTGAACGGCACGACCGCCGTCACGCTCTCGACGATGGGCTCGGTGCTCTACGTCCTGAAGGCGATTGCCAGCGCGGTCGACGCCGCGCGCACGATCACCGTCCGCCGCCTGACTGGCCCGGTCACGATCCGCACCATCGAGCCCACCCGGCGCGGCTTCCGACTCATGTTCTACGACACCACGTCGGACGAGTCGGTGACCAAGACGTATTACGAAGGCTTCTATTGGGTGAACCATAATGCGTCGCTCGCCCTCACGCACGCGCAGGTCACGCTCACCGTCGATGGCGCCAATGCGGCCAGCGCGCTTGCGGATATCTCGCAAGGCATCGCCGCTGCGAAGGGTGACGTTTCCACGATCACCAACCGCGTGACGACGCCCGGCGGCATCACGTTCGTGACCGATGGCACCGTGCAGGACGTGCCGACCACGAACCTCGCCAACGGCGAACGCATCTTCGTGTGGCAGCGACTCGCGCTGAGCGCCACCTGCCCAGCGATTAATGCGTCGTTCACCTCGAAGATCAGCGGCAGTGGATTCTAAGGAGCCATCACATGAGTGCAATCGAAACCGAAATCGAAACCGAAGCAGCCGAACCGACGCCGATTTCCGGCGTGCGTTACCGATGCGCCGGCCCGCGCGTCCTGACCGACGCGCTACGCGGAGCAAGCATCGCGAAGCGCGAAACGCTCGAAGCGGCGGGCGACCACCCGTCGCTCGTGCTGTTCGCCCGGAACCTCGCAAAGTCGATGGAGCGTGCCGACGAGCTCAGCGCGGAGCCGTCGACGACCGAGGTCACCGAGGCGCTGGTGCAGCTGACCAACGCCCGTAAGGGCTGCGGCACCGACACCACCGAGCTGATCGAGGCACTGTCATTCGATGGCATCGAGCACGCGATCAGCTGCCCGACGTGCGGCACGGTCACGAAGGTGACGCGCACCCCACGCAATGCCGAGGACGCGAAAGCGGCCGACGCCAAGAAGCTCGCCAAGATCGTCGACGTTCTCAAGTAACGACCCGAGGTTCCCATGTCTGACCTGCTCGAAATCTTTGCCGTCGACGAGAAACAGTCGCGCGAGTTCTCCACTGTCCTCGCCGACAAGAACGGCGTGCACCCGACGCTGCTGACGGCAAAAATGCGGCTGTATAACGCCGACCTTGAAAGTGACGACTCCGCGTTCATCATCAACGCGCGGGACGGCGCGAGCGGGGCAAACGCCAACGTGCTGCAAGCGGGTGGCTGCACGTACGACAGCGGAACCGGCCTGTTCACCTGGAACATCACGGCCGCGGACACCACGATCGCGGATCAGAACACGACCACGGTGCTGTATATCGCCGAGGTCGAATACACCTATGGCGTCAAGAACGGCGGTTTTCGAGTCGGCCTGCGAGTCACCAACTGGCTCGCAGGCGGGCTCACCCTCTGCGATCGCAACGACGTGCTGCGGCACCCGTCGATGAAGGCGGAACGTGACTCGCTGGTCGAGGATACGGCGGTCACCGAGCACATCGAAAACCTGATTGCGGCGGTGTCGGGTCACGTCGAGAAACGCACCGACCGCGTGCTGCGTCGCAAGACGTACACGCATACGCTGGACGTCGAGCCTGGCAGCCGGTCGATCCGACTGCGCGGGTACCCGATCGTCTCGATTGCGTCGATCAAGGAATCGTCGACCGGCGACTTTGCCGGCACGACCGCGAAGGACACGAGCGAATGGGCGATGCTCGACGAGGGCCGCTTCGGTGAGGTCGGGCTGCGCGCTGGCTGCTTCGTCGGTGGCATCGCGTCCGTACAGGTCGAGTACCGTGGCGGCATCGCGTCGCGCGTCGAGCTGGTGGACCCGACCACGCGCTATGCCGTCGCGGATCAGGTCGCGTTCATGTTCCGCCGCGGCACCAAGGTCGAGCTAGCGTCGGAAGGTCAGCCGCAGGGCTCGGCCTCGTTCCTGGTGGCAAAGGACTACACGCCGCTATTCGCGATGGCACTGGCAAGCCTGATGCCCCCCGGCATCGCGTAGGGTGGCGTCCGTATACGCGGGTGCGGCGTCGTTTCGCGTCGACACCGCAGAGCTGGAACAGCTCGTCGCGGATTTCCACGACGGCGCCGTCATCCTGCGTCAAGCGGTGCTGACCGTCACGCAGAAGCGCATCCGCATCGCCGAGCGTGAAGCCGTACAGAAGGCGTCGGGTCGACTCGTTGACCTAGCGCAAGGTCGGGAAATCCATCGGCGCACGGGTCGACTCGCGGCGTCGATCTCGTCGCGCGTTGAGCAGGAAGCAGCGGCAGTGTTCGCCCGGCTCGGGCTGCTGACGGGCGGTGACCTGCTGGCGTACGCGGCCATTCAGGAATTCGGCGGCACGGTCCGACCGAAGCGCGCGAAGGTGCTGACCATCCCGCTCGCGGCGGCGCTGACCCCGGCTGGTGTGCCGCGCTTCACGGCGCGCGAGGCGTCCGAGCAGTACCTGACGTTTTGGCACAAGCAGCAGGACGGCGACCTGATTCTGTACGGCTACAAGGGCGGCGGCAAGAACGTGAAGGAACGGCAGCTGGTGCCGCTGTTCCTCGGCGTCACGCAGGTGACGATCAAGCCGGCGTACTTCCTGACCAGCAGCATGAACAACGCAGCCGATGCCATTCAGGCCGAGCTGCAAGCGAACATCGCCGGGCAGCTGCTCGGTCAGCAACGTGGAGGGGTGCGCGGGTGAAACGAGCGATCAAGAATCTGATCCTAGACGCCGTGGTGGCGCAGCTGGCAGCGGGCACGTATCCAAAGCCGCTCGCGGTCTGCAAGCGGGGCAACCCGAACGCGGTGCAAGCCAAGGGTCGGCCGCAACCGGCCATCTACGTGTACGGCGCGGTGCGCACGTCCGATGTCGTCGCGAACCCGCTGCAGTTCAACGAAATGGAAATCGTCGTTGTGTGCCTCGCGATGGCGACCGAGGACACGCAAGAGGATGTCGGCAACGAGTACGAGGCGAGCATCGAGGAGGCGCTGGCCGACGACAACGCGCTGATCATCGACCTAGGTGACGGCGTGAAGATCGGCGCGGATGTTCAGCTGCTCGGCGGTCGCGTGATTGCCGGCGGCGAGCAGCCCGCGCAGGCGTGCGTGACGGCCATCTACAAGGTCGCGTACTCGACCGGCCTCGGTACCCCGCGGGGCATGCGTTGAGCGAGGAGCTGGTCAAGGGCCTGTCGGTCGTGACGCTCTCGTACAAGCGGCCCGACCTGTTCGCGCAGCTCGCGGACAATCTGCCGCAAGGCGACGACATCATCGTTGAGAGAATCGTTGTGAATAACGGTGGTGACGAGGGCACCAACCGGGCGGCGGATCGCCGCGGCTGGAAGGTGCTCGAACCGGGGTGCAACCTCAGTTTCTCCGAGGGCTGCAACTACGGCGTGGCCGAGTCGGTGTCGACGCACGTGCTGCTCGTCAGCAACGACGCCGTCGTGACGCCCGAGGCGGTGCGCACGCTCTGGTTGCACCGCTCGCGTCCGCTGATCGCGCCGATGATCCTGAACAGCGACGGGACGGTCAACTTTGCCGGCGGGGCGATCCAATCACCGAGCTGGGCGCCGGTGCATATCGACCGCGGCAAGAACCCGGACACGCTCGATCAGCGGCCCCGCTTCTGCCCGTGGCTGACGGGCGCCTGCATCATGGTTGCGCGCGACCTGTGGGACGACTTGGGCGGAATGTCTGAAGCGTTCCCGCGGTACGTCGGACACCAAGACACTGACTTTTCGCTGCGCGCCCTGGAGCGCGGAATCATGCCGATGGTCGTCATGGAAGCGCGAATCACGCATGACGAGTTCGGCAGCCGCAGCCCGAACGACGAAGGCGAGGGCGGAAAGGTGTTCTCGGAACGCTGGTACACGAACCAGCGCCTACAGCGCGCGCTCGGCGTCTACGAGTGATCGCCGTCGATTGGAAGTCCGAGCCGGTCCAGCCGCAAGGCGGCAATGACACTGGGTACCTGACCGCGAACCGCTGCATGCGAGACGCGGTGCAAGCAGCCGGCGTTGTCATCGACCCGATGGCGCAACTGTCGGTGTCGTTTGAAACCCCGCTTACGTATCGCCGCGCGCGTTCCGGCTCGAAGCTCGAAGTGCTCTACACCATGTGGGAATCACCCGACTTCCCGCTGAGCGTGCGCCCGGAGCTCGACCAGGCGGACGTCGTCCTGGTGCCGTCTACGTTCTGCCGCGACCTGCTGGCGCCGTACACGAAGCGTCGCCCGCTCATTGTGCCGCTCGGCTTCGACCCCGCGACGTTCTCACCCCCCGCAACGGATCGTGAGTGGAAGCGGGGCGAGTCCTTCCAGTGGCTGATGGTCGGCGCCCCGAATGCTCGCAAAGGCTGGGATGTCGTCGAAGACATCTGGGATCAGACGCCCTACGGTCACCGCGAGGATTCACACCTGTACGCCAAAACGGTGATGACGCGCTCCGCGATCACCGCGGCCGTGAACGACGGTTGGGAAATGCAGGAATCCGGCGTGCTCACCAAGCGGCGCATCGTGCTCGATCCGCGCCGGCTGCCGGTCGCGCTGCTGGCCGAGACGTATCGTAGGTCACACGCGTTCCTATTCCCGACGGCGGGCGAGGGCTGGGGCCTGACGCTGCTCGAAGCAATGGCAACCGGCTTGCCCTGTATCGCGACGCGGTACAGCGGGCTGCTCGACTTCACGAACCCTGACACCGTTCGCTATGTCGACTGGAAGCCGGTAGCCACCGGCATGGGCGTCGATGGCGACATCGTCAACAGTGCGCTGGCCGACTTAAACCAGGTCGTCGAGCACATGGCGAGCATTCAGCATCAGTATCGCGCAGCGGTCCGCATGGGGAAGCGGGCCGCACGCGACGTGCGACAGCGGTTCACCTGGCAGCATGCGGGTGCAGCGCTCGCCCGCACACTCTCCGACATCGCCGCAAGACGCTCTACGTTCACATTGTAGCTTGGGAAGAAAAGCACGGCCCGGTTCCAGACGGTCAGCAACTGAACCACGGATGCAACGTGGCGAATTGCGTACGCGATGGCGCTGGTCACCTCTACCTAGGCACCCAGCAACAAAATTGCGCTGACCGTGAAGCAGCGGGACGAACAAACCCGCCGCGTGGCGAGGCGCACTACCGCAGCACACTCGTCGAATCTCAGGTGCTGGAGATTCGCCGCCGGGCTCTGACGGAAACACACCAGGGCCTCGCAACCGAGTTCGGCGTGAGCCGCGCGCACGTGACGACGATTTTGTCGAGGCGTGTCTGGAAGCACCTTCCTCTCTGAACCAACCTCGCCCGCAGCACTAACCACAACCGAATACGAATAATCGTCGGACTCGTATAGTCCGGGAGGATAGCATCATCGCAGACATGCTCGTCAATACTGTAGCGTTCAACTCGCTACTGGAAGGGACATACGCAGGCGGCACCCCTGAAACGACTGCGTTCAGTTCCCCGTCTTACCTGTTCCGCAATTCGCAGATCGTGCAGGTGCAGACGGATTTCATCGACCCGCAGATCCTGAAGGCGTCGCAGACTCCGGTCGGCTTTGCCATCGGTCGGCAGCTGCAGATTTTCACGCCCGGCATGCTGCTCATGGGTCACAACAACGCAGCCAGCACGTACCGTCTGGGCAAGCTGTTTCAAGTCTGCGGCGCGGCCGAAACGCTCGTGCATGCGTCCTCGGTAATCTACAAGCCGCGGTCGAGCGGCTGGGCATCGGGTGCGATCTCGGTGCACGAGCAGGCCGAGACGGGCAACGGCGTGCTGTACCGTGCGGTCGGCTGTCGCGGCAACATGGTGATTGCCGGCTCGGCCGGTCAGCTCGTCACCGTCGACCCGACCATCACGGGTCTGTACGCCGCGCCGATCGCGCAGGCGATTCCGACGTTCCCGGTCCCGCTGCAGCCTGGCGGCTACATCGCCGAGACGATGAAAAGCGCCAACCTGCTGATTGATCCGCTTGGCGCGGACGCAGCGGTGACGCCGTACCTCAAGTCCTTCTCGTTCGACTTCGGTCAGACCATTTCCGAGGTCAAGGACGCGAACGCGGCGGATGGCCTGTCCGCGCTCCGCTTCACGGCGCGGCAGTCCAAGCTGCAGCTCGTCGTCGGCCTCGACTCGGCGCAAGCCGTAACGTGGTTCAAGAACCTGAAGGCCGGCACTGACGAGTACCACACGGTCAGCTTTCAGCACGGCTCGTCCACGCCGGGTGGTCGCAAAATCAAGTTCGTATTCAACGGACAGCTGGAGGACGTGCCGAAGGCGGATGACGCTGGACTGCGTACCGCCACACTCACCTATCGACTGATGCACCCGACGGTGGACGAGGGCGAGTGGGAAATCCACTGCCAGCCGTAACACGCTGACGATGATTGTTGCGCCGGGGCTCCCTTCGGGGGGCCTCGGCCTCTTTCGTCGTTTCTACTCCAACGCAGCACAACCAAAGCAATAGAGGAGCTGACATCATGGGTGGTTTTCTTTCTGGTGCGATCGACGAGAGTCCGAAGGTCGAGCGCGTGGTGGATTGCGGGGAGGGTTTCAAGGTCACGATCAACTGGCTGCCGGTCGCGACGCGCGACAAGCTCTCGGATGACGGCACCAAGGTCAAGCGCAGTAAGCTCGTGAGTGATCGCGAGGGCTACGCCAGGACGTGGTGCAAGGCCGTGGTGCGGGACTGGACCGGACTGACCCCTGACGTGTTCCTCAACAAGCTGAAGCTCTACGTCAAGCCGTCGAAAAAGGCTGCCGTCGATCAGGTGTTCAAGGACAACGGCGGCGAGTATCCGTATTCGTTCGAGGACGCGCAGATCATTTTCCTGAACGCGCTCCCCGACTACTTCGCGACGCCGATCCGCAACGCGATCGCCGAGATGGACGAGAACGACCGCGACGACGTCGAATCGGAGGACTCGAAAAGCGCTCCGGCTGTTCGGGTATCTCAAGCGGGCGCTGCCTAAATCCTGCACCGAATGTGAGGATATGGCTGAACGCAAAGTCGGCCCGGTCCTCACAGGTCCGAACGGGGAGGAAGTGCCCTGCGTGCCCTGCTGTGAATCGCAGCACCCCGTCGGCACTGAATGCGACGAGTGCCCCTTCCAGCAGGCAGGCGAACCAGGCGACCGCCTACAGCGGTTGTTCTACGCCAGCGCAGAGGCACACCCCGTCGACCACAAGCACCCTGACGGGGCGAAAAAATGGCACCTCGATCGCAACGGAATCGAGATGGCATTCAACGTCTACGAAATTACTGAGAAGCCACGCGCGTACGAGCTCCTGCAGCACGCGTGCGCCGTGATGAACGGTGACGAAGAACCACCCGAAGCGCCGGAGGAAACGTGAGCCTGAAAGACGCCCTGTCCGAACCTCCTGCGTCAGCGCCTCGGGTGGTCCCTATCGTGAACGGTTTTGCGGTGACGGTAAGCTGTCCGTCACCGCAGACGTTCATCCGCATCGAATCACTGCCGCCGCTCGAAGCGCTGGCAGTCGAAGCGCAGAGTATCCTGCGCGGATGGGATGGCCTGACGCCGTCCGTACTGCTCGACGATCTCGGGCTGCCGATGGGTCGCGCCGGTCGTGAGCAGCTACACCGCGACGTCGCCAAAACCGGCGGTGTCGTCCCGTACGTTATGCGCACGGGTGTCATGGTGTGGCTCTACGCTGACGACGCCGCGTTCCGGTCGATCGTGTTAGCGGCGCTGCGCTAAAAACGAGTCAAATAGCTTCATCCAGTCTTCCTGTGTTCGCATCTGCCACAAGCAAGACTGAACACAGGCAAGGTCGCTAACCTTGCCGGCATCCTTCAGCGCCTCTCGAAAACTCCCCTTGGCGTACGCGGCAAGGGCCTGCGGCTGTTCACACTCGTACTCGTACTTGTGTCGACGGCACTCGAGGGCGTCCCTTAGCCGCGCCACTGCGATGTCGCATAGCTGCTCGGCGCTCCAGCAGGCGCGGTTCGCTGCTCGGGCGCGGGCTTCATCCGCCCGCTTGCCGTCAGCCCACATGCTTCGGCCGGTGAATATGACGGCAGCCACGATGAACGCAGCCGTGACGGCCTTAAACAGCTTCGCGTCGCGCAGCACCTGCTGACTCGGAGTTAGATCGGTCATCGGGTCAACCCCATAATACAACGGTTGTCGTTTTGTCAAGACACCGCCCCGCTTCACCGCTGTTCCCTCTGCTGTCTACCGAGCGAGTGCCATGGCTGAACGTACTGTCGAAATTCGTCTGCGCGTTGCTGCGCCTGGAGCTGACGCGGTGTTTGCCGCGCTCTCGAAGGGTGGCAGCGACGTCGCAAATAATCTGGGAGTCTCTATCGCGAGCGACGGCCTCACCGCCAGCTCCGGCAAAGCTACCCAAGCGCTCACGCTGAAGGCCAAAACGATGGAGGGGCTGCGCAACGTCGCGCGGCAGTACGCGGCGCAGCTCGGTCCGGTGGGTTCGTCTGTCGCCGCTCTCGGCCCAGCGGCGCTTGTGGCAGTCGCCGGGATTGGGGCGCTCGGGAAAATCCTTTCCGACTCAATCCGATTCGGTCGCGAGTTTGAAAAGGGCCTCGCTAACCTTTCAGCGATCACTGGCGCGACGGGCAAGGATCTCAACTATCTGCGTGATCAGGCCATTGAGCTTGGCCGGAGCACCACCAGTGCCGCGATTCAGACCGTCGAGGCGTTCAAGCTCATCGCGAGCGCTAAGCCTGAGCTGCTAGAGGACGCGAAAGCGCTAGCGGCGGTGACGCGCGAAGCCATTGCGCTCGCCGAGGCGACGGGGACGGCAGTTCCCGAGTCGTCACGTCTGCTCGTCACCGCACTGAATCAGTTTGGAGCTGGCGCCGGGGAGGCGTCGCGCTTTATCAACGTGCTCGCGGCCGGCGCCAAGTTTGGTGCAGCCGAGATTCCTGACTTGGCGGATGCGATCGTCAAGGCCGGTACCGAGGCGCGAGGCGCAGGTCTGTCGTTCGAGCAATTTAACGCCGTCCTGCAGAAGCTCGCGGCGTTCGGCACGCCGGCCGAGAAAATCGGCACGTCGCTGCGTAACATCTTCCTGGAATTGCAGAAGGGTAGCGACGCCACCAATCCCAAGATCGTTGGGATTACTAAGGCGCTTGAAAACCTTGCGGCGCAGCAGCTCACCGTTACAGAGCTGACGGACCGCTTCGAAACCGAAAACGTCACGGTCGCCCAGCAGCTTCTGCAGGTGTCCTCGTCGTTAGAAACAATGACGGGGCAGATCACTGCGACGTCAGAGGCGTACGACCAGCAACGAATCAACACGGACACGCTTGAGGGGTCTATCGCGAAGCTGCGCAACGCTTACGAGGAGCTGCTGGCCGCGATCTCGCAGGACCAGAGCCTCCTGCGCGACCTTGTTGTGATCTTCGGTGAGCTACTCCACGTAACAGCACTCGTCGCTAACTCCACGGACGGTTGGAAAATCGTCATTGGGGCAGCCTCGGCCGCCGCTGGGTTACTTACGGGCAATGTAGCCGTGGCCGCAGGGGCATACGTTACCCTTTCGTCCGCCCTGGACGCGAATCGTGCACACCAAGAGAGCGTAGCCCAAACGCAGCGGGACGCCGCCGAAGCCGCTCGACTGGCCGCAGTGGCGCAGCGGGACGCCGCCGAAGCCGCTCGACGGGCCGCAGAGTTCGTCAGCGGCCTCGACGCGGAAGTGCGGGGGCTCACCACCGGACTGGGCGGCATGAGTCCGCTCATCGCCGACACCGCGAGTTTTCTTGCGTCGCTCGGTGGCGCCGCAGCAGGGGCCGCCAAGGATCTCGAAGCGCTCAAGGCTGCACAAGAGGCCGCGATCAAGGAAAACGACGACTCGAGCAAGCGCCTGCAGGTCGAGGTCAAAGTACGCGAGGAGTCGAAGCGACTCGGCCGCGATCAAGTTGAAACGAACCTGGCGGTCGCGGATGCGCTGCGGCAGTCCAACGGAGTAGAGCATGACGCGTCAGTCTCGCGCGGTGAATTGGAACGTAAGAACCAGGCGCTGATCACCTCCGGTAAGGATCACGCCAAGTCGATCAAAGCCGAAGCCGGAGAGTTTCAGCGGCTCCGCGAGGCGATGGCCGAGAAGATCGCCACCACGGAAGCGGAGGCGAACGCCATCGCGCAGTCTATCGCGCGAGGCGACTCCTACGTTCAGACGTTGGCGAACATTGCCGCAGCACAGCTGCACGCGAAGGGCGCCACCGACAAAGAGACGGAATCCTACCGGCAGCAAGCGCTGCATGCCGAGGAAGCCGCCGAGAAGCTGAGCAAGCTGAAAGAGTTCCAGTCGTTCACGACGAACGGTAACGAACGGCTGGCTCAGCTGGACCTAGAGCGCAAGGCCATTGACGAAGTCGGTGCCGCGCGCGGACGCTCAATCGACATCGAGCGTGCACAGGCTGTCGCTGCGGCTGAGTTCACGGCTCGCACTGCGCAGCAAAACGATGAGAAAATTGAAGGCGCGAGGCGACTTGCGGCCGAACTATTTGACCAGCAGCACGCCAACGACGCCCTGCGGGATTCGCAGGCAGCCCTCCAGGGCACCCGCGACTCTATCGGGGACATCCAAGCCCGCATCAACGTCCTGAACCAGCAAGCGTCCGGCACGCTCACGTTAGCGCAAGCCACCGAGGAGCTGGCCGTCATCGAAGCGCGGCGGCGCGCGATCAATCAGGGTGGCACCCTCAGTCCCGAAGCGGAAGCGGGCGTCAGGCAGCTGGTGCAGCTGCAAGAGGAGTACGCGCACGCCGAGCGCGCCGCTGCGCGGTTCGCTCGCACGACGCAGGACTCGCTCGACGACGCGTTTGATAGCGTCGTGGATCTTGGACGGGGTGCGTTCGAGGAGCTGTTCGCAACAGGTAGGATCGACGCCGGACGATTTGCCGACGGCCTGAAAAGTATCATTTTCAAGGCGCTCGCTGACATCGCCACGCAGAAGATCATCCTACCGATCGTCGCCAATATCGTTGGCGCCGTCGGCGGCGCCGTCGGCGGTGGTGGTGGCGGTGGTGGTGGCGGTGGTGGTGGCGGTGGTGCTGGGGGAATACTCCAGCAGGGCCAGCAGCTGTTTTCGCTCGGCAAGCAGCTTTACTCGGGGTTCGGGGCACTTACGAACGCCCTTGGCCTCACGACATCCGCTGTGGCGAATGGGGCCGCAGCGACCACGCTATTGAGTGCCGATATCTCGTCGCTTGCGGCTTACAGTGTCGTCGGACCTTCGATCGCAGGTACCGGCGCGCTCGGTGCCGTCGGTGGCGGTGCCATCGCCCCCGGCCTGGTCGTCGATGTCGCTACGGGCCTGACCGTCGATGTCGCTACGGGCACCATCGTAGGCGGCGCAGCGCCCGGCCTAGGTAGCGCCGGGGCAGTGGGTGGTGGTGGTGCGCTCGCTGGAGCCGGCGCCTCACTCGCCGCAGCCGGCGTCGCGGCGGCGGTCGCCGCGGCCGTCATCGGTATTGTCGGCACGCTGAGCATCGCCGCAGGGGCGAGCCAGGCGCGCACGTCATTCTTCGATCGTGAGGACAGTTTCAAGTACGTCTCGAAGGCGGTGACGGACGATACGACCCTGAATGCCCTCTCTGAGCTGACGGTCCGACTCATGTCCTTCGGTGCGATCAGCGGCAAGGAAGCCGGCAAGGCCATGTTTGACCTGTTCAATGGCGAGGTGAGCTTCGGCAATATCGCCGGCACCACGGCGCTGATGCTCGCCAACCCTCTCGCCCCGCTGCTCTACCTCGCATCGCAACCGCCCACGAAGGGCACCGCGATCCGAAAGAACTTCGAGGAGTTCATTGAAAATGACGAGATCGGTTCGGGTTTCTTCGGACGGGACTCGGGTACGTTCATCCGCGGCATTGGTCAAGACGGTAAAGTCGGCGATCGCGCTGACCGCCTGACGCCGGAGCAGCTCACGTCCGTAGGCGGCGGCACGCGCGGCATCATAGCGGAAACCGGCCTGGAGTTCGTGCCGGCCATGCGCGAATTCATCAAGCTCCAAGAGGAAGCGATCGGCCTGAATAAGGAACAGATCGACGGTGCCTTTGGGCTCGGTGTCGCCTACCGCGCGATCATCGGCAAGAAGGGCGGCAACGAGGAGCAGCGCTCCCTCGCGATCATCGCCGACCTGCTCGGTTCCATCAACGTCGAAGGCGCCGATGCGGCCGAGTCGATGGAGATTTTCGGCAACGCGATTCTTGCGCTCGGCCGACCCCGGCAGACGCTCGAAACCATGCTGCGATTTTTCGCGAGCGAGGACAACGACGTTGCGCTGCAAGATCAGGAGCGCGCCGTGCAGGGCGTTGCGGCAGCCTTCTATCAGGATTTACCGCAGGGTGTGGACGCGGCAGCCATCGCGATTGCGATGTTCCACAAGAACGCGACGTTTACGTTCGAGGAGCTTGACAAGCAGATCCGCGGCGCAGTCGCGGAAGCCGAGGCGTTCGGTCCTGCCCTGCAGGAAGCATTCTCGTCCGGCCTGTTCGACGGGGATCTCAACGTCGAGGCGTTCACCAAGAGCCTCACCACGTCAGTCGACAATGCGTTTCGTGAGCAGATCGCGAAGCTGACGTTTGACTCGGTGATCGACGGGGCATTCAAGGGCGACATCCTTGGGCCAGTGCTCGACACGATCACGGACACCGAAGAAAAGGTAAAGTCCGGTGACCTGACGCGGGCCGAAGCGAGCGAGATCCAGAAACAAGCGTTGCGTGATGCTCGCACCGCGATGGAAGGGCTCAGGCCCCTGATGGAGGAGCTGATCAACGCCGGGCGTGACCTGGCGTCAGTGTTTACCGAGGCTGACAATTCGGTCCTGGGGCTCGCCACTGCGATCGTTCAGCTGCAAGCGGCACAGGAGCAATTCAATAACGCACTGGACGCCCGGATTTTTGCGCTGCGCAATGATGGCGGTGCATCAGCGGAGGTCATTCGCCGCGACTTGCCGGACATCGAGCGAGAGTTTCGCCTGACGCAGCTCCAAAACTTCGGGTCGCAATCCGAGATCGTGGCGGCGGCAAACTCCGGCGTCATCACTGCGTCGGAACTGGAGCAGTACCTGAGGCGCGTTCCGGGTGGCCCGGACGAAGCGACGACCGAGGATAAGCTCGGAGCGCTGACGAGGCTGCAGGCACTGGCCGAGCGTGACCTTGAGATCAGGGTCGCGGCTATCAACGCTGAAACCGCGGTGATCGTAAAGCAGCACCAGGATAATATCACCCGGCTGACGAAGGAGCGCGAGCAGATCCAGCGCAACGCTCAAGCGGCGATTGACGCGAAGCAGACTGAGCTGGAAGCGGTACAGGAAGCACTCGCGACCGCACAGGCGTGGAAAGCGACGCTTGATCAGGTCACCGACACGCTGCTGCAAATTCAAGTCGGGAACACATCGCCCGACTCGGGGATCGTCCGACTGCAGACACTGCAATCGGAATTCTTCGCGCAGCAGGCACGGTTTAACGACACGAGCCTGACCGACGAGCAACGCCAGGAAGCCGCCGGCAAGCTCTCCACGCTCGCTCCGCAGATTCTGGGGCAGGCACAAGCCGCCGGTATCGCGCAGTCGAGCGAGGCGTTTCGCGTGATCTTCGAGCAGGTCGCTCTGGCTCTCGACAAGATCAAGAACGAAGCGGGCGTCAAGGCTGTCGACGTCGATGCCTTGATCGTCAAGCAGACGAAACTGCAAGAGGACATCAAGGCGCTGCAGAAGGGAACCAACGCAAAGCTCGACGCGATCGAAGCACAGCTTCGGACTGAGCAGGACGCGATCACGGCTGCGCAGGATGCGGCCAAGGAAAAAATTCAAGAGGTCAGCAATAACACTGCTGGCGTTCTCGAATGGATTCAGGGGCAAGGTAACGCGATCTTCGAGCAGAAGCAGGACGAGCTGAAAGCAAAGCTCGCGGCGCTCGGCGTTACCGATATCTCGATCGAGTCGATTCAGGCTAGCTCGCTGACTGAGCTACAGGCGATCCGCGCGCTGATCGAAGGACAGGGCAGCACTGTCGTCAACGGCCCGGTCAAGTCTGGTGACGGTGGCGACGGCGGCACTGGCGGTGGTGGCAGCACTGGTGGCGGCACCGGTGGTCCTGGCGGCGGGCAAAGCTCGGGTCGTTACGGGCTGACGGCCGTCGGGCAAGAGAAGCTGAAAGCGGCGATCGAACCGCTAGGTGTCGGCGGACTCACGTACGCGCGGCTAGGTGGTATCCTTGGGTTCGACGCCAAGACGCTTGCGAAGGTCAAGGCTGAAGGTGGGCCGATCGCTGACTTGATCGCCACGCTGCAGGAGCTGGCACCGGGGGCAACCTCCCTCAGTGCACTGCAGACACTGGTCAAGGAAGTCCGCCACAAGATCGAGGATCGCGACTACGTGAGCCCCGTTCTCGGGTTCGCTAACGGCGGGCTGGTGCGCGGTTCGACGGTGGCGCGGGTCGGTGAAAACGGCCCCGAGCTGATTCTACCGCTCAGTCAGGCTTTTCGCACGAGCGAGGTGCAACGCTACTTCGCGCGCATGGTTGCTGACATGCCGCGACTGCTGACTGATTTCCGCCCGCGGCAGCCGTTCACGCCCGCGGCACAGGGTCCACGCGAGGCACCGCCTCGGGTCAACCTGACACAAGCACCGCAGCAGCCCCGTGACGTTGCCATCAAGGTCGAAATCAACATCAGCGGCCTGGATACGACGAACCCCAAGGAAGTCGCCGCAGCGATCAAGCCTGTGATCGTTGACGCGATGTCGGAAGCCTTGAAGCGAAGCAACAAGCTCCGCGCCGAAGTCGCCATCATTGGCGGGTCCGGTCCGACGTATCGTTAACCCCAACACACTAAGGAGTCCATGTGATGCGAACGATTGTCGGCGCGTGCTGCGCCCTGTCCGTTATGGTGTCGGTTGCGTTTGCGCAGCCGGCACCCGTTACGTTCCGGGCGCGGTTCGCGCCGTTCGCATCCAACGCGACCGCGGCTCGCATGCTGCGCGTCAGCTCCCCTGACGTCGTCGTCCTGCCGGACGCGTTCGTGGCGCAACAGGAGTGCGACCCGCCGCAAGCGGGCGTACTCTGCGCCTACTTCATCACGCCAGCCTCGCCCGGTGAGGAGCTGCGGTTTCGGCTCTGTCAATCGAACGGGGCCGGGGAAGCCTGCACGGGATGCGGCGGGGCGACTCAGTGCGACACGCCTGACCGCTTCGCCACCATCCCGACGGCCACCCCGACGGCCACTGTTACACCTACCGCCACGGCCACCGCTTCTCCGACTCTGACTCCTACGCGGTCACCTACTCCTGTGCTCACGGCTACGCGGACCGCGACGCGTACGCCGACGCCATCACCCACACGCACCCCGACCCCGACGGCGACCCCAACGCCGGTGCGGCCCCCCGCGCCGGTATTCGAGTCGGTCGAGGTGGTGCCGTGAGGATCACGTTAGCGACCGTGGCGCTGCTCGGGCTGCTTGCGCAGCCCGTGCACGCCGCGGTGCTCACCTTCCAGTGGACGCAGCCGCAAGGCTGCGCCTCACTGGCGGGGTGGGAAATCCTCGCGGCGCCGATCACCGAGCGCAAACCGAACCCCGCTGTCAAACGAGCTGAACCGGCCGGCGTCATCCCGAATGACGCGGCTGTCCGTTGCGAGCCGCACGCCACTGCAAACGTGGCGGTCGATGGGCTTGGGCGTCGTCGCCTCTGGCTGCGCGCGCTCGGCACGCGACCAAACCTCGACAGTCCGACGTCGGAACCGCTCGACGTCAATCTGCCGCTCGTCATCGAGTGGCCGGCGAAGTGCACGCGGCTGATCGTCGCGCGTCACGATGACGCCGACAACGAGCCCCGCATCCAATGGCAGCCGAACCGCTGCGACGAGCGCTAAGGAGTTCATGTGTCTGGTCCGTATAGTGACGTGGTCTGGCAATCCCTAAACGGGTACCTGCGTGTCTCGCCTAACGCTGCGGTGGTGGTGAAGAATGCAGGCACGAGCACGGTCGCCGCATCGACGACCGCCGACGCGAATGGCAACTGGACCGTCACGCTGGCGGTCAGCGGGTTTTACGACATCTTCATCACCGCGCTGACGGGTCAGACGGGGTCGCTCTTGAACCGCTGGCTGCAAATCGACGCGGGCGGCACGGCGCTCGCAGTCATTGACGGCGGGTCGCACGTGGCACGCGCGTCGGCCGATCAGTTCTTTACGTCGAGTCCGTTCCCTGCCGCGACGTCCGCGGCGGCTGAGCGCCCGTTGCCGTTCGCCGGCACGGTCAACGCGCTGAGTGCGAGCGTGACGCCTGCGCTCACCACCGGCGAGCAGATCGTGCTCGACCTGATGAAGAACGGGGCATCGACGGGCCTGACGGCAACGCTCTCGTCGTCGACGCAACAATCTAACGTCGGCGGCGGCGTCGCGTTCGCGCTCGGGGATCGCTACGCCATCCGCGCCCAACGCAGCGGCCCGCTCGTCGGTGTCGTCAGTGGCTCGTCGACCGGGTCCAATGCGTCGGCCAACGGCGTCAATATCAGCGTCAGTGGCCTGACGTCACCCGGTCCAGCCGCGGGTGAACGCATCGCCATCGTGGCAATCGCCGCGTTCGACGCAAGCACGGCGCTCGGCGTTCTGGAACCCACGGCGGTGACACACGCCAGCTTCGCCGCGATGACCAAGCTCGCGGCCACGCAGCTGATCGTCGGCGGCAAGACGCTGCGGTTGTCGCTCTGGTACATTCTCAATCCACCCGTCACGCTGACCACCTTCACCATGGGGAGCGCGTTCACCACGCACCCCCGCGAGTATGCGACCGCGGCGTGCATTCTGTTGCAGGGCGCCGCGTCGATCACGTCGTCCGGTTCCAGTACGGCAGCCGGCGGCAGCGTCGGGGTGACACTGACCCCGACCGTCGCTAACGCCATCATGGTCGATGCGGTCGTTGGCAACGGCAATATCAACCTCGTCGGCGCCACGAGTCAGACTGAAATCGCCGAGGTCGGCACCACGAACCACCTCGCGATCGGGGTGCGGCTCACGCCGAACACGTCGCCGCTGCTGTCCACGTGGACGCAAGCGGCGGGCACGCAAATGGTGATGGTCAGCGCGATGGTCGCGCCCACGACGGGCTACGTGCCCGGCACCGACGTCGCAACGTCGCTCAAGTTTTCGTAAGGAGTTTCGATGGCATACACGGGGGGCATCAAAGTCGTATACGCCAGCGGCTCGCCGCTGTTCGGCACGTACGGCAGCACGCCGCGCTATCTCGCGGCGGGCACCGTCATCAACGGGTCCGACGGTCCGTTCGCGTCGATCGACGTCAAGCACGGGATCAAGCCGGACGATAACATCTCCGGGGCCTACGCGATGGTAGGGAACGCTGGGTATCCTTACGGTGTCGTGGGCATTGATTCGCAGTCCGATGACACCATGAACACGCTGACGATCTACTGTAACGACGCGAGCAACGAGTGCGTGATCAACGGGTCGCTTCGCGCGTTCGCTGGCGCGCGCGTGGTCGTGAAAAATAAGCTCTGGACGGGCGACAGCGTCGGCAGTCGTGGTACGTCGTCGCGGCTCCGCGTCGGTGGGCTCCGCGCGAGCGGTCCCGGTGCCTGCTTCAGCACGCAATTCGTCGATAACGTCACGTGTACCGGCGCCGTGTGGGTCGACTTCCACGCGTTCTCCGCGATCGGTTCCTATTGGGGCGTGTTCGATCTTTCGAGCACGATCATCTCGCAACGCGCGGGGCACCTCGACCTGCGCGGCTTCATCTATCAGCACTCCTCGGGCGGCAGCGTCGGCAACTACGTCGTCTGGATCGAGGATGACAACGTGCTTCTTGGTGAGGGCCTGGGCGTGCTGACCGGGCTCGCGGCGGACTCGCTGCTCACACCCGCCAACGGCTACACCAACGGCGGCGACTTCGTCGGGTGGTTGATCGACCTGCAGAGCTCTAGTCACCAAGGCATCGGGCTATTCGGTAAGGGTCGCTCACGACTCGGCGGCAGCACCGGCGCGGTCAAGATCACGGGGCCGAACATGGCGACTGTGCGCGCCGTCAGCGTCGGCCAGCTCTCGTATGTGGCGGTGCAGCTCGACACGAACATGCCCGATTGCTGGCTGAACGCGGCCGGGCTGTCCGCGATCGACTTCGGCGTGCAGCCGTCAACCACGTACCCGCCAGCATGGAAGTTCACGGCCGATTATAACAGTGCGATCGGCTGGCTGCCATCCGGCGCGACCGCATCGCAGTGGCTCGCGGGCCTAGAGAACGGCACGCAAGTCGCGGTCCGCGCCAACAGTCGCGGCGAGCTGTGTGCGCCGTCGGACCCGCTCATCGCCGGCACGATCACCGTCCGCTAGCGCGGCGCTTCCTTCTCACTGCTGCGGGCATCGCTCGCATAGGCCAAATCATGCCCATCGTACTTGACGGAGGATTCGTGGCAACGTCGAAGCAATACAGCCCGCTGGCAAAGTCATTCACCGTGTTTGCGGCGACGAACATGCACGCGAGCTATCCCGCGACGCGTATCGCGGTGCCGAACCCGCGGCGGTTCGCCCGGTCATCCAGCACCACCGCCCCGGTGTTCACGCTGAACCTCGGCGCCCCGACCACGATTCAAGCGTTCAGCATCGAAAACGTGAATTTCGGCACCCTCACCATCGAAGGTAGCAACTCCAGCAGCAGCGGATTCACGCAGCTTCAAACCTTCAGCGTGAGCACGGCCGAGCGCTGGACGACGCGCCGGAAGCTGATTTGCGTGCCGTCGTCGACCTGGACGTTTCAGTATGTGCGACTGACGCCCGCCAGCCTCGATGCAGGGGCGACCTTTTTCAAGGTCGGCATGGTTGGGGCCTGGCCGCTGCTTAAGACGCTGAGTCAGAACGTCGCAACGGGGTACAGCAAGCAACTGCCGTCCAAGGCCGAGGAGCTGCAGATCGGTGGCTCTGAGGAGGTCGGGATGGCGACGCCGACCCGGACGGTGATCACCGCGACGGTGCGACCCGAAACGACAGACACCGCGACGCTGAATCAATACGCGGAGCTGGCGAACATCCCAAAAAATCGCGTGTTCCTTTGGTACGACAACGAGGGTGACTTGACGCAGGTGCATCACATGCAGCGAACGGGTGACTTCGAGGTGGTGCGCGAAGGTGTCGAGTCGCCCATTTCGGGCATTCAATTTCGCGAGGTGCTGTAAGCCATGGCGCAAGTGATCAATCTGCTGGAGCTGCAACTCTTGTCCGGTACCGTCTACTGGTCGACGGCGGAAACCCTGCCGGACGGGTCCGCCGTGCTCGATGGTTCGAGCAACGTCTACGAAGCTCGGCTCAAGCCGTACCCCAAGATTCAACGCAAGCTGAGCGACGCTTTTTTCGGCATCCCCGAGGACGGCACCCTGACGTGCGTCGTTGGCGCGCTCGATCAGTCCGACGTCACCGTCACCGGCGAATGGGATCAAGCAGCGGGCACCAACGCGATCGCGAGCCTGTTTCGCTCGACCGATGCGCGTGGCCGTCGAGCGATCCTGCGTCGCATCCTCGTCAGCGAGGACGGCACCACGACGCTGTCAGACCGCTTCTATGGCATGGTCGAAGATCGTCAATTTCAGGAGGACGGGTCAGTTGAGCTGAGCATCACTGACCAGTCCGCCGACGTGCTGGACACGCCGTACCCGCGGCTCGTCATTGGAACCGACCTGTTCCCGAAGGCCACCGACGAGCGCTTCGCAGTCGGCTCGACCATCCCCATTCACCTCGGGGCGCATCGCGAGCACAGCCCTTGCCGTTACGTCGAGGGCACCGACCGCCTCGCTTGGGCTGCGGCCGAACCGCGTCTGTACTCGCAGCACCGCTACCTCGTCGGCTGCGATCTCGCGGCCGCCAACGGTTATGCAAACGTACAGCCGCATGTGAACGCGCTGTATCTTGGCGCCGACACCGGAGCGTCGCTGATCAATCCGGGTGAGTACGCGATCCGCTACGATCGCCGGCTGACGATGTCGACGCCGTCAATTTCGCTGCTTGCGGGCGGGTCGCTGACGGCCGCAGCGTACACGTACGAGGTGACCGCATGGAACGGCCTGCGCGAGTCCTCGCAGCAGACCGTCTCACGCACGCTCACCGCTGGTGAGGTCTCTGCCAACACGCGCACGCATCGTCTTTCGTGGTCGCGGGTCGACGGCGCGATTGGCTACTTCATTCGTCGGAACACGTTCCTGCTCGCCGTCATCGGCGGCATTAACGGCAGCACTGCATCGTTCGATGACACCGGCACACTGACGCCGATCAGCTACGACAGCGCAAGCGTAACCAATCTCACCGGGCAAAACTTCTTTGAGGCGGTGTTCGAGGGCGCCGTCATATCAAAGACTGACGAGCTGGTGCCGGTGCTCGCCGATGTCGAGTGCACCGAAATGGGCTGGCAACCCGAGGTGTCTGGCCTGTGGCACTTCCGGGGCAACGACGGCGCCGCGATTCACGACAGCAAGCCGGAGCGCAATCACTACCTGCGCCGCAGCACGACGGTCGGCTTCTGGGCGTTCAAGAACAACGGCAACAGTCAGCTGGCGTCGAACGTCAACCCCCTGACCATCACCGGCGCGACGCCCGGCGACTACGTCGCGAACGGCAAGAACGGCAAGCCATGCCTACTCGGTGACGGCATCATCACGGGTACGCTCACCGATGCGGCGCAGAACGGCAACCTTGATCGCGGCACGTCCACCACGCTGATCGCGGCGATGGTTCGCCCTGACCGCGGCTCCTCGTCTCGGGCGGATATGACCCTGGTCGAGAAGGGTGGGCCAGCATTCGGCGTGTCCGGCTACAACTTGGTCGTTGACAAGGGTTGCGCGCAGGGGTCCATCGGCGACGGCGTCACTGAGGTGACCGTACGCGGCACCACGCCGCTCGATGGCGCGTGGCACTTGGTCGAGCTGTGCATTGATCGGACGTCACAGACGCTCTACCTGCGTGTCGATGGTGCGGTGGATTCCCCGTCACCGAGCATTGCGGCGGTCGGCTCGATCAGCAATTCGGCTGACTTCACGGTCCTCGGCGGGTTCGGACACTTCTACGGCGCGATCGACTGGCTGCTCGTTGACACGGCCCTCGCCCCGTTGACGAACCTGCAAAATGGCAAGGCGAACAGCTCGCTGAGTGCCTACAATATCGAGACGTCGACGAATCAGCTGCCGCTCTACATCGAGGACGGCTCGCAATCGAACCTCGATTCCTTCGGCACCATCACGGTTGAGTTCTGGGGCATGCACACCGTCAGCCCCGGCGGCACGCTGAAAACCGCGGTGACGAAGTATGATGCCGCCGTCGGCGGCTACAAGCTCGGCCTGATCAACAGCTCGGGCGACAAGTTTCAGGTGGTGATGAATAACATCGGGACCGCGACGACGGTCACCGGGAGCACCACCGTGACACAGAACGTCTGGCATTACTTCGCGGTGGTGCAGAGCGGCACCGGCGTTACGCTATACCAGGACGGCGAGGTTGTCGGCAGCGCGACCGGTTCGGCGTCGGGAGGCGACAATACGCAACCGTTTATCATCGGAGCCGACACTACGGCTGGATCGAATCGGTTCCCCGGTGCGATCGACGAGGTGCGCGTCACGCAGCGGGATCGCACGCAGGGTGAAATACGCGAGGCGTACTACCTCGGCATGCGCAACCCGGTACGGCAACTCCGCACCCTACTGGTGAGCAGTGCACACGGCCCCGGTGGAGACATCAACGTGACGACATGGGATCAAGCCGAGGCGGACGTGGCGGCAGCAGGCAGCAGCAAGCTCGCCACCGACATCGCGCTCGTCGAGCCGCAGCGGCTGCGCGACTACGTCACCGAGCTGGCAAAGGTGCGAGGGCTGCGGTTGGCCTTCTCCAGCGCCGGCACGATTGATTGCGTGGCCGACACCCAGAAAAGCGAGCTGACGTCGTTCGGCTGGCAGGATGGTGGCATCGCGGCGGGCTCGATGAAGTCGCGCCCGCAGTGGGGCACGCGATCCATTCGCGAGGCACCCAAGACGCTGCGCACGCGGTACCGACGGCGCCGCGGTCGTGACGGGTCACTGAATCGGTTCCTGCTCAAATCGTCAGAGCGTTCGGTGCTGGCGGTCGGGATGTCCGACGCCATCAGCATCGACCTGGCGGCCGTTCGCGAAACGGAAGCGGGCGACCGCGTCGCGTATTACTATCAGCAGCGTGCCATCCTCGCCGATGTCACGTGCGAGTTTGGCACCGGCGGCGATGGCCTAAGCCTCGCTCTCGGCAGCGTCGTGCGTCTCTACGACCCGTCGAGCGGCATCACGTCGACCGGCGACTTGCACGAAGTCGTCGCGCTCTCGGAGCAAGGCTCCGAAGTCGAAGTCAGTACCCGCAGCTGGTCGTCGGCTATTTACTCGTACTCAGCGGGCACGCTGCCGTATGGCATCGGCGCGGAGAGCGAGGCCGACTACTCTGCGACCCTGCCGCCGTCCATCCTCGGCCTTGGGGTGACGTTCGCAGCCACCGTCGCGGCGCATGGGCAAACCATCTGGACCCCCACGGCGAGCTGGACAGCGCCGTCATCGACAAACGTCGCCTTGATCGTCGTCGAGTTTCGCCCGTCAGCTGAAACGCCTTGGCGATCGCTCGGCATTTTTCGGAAAGGTACGACGTCGGCCAAGGGTGACGCCAACTTCAACGACTCGACGGCCTACGAGTTCCGCATTTACGCTCGCAGTAAGTTCGGCCTCGACGGGCCAGCGACGCAAGTAGCCGTGTCGACCGCGCTGCCGGGGGCACCAACCAACCCCGACACGGCCGGCTCGCCTGGGTCGTGGGCGATCACTCTGTCGGCAACGGGCTCAGGGCATCGCTCGCGCGGGTTTAAGTGGGCCAAGCACCCCGCCAGTAATATTGATTACTACGAGTGGGAAACCTACGCCGCGTCCTCGGGTGGCTCGGTCATCCTCACCGGACAGACTCGCAGTCACCGCATCGTAATTCAGGAGGCGGGACTCGCGCGTGGCACCGCTCGC
>Ga0163144_10007433_pt1 | contig 24022 bp, 23 predicted proteins | sample OliLak19BULKMAT1_FD_123175 | JGI IMG/M metagenome (GOLD analysis project Ga0163144, IMG submission 123175) | Freshwater microbial mat bacterial communities from Lake Vanda, McMurdo Dry Valleys, Antarctica - Oligotrophic Lake LV.19.BULKMAT1 | ecosystem: Environmental > Aquatic > Freshwater >...
CGACTACATCGTCCTGGTCGGCATCTGTTCGCACTTGGGTTGTTCCCCGTCGGAGAAGCTGAAGATCGGGGCGGACAGCGGTCTGGGCGACGAATGGCTCGGCGGCTTCTACTGCCCCTGCCACGGCTCGAAGTTCGACGTCTCCGGGCGGGTCCTTAAGGGCATGCCGGCACCGGTCAATCTGAAGGTGCCGCCCTATACCTACCTGACCGACACCCGCATCCTGATCGGTCAGGACAGCAAGGGAGCATGAGTTCGATGAGCAAGATCGTGGCGCTCACGCAGTGGATCGATGATCGATTTCCGCTGACGTCCAACTGGAAGGCGCACCTCTCCGAGTATTACGCGCCGAAGAATTTCAACTTCTGGTACTACTTCGGCGCGCTTGCGATGCTGGTGCTGGTGATCCAGATCCTCTCCGGGATCTTCCTCACGATGCACTACAAGCCGGACGCCGCCCATGCGTTCGGTTCCGTCGAATACATCATGCGCGACGTGTCGTGGGGCTGGCTGGTGCGCTACATTCATTCGACCGGCGCGTCGATGTTCTTCATTGTCGTTTACCTCCACATGATGCGGGCGCTGTTGTACGGCTCGTTCCGCAAGCCGCGCGAACTCATCTGGATCTTCGGGATGCTGATCTACCTCTGCCTGATGGCCGAAGCGTTCTTCGGCTACCTGCTCCCCTGGGGCCAGATGTCCTACTGGGGCGCGCAGGTGATAGTGAATCTGTTCAGTGCGGTGCCATTCGTCGGCGAAGATCTCTCGATCTGGATCCGCGGCGACTATGTGGTTTCGGATGCGACGCTGAATCGATTCTTCGCCTTCCACGTGATCGCGGTGCCCCTCGTGCTGCTGGGACTGGTGGCGGCGCACATCATTGCGCTGCACGAAGTCGGGTCGAACAACCCCGACGGCATCGAGATCAAGAAGAAGAAAGACCCGAAGACCGGGATTCCCCTGGACGGCATCCCCTTCCACCCGTATTACACGGTGAAGGACCTTGTCGGTGTCGTCGTCTTCCTGATGGTGTTCACCATCATCATCTTCTTCATGCCGGACGTGGGTGGCTATTTCCTCGAATACAACAACTTCATCCCGGCCGACCCGCTCAAGACCCCGCCGCATATCGCCCCGGTCTGGTACTTCACGCCTTACTACGCCATGTTGCGGGCCGTTCCAGCATTGCTCGGATCGCAGTTCGCCGGTGTCGTGGTCATGGGTGCCGGTGTGATGGTCTTTTTCCTGCTGCCGTGGCTCGATCGCGGCAAGGTGAAGTCGATCCGTTACCGAGGGCCGAAGTACAAGTTCGCGCTCGGGGTGTTCGTCGTGAGTTTCGTTGTCCTCGGTTGGCTCGGCGTTCAGCCTACCGATTTCCTCGGCAAGTTCCCCGGCAGCCAACTGGAGCTCGCGACCCTCCTCGCACGCGTCTTCACTGTCCTGTATTTCGCGTTCTTCGTCCTCATGCCTTGGTACACCGCCAACGACAAAGAGAAGCCGGAACCCGATCGGGTGACCGGATGATCACGATGCGCATCGTAGAACGTCTCGTTACCCTGGCTTTGCTCGCGCCGGCGGCGGTCCTGGCTGCCGGTGGCCATTTCGTGCCTGACACGGCGCCGATCGACAATCACGACGTCGCGTCTTTGCAGCGCGGCGCGCGCAACTTCTTCAGTTATTGCCTGAACTGTCACTCCGCTCAGTACATGCGCTACATCCGGCTCATGGACCTGGGGCTCACAGAGCAGCAGATCAAGGATAACCTCATGCCGGCCGATGCCAAGGTCGGAGAGCCGATGACTGTGGCGATGCGTTCGAAGGACGCGAAGGAATGGTTCGGCGGGCAGCCCCCGGACCTTTCCGTGATCGCTCGATCGCGCGGCGCGGATTGGCTCTACACCTATCTGCGCACTTACTACCGCGACGAATCCCGCCCGACTGGGTGGAACAACCTTGCCTATCCCAACGTCGGCATGCCGCACGTGCTGTGGCAACTGCAAGGACAGCAGGAACTCGAGGCCGCGAAGGAAGGCGGCGCAGGCGAACATCACGGCGCCCATGCGGAGCCGAAGCTGATCCTCACGCAGGCCGGAACGCTCACCCCGAAGCAGTACGACGCGTTCGTCGCGGACCTCGTGAACTATCTCGTGTACATGGGCGAGCCTGCCCGGACCAACCGTGTCCAGATCGGCATCCTGACTCTCATCTTCCTCGGCGTGCTGTTCGTGTTCGCCTATCTCCTCAAGAAGGAGTACTGGAAGGACGTTCATTAACCGACCGTTCTCCGGCCCCGGAGACCCAGAAAAATGATGACCCTTTACTCCGGCACCACCTGCCCGTTCAGCCAGCGCTGCCGCATCGTGCTCTATGAAAAGGGGATGGACTTCCAGATCGTCGACGTCGATCTGTTCAACAAGCCCGAAGACCTCGCAGTGATGAATCCGTACAACCGCACTCCCGTGCTGGTCGAGCGCGATCTCATCCTGTACGAGTCGAACATCATCAACGAGTACATCGACGATCGTTTCCCGCACCCGCAACTGATGCCGGCGGATCCGGTGATGCGCGCGCGGGCGCGGCTGTTCCTGTTCCGCTTCGAGAATGAATTGTTCATCCACATCGAATCGCTCGAAAAGGGCAACCAGAAGGTCGCCGACAAGGCGCGCCAGATGGTCCGTGACAGCCTTACCCAGATCGCTCCCGTGTTCGTGAAGCAGAAATACATGCTGGGTGATGAATACTCGATGTTGGACGTCGCCATCGCGCCGTTGTTGTGGAGGATCGACTACTACGGCATCCAGGTTCCGAAGCAGGCGGCCCCGCTGCTCAAGTACGCCGAGCGTCTGTTCAGCCGTCCGGCCTTTATCGAAGCGCTCACGCCCGCGGAAAAGGTGATGCGCAAGTGAAGCAGCCGTCGACCACGCCCTACCTGATCCGCGCGATCTACGAATGGTGCGTCGACAACGGATTCACCCCCTATCTGGCGGTCAAAGTCACCGAGCGTACCAAGGTGCCGCTCGAGTATGTACGTGACGGCGAGATCATTCTCAACGTCAGCGCGGACGCTACGCGCGATCTGACGATCGGCAACGAAGTCATCCAGTTTTCGGCCCGTTTCAACGGGGCGTCGAGAGAACTATCGGTGCCGGTGGATTCGGTGAGCGGGGTATTCGCCAAGGAAACCGGCCAAGGGCTCGCGTTCCAGCAGCCCTCCGCCATCACGGCGCTGACCGACGTTGCGACCGTCGAGAACGCGGCCGATGAGCCCGACGAAAAGCCGACGCCCCCGAGTGGTGGACGGCCCAAACTCCAGGTCGTGAAATAGCCCGCCAGGGTCGACCCGCTGCACTGCCCCGTATAATTCGCCGCGCTTCGCCGGATTAGCTCAGTTGGTAGAGCAGCTGATTTGTAATCAGAAGGTCGGCGGTTCGATTCCGTCATCCGGCACCAGATATCTCCAGCCTGCAATGTGGGATGGCGGGGGAAGGCGTCAGGTAGACGCCGTGCTGATGTGGTTACCTGAAATGTGTACCGGCACAACGGCTTCACTTCGCGAAACGCGAAGTATCATCTGCGCTGTGCGGCTCGCCGCATCCGCGCGGCGATAGCGTTTCGCGGCGGAAGCGCAAAGCCCGCACGTCTCCTTCTTGAATCGGAGGGAAATCCATGCGTATGAGGAAAGACACCCTGTTCGGAGCCGGGCTATTGGCGCTTGTCGTGTCTGGCGCCTGGATCACGGCCACGCTGCACTCGGAGGCCATCATCGCAAGCACTGGCAGCAGGACGATGGCGGTCGTGCGCCTGTACACGGGATCAGTCAACAAATCCCACTTCGAGGATCTGCAGATCCCGCTCAAGGAGGGCGGCAAGGTCGGGTTTCTGTCCGACAGAGTACACAGGCTACCGGCGTCGTGTTCCGTGAGACTGGCGGCGACTACAACTACGAATTCCACAAGGCGCCACGGCGGCAATACGTGGTCAACCTGCAAGGCGAGGTAGAGATCGAAGTGGGTGACGGGACCAAGCGCATCTTGCGTAGCGGCGATGTGCTGCTGGCTGAAGATACGACCGGCCAAGGGCACATCAGCCGCGCCGTTGGCGGCAGGTCGCGAAAGTCGTTGTTCATCACACTGGACTAATCGTCGAGTGCGTTGTCGCGTCGGCACAGTGCACGTTTCGCACCTTCCGCGCTTTTTTGCGCTCGAGGATGCTTGCACTCTCTATTGCGCTCTCTCATGCCTGCGCCTCGCATACACGGAGTGCGAGCGCGCTTTATTACAGGTCGCAGGTTCTCTGGCGCGCCTTTTGCGTTAGCTACCTGGCGAGCCTGCGGACAACGTCGATCGAGACAAGCGTCATGCAGCTCCGCGTTGGATGACCAACGGAAACTGTTTTGCAATCAAAGGGCTGTAAAGAACTCAGATGCCTGTCAATGGATTTGCCAACTCGGATATCGAATTTGGAGTCGCGGGGCGCAGTGGCGCAGCCCGCGATGATCCTTCACCGCAGCTGCACCGCGCATTTCAGAACGCCAGTTCGCGAATTCGTTCGGGGTCGATGCGGCAACAGTTCCCCAAGGCACGCGGATTGAGCGCACTTTGGCCTTGGCTAGGACTGGTTGCCGCGCTTGTCTGGCCCACGTTCGGACACGCCGCGGGTCCTTCGACCGATTCATGGGAGAAAGTGCAACGCGTTTTCGATGAGATCCGTGCTCGCTATCCGGGGCGAATCGACCAGAATGCCATGGCGAATCGGGCGATTCAGTCGATGTTGCAGGGCCTGGACCCTTATTCGACGCTGCTCGATGAAAACGCTTACGGGGTGTTCCAACAGGATGTACGAGGAAACTATGTCGGATTGGGATTGGAGGTCGAACTGGACCAAGACGCCCTGACGATCCTCAGCAGCATGGAAGGCACCCCCGCCTACCAAGCCGATCTTCGTGCCGGAGACCGCATCACGACGCTCGACGGCGTTAGCGTTGCCGGATTGAGCCTGGAGCAGGCGCTTCACCTTGCACATGGCGAGATCGACAGCAATCTTCTTTTGACCGTCTTGCGTGCCGGCGAGAACGCGCCCAGAACCGTGACCGTCAGGCGCACTCTCGTTCCCAGGGCCAACGTTCGCGATCGGTGGCTCCAGCATGGCTTCGCGTACGTGCGTATCGAGCACTTCGATCAATCGACGCCGCCGTTGGTGATGAGAGCATTGAGTCGCCTTGGCGACACCGCAGGTTCCAAGGTCGCCGGGCTGGTGATGGATCTTCGCGGCAACCCGGGCGGTTCGGTACGTGCCGCCGTGGCGATCTCGGCTGCGTTTCTCCCGGAGCACTCGCTCGTCGTGTCCATGGAAGGTCCCTCCATCGGCGACGACGCACAACTATTCGCCCAAAGCAATGACGCCGCCCAGAGCGCGGCGAGCGACGCTGCTATCAGTGCGAGGGCGTTCGCGAAAACGGTTCCCATGGTGGTGCTCGTCGATGGGGGTTCGGCTTCCGCTGCCGAAATCCTGGCGGGGGCGCTTCAGGATCACCGACGAGCGCTACTGATCGGCTCCCGCACCTTCGGCAAGGGCACCGTTCAGTCAATCGTGCCGCTTGGTGACGGAACGGCGCTCAAGCTCACTGTCGCGCGTTATCTCACCCCGAGCGGTCGAGCCATCCAGGGGCTGGGCATCGAACCGGACGCACGGATCGACGCGAAGCGCGGCGACCGGGCGAGCGATGTCCCAGAAGATGTCCAAGCGGACCTCCAACTCGCTGAAGCACTGCGTATACTGGTACTTACGGTTTCTGGGAGCGGAGAACGGTCGACTGCCGCTGTACACACGTCGGCGATGGATTCCGGACCCTTGCCCGCGGCTCAGCCGGCGAGCCTTTCTCGAAGTGTACGGTAGCCAAAAGCAAGACAAATCTAGGACGCGCGGTAGCAACACGAAGAAGCGGAACCTCAGTTCCGCTTTTTTCGTTGAGTACGTCGTCACTTGGAGACTTTCCCGTCGTTTGCGCGGAGAAAGTAGTCCGTCACCTACACCAATTCAGGTGATCGCCGACAGGCGGGTCTTCGGCTATACGAGAACATGACTTGGCACTCACCGATATCGGCGTGCACTTCGACGAACGATCTCAACAGGAGAGACCATGAAAATCATCTCGATCATCAGCGCTTCGGCGCTCGCTTTGGCTTTTTCTGGCGCAGCGTTCGCGGCGGACAACCAGAATTCCGGTAAACCGCAGCAGAATCAATCCAACACCAATACCAATACCAGCCAACCGGTGCAGGATGGCGGCTCCACCGGCGACGTGAACTCGCGTGATCGCAAGGGCGATGACACGCAGCGCGATCGCGACTTTCAAGCCGAGGTCAAGAAGTGCGACAACGTGAGCGACAAGCAGAAATGCCTCGATACCGCGAAGAAGAAGCACGAGCAGATGTAATCTGTTTCGGGAACATAGAAAAGCGGAACTTCGGTTCCGCTTTTTTTCGGACTCCGTTGGCGCATCGTCTGCGCCACGCAAATGCGAACACGGCGATTTGAGATTTGGTTAATCTTCCAGCGAAGGGGGCCTGGAACGATGACTCATCACATCGCTGTTTCCGAACCGCGCTCTGGGCGAAGGGCATCGGTGCAGTACCAGCGTTTCGCCGGCTTTTTATTTGCGGGGGCTCTGTTGAGCACTGACCTCGCTGCACTCGAGCCTACGCCCGAGGATTGGTACGCAGCCGGCGCTGCGGCCGTGGCACGTAACGCGAAGGTACAGCCAGTAGTCGGTCGCGCGAAGAACGTGATCCTGTTCGTCGGCGACGGTATGGGAATCACGACCGTTACCGCCGCGCGCATCCTCGATGGCCAGCGCAAGGGCGGGTTAGGCGAGGACAATGCCCTCTCGTTCGAAGCGTTCCCGAATGTCGCGCTGTCCAAGACCTACAGCGCGAATCAACAGACGCCCGATTCGGCTCCGACGATGTCGGCGATGGTCACAGGCATCAAGACCGCCGACGGATTGATCGCCGTATCCGATCGGGTGCCGCGCAAGGAGGCCCGAGTAGAGGTTGTGCGCGCGGGCGCATTGCGCACCATTCTCGAATGGGCGGAAGACCGTGGGCTCTCGACGGGCGTGGTGACGACCACACGTATTACGCACGCCACACCGGCCGCCTGCTACGCCCATAGTTCGGAGCGCGATTGGGAGGCCGATGCGGACCAGCCGGCGGGTGCGACGGTCCCGGACATTGCGCGGCAGCTCGTTGACTTCGATCACGGCAACGGTCTCGAAGTCGCCCTGGGCGGCGGACGTGCGAAGTTCTACACCGCCGACGAGGCTGATCCCGAGTACGACAACCGCAAGGGCTCACGCAAGGATGGTCGGAGCCTCTGGCGGGAATGGAGGAAAGACAATGCGCGCAGCGCGTATGTGTGGAACAAGGCCCAGTTCGACGCGATCGATCCTGCCGTCACGGATCGGCTGCTCGGCCTGTTCGAGCCGTCGCACATGAAGTTCGAAGCCGATCGCTCGCGCGACCGTGCGGGCGAGCCTTCGCTGGCGGACATGACGGCGAAGGCACTGGGGATTCTGTCGAGGAATGCCAGGGGCTATTTCCTGATGGTCGAGGGCGGGCGTATCGACCACGGACATCATGCGTCGAATGCGTATCGCGCGCTTACCGACGCGATCGCACTGTCTGAAGCGGTAGCGCGCGCCGTCGAGACCACCGATCCGAGGGAAACGCTCATCATCGTCACGGCGGACCACAGTCACGTCTTCACCATGGCGGGGTATCCGAAGCGTGGTAATCCGATCCTCGGGAAAGTCGTGGAGCCAGGACATGAAGCGCCGGACTACGCGCGCGATCTCGCTGGCCACCCCTATACGACGCTCGGCTATGCCAACGGGCCCGGGTATACGGGCGCCAGCGACAAGCAGGCGGCGGGATCGAAGCGCTTCGAGCACATGCCTGCGAAAGTCGAAGCGGCGGGGGGCCGTCCGAACCTGGAGGACGTCGATACGACCGCCCCCGACTATCTTCAGGAAAGCACCGTGCCGGCGCCATCGGAAACGCATGGCGGGGAGGACGTCGCCATCTATGCGATCGGCCCCGGTGCGCAACTCGTGCGCGGCGTGATGGAGCAGAACGCGATCTTCCACGTCATGCGCGAGGCCTTCGGCTGGAAGTGACGGTGAAGATGGTCCGACCGTGCGGGCAAAAAAAATTGGGCAGCCAAAGGGGGAGGAGAATCTGGCTGCCCATGAGTTCCCCATGACGGGGGAGGAGACCTACCTGCAGTAGTCCCGCGCATCACGCCGTGCTACATCACGGATCTATGCATCAGCCATGCCAATCGGGTAGATCAGGACAATCACCAAGTCTATTCATTAGGTTGTAATTTTTCGAACAGGGTCGATGACAGGCCGCAATAGCAGGAAAGTGCTGCACTGCCTGGCATATCTGGCCGGAGCGCGGCAAGTCACTGAATACGTGCTGCTTTGACCTTCCTGTTCCGCCCAACGCTCCCGGGGCCTACATGAGCTTGCGATATACTCGCGTGGATTCGCTCCGCCAGATCGTCCTCAATCGAGCAATGCCGATATGAAAATCCACGAATATCAGGCGAAAGAAATCCTAAGGAGCTTCGGCGTCGCGACGCCCCGAAGCATCCCCTGCTTCTCTATCGAAGAAGCGGTCAAAGCCGCGGAGCAGCTCGGCGGCAAGGTCTGGGTGGTTAAGGCCCAGATCCACGCGGGCGGGCGCGGCAAGGGTGGCGGCGTCAAGGTCGTGAAGTCGCTCGCGGAAGTGCGCGAATGGGCCTCGAAGATCCTCGGCATGCAATTGAAGACCCATCAGACCCGGGCCGAAGGTCAGACCGTGCGGCGACTGCTGATCGAAGAGGGCGCCGACATTCGCAGCGAGCTCTACGTCGGGATGGTCGTTGATCGCGGCACGCAGAAGGTCGCGCTGATGGCGAGTTCCGAAGGCGGCATGGACATCGAGGCGGTAGCGGAAGCGACACCGGAGAAGATCCACAAAGTGATGATCGATCCGGCCATGGGGCTCAGCAATTCCGACGCCGACGCGATCTCCCTGAAGATCGGTGTACCGCCGCCTTCCGTGCCGCAGGCTCGTTCGATGTTGCAGGCGCTCTACCAAGCGTTCTGGGACACCGATGCCTCGCTCGCCGAGATCAACCCCATGATCGTCACCAGCGACGGCAAGGTCGTCGCTCTGGATGCCAAGATGAACTTCGATTCCAATGCGCTCTATCGCCATCCCGACATCGTCGCAATGCGCGATCTCGACGAGGAGGATCCAGCGGAGATCGAAGCCTCGAAGTTCGATCTCTCGTACATTTCCCTCGACGGCGACATCGGTTGCCTTGTAAACGGTGCGGGACTGGCGATGGCGACCATGGACACCATCAAGCTGTACGGCGGGACGCCCGCGAATTTTCTGGATGTTGGTGGCGGTGCAACCGCCGAGAAAGTCACGGCAGCATTCAAGATCATGCTGCGCCAGCCGGGCTTGAAGGCGATCCTGGTGAATATCTTCGGTGGCATCATGAAATGCGACACGATCGCCGACGGTGTGGTGGCTGCAGCGAAAGAGGTCAATCTCGCCGTGCCCCTGGTGGTGCGAATGAAGGGCACCAACGAGGAACTAGGGCGCAAGATCCTCGCTGAATCGGGACTGCCCATCATCTCCGCGAACAACATGGCGGAAGCGGCCGAACGTGTGGTCGCGGCGGCGCAGGGAAAGAACTGAAATGGCGATCCTCATCGACCGAGAGACCCGTGTCGTCACTCAGGGAATCACCGGCAAAACCGGTCAGTTCCACACTCGCATGTGCCGCGAGTACGGGAACGGCCGGGAGTGTTTCGTCGCCGGCGTGAATCCGAAGAAGGCGGGCGAGGACTTCGAAGGGATTCCGATCTTCGCTTCGGTGAGCGAGGCCAAGAAGAAGACCGGCGTCAACGTTTCGGTGATCTACGTTCCGCCGCCGGGGGCGGCGGCGGCGATCTGGGAGGCCGTGGAAGCGGATCTCGATCTCGTCATCTGCATCACCGAGGGCATTCCGGTGCGCGACATGATCGAAGTCCGGGATCGCATGCGCAAGCTCAACCGCCGCACGTTGCTGCTGGGTCCCAACTGCCCCGGCACGATCACGCCGGAACAAATAAAGATCGGCATCATGCCCGGCCACATCCATCGTCAAGGCCGTATCGGTGTCGTGTCCCGTTCCGGCACGCTTACCTACGAAGCGGTCGGACAACTCACCGAATTGGGCCTCGGTCAGTCGAGCGCGGTGGGCATCGGCGGAGATCCGGTCAACGGCCTGAAACACATCGACGTCCTGAAGCTGTTCAACGACGATCCCGGGACCGATGCGGTCGTGATGATCGGCGAGATCGGCGGATCCGACGAAGAAACCGCGGCGCTCTGGGCCAGGGAGCACATGAAGAAACCCGTGGTCGGGTTCATCGCCGGCGTCACCGCGCCGCCGGGAAAGCGCATGGGCCACGCCGGTGCGATCATCTCCGGCGGCAAGGGCACGGCGCAGGAAAAACTCGAGATCATGGCCGCGTGCGGCATCAAGGTGACGAAGAATCCCTCCGAGATGGGCAAGCTCTTGAAGAGCGTGCTCTGAGCTCCCGCCCCGGCCCCTGACTCATGCGCAAAGCCTTGATCGCAGTCGACGGCTCCGAGAATTCACTGCGCGCGGTTCGTCACGTCATCGCCGAAAAAGACATCTACCGCGAGCCGCTGTCGGCGGTGCTGATCAACGTCCAGCCACCCGTGGTGTCGGGCGCGGTAAAGATGTTCCTGAAGTCCGATCAGATCGAGCACTACTACCGCGAACAAGGTGAAGCCGCGATCGCGGGAGCGCGGGATCTGCTGGCCGCGGCAGGGATCCTGGCCGAACATCGGATCCTCGTGGGCGACGTAGCGCAGACCATCGTGCGCGTGGCGAAAGAGCAAGGCTGCGCCCAGATCGTGATGGGCACCCGAGGCCGTGGTTCCGTGTCGGGAATACTGCTGGGCTCGGTGGCGACCAAGGTAATCGCCCTGTCCGACCTGCCAGTCCTGCTGTTGAAATAGCGGGGCGACGCCTCCCTCACCCTGGGTTCCTCTCCCTCCGGGAAAGACCGATGCAGCGCCCCATGCTGCCGGCGTGCGCCCCGGAACCGTGTAGGTTCGGTTTCCTGGGGAGGGACCCCGGGGTGAGGGACGATGCGGTGGTGGACGCCGGAATCCTCGGGCTCGCCTCTGCGCCGCCGTCGCCGTGAGGCGAAAGAGGTTCCAATATCCCTAGGCGCTCTCGGTAGCTTTGGCTGGAGTCTGCGCGACCAGGCGCGTCTCGCGCAGTTCGAGGCGGTTGACCAATACCCGCATGAAGGCGCGGTTGAACTGCATCTGCACGGCGTCCGAGGCTTCGCGCAGGCTGCCTGCCTTGATTTCGATCGCGATGCAGGCCGTTTGGGTCATGATGGTGGTGGTGCGAGCCGCCTGCACGTCCTGGAAGTAGAGGATTTCGCCGAAACAGTGGCCGGCCTTCAGCACGTCGAGGGCTTTGCCGGTCCGCGAGACGCGCGCTTCGCCCGCTGTCAGCAGATAGAATCCGTCGCCCGAATCGCCTTCCTTCAGGATGATCTCGCCCGCGGGAAAGCGGTGCCAGAGTCCGAGGCGCAATGCCTCCCAGATCTCCATGTCGCGGAAATCCTGGAAGAACGACAGTGCGCGTACCGCGGTGAACTTCTCGGTGTCGGAGATCGATTCCTCGGGCAACGTCAGGTGCTTGAACATATGCGCGAGGTCGCGTGTGAAATCGACCCACGTCAGGTAGCGATCCTTCAGGTTCTTCGCTATCGCCCGGAGCACGATGCGATCGAGTTCGGGCGGTACGCCCCAGCGATGCACGGACGGCGGCACTGCTTCGATGTTGAGGATCTGATAGAGCAGGCTGCCTCGGTTCGAGCCCTGGAACGGCAGCTTGCCCGTCAACAGTTGGTACAGCACGACCCCGAGCGAATAGATGTCGGTCTGATGGTTGAGTTGCTTCTCGAGCACCTGTTCCGGCGACATGTAGGCGGGCGATCCGACACCGGTGAGATAGGTGTGGTCGGCGGCATCGTAGAAGGCAGCGCCGAAGTCGGTCACCTTGATGTCGGTCTCGCCGATGATCATGATGTTGGCCGGCTTGATGTCGCAGTGGATGACGCCGTGACGGTAGGCGTAGTCGAGCGCAAGGCTCGCCTTGAACATGATTTCCACCACCCGTCCGAGCGGTAGCAGCGCCTCCGGGGTGCAATATTGCTCGAGGGTCTGGCCATCGACGTACTCCATGACCAGATAGCTGTCTTCGTCGTCCGTCACCGCATCGTAGATCGCGATGATGTGCGGATGGGAGAGCTTGCCCGCGAGCGCCGCCTCGTTCATGAACACGCGCTGAAAGCGGCGCCGCATGTACGTGTCGGTTGGCGCGTCGTCCTTGATGACCTTGATCGCGACCTTGCGCTCCAGGAACGGGTCCTCGCACAGGAATACGCGGCTTGTCGCGCCGCGTCCGAGTTCGGAGAGGACGCGGTACTTGCCGATCTTGCTGGGGAGAGGCTGAGTCATTTGGGATCGTATGCGGAGGGGGACGGGAGCCATCCCCCTTCTGTTCCCGTCGGCCGACCACTAACGGCCGCTCATGCCCGAACTTGAGCGGCTCAGTTGAGGAACGGCACCTGCATCCCGCGCTCGACGGCAGGCCGCGCCTTGATCGCCTGGAACCATCGGAGAACGTGAGGGAAATCAGCCAGATCCACCTTGTGCCACGGGTGTCGGGCGACCCAGGGATAGGTCGCGATGTCGGCTACAGAGTATTCGTCCGCGAGGTACTCGTGGGTCGCGAGGTGGCCGTTCATGACGCTATACAGGCGGCGCGATTCCTTCGTGTAGCGCTCGGCGGCGTAGGGGACGGGTTCGTTGACTGCCCGCAGGAAATGATGGGCCTGGCCGAACATCGGGCCTACGCCACCCATCTGGAACATGAGCCACTGAATCGCCTCGAACTGCCTGCGTTCGTCGATCGGGAGGAAGCGGCCGGTCTTCTTGACCAGATACAGCAGGATCGCGCCCGATTCGAACAGCGCGAAGGGCGTCCCGCCGGGCCCTTGCTCGTCCACGATCGCCGGGATCTTGCTGTTCGGATTGACGGCGATGAACGCCGGTTGGGATTGATCGCCCTTGCCGATATCGATCGGGTGGACGCGGTAGGGCAGGCCGCATTCTTCGAGCATGATGGAAACCTTGCGGCCGTTGGGCGTGCCCCATGTGTACAAATCGATCATCGTGCGCTCCGTGTTCTTGTCGGCGCGCCGGACTCTACGGGAAGCCCGGGACAGCAAACGGGCGGTCCCGAAGGACTGCCCGTTCGCACAACTGAGAGCCGTCGGCCTTACTTTTCGTGCATACCGCCCGTGTCGTGCATACCGCCCATGTCGTGCTTGCTCCTCTTCTTCGCCTTCATGAACGTGTGGATCTCGTCCATGGAAACGGTGCCATCCTTGTCCGCATCGATGGCATCGAAGTTCTTCGCGACGCGAGGCAGCCTCTTCGCTTCATCCTTGTCGAGCGTACCGTCGCTGTCCTTGTCCGCCTTCTTGAAGTTCGCTTCGCCCTTGGCGTGCATCTCCTTCTTCATGCTGCCGAGGTGTGCGGTGATCTCTTCCATCGACACGGTGCCGCTCTTGTCGAAGTCGATGGCGTCGAAATGCTTCGAGACACCCTTCAACGGCTTCGCCTCGTCCTTGTCGAGAGTGCCGTCACTGTCCTTGTCGGCCTTCTTGAAGGCATCGGCGAGATTCTCGCCATGATGGTCGGCGAGCGCTATGTTGGCTGCGCCGATCGAAAATGCGGCGCCGAGCGCCGCGAGGATCGCGAGTTTCTTCATGCTTGAACTCCTTGGGTGGAAATCGGGTAGTGGTTTGCTGCGCGATTGCGGGCTGGTGCTGGTGCGGCTCCAGGCCGAACCGCCGCCATCCGCTCATCGGCGCTGTTGACGCAATGCCGCATCCACTGCTTCGACGCGCGCCACGCGGATGCGTTCCGCAATGGGCGTCACATCGTCGCGGGCAGCGATGCCGGCGGCGTCCACGGTCCGTGCTGTCGCCAGCGTTTCCAGCAAACGTTCGGCTTGTGGAAATTCCCACCCGGCTCCTGCGGGTCGGCCGCGAACGTCGGCTTCGCAGATCGACACCAGTAGCGCGAAACGCTCCGGCCGGCGAAACGCGTCGGCTCGTTGCAGCAGCTCTACGACGGCGGTGGCGTCGAGTTCGAGCGCTCTGTGAACGGAGTCGAGCAGCGCGACCGCGAGCAGTGCCAAGTCGCGGCATTCGGTCGGGGCACGCAGCCGTTCCGACGCATCCCGGACCAGCCGAACGCTTTCGTCCGGAGCTGAAGTGCCGGGGAATAGCAGTCCAGCGTCGTGGAACAACAACGCGTATCGCGCCTCGAGCACGAATCCTCGTGCTGCTGCGTAGTCGAGCACATGCAGCGTGTGATGGCCCGCATCCATGCCGCCGTGCGGCGCCTCGGCGCTCGACATGAACAGGCGTTCGATCTCCGGGATGACCCGCTCGAGGGCGCCGCACGCACACAGCACTTCGAACATGCGCGAGGGCTTGGCTTCCATCAATCCTTTCGCGAGCTCCTGCCACACGCGCTCCGGAACGAGATGATCCGCTTCGCCCTCGATGACCATCTGCCGCATGAGCACCATGGTCTCCGGAGCGATCGCAAATCCGAACCGTGCCGCAAACCTGGCGACCCGAAGGATCCGCACCGGGTCCTCGACGAACGCCGGGCTCACGTGGCGCAGGATGCCCCTTTCGAGGTCTCCTGCGCCGTCGAACGGATCGACGAGCGCGCCCTGCTCGTCGCGAGCGATGGCGTTGATGGTCAGGTCGCGGCGCGCCAGATCCTCGTCGAGGGTGATCTCCGGAGCCGCGTAAACGGTGAAACCCCTGTATCCGCGCCCGGTCTTGCGCTCGGTACGCGCGAGCGCGTATTGCTCGTGCGAAACAGGATGGAGGAACACCGGAAAATCCTTGCCCACCGGGCGATACCCAAGTCGTTCCATGTCCTCGACCGTTGCACCAACCACGACGTGATCGCGGTCCTTCACCGGAACGCCGAGCAGCTCGTCGCGCACCGCGCCGCCCACCCGGTAGATCTTCACGGTTCGTACTCGGCGATGACCTCCGTTTCGGCAAGCGCTTCGTCCAACCACTGTCGCAGGGACGGCAGCGCCAGCGTCGCCGCGCAGTACGAACCGCAGACCGCGTCGAGTTCGACCTCGTAGGTGAGGAAGCGCAGCACCACCGGTGCGAACATGGCATCGGCGATGGAGAAACCGCCGAACAGGAACGGGCCGTCGGCGCCATAGCGTGCGCGACAGTCACGCCAGAGCGAGGTGATGCGTGCGATATCGGCGAGCACTTCGGGATTCCGGCCGACGCCGGGCAATCGCGCCCGGCAATGCATCGGCATCCTGCCGCGCAACGCCTGGAACCCGGAATGCATCTCGGCACTTGCCGACCGGGCGATCGCGCGCGCATTGGCGTCTTTCGGCCACAGCACGCGTTCGGGATAGCGCTCCGCGAGAAACTCGGCAATCGCGAGCGAATCCCAGACGGTCAGCGCGCCGGCGCGCAGCACGGGCACCCTGCCGGTCGGGGAATACTCTCGGATGCGCGCTGCGGTATCAGGCTGACGCAAGGGGATGCGGACCTCGTTGAAGGCGATCCCCGCGTGGCGCATCAGCAACCACGGCCGTAGCGACCAGGACGAATAGTTCTTGTTGCCGATCACGAGCGTATAGCCGGCCATAAGCGTTTTTCCTCAGCGTCCGGCGCGGTAGCGGAACCCGCGATAGCGCGAGCGCGGCGTGCGCTCGGCGAGATAGGTCGGTGCGATCGCCTGCAGCGGCGTCGGGGCAAATCCGAACACCGCCGGGAAATCACAATTGCAGACGTTGTCGACCTGCATCGAAAGGACGTTGTCCCGCGTCATGAGCCGGCCGGGCAGACGCTCCAGCACCGCCGCCTGCAGCCACGCCAGCTTTTCGGGTAGTGCGATCACGGTGCGTTCCAGGCCGAGCAGCGCGCATGTGTACTCCACCAGATCGCGCAGCGTGTACACCTTCGGCCCGCACAGGTCGTAGCGCTGATCGAACGTTTCGGAACGGTCCAGACTCGCAACGATGGCCCGCGCGACATCTTCGACGTGGATCGGCTGGAACTTCGCAGCTGCGCAACCCAGCGGGATGACGGGGAAGATGCGCGCGAGCTGCGCGAACAGGCTGAGAAAGCTGTCGCCGCGCCCGAAGATGACGGACGGCCGGAAGATGGTGGTCGCGATGCCGTACTGCGCGGCAGCGGAGATCTCGGCTTCGCCTTCGGCCTTGCTGCGCTGATACTCGCTCGGGGCATCGGCAGCAGCGCCGAGCGAGCTCACGTGCAGCAGACGTTTCACGCCGGTGTCGCGGCAGGCTGCGACGATGCGTCTGGGCAACTCGACGTGATTGCGCCGGAAGCCGTCCTGGCGGGCGTCCAAAACCCCGACGAGATTGATCACCGCGTCGGTCCCTTCCACGAAATGCCTCAATGTCGCCGGGTCGTGCACGTCGGCCGTGACGACGTCGGCCGTGGGCAGGAGGATCAGCTCATGCTTCGCGCGGTCGCGATTGCGCGTGGGCACGCGCACCGGCAGCCCGCGGGCGGCCAGTGCGTTGACGATATGGCTACCCAGGAACCCGGAGCCACCGATGACGCAGACGGTGTGGATGTTCATGCAGTCGGGATCGGTAACGGCGGCGCGTCGTCGCGGTTGGATGTCAATGGAACGAAGCAGGCACGTGCATCGTCACGGTTCACGGCTCGTGCGCACCGACCCTGAGATCGCCCTTGACCGCCGGCACCGTGCCCAGGCGCGCCTTGAGGCTGTCCTGCGGATGCCCGAGCACGCGCGCGTACTGCGTCGCATTGGCCATGACCTTGCGTACGTACTCCCGGGTCTCGGCGAAGGGAATGGTGTCGATATAGACGGCGGCTTCCATGGCCTTGGGGGTGCGCCATTCCTGAGCGCGCCGCGGGCCGGCGTTGTAGGCCGCAGACGCCAGCACGGGGCTGCCGTCGAGTTTGGTCAACATCTCCTTCAGGTAGTAGGTGCCGAAGGTCACGTTCGACTCCAGCGCGGCATCGAGCGACGGCCGCCAGTCCTTCAGACCGAGACGGCCCGCGATCCATTTCGCCGTGGCCGGCATCAGTTGCATCAGGCCGGACGCACCGACCGGGGATCGCGCGGTGGGCACGAAGCGGCTTTCTTGCCGCACCAGGCCGTAGACCCAGGCTTCGTCGACGTCGAGATCGCGTGCCGAGGCGCGTATCAACTCGGCGTAGGGGGTGGGGTAGCGCAGATCCAGGTTCACCAGCCCGTCGGCCCGGTCGGCGGTGGCGATGGCGCGTTCGTACCAGCCTTCACGCTGTGCGAGTTCGGCGCTCGCGATCAGCAACCTATCTTCCATGCCCCGGATCGACCACATCCACTCGAGATTGCCTTCATAGCGCAAGCCCAGGCGATAGAAGGCCAGCGCACGCTGCAACCCGGGATGGCGCGACATCGCGGCGACCTCGGCCTCGAGCGGCTTGTACGTCTGCTTCGGCGCGCTCGACGACACGCCGAGTTCCTCGGCCGCGAGCAGCGCGTGGAAGCCGTGTTCATTGGCGAGGATGGCGAAGAGCGCGTTGGCCTCGAACTGCCGCCCTTGCGCCGCCAGCCCGCGCGCACGCCAATAGCGCCACGCGGGACGGGCCTGCTCTTCCTGCGTCATGGCCTCGATGGCGTCCACCACTTCGCGCCAGACACCCGCGCGCATCGCTGCTCGCGCCCGCCATCCGAGCTGATTGTCGCTGAGGGGCGCCTTGGCGGCTTCACGAAACCAGTCCAGGGCCTCCGGCTGGTGGCGCCGTGCCGCAGCAGTCGCAACCAGGCTCCAGCCATACGCGCGGTCGTCCTCGGAGACCTGGCGCTGGATCCGCCGCCAGGCCTCGGCGGCCGTGCCCGGAATACTCCCTGCGGTGCGGCCGAGGGCGAATAGCGCCAGTTCGCGCTGTGCCCGCGTTTTCGTGGCGACGGATTTTGCCTCGAGATAGCGCTGCGGATTGCGCGTGATGCTTTCCAGGGACTTCGCTTCCGGCCGGCGTCCCGCGGGAAGATAGCTCGCCACGGACTTCGCGAGCGTGGTGTTGCCCGCTTCGAGCGCGAGCCGGACGCGCGCCCAGACGTCATCCTCGCTCAAAGCGCCGGCTTCGATCATCGATTCGAATACCGACTTGCACGAATCGGGCAGTTCACGCCCCGCGAACCATACGGCCTTTGCATCCTTCGGTACGCTGGATTCACGGTTTGCCAGACGCGCCTGCAGCGAGAGGCACTGGAGATCCAGCTCCGGATCGATCAGGAGCGGGTATTCGCGCAGGAACTCGGGCCACTCCTTCAGGCGGGCTAGCTGGCGCAGCCAGTCGGCGCGCAGCCGGTTCGCGGGCAACTGGCCCGCATTGCTATCGAGGAACTGCCGGACTCCGGCCCTCGGATTCTCGCCCAGCCGCGCGCGCAACTGCCAGTATTCGACATAGAGCGCCAACGGGTGGCTCCTCAAGCCCGTGGCGAGATCGTCGAGCCGCGTGATCTGCCCTTTTATGAAGGCGTCGCGGGCGGCGAGGAAGTCGGAATCGCCGGGCGAGGCAGGCGCGGAACCGGCAATCAGCAGCAGCAGGGCCAGGAAGCGCATCACAGGAACAGACGGAACGCCGGGTTGCCGGTTTCGTCCCAATGGGGGTAGTTAAGATCGCGCAGGAAACGCCGAAACGCAGCCCGGGTGCGCTTCGGCACCTGGATGCCGACCAGGACCCGGCCGTGATCCGCACCGTGATTGCGATAGTGAAAAAGGCTGATGTTCCAGTCGGGGCTCATGCTGTCCAGGAATTTCATCAGGGCGCCGGGCCGTTCGGGGAATTCGAACCGGTACAGCAGCTCGTCGGCCACCGTCGGCGCCCGGCCGCCCACCATGTGGCGTACGTGAAGCTTCGCCAGCTCATTGTCGCTGAAGTCGTGCGCGGCGAGGCCGGCTGCGTGCAGGTTCTTCAGCGTCTCGCGGGTTTGCTCCCTGCCTTCGACCTGCAATCCGACGAAAACGTGCGCCTCCGCGGCGTCCGCGTAGCGATAGTTGAATTCCGTGACGTTGCGGTGGCCGATCATGCGGCAGAAGCGTTTGAAGCTGCCGGGGCGCTCGGGAATGGTCACGGCCAGCACCGCCTCACGCCGCTCGCCGAGTTCGGCCTGCTCGGCAACGAAGCGCAGGCGGTTGAAATTCATGTTCGCCCCACAGGCGATGGCCACGAGCGCCCGGTTGCGCACGCGACGTCGCTCGACCCACGCCTTGGCGCCCGCGACGGCCAGGGCGCCGGCGGGCTCGAGAATCACCCGGGTGTCTTCGAAGACATCCTTGATGGCGGCGCAGATGGCGTCGTTGTCGACCAGCACCATCTCGTCCACGACCTCGCGGGCGATGCGGAATGTCTCTTCCCCCACCTGCCTGACCGCCACCCCGTCGGCGAACAGGCCGACCTGGGCTAGCTTCACCCGATGCCCCGCTGCGAGCGATTGCGCCATGGAGTCGGCGTCGACGGGCTCCACGCCGATGATGCGAATCTCGGGGCGCAGGCGCTTCACGTAGGCGCCGATGCCGGCGATCAGCCCGCCGCCGCCCACTGCCACGAAGATCGCCTCGATGGGCCCCGGATGCTGGTGAAGTATCTCCATGCCGATCGTGCCCTGGCCGGCGATCACGTCCGGATCGTCGTAGGGATGGACGAAGGTGAGCTTGCCCTTGGTGGCCAGCTGCTGGGCTCGCGCATGGGCTTCGTCGTACGAATCCCCGGCCAGGACGACCTTGGCGCCCCGGGCCGCGACGGCATCGACCTTGATGCGCGGTGTGGTCACGGGCATGACGATGGTCGCTTTGCAGCCGAGTCTCTGAGCCGATAGAGCCACGCCCTGCGCGTGATTGCCGGCTGAGGCTGCGATCACCCCGCGCCGCAATTGCGCCGGGGTCAGCCGGGCCATCTTGTTGTAGGCCCCGCGGATCTTGAACGAGAACACCGGCTGCATGTCCTCGCGCTTCAGCAGCACGTCGTTGCCCAGACGCTTCGAGAGCAGTGGCGCGCGCTCGAGCGGCGTCTCCACGGCCACGTCGTAGACGCGGGCCGTGAGAATGCGGGTGAGGTAGTCGTCTTTCATCGAAGCCGCTTCAGCAAACGCTCAAGGGTAACAGCGGCATTGCGGGTGCGCCAACGCGCGCGTTGAGTCGCAAGGCACATCGGGCTATTCTTGAGGCGCGAATCTTGCTGTCACGGCTACCCAATGAACCAGGATCAACAGAAACAAGCCGCGGCCGAGGCTGCCCTCGCCCACGTCCCGCACGATTCGGTGCTCGGTGTCGGCAGCGGTTCCACCGCCAATCACTTCATCCGGGCGCTCGAAGGCATCAAGGGCCGCATCGCTGGTGCAGTCGCGAGTTCCGAGGCTACTGCTGCGCGGCTCAGGGCGCTCGGCATCCCGGTGCTCGAGCTGACGGCCGTCGACGAGATCCTGGTCTACGTCGACGGCGCGGACGAGATCACCAGGCATCTCGCGATGATCAAGGGCGGTGGCGGTGCGTTGACGCGCGAGAAGATCGTCGGCGGCGTGGCGCGCAAGTTCGTCTGCATCGCCGATGCGTCCAAACTGGTGGACACGCTCGGCCGCTTCCCGCTGCCGATCGAAGTGATCCGGATGGCGCGTTCGCATGCGGCGCGGCAGATCGTGAAGATCGCCGGCGGGCAGCCGGAACTGCGTTCCGGGTTCACCACCGACAACGGCAACGTGATCCTCGACATCCACGGCCTCACGATCCTGGAGCCGGCCGCCCTCGAAGCGGAATTGAACCAGATCGAGGGCGTGGTGAGCGTCGGCCTGTTCGCGCGCCGGCCCGCGGACGTGCTCCTGCTCGGTACCGACGACGGCGTGAAAACCCTTTCGCGATAGGTTCGTGGCGACATTCGCCATGAGCCTGTCATCAACCGCAAGTAAACTAATGCCGTTGTGGCGCGACAATAGCCACAACGATGGCTATCGCAAGAGGAGCGCTGTCATGACTTCATCCGAACACACCTCCAAGCAGTTCAACGCCGAACTCGAGGCCCTGCGCTCCCGCGTGCTGCAGATGGGCGGACTGGTGGAAGAGCAGATCAAGCTGGCGATCGAGGCCTTGATGTCGGGTGATTTCGAGCTTTGCAGTTCGGTGGTCAGCAACGACCACAAGGTCAACGGCCTGGAAGTGGCGATCGACGAAGACTGCAGCACCATCATCGCCCGGCGCCAGCCCACGGCCGGAGACTTGCGCATGATCATGACCGTGGTCAAGACCATCACCGACCTCGAACGCATCGGCGACGAGGCCTCGAAAATCGCGCGCATGGCGAAGCTGATCGGTTCCGGCGACCGGTTGATGACGCCGCGGTTCAACGAGATTCGCCGCATGGCCGGCATTGCCACCGACATGCTGCACAAGTCGCTCGATGCATTTGCGCGACTCGACCTCTCGGCTTCCGCCGAAGTGGTGCGCCAGGACCAGCACGTGGATGACGAGTTCCGCTCGATGATCCGCCAGCTGATCACCTTCATGATGGAGGATCCGCGCACCATCAGCGCCTCGATCGAGATCCTGTTCATCGCCAAGGCGATCGAGCGGATCGGCGATCACGCGAAGAATATCTCCGAATACGTCATCTACATGGTCAAGGGCAAGGACGTTCGCCATGTGAGTGTCGAGGAGATCGAACGCGAGATCATGGGCTAGCCGGAAGCGCGGCCAGTACGCATGCAAGAGTCCGCGACCGTCCAGCTCCGCGCAGTCCCTCCGGCGACTCAGCAGTCGGTGGTGGCCGCCGTCGATCTCGGCTCGAACAGTTTCCGCCTCCAGGTCGGACGCGTCGTCGATGACCAGATCTATCCCCTCGATTCGCTGCGAGAGGCGGTCCGCCTGGCTGCGGGCTTGTCGGCCGACAAGCGCCTCGACGAGCAATCGCAGCAGCGGGCGCTCGATGCGCTGCATCGCTTCGGCGAGCGATTGCGGGGCTTTCAGCCTGGCGCAGTGCGAGCGGTCGGCACCAACACGCTGCGAGTAGCCAAGAACGCGAAGGAATTCCTGGCACGCGCCGAAGCTGCACTCGGGTTCCCTATCGAAGTCGTCGCCGGCAAGGAAGAAGCGCGGCTCATCTATCTCGGCGTGTCGCACAGCCTTCCGCCCACCCCCGAGAAGCGAATGGTGGTGGACATCGGCGGGGGCTCGACCGAATTCATCATCGGGACCGGGTACAGGCCGCAGAAGCTGGAAAGCCTGTACATGGGCTGTGTCAGCTACACGCTGCGCTACTTCGAGGGCGGGCGCATCACCAAGAGCGCGCTGAAGCACGCCGAACTCGCCGCTCGCATCGAGCTCCAGACCATCGAGAAGGAATTCGCCCGCGGGCACTGGATACACGCCGTCGGGTCGTCCGGTACCGCCCGCACCATCGGCGACGTGATCACCGCCAACGGCTGGGCCCACGGCAGCATCACGCGTGACGGCATGGACCGCATGCGATCGCTGCTGCTCAAGGCCGGCGACGTGGATCGCCTCGACATGCCCGGCCTCAAAGCCGATCGCGCGGTCGTGCTGCCCGGCGGTTTCGCGATCATGCTCGCGATCTTCGAGGAGCTCGACGTGAAGGACATGAGCCTCGCGACCGGGGCGATGCGGCAGGGCATCCTCTACGACATGCTCGGTCGCTTCCATCAGAAGGACATGCGCGACACGACGGTGCGCCAGTTCAAGAAGCGCTACCACGTCGACTTCGAGCAGGCACGTCGCGTCGAGACCCTCGCGCTGAAGTTCCGTGCGGCGCTCGCCGGCCGCAATGCGCGCGACGACGATACCGCGCGTCACCTGCTCACCTGGGCCGCGTTGCTGCACGAGATCGGCCTGACCGTTGCGCACTCCGGGTATCACAAACATTCCGCCTACATCGTCGCCAACGCCGACATGCCGGGGTTCTCGAAGATGGAGCAGCAACACCTGAGCCTGCTCGTGCTCGCGCATCGTGGCGCGCTGGAAAAGGTCCGGCCGCTGGTCTCGACAGCCGAGGACTGGCCGATGATCATGGCCTTGCGGCTGGCCTGTCTGTTCCATCGAAGCCGCAGCAGTGTCCAGCTACCCGCGATCGAAGCGGCGTTCCGAGATCGCGCCTTCGAGATCGACCTTCCGGCCGAATGGCTGGGCCGCTATCCGCTGACCGCCGCGGCGCTGCGCAGCGAGATCCGCGAATGGCGCTCCATCGGGTTCGACCTGCACATTCCGGCGCTCGACGAGATCGAGGGGAGCTTCGATCCGGCGACGGAGTAGGTCGGTATTGCCCTTTTGCTTGCGGGGACGGTTGCCCGGAGTCTCCACTTACACCATGTCGGGATTCATCACGGCCCTCAGTACTACCCGCGCCTCTTCGCCTCGCACTCGATGGGTGAGCCACCACAGGCCACCTTTCTTCACGCTGAAATCCAGCGACTCGCCCGCCAGCAGCAGGGCAGCGACTTCGCCCAGGGTCGGCTGGTGTCCCACGATCAGCACCGCGCCTTTGGCATCGGGCCAATCTGCCGCCGTGATGATCGACTCAGCATCCGCTTCCGGCGCGAGCGACGCAACGGTCTCGAAGGGGCGGACGAGCGCCCGGGCGGTTTCTTGCGCGCGCGTCGCCGGGCTCACGAGAATGCGCGCATCCTGCGGCAGCCGTTCGGCGAGCCACACGGCGACGGCCGCTGCCTGCTTGTGGCCCTTCGGCGTGAGGCGACGCGTGAGGTCGGGCATGCCGTCGAACGCTTCGGCGTGACGCCAGAGCAAGAGATCC
>Ga0163144_10007434_pt1 | contig 24022 bp, 23 predicted proteins | sample OliLak19BULKMAT1_FD_123175 | JGI IMG/M metagenome (GOLD analysis project Ga0163144, IMG submission 123175) | Freshwater microbial mat bacterial communities from Lake Vanda, McMurdo Dry Valleys, Antarctica - Oligotrophic Lake LV.19.BULKMAT1 | ecosystem: Environmental > Aquatic > Freshwater >...
TCAAGAGCTAATTGTTTGTATCTTTTCATTTGTGTAACACCTCTGGTGTGCACTGCTTTTTTAGCAGATTATTTTAGGTGTTGCACTTCCTCTTTGATTTTTCCAGGCGCCACTACATTATAGTTATCAAAATCATCATCAAGAAAATCAAGCGAATAAGTGGCAATCCATTCATAGTTATGACCTTGGGTTCCACCCATCATAAACTTTACACCTGTTGCAATTGAACAAAATTTACCAATAATAAGGCGATCGATTTCATGAGATTCTTTATTATTGTCTGCTTCATCAAGGTACATCACACAATCTTCAAATGTTTTATCGTGGTAATATCCTGAATAATAAGAGTAATCACCTGCAATGATATGCTTCGCTTTAACATGATCTTTAATAATAATCGATTCTCTGTAACTATTGAAAATAGGCATATGTTTATTTCTTTAATTAATATTATTTAAATATTGGCTAGAAAATACACCACAATTTATGTAGTAACTAACCCAACTATGGATAAGATAAATATTAGATTTAGTTAGGCCCGGCAAGAAATATAGTGATACCGGGCTTGATCCGGTATCTTCTTATCTACCGTCATGCTGAACTCAGTGGGCTTCGCATGTCTCTTCAGCCAAGTAATCTTCTCCTATCTCGAGATCCTGAAGTAAATTCAGGATGACCGTGCGTATAGCAAGTCCCAGTATAAAACCATACGACTCTATTCCTTATCCATAGTTCAGGTTAACTACATATAATTGGCTACAAAAAACGTCATAGTGAGCAACCCAATTGGGGAGGGGAGGGATAGTCATCTTGGACTTGATTTAGGATCTTAAAGCTGCAAAGAGAAGAAGATCCTGATATCTGCGTTCAGGATTCAGGATGACGGACTTTTTTCTTGACCTCGTTTAATAGCGCTTAGCAGACAAAACTAGATATCAACCCAGTAACTTTTGCATTGTACGACCAATTTCAGCAGGAGAGTTAGAAACAACTACCCCAGCACTCGTTAAAGCCTCGATCTTGTCTCCAGCTGAACCTTTGCCACCAGCAATAATTGCACCAGCATGGCCCATTCTTTTACCTGGAGGCGCCGTTACACCAGCAATAAAACCAACAACTGGTTTTTTGATTTTAGACTTTTTAATAAAGTCTGCTGCATCTTCTTCAGCATTACCACCAATTTCACCAATCATGATAATCGCCTGGGTATCTTTATCCTGCAAAAATAATTCAATACAATCAATAAAATTAGTCCCATTTACTGGATCACCACCTATGCCAACACAAGTCGATTGGCCAAGACCAACAGCAGTTGTTTGAGCAACAGCTTCATATGTTAAAGTACCAGACCTTGAAACGATACCAATTCTGCCTTTTTTGTGAATATGACCTGGCATGATCCCAATTTTACATTCGTCAGGAGTAATCACTCCAGGGCAGTTTGGTCCAACCAACCTAGTCCTTGAACCAATTAAAGCTCTTTTTACCTTAAGCATGTCTATTACTGGTATACCTTCGGTAATACAAATTACTAATTCAAGCCCAGCATCAATTGCTTCTAAGATTGAATCTGCAGCAAATGGTGGTGGAACATAAATTACAGTGGCATTTGCTCCCGTCCTGTCGACAGCTTCAGCAACTGTATTATAAACAGGTAAATCTAAATGCGTTTGTCCACCTTTTCCTGGTGTAACTCCACCAACCATCTTGGTCCCGTAAGCAATTGCTTGTTCAGAGTGAAAGGTACCTTGAGAGCCTGTAAATCCCTGGCAAATTACTTTTGTATTTTTATTTATAAGTATCGACATATTATTATTGCTCCCAAATCTATACAGCTTTTACAATTTTTTGTGCCGCATCCCCTAGATCATCAGCAGCAATGATTTCTAAGCCGGAATTAGCTAGTATTTTCTTCCCAAGCTCAAAATTCGTACCTGCAAGACGAACTACTAGTGGCACCTTAACACCAACTTCTTTTGCAGCAGCTACTATTCCTTCCGCAATAATATCGCATCTCATAATGCCACCGAAGATGTTTACTAGTATGCCCTTTACCGCTTTGTCTGAAAGAATAATTTTAAAGGCCTCAGCGACTCTTTCTTTATCGGCTCCACCACCTACATCCAAGAAATTTGCTGGCTCTGCTCCATAAAGTTTAATAATATCCATAGTTGCCATGGCTAAACCAGCCCCGTTAACCATGCAGCCAATAGTTCCATCCATCCTAACGTAATTTAAATCAGCTTTACTTGCCCTTACTTCAAGCGGATCTTCTTCTGCTTCATCTCTCAAAGATGCAATTTCCGGATGACGGAATAATCCATTATCATCAAAATTTATTTTTGCATCCAGAGCTAATAAATTACCATCAGTAGTTTCTACAAGCGGATTAATTTCTATTTGAGATGCATCCGTAGCGACAAAAGCATTATAAACCGATTCAGCTATTTTCATCATTTGCTTCGCTTTATCACCAGAAAAACCAAGCCTAAAAGCTAAGGCTCTACAGTGGAAAGGCAAAATACCAGTTACCGGGTCAACTGAAACTTTAATTATCTTCTCCGGTGTCTTTTCTGCTACCTCTTCAATGTCAACCCCGCCTTCTGTTGAAGCCATGAATGTTATTCGATTAGACGACCTATCAAGAACCGCACTAAAGTAATATTCCTTGGCAATATCACAACCAGATTCTATGTATACCCTCTTGACAACTTGACCCTTCGGCCCTGTCTGATGTGTTATTAATGTTTTGCCATACATATCATGAGCAATACTTCTAGCTTCTTCTTTGCTACGTACAACTTTTACGCCACCAGCTTTACCTCTACCGCCAGCATGAATTTGAGCCTTAACAACATAGACCTTTGCATCAAAATTCTTGATTAACTCATCAATTTCTTCGGATTTTAAAGCGACAATACCATGAGATGTAGGCACACCATATTTACCTAGAACTTGTTTCGCTTGATATTCATGAATGTTCATCTTGCATTTGTATTTTTAATTAATTTTTATACCACAGGTGTCATTCTATAGTAAAATATCAAGTAAAGTAAAGAAAAAGCAGAAGCCAAACTCAAAATTTAGAACCGACCCTTTTTGAATAGTGCCAGTATAGCTTCTTAATACTTAGATTTACTATACTAGTCTTTTATCATAATCGTTGCAGAAACCGTCATAGAAATTTGGCTCTGACCTGGTTCTGCTACAGGAGAATTCATCTCATCTTTTGCAACAGAACCCATTCTCATTGCATATTGCATAACAGGATACGGCCTAGATGTATCTGCATCAACATTTATACTTACAACCTTTATCATATCTTTACCCAAAGCCTTCGCTACACGCTTTGATTTTTTCATTAGTTTCTCAACAGCTAATTCCATCAATGAATCTCGTATTTCTTCTCTTGTATCATTAGAAATTGTGTAACTTAGACCATCCACTGCCAAACCTATTTCTTGTAATTCACCAACAAGTTTTAAAATATTGTCTATGGTCTTTCCCGATACAACAACTCCCTGACTTCCTTTCCATTTTGTTTTCCTTTCATCATTCTTATTAACCACATATTCATATTTATATACAGAATATTGCTGTGTTGAAACTTTGACATCTTTTAGCATCTTAGCTTTTTCTAACGCCTTGGTCATTATGGCATTAATCTGATTCTGTACTTCTTTTGCTGTTATGCCATCGAACTCATAATGTAAATTTGCAACTAGTAAATCTTCTGGAACTTCAATAAATTCAGTTGCAGAAATATTAAGTATTGTACCTTCTATTTTATCTTCACCAGCCAAGCTGCTTAATGGAACAGCTAGAAATAAAAATACTACTAATTTAGTTATTTTGTTCATCATGATTTTTTTCTCTTAGATTAATTTCTAGGACTTGCTAATTATTAACTCTTTTGCCGCTTTTAAACCGGTTTTAGTTATTTCTTTACCTGAAATCATCCTAGCAAGCTCATATGGTCTTGCTTCATTCTCAAGTATTTTGATTTCAACTACAGTATGAATATCATGTTGTGTTTTTTCAACTAAAATATGCTGATCAGCTTTTCCAGCCACTTGCGGCTGGTGAGTTATAACAATGATTTGTACTACACTACTTAAAGCTTTTAAACGCAAGCCCATTGAGTCTGCAACAGATCCACTGATTCCGACATCTATTTCATCAAAAATAACAGTTTGTTTTGGAGCCTTATCAAATAAGGCCACCCTCAGAGCTAACATAAAACGTGATAGCTCTCCTCCAGATGCAATTTTATCAATAGGGGCCAAGCTCATTCCTGGATTTGTTGAAGCAATAAACCTTACCTTATCAATCCCATTGGACGAAGCAAAACTATGGCTTGACTCAATTTCAACAACAAAAATAGCTTTTTTCATTTCAAGAGTTGATAACTCCTTCATAACTTTCTTCTCAAGCTCTGCAACCGTTTCCTTTCTTTGCTCAGATAGCCTTTCAGCTAAAGCAAAGTAATTTGCTTTGCGCGCTTCAAGCTGCTTCTCTATTTCAGAATTTACCTGGACTTTATTTTCTAAGTCTAACAATTGTGTTTGAGATTTTTCAAGAAAATTAACCAAATCATTTGCGTCAGCTGAGTGCTTCCTTGCCAGAGTTCTAATCTCGTATAACCTTTCCTCAATTTCTTCCATGGAAAATTCTGCCAGGTCCATATCACGCAATATCTGCTGTAGAGTTGTCTTAGCATCTTCAATTTTATCGTAAGCTGATTCTAAGTTAGAGCTAACTTTCTCGAGAAATTCAGTGTTTGTAGAATTGGAAATGGATCTTTGTGCTTTTGCAATAATTCGTTCAATTGAGCTTTCTTGGATTTCACTTAATACAGATTGAATAAGCTCTTTCTCTTTTTCACTAGATTGAAGCTTTCTTTTTATATCAGCCAGTTCTTGCTCCTCACCTTTCTTTACCTCGGCCAATTCAAGTTCAGCACAAACGTGTTTTAGGTAATCTATGTCCTTATCAACCTGTTCCTTCTGAGTAGCAATTTCTTTAATTTTCTTTTCAGTTTCTTGCCAATTGAAATAACCATTTGCAACTTCATCTTTAAGAACGCCAAGTTTACCAAATTCGTCTAAAATAAATGAATGTGACGCTATACTTAGAAGTGTAGTGTGATTATTCTGGCCATGAAGTTCAAGTAAATAGCTGAATAGATTTTGTACAAGCTTAGCTGTGACAATTTGATCATTTATAAAAAACTTTTTACGCCCCACAATGTTTTGAGTACATTTTACAATTAGGGAATCATCACTATCAACACCTATCTCTTTGAGATAATTATCTAATATTTCGCTAGCACTAAAAATGAGAGTAACAGAACATGATTCTGCAGACGGTCTAACTGGATTGCCTGGAAATCTTTCACCTAAGCAGAAAAGAATAGAATCAAGAAGGATTGACTTACCTGCACCAGTCTCACCAGTGATCACACAAAAACCTTCATTAAAATCTAATTCTAACTTCTCAATTAGGAGAAAATCTTTAATATGAAGGCTTTGCAGCATTTCTCTATTTCAACAAATTATCACTATATTTGCGCCACTGATTATCTGGGTAGTTATGGGAAAGTACCGTGGCATATTTTTTTGCTTCATCGACAAGCCCAAGCATTAAGTTACTTTCGACAAGCCTATATAACGCCTCAGGAGCATGAGAAGTAGTGTCATAGCTTTCAACCACTATTTGAAACCTTTTTATTGCAGCTACTGGATTTCTTTTACCTAAATAATAACGCCCAACAAACATTTCCTTCCCAGCTAAATGATCATTTACTAGGTCTAATTTTAATGCAGCATCCATCGCATATTTAGACTCAGGGAATCTCATAATAACTTCTTCAAGTCCTTCACTAGCGTATTTAGTTTTCGACTGATCCAATCTTACATCTGAGATTTGGATATAGTTTGCAAGCGCTTTCAGATAGTACGCATATGCAATATCCTCATGCCTAGGGTGAAGCTTGACAAATATATCTAAGATATCAGCTGACTCCTCATATTCACCAGCAAGATATAAAGAATATGCCTGCATAAGCTCAGCTTGAGGTGTTATACTATTCCCAGGATGTTGGAAAAACACCTTTTCGAATTCAGCAGAAGCCTTTTTATACTCACCGCTTTCTAACTCCTTAATACCTTTACTGTATAGCTCTTGAGCTGGAGTGATATCTTCATTATCTTTCAGTTTGGATTTACACGAAGCAAGAGCTAGAGATACTATGATTACAGAAAAAAGTGATTTAGTAAAATTCATAATTTTAGGACCAGATAGGTTATTTTTTTATTCAATATTATATATACGAAAAACTACTTTAGGTACAGCTCGTATTAGTCTTTTTTATCTTCGTCTTTCAAAGAAGATTTAAATGCTTTGAGACCCTTACCAAGTTCAGACATAACTTGCGGTAATTTTCCTGCACCAAATAACAGTAGAATAATTAGTAGAATAATTATCAACTGAACAAGACTAATTCCCATAATGCTGTAAAAAATAAGTTAATTTAAGGACTGTTTCGAAGAATATGATAACCAATTTTGTTCGTTAAATCTAGGAATAAATTTGGTTCTGCTAGTAAATCACTCCGGTAGACTAACCTGAGTTTGATATTAGGCCTGGATATGGTGACCCCTACGGGAATCGAACCCGTGTTTACACCGTGAAAGGGTGTCGTCCTAACCGCTAGACGAAGGGGCCTTAGGAAACTAGTGAGCGCTTCTAAGTCCTGTTTTTATACAGCGTCTAATACAATATTGCAAGAAAGATTTCGGTTATATTTTATTATTAAATTAAGTATAAATGATTGATCAACAGTGTTGTTTTGATAAAAACGTTATATCAACCAGTTTCTAGGATTGCGCTTAGGCAGAAAGAAAAGTCCCCCTGAACTAAAGTGCAAGATGACTTTTGCCTATATTAAGACTTAGTCTACGATCATAATTATCCTAAACTTCTATTAAGACCATATATTTTTCATTTTGGAAAAAAACCATCACTACTATAGTTTTCTTTTGTTTCGCCAAATTCTTTATCAAGTTCTTCTAAGAGTTCTTTTTGCTTCTTAGTGAGATTTTTTGGAGTTTGAACAAAGGCATGTGCATAGAAATCACCTCGCTCTGATGATCGAACTCTAGACATTCCCTTACCTTTCAATCTCAATTTATCACCTGTCTGAGTACCAGCTGGTATTTTCAACGTAATCGTTGAACCATCAATAGTTGGAATATCAACTTCTCCCCCAAGTGCAGCCTTAGTAAAGTTTAACGGCAATCTAAAGTGCAAGTTACTTCCTTCAACTTGGTAAATATCATGAGAACTCACTGTAATAAAAACATACAAATCTCCAACTGAACCACCTCTGAAACCAGCTTCTCCTTCTCCAGCAATGCGAATCCTAACACCATCTTCAACACCATGTGGTATATTAACAATTAAATTTTTATGCTTAGAACAACGACCAGAACCATGGCATGTTGTACAAGGATTTTTAATGACCTGCCCCTGACCATTACATTTGTTACATGTCTGTTCTATAGCAAAAAATCCTTGTTGCATACGAATAGCACCAGTTCCACTACATTGCGGGCATGTACTATTAGCATTTGGTTCATTAGTACCTTTTCCATCACAAGAAGAGCACTTTGATTCGGCATTAAAATTTATTTTCTTATCGACTCCAGTAAAAGCTTCTTCTAGGGTAATTGTCAGATTATACTTTAAATCCGAACCCCTTGATTGGCTGGCTCTTGGTCTGGCCGCCCCACCTCTGCCTCCCATGAAATCACTAAAAAAATCGCCAAATATGTCATTTATATCAGGATTATTACTAGATCCGCGAGAATGAAATCCACCACCTCCACCTTGCTCAAATGCGCTGTGTCCCATCCTGTCATAGGCAGCTCTTTTTTGCTCGTCTTTTAAAACCTCATAAGCTTCACTTATTTCCTTGAATTTTATTTCAGCCGATGGGGCTCCACCATTTGTATCAGGATGATATTTCTTAGCTAGTTTAAGATACGCTTTTTTTATTTCAGCACCGTCTGCAGAACGTGGAACCTCAAGCACCTCATAATAATCTCTCTTTGTCATGTCTTAATTTCCTACTTACATTAGGTGATAATAAACTTAGGCAGAATTGATTACATAAAAAAACCTACTACTAAGTCATCCCGAATTTGATTCAGAATCTTCTTCTATTGCCTGAGATCCTGAATCAAATTCATGACCTCAGGCTAGGTAGCCAAGCATGGCTGCGAAGTTTACTAGTGTAAGCAAGCACAGCCGGTTACTAAAATTTAGATCAATTAATTGTTAGGTTTAGTATCACTAACGTCCTTAAATTCACCTTCTACAACTTTACCATCATCAGCATTTTGTGAAGGTGATTCACTTTGAGTGGCTGATTCAGCTTCTTTATTACCATACATTACTTCGCCAATTTTCATACTTGCAGCAGCTAATTCTTCTGTTTTCTGATTAATTGATTCAAGATCATCTTCTGATTCCATTGCTTTTTTGAGAGAGGCAATGGCATCTTCAATTAGCTGTTTATCATTCGCTGCAATTTTATCTGCGAAATCCTTAAGACTTTTTTCAGTAGAATATATAAGCGTATCTGCTTTATTTTTTACTTCAATAAATTCTTTACGCTTCTTATCCTCTGATGCATTTTTTTCAGCATCCTTGATCATCTGCTCAATTTCATCATCTTTTAAACCACCAGATGCTTGAATGGTAACCTTCTGCTCTTTGCCACTAGCCTTATCTTTTGCTGACACATGCACAATCCCATTAACGTCAATATCGAAGGTAACTTCGATCTGAGGCATACCTCTTGGTGACGGAGGAATTCCTTCTAGATTAAACTGTCCAAGTAATTTATTATGAGCTGCTATTTCTCTTTCACCTTGGAATACTCTAATAGTCACAGCATGCTGATTGTCATCAGCTGTAGAAAAAACCTGACTTTTCTTTGTTGGAATTGTTGTGTTACGATCAATCAAACGTGTAAATACACCACCTAAAGTCTCAATACCTAAAGATAGTGGGGTCACATCAAGTAATAGCACATCCTTTACATCACCTTGTAGCACACCACCTTGGATAGCAGCTCCAAGAGCAACAACCTCATCAGGATTTACTCCTTTATGTGGCTCACGACCAAAAAATTCTTTAACTTTCTCAACCACTTTTGGCATTCTAGTCATACCACCGACCAAAATCACTTCATCTATTTCGCTTGGTTTTAAACCAGCATCCTTTAGAGCTTTTTTGCAAGGTTCCATGGTACGATCAATAAGATCCATCACGAGAGACTCAAGCTTAGATCTGCTAAGTTTAATATTCATATGTTTTGGACCAGACGCATCTGCCGTAATATACGGTAAATTGATATCTGTCTGCTGAGTACTTGAAAGCTCTTTCTTAGCCTTTTCAGCCGCTTCTTTTAGACGCTGCAAAGCAAGTGGATCTTTTTTTAAATCAACAGAAGTCTCTTTTTTGAATTCATCAATCAAGTAATTCAAGATCGTCATGTCGAAATCTTCACCACCCAGAAATGTGTCACCGTTGGTGGCTTTTACTTCAAAAACACCATCCCCAATTTCAAGCACCGATACGTCAAATGTACCGCCACCAAGATCATAAACAACTATTGTTTTGTTCTCTGTTTTATCTAGCCCATAAGCTAAAGCTGCCGCAGTTGGTTCATTGATAATCCTTAAAACTTCAAGACCGGCTATTTTACCAGCATCTTTAGTAGCTTGTCTTTGTGCATCATTAAAGTAAGCGGGAACAGTGATTATTGCTTGGGTTACTGTTTCCCCTAAATAGTTCTCTGCTGTTTCTTTCATCTTTTGTAGTATGTAAGCGCTTATCTGGCTTGGAGAATACTGTTTTTTATCTACTTCTACCCACGCATCACCATTATCAGATTTGACGATCTTAAAAGCGACCATTTCTTTATCTTTTTTGACCGTAGGATCATCGTAACTACGTCCGATCAATCTCTTGATTGCAAATAAAGTCTTATCAGGATTGGTCACTGATTGTCTTTTAGCTGGTTGACCAACTAGCCTTTCTCCACTATCTGTAAATGCTACCATCGAAGGAGTTGTTCTCTCGCCTTCAATATTTGCTAGTACCTTTGGTTCCTTTCCATCCATAATTGCTACGCATGAATTGGTAGTACCAAGATCAATACCTATAACTTTTCCCATATTAATATTCCTCATCTAAAAATAAATACTTGACATAGAAGCGATAATTCTCTTTTCTAGTCCATAGCCTTTGATATAGTGCAGGATAATTTTTTTACAAGAGCAATAGGTAATAAATATGTTAAAATTTTTAAAAGTTTTTGCGATAACATTATTTCTTTTAACAACAAAAGTTTATGCTGACGGCACAAAAATAAAAGAAATTGAAAAAATCAGAAAAGCCATTGTAACAATTAATAGCCGGATACCAGTTTCAGCATACATGAATACTGGTAGCTGGTCTGGAACTGGATTTATTGTTGATGGCCAAAAAGGTTTTTTAGTAACTAATAGCCATGTTGTAGGTAGAGTTTCAGTTGGAACATATTTTATTACCTTTCATAACGGTCAGCAAGCTGAAGCAAAAGTAGTTTATTATGACCAGTATGCGGATTTTGCTATTATGCAAATAGATCCAAAAGCATTTCCCACAGAGTTTGAGATAGTTGAATTTACCAACGAAATTCCAAAACTTGGATCCGATGTCTTTATAGTTGGAAACACTGAAGGGCAGGGCTTTTCATTTCATAATGGCTATTTATCTGACTTATATGAGATAAACGGAGAGATGCCGCAAGGATCGTATGTAATTAATATGAACTCAACAGGTGGTGCTAGTGGATCGCCTATACTTAATATTGAGAATAAAGCAATCGGAGTGCTATATGGCGGAGGAAAAACCCATTCTCTAGCACTTAAAGGAGAATATGTTACTCATGTACTAAAGGAACTACAGGCAGATAAAATACATCCGAACAGAAAACATATTGGCGTTATTACCGAACTCTACTCTCTAGATAAAGCTGTGAAGCATCGTAATTTCTCAAAAGAAGAAATGAGTAATTACATAAAGGACTTACCTGACGCGCGTAACAGAGCAATAATTGTCAGAAAAGTTTTACCTGGCGGAACAGCGGAAGGTAAAATTTTACCTGGTGATATTTTATGGCAAGTAGAGGGCAAACAAATAGGAGCAGATTTATGTCTTCTTGACCTTGCACTGAGTAATTCAACTTCTGATAAAGTTAAACTTACTATCATTAGAAATGGTAAAAAACTTGAGCAAGAAGTTAAACTCTATGACCTTGAAACAAATAAAATCTCAAAAATGCTAGACTTTGCAGGTGGGCTATTTTTTGAAGCTGACGATTTCGTAGCAGCCAAATCTGGCATTCCAATAGGTAGTGTTGCACTTGCAAATGTACAAACAGGAAGCAGTTTTAGCAGCATTCCAGAAATGTTTGTTCAGGATTATAAATCTATCTATAGAATTCAGATAAAATCTATTAATGGAACAAAAATCAATTCACTAGCAGATCTTACAGGAGCTACAAACAAAGCAATAAAACAGAAATATGTAAATTTGGAATATATGAATTTTCAGCCCTATTTTCCTGCCTTTGGAGCCGACAGAGGCTTTATCTCTGCGCATGAAGCATTGATGCAAGATATTACTTTTGATAGTATCGAAAGTAAGCCTAGGATTCTGAAATATGACCCGAAAGTATCTGAATGGATATCGGAAAGCTTATAGATACCACACACTTACTCTTCTTCGGAAATAAATTTAAAATCATAGTGAGTCTGAGCTAATGGGTATATAGAGATGGTAGGTTTTAGGTAACATAGTTTCCTCTTTTGTAAAATGGGAGTTATCCTGAACTTGATTCAGGATCTAAGGCAGCGGAAAGAAGATCTTGGATCAAGTTCCGGACGACGGTGCGCGTTCAAGTTCAGGTTAGTTATCAATATGTTTGATAACTATTTTAGAAGTTTTAGCCCGCATATAACTCTCAATTGAACCAGATTCCATAGTATTTCCACTTTAAAGAGTGGAAATACTATTACTATATAAAGGTTACTTTATAGTTTTCGCTGCATTTGTTACAGCTGACGCCGTATTAGCCATATCCTTTGCTACATGGCTATTAAGGTTAGTAGCATTCTTTGTTACTTGATTTTCAATATTGTTAGACCCCATCTTTGCGTTATGCTTATGATGATGACCATGATGCTTAGAATGTTCTGCTTTATGGTCAGCACTTTTCTCGACTGGATGAGTGTGTGGATATTTATGATTATGTTCATGGCGTGTAACACCACTACAACCAACAAGAAGAACAGATAAAGCTAATAATTTTACAATTTTAGACATAATATTTTCTATTTATAAATTAACAAATAACCATTTCTATATAGTACCAAAATCGCTAGGCTTAATTCTAGCAAATCAACTTGAGTTACGATAAGTGCCTTATAAAATCTATTTGCAACATTAATCATAGCGATTTGATATAAGCGTATTTATTATACCAAGCTTAGTCAAAGTATCCATAAAAATTATAATCTTTTTGTTATCATCTGTTGCATACTAATGCTATTTCAACATCCTATAATCTTAAGCGCCAACCTGAGTTTAATTAAAATAAGTTAACTATTTGATTGCTTATTAACATAAATTAATATATAACTAAGTTATAAATAATATTAAACTTAGTTATAGCTTATGTCGATAATAAGTAATTCTTATGTCTCTGGGAGTCAAAAAATTGATTTTATTGGAACAGCAAAAGTTCTATTCAAAAAAGGTGATATTCTCCTTAATGGAAAGAAAATAACTATTGATAGCACTATCAGTGGAACAGCTTATAACATAAACAAAAGATCTATTGAAACAGGTGTAAGAGCGAATATAGAGAAGAGCTATACAGGCGAAGTAAAACTCATACTTGTCAGTATGGGTAGGACCGTATCCATTACCGACCCAAGTAAAATATTATTAACTTTATATAGCAATAATAAAATTGGACGAGGTTCAGATAAGTTACTTCAAATTATAGGAAATAGTGCTAGTAACAGAAATGTTACTGTCCGATATAGTACACAATCCATTAATACAACTGAGATAAAACACCTAAACTTAAGCGAAACAACCCCCGTTAAAACACAAACTAAAAATAATTTTATAAAAAATATAGCGTTAGCAGAAAATATCCCAGAACTTCAGCAACAACAAATAATGGGAGAAGCACCGGCTATAGAAAACGACTTATATCACTTGCCAATGTTAGAAGAAGCTCCCGTTTTAAGAGAGGCAGAACCAGCTATGGATCCTATTCATATACCAACAACAATCACTCCAAGAGAAATTAATTCAACTAATCCATATGATTTTGGCTCCGAATCAGATATTGGTGACATTTTCCCTTCATTTAGCTTTAGTAGCCTAGCTTGGGGTGCTGCTAAATATGCTTATGAAACTGGTAAGCATTATACATCTGAAGCATATAAATATGCGACAAAGGAAATTAATCAGTTTATATAAATACCTTTAATATTCGATTTACTACCAGATAATATTGATATAACCTTGGTCAAATTGAGGTTACTATGCTTTATTAAAAGGAAAATAAATGGTAGAAAAATTTTTTTATTCAAACTCCGGTCCACATACACTACAAAAAATTGCAACAGCTATTGGTTGTGAGATTTCAAAAACCGATGCAGAAAAAGAATTTTATGAAATAAAATCTTTATCTGAAGCTGAGCCATCGTCTTTAAGTTTTTTAAGTAATAAAAAATACATTGAAGACTATAAGAAGAGTAAGGCTGGGGCCTGTATAGTGCCCTATAATTTTGAAAATATTTCTACAAACAATACCATACTTCTTAGAGCGCATAACCCATACTATGCATATGCCAAAGCTCTTGATTTATTTTATTCGAAAGCTCGCCGTATCGTATCACAAATAACTCCATCGGCTTATGTTTCCTCCTCTGCAAAAATAGGCAAAAACTGCTATATAGGCCATAATGTCGTAATTGAGGACGAAGTTGAAATAGGCGATAACAGTGTTATTGAATCTGGAACTTTTATAGATTTTGGAGTAAAGGTTGGACTTGAGGCAAGAATTGATTCAAATGTCTCAATAAGTCATGCTATAATTGGCGATAATGTAGTTATACTTGCTGGAGCAAGAATAGGACAGGATGGCTTTGGATTTGCTACAGATAAAGGGATTCATAAAAAAATATACCATATTGGCAGAGTACTAATTGGCAATGATGTAGAAATTGGTGCTAATTCCTGCATTGATCGTGGTTCAATGAATGATACTATTATTGAAGATTTTTGTAGGATTGATAATCTAGTCCAAATTGGTCATAATGCTCACGTTAAGAAAGGAGCAATACTTGTTGCTCAGGTGGGTATCGCTGGTAGCAGTACAATAGGATCTTATTGCGCCTTAGGTGGACAAGTGGGAGTTGCTGGACATATTACTATTGCAGATGGAGTACAAATTGCTGGCCAAGGTGGTGTCATCCAGGATATAAAGGAGCCTGGAATAATGGGCGGGACTCCAGCTGTCCCCATAAGAGACTGGCATAGACAATCAATTATTATGAAAAAACTAGTTAAGGATAAGGGAAAATGAAAATTGATATAAATGAAATAATGTCGATAATTCCACATCGATACCCATTCTTGTTGATAGACCGAGTAACTTCTATCACTTTAAATGAGTCAATAGTTGGCATAAAAAATGTTACGATAAATGAACCTCAATTTACAGGCCATTTTCCAGAAAGACCAGTAATGCCTGGGGTATTAATCATTGAGGCTATGGCGCAGCTGGCTGCAGTACTAGTAGCAAAATCAATGGATAGCACAAAAGGTAAGGAAGTATTTTTTATGTCAATTGAAGAGGCTAAATTTCGTAAAATTGTGGAACCTGGCGATACAATAGTCATGTATGCGAGTATTCTCCAAAATCGTGGGCCTGTATGGAAATTTAAAGCTCGTTCAGAAGTGGATGGAAAAATTGCTGCAGAAACTCTATTTACAGCGATGGTAAAGGATAAATCTAATCAATAAATAATTATGATTCATAAAACAGCGATAGTTGGTACAAACGTTAAACTTGGTAAGAATGTTGAGATAGGTCCATATTGTATTATTGGAGATGGAGCGGTTATTGGTGATAATGTTCATTTTAGGTCACATGTTGTTACAGAGGGAAGAGTAACAATAGGGGAAGGAACGAAAATATATCCATTTGCGTCTCTTTCTTATCCACAAACTCTTAAGTATAATGGTGAAGATTCAGAAATAATTATTGGCAAGCACAATACTATCAGAGAATATGTAACCATCCAGCATGGAACATCTGAAGGCACTATGGCAACTGTTATTGGCGATAACTGTCTGTTTATGGTTGGAGTACATATTGCTCACAATTGCGTAGTTGGTAACAATGTAATTTTTGCGAACTATGTAAGTTTGGCTGGCCACGTTGAAGTAGGAGATTTTGCGATTATTGGAGGACTTTCGGCAGTTCAACAATTTTGTCGGATTGGCCCTCATACAATGATAGGCGGCGTATCAGCAGTGGTAAGGGATCTGATACCATACGGTCTTGCTACTAGCGATAGAGCTCACTTAGAAGGTTTGAATTTAGTAGGAATGAATAGGCGAGGATTTGATAAAGCCCAGTCAATTGAAGCTAGTAAGGTTATCAAAGAAATATTTAGCGATGATTCTGAGCATGTATTTAATCAGAGAATTGAACTTGCAAAAGGAAAGTATCCTGAAAACAAAGTAATTCAAGAAATTGTAGAATTCTTACAAAGCGATAAATCTAGAACTTTTTGTGGGTTTTAAAATGTTGCCAATCCTGGGAATAATAGCTGGAAATGGTAATTTACCAAGTGAACTTAGTCAGATATATACATCTTGTGGTGGAAAATGTTTTGTCGCTGCATTAGATGTGGAATTTGTATCAAACGTAGCCTTTAGTAGAAAGTTTGCATTAGGTTCGGTTGGAGCCATTCTAGAATATTTTAATGAGTCTAGAGTTGAGAATGTCATAATTGTTGGGGGAATAAATCGGCCAGACTTAAAATCATTGAAAGTTGATATGGCTGGATCAGCATTGATTGCCCAAATACTCAAAAAGAAATTTCTTGGGGATGACAATGTCTTAAGGATAGTCTCAGATTACGTAGAATCTAGAGGATTTAAAGTTATCTCGCCAAAGGATATACTAAAACTAAGTGACTATCACAACTTTATCTCAAGTCATAATTTGCCTTCAAAACAAGACTCTGCTGATATAGAACTTGGTAAAAAAGTTCTAAGATCCTTAGGAAACGAAGATGTTGGGCAGTCAATAATAGTCTGCGATGGTCATGTACTTGGAATAGAAGCAGCGGAAGGGACTGATAACCTAATTCGAAGGTGCGAGCTTTTGCGTAAAAAGGAATCAGGTGGTGTTTTGGTTAAGATGTCCAAGTCTGCTCAAGATACACGGCTAGACATTCCAGTCATAGGACCAGATACAATATTCTTCCTAGCAAAACACCTATTCAATGGAGTGGCTATTGAGAAAAATGAAGTAATAATAATAGACCAAAAAGAAACCAACAGGCTGTTAGACGAAAGTGGATTGTTTTTGAAACTAGTGTAAACCAACTACACGTCATTCTGAACTAGATTCATCATCTCCTTTAGCTTACCTTAAGATCCTATTCAGGATGCGACGGGTCGTTTTGTCTGGGATTCTAGGCCAAAAAACCTGGCTGCAGCAAAGTCCCTAAAAGCAAAAGGCTAAGCTTGGGTATTAATTAGTTTTGGATATACAAGCTCATCAACATGCATTGTTATGCCTGAGCTACGTGTGTAGTAAGCATCAAAAGAATGTGTCATCATATCAAGTGATCCTTCTAAATATCTCCTTAGACCATCCGTAGTTGATAATATTCTGTTATTTTCTTCAGATAATTTTGCAGCATCTATGATGCTATCCTTAAGTTCCTGAATCATTTCAAGCAAATTATCCAATATATCGAGTTCGTTAAGGATATGAAGCTGCTTGTCTGGGTCAGCTTCAATCATAAGCCTATCTTGTAGTTTTGTTTGAGTGTCGTATATATCTAACGTTAAGAGGTGTAGGTCGTGCACTGTAGCTGAACGATTTCTATACATTGTAAAGAAAACCTTTTCATGCATTTCTCTGTCGATCTTTAGCATTTTAAGCTCTACGTCACCTTTAATTAAGTCACGTTTCACTTCTTTTTTTGTTTGAACTTCAATATCACTCTTAACGGTATCCTTTATATCAAGAAAGCTAAGACCCTTATTTTGCTGAGCCTCATTATTATTTTTGCTTTGTTCTATATCTTGTCCTAGTTGAATAGAACTGACTGAATTTCCAAGTGATAACATAATAAAATAACCCTATTGCCTATATTAAAAATAATAAAAGAAAGTTGGCCTCAAAGTCAAGTAACTATCCCCGAGAGATATAATTATTTTACCTAAACCAAACCTAAATCTATAATTTTAATACCTGAGGTGACACCCTGTAATCTTTCAATTCGAGTATCTGTTATAAAAAGTTCGCCTCTAGAAAGACGGGTTTTAGAAGCACTCTGCAAGACTAATTCAGAAATTCTTTCTTTAACTTTAGGATAGGAATTATAGACTGTATCAAAAGAAAGTTCGCTTCCACCTTTCAACCCATTGGTAATAGACCTACTCAGCTTATCATATTTCAGTACAGTAACTTTCCCAAATCCCTTCAAAATGTCTTGAGCCATAAAACCATATTGTTCTGATTTAATTTCCTGCAATACTGTTCTAGCAGCCTTTCTTATATTTGGCTCTGATATTTCTAATTTATCTGAAAAAGCACTACTTAACTTATCTCTGTTATCACTTATCCGCTTGGAAAGCCTATCTAACACTAAATCAAAATTACGCCTTAAAAACTCTTCTCCAACTTCACTTGTGTATATTTCTTCAGCGGTAACTCTTTTAGTTAGCTCAATTTGTTCCGTTGTAGTGTTGGTCAACTTTTTAAATTCAATAACTTTAGAAACTATATTTTGTCCAACTTTTTCAGAAAATTCCTTGTGAGATCTGTCTATTGCTTGCTCCATTATTTCTCTAGATCTTCTTAAATACTCTTGACGAATTGCCGGATCTTCTACGACATCCTGAACTTCCTCAATATTTGGGACATCTACCAAATCTCTAGGAACTTGGACTTGATCATGAACATCTTGCACTTGATAATGAACATCGTGAACTAGATCTTGTAATAATTTCTTGACAACCAATGGTTTTGTAGCAGATTCAGACAGACGAATATGGCCTTGAGTTAAGTTTTTCTCTGGAATAGAATTGCCATATGTAAAATTTACTTTACTCTTGTTTGGAGACGCAATTTGGATCAACATATCATCGCTGGTTCCGATTTTTTTACCTTTATATAAGCCGGAAAGCACGCCCTTTGGGTCATTAATTGTAAGGTTATTACCCCTAATTATTAGTTTTAATTTTTCATTACTCGTACCCGCATTAACAACGACAGCTCTAATGCCAGTCTTAACAGAATGTCTATTCAAAGCTCTAGCCGTATCACTAAGGCTACCTCCAATTTTTACTTTATGGCCATTGAGCCATATATACTCTCTTGCAAAAACAACACCACCATTAATTACCCTGGTGTGACTAGTTGAAATCGCCGGATATAATGAATTTATTCCTGATATGCTACCCATAAAACACCTTAATATTCGTTAAAGATTTATACAATCCTTAATACTTAATTTTTATTAATTATTTTCCCTACCATACTATACTTTTAGTTTTCTGTCACTAGTAAAAATATAGTTAAATTGATATGGATATAAGGTTGATTATTGTCCTTTAGTCAGAGCATTACGCCCAGATGAAATTACTATTGAATAAGTAACTACTAGTTACAAACTAAATAGCTTATTGGACTAAACGTTATGATGAGAAATATATTAGATTTTTGAATATTTTTAGTAAGAATTAGGTTACTTAAAACCAAATATGGAGAAGATAAATATTAGATTTAGTTATGTCCGGCAAGAAATATAGTCATACCGGGCTTGATCCGGTATCTTCTTATCTACCGTCGTGCTGAACTCAGTGGGCTTCGCATGTCTCTTCGGCCCAGTATCTTCCTCCTATCTCTGAGATACCTAAGTAAATTCAGGATGACCGTGCGTACAGCAAGCCCCAATATAAAACCATACGACTCTATTCCTTTTATCTATAAGTTCAGATTACTTAATCGCATCTCTAGGATTAAGCTCAGTTTTTTTAGTTGTATCAAAAGAAGTGCCGCGTAAGTAGTCAGTTGCTAACATTTTAGGTTTTCCTTCAGGTCTTAGGGATTTAATTATTAATGTCCCGCTGCCGCAAGCAACCTCAAAATTATTATTTAGAATTTCTCCAGGATTAGATTGGTGCTGGTTGTTAGTCCACATTGCTTCAAGTATTTTTACAGTCTTAGAATCATGTATAAAATACACTCCAGGCCATGGGTTCATTCCTCTGATCTTACAATCAATATTAAATGCAGAATCATTCCAATTAACTTTTGCCTCTTCTTTTGTCAATTTATCAGCATAAGAGCTACCTATCTCTGACTGCTTAATTCTGGGTAAATTATCAATATTTTTTAGCACCTCTAGAAGTAATTCTCCACCAATTTTAGCGCATTGATCATGTAGTTCTTGTAGAGTAACTTTTGAGTGTAGAGCTAAATTTGTTTGCAAAATTATATCCCCAGTATCAAGTCCTTTATCCATTTGCATTATACATACAGCCGTCTCTGTTTCTCCGTTTATAATCGTTCTTTGCAGTGGCGCTGCTCCTCGGTACTTAGGAAGTTTGGATGGATGAATATTTAGACAGCCATATTTTTTGGCTCTTAGTATATTCTCTGGAATAATAAAGCCATAAGCAACTACGATAATTATGTCAGCTTCAATTGAATCAATCAATTTGATAGCTTCTTCGTTCTTAAGCGTTTTTGGCGTGTAGACTTCTATATTATGCGAAATGGCTAAATCATGAACTGGTGAATTAGTAAGCCTCATTCCCCGCCCCTGTGCCTTTGGTGCCCTGGTAAAAACAGCTTTTACCCTGTTATCACTTGATAAAATTAGATTTTGCAGAGCCGGAATAGCAAACTCTGGCGTTCCCATGAAAATTATATCCACAATTTATCCTTAAAGTAAAATTCCTAATTACCTATAAAGTAAAGACGCAGAAAGTAACAGTAAAAATTGCTTTTGTATTTAATTAATTAACCCTGAACCATGATAAAAGATGGTAAGTTTATTAGAAGACATAGTTGTCAGCCTTGTAAAAGTCATGCTGAATTTAATTCAGCATCTCATTCCTCTACATGAGATGCTGAATCAATTTCAGGATGACGGTGTGTAGTTTCAATGATGACTGTGCACATGCTGTCTCAATACAAACATAGTTCAGGTTAATTAATTCTAGCTATTTGGTAGTAGCAGACATTTTTTTTAATTTTGTAAGCTTACGAAGAACAACATTTTTCTTTAATACAGATAAATAGTCAATGAGTATTTTTCCATTTAAATGGTCCATTTCGTGTTGAATTGCTCTTGCCAACCATCCTATTGCTAAAAGAGTCTGAACTTTATTATTATAATCAAGATATTTTATTTTAATTGAAGCGTGTCTTGAAACAAGTACTCCTTGATCTGGAACTGACAAACAATATTCTTCAGCTTCAATAAGTTCATCAGAAGCTTCTGTTATTTCAGGATTGGCAATATATAGTGGATAGAATCCCTCTGGTCTTTCTTCTTCATCATCATTTTGCAAATCTAATACTAAAACTCTCTTTAGTACACCTACCTGATTTGCTGCTAATCCAACACCCCGATCTTCATACATAGTCTCAAGCATATCATCCATAAGCTTTCGCACTGAATCATCAACTGATTCAACAGCAATTGCTTTCTTTTTTAAAATTGGATCTGGTGCTGTTAGCACTTCAAGCTTTGCCATAAACATTGATCTATATTAACTAATTAGTGGGTTATTATAACACAAATAGTATAAACTGTAAATATAAGTTAAATCTTACTCAAACGGTTTTACAATAACCATTACCACTGCGATAATCATTAATATTGGTGGTATTTCGTTGATAAGCCTATAAAATTTTTCAGAATGCTTATTAGTACCGTTGATGAAATCTTTTCTCCATTTGGCTAGTATTCCATGAAAGATAGTCAAACCAAGAACAGCTGTCATTTTTATATGAAACCAAACACCAAGAGCAACAAATCCGTAAATATAAGCTATTAATATGCCAAAAAAATAGGTTAAAATCATAGATGGAGTCATAATGATTTTCAGTAATTTATATTCCATCTGCTGAAATGTTTTATCCATTTCTGAACCAACTTCTGCTCTAGTATGATAAACAAAGAGCCTTGGCATATAAAACATTGCCGCCATCCATGATATAACGCAAATCACGTGAATGGCTTTGTACCACATAAAATAATCTGCCATAAAATCTTTCTTAATTTATTTTTTACACGGACATTTTGTAAAGTTACTTGGACAAATCCTTAAAAAAGACGAAGAGGTTAAAAATTCTCCATCTTTATCTTGAGCTTTTAGTATAATCTCACTCAACGATTTAATAAATAGGTTATTAATACTTAATGTTGGAACTCTGATATAATTCACTCCCTTTTTATCAGCAATATGTTTATATTCTATATCAAGTTCAACAAGCGTCTCTGAATGCTCACTAACAAAAGCAATAGGAACTATTACCAATTCTTTTCCATCCTTTACAGCATTTTCAATCTCATCTTCAGTACTTGGACCGATCCACTCCAGTGGTCCAACTCTACTTTGGTAAGTAATTTTATAATCAAAACCTTCAAATGGCATCTGATCAATTACTTCATTTACAGAAGCTTCAACTTGCCATTGATAAGGATCGCCAGAGTCAATTATTTTTTTTGGTAAACCATGGGCTGAAAATAATACTCTATAATTATTTTTATCTTTTACTTTATCTATCGCTTCGATAATAAGACTAACATGGGCTTTAACAAAATTATCATCTTGTGGATAACAACATATTGTCTTAGAAATAATATCTTTAATCAATGATTTACTTTTTATTTTAGTAAATTCTTCTATTGAAGATGCTGTAGTTGTAGTTGAAAATTGTGGATATAGTGGTACTAATATAATTTCATCTGGCTTATAATATTCAAGCCTAGAAATAACTTCAGAAGACATTGGATGCCAATGTCTCATACAAATAAATACGTCAAATTCATTTTTTATCTTATTACTTAATTCCAATTTTAATGCATTTGCCTGATTAAGCGTTTCTTCTAAAATAGTAGATTTCCCTCCCATTTTTGAATATATCTCTCTTGCTGTATTTTCCCTTCTTGAAGAAATAAACCATGCAATAAGATATCGAAAAAACGACGGTAATGTAATAATGTTCTTATCGTTAAAAAGGTTAAATAAAAATGGTTTAACAGCTTTCAAACTATCCGGGCCACCTAAATTAAACAGCACTATTGCAGTTTTTTTACTATCTAAAACTTTTGACATAATTAACAAGATATTCAACATTACTTACCGGAGTTGTCGGCAATATACCATGACCAAGATTGAATATGAAATTATTGCGATCTAATGACCCCATAATTTGATCAACAGCAACTTTTATGTTTTCTTTACTTCCAAGTAAAATAATAGGATCTAAATTACCTTGTACAACTAAGTTTTTCTGCCATAACTTCATCTGGCTTATTGGCGTAAATTGATCTACCCCAACACCATTTATACCTGTGTGTCTTATATATTTATCATAATTATAACCAGAACCTCTTGGGAAACCAATAATTGGAACAAATGGGAATTTTTCTTTTAACGATGTTACTATTTTTTTTGTTGGTTCAATAACAAAATCCTCATATAAATCTCCGTTTAATACCCCGGACCATGAGTCGAAAAGTTGAATAATCTCTGCTCCAGCTATAATTTGGTTAGATAAATACTCAATTGTCTTTTCCGTTAAAACGTCTATTAACTTTCTTGCTACTGAATTTTTTGTATAAAGAAAATTTTTACTTACTGAAAAATCTTGTTTTCCTTTTCCTTCAAGCATATAGCTAGCAACAGTCCAAGGACTTCCAGCAAACCCTATAAGACTAATTTTTTTTGGAAGTTTCGATTTTGTTTTAGCTACAGTTTCATATATTTGATTTATTCTACTTGAAAAGTTATTAGTAAGTTTCTTAAGATCTTCCTCTGATTCAAATTTTTTAAGTAACGGCCCTTCACCTTTTTCAAATGTTACATCCCATCCAAGAGCATGTGGGATTACTAGTATATCAGAAAATAATATTGCCGCGTCTAAGTCAAACCTTTCAATAGGTTGTAACGTTACTTTGCTGGCCTTTTCTGAATCATAACATAGCTCAAGGAAATCACTTACATTTTTCCTTACTTCCATATATTCAGGCATATACCGACCAGCTTGTCGCATAAGCCAAATAGGAACAGAGCTATCTTTTCCTTGAAAAGTTGTTATTAATGTACTCATAGATTTCCTTACTAAATAATATATTAAGTATATAAGAATATTATTAGTTGTTGTTGGTATTGTGGATAACGCACATTATAACTTACCCACATTTTTATCAACAACTTTATTTGTCATAATTGTATATACATAAAAGTATTTTGAAGCTTATAAGTCTTATGCACAATTAATTTAATACAGTGTGTATGTATGTGAGTAATACCTTGGAATTTGAGGATAACTATGGTGTAAGTTAAAAGTATCGATATTCTGCACATAATTATCAACATATAAAAATATTGAGCA
>Ga0163144_10007435_pt1 | contig 24020 bp, 17 predicted proteins | sample OliLak19BULKMAT1_FD_123175 | JGI IMG/M metagenome (GOLD analysis project Ga0163144, IMG submission 123175) | Freshwater microbial mat bacterial communities from Lake Vanda, McMurdo Dry Valleys, Antarctica - Oligotrophic Lake LV.19.BULKMAT1 | ecosystem: Environmental > Aquatic > Freshwater >...
CCATCCCTGCTCCACGACGCGGTGTACGCCCGGCTGTTGCCGCGCATCACGCTCGTCGGCTTCTGGCTGCCGCCGTCAGCGCGTACCGAAAACAGGTTGTGGTCCTGTTTGAAGAGCGACACGTAGAGCAGTTCGGTGCCGTCCGGCTTCCACGCCGGCGCGCCGTTCACGCCGTCGAATGTCACCTTCGACAAGGCCCCTTTGGGCATGAGTCGCTTGATCCAGATCTGCTCGCCACTGATCTCGTGGATTGAAATGGCGAGCCGCGAGCCATCCGGCGAAATCGCCAACGAGCTGAAGGCGCCCGTCCAGCTGTCATCGATCGGCGAAAATGCGCCAGCTCGCGTGACCGACAGCACGTCCATTTCCGGTAACCCTGACCCGGCGCTGTACCACAACGTGCCCGATCGTGACATCGCCAGATCCACCGCGCCGCCCCCGCGACGTATGCTCACGCCTTCAAGCAGCGCCACCGCCGGCCCGGTCGTCTCGAGGCGATCCTGATCGAACGGCGCCGCCATCAGCACGCCGGTCGGCGTGACGAACAGCACGTGGCCCGACGATACGTATCGCGCAAATATGCCGCGCGCGATGGCGTGATGCTTGTGCGTTTTGAGGTCCAGCACGGCGATGTCGTTCGTCGTCGCCACGTTCGTTCCCGGGCCGCCGCGATCGATCACCATCAGCACGCCGCGCCCATTAGGCAGCGGATCCGGCCAGTTGTGCTGCAGCTCGCCGTTCGCGGTATCGCGAACAGACACGGCCTCAGGCGCGCCGCCCGTCGCAGGTACACGCACCAACGGGCCCACGCCTCTGGCGTCGAAGTAGATGTAGCCGTCGTACCCGAATGCCACGCCCGGCCCGCCGACACCGGTGGACGTCACCGTCGTTGCCGGTCCGCCGGCCACCGGCATCACGTTGATTTCGGCACTGCCCGGCGCGCCGCTCATGAAGCCGATCTGTGATCCGTCGGGGGAAAAGACCGGATTGAAGGCCCCCTCCGTTCCCGCCAGTTCCACCGGCTCCAGTTGGTCGCGCGACTTGATGAGCAAGCGACCCGACTCTCCCGAGTACAGGAGCTTCGATCCATCCGGCGACACCGAGAATGGCGACCACAGCGTGTTGCCCAGGCGCTTGCTAGTGGGCAGATCCACATGGTACCGCGACACCGCCGCCGGCGGCGCCGGGCGCCACATCATCGCGGCGGTCGTGAGTGCCAGCAGGCCGGCGGCGATCACGGCAGGCACCGCGACACGCTGCCGCCACCCGGCAGACAGCGCGACGTCGGCGTAGATGCCGTGACTCGGAGCGGATCTGAACGATGCGTTGTCGAGCGCAGCCCCGAACGCCGCTGCGGTCTCGAAGCGATCCGCCGGCAGCTTTTCCAGCGCCTTCGCCAGCGCCGCCGCCACATTCTCCGGCACCGCTTTTCGCCGCTTCGTCACCGGCTCGGCGGGCTCGGTGATGATCTTCATGAGGATCTGCTGCGCCGAACCGCCCAAGTGCGGCGGTTGGCCGGCGAGCAGTTCATACAACACACTCGCGAGCGAATACACATCGGAGCGGCCGCTGATCTCCTTCTCCGCCGTCGCCTGCTCCGGCGACATGTAGTGCGGCGTCCCGAGGCTGAGCCCCGTCTCCGTCATGCGGCCGCCGGCCGCCGCGCTCACTGCCAGCGCGATGCCGAAGTCCATCACCATCGCGCGCCCATCGTGCAGGAGAATGTTCTCGGGCTTGATGTCGCGATGGATCACGCCGTGCCGGTGTGCGTAGTCCAACGCATCGGCCACCTCGCGCGTGAGGCGCACGGCCTCGTCCACGCCGAACTGTGTTTCGCGATTGAGCTTGTCGCGAATCGTTTCGCCCTCGATGTAGGGCATGACGTAGAACAGAAATCCGTCCGCCGTGCCGGAATCGAACAGCGGCAGAATGTGCGGATGCTGCAGCGCCGCCGTGGTCTTGATCTCGACGATGAAGCGTTCGGCGCCGAGCACGGCGGCGAGTTCGGGCTTGAGGACCTTGATCGCGACCTTGCGATCGTGTTTCAGGTCTTCGGCGAGATAGACGTTCGCCATGCCGCCCGCACCGAGTTCACGCTCGATGCGGTAGCGGTCGGCGAGGGCGGCTGCGAGTCGTTCAGGAGGGACGTTCACCACAATAAAGTGGCCTCGGTTTCCAGTCGCCGCTACGCCATGGTCGCCCTGGCGGTGCGCGGGCACAGTGGCTGCGGCGTTTTCACCTTGACAACCGCCAATTTCTCGATGTGCAGGCAACCGCTTCGCTGCCTGGCGCGGCAGCGGCGCCGCGGCGCGCTACGCCACGTAGGTCGCCTCGCCGCCCACCACAGTGCGCACGATCGCGATATCCTTGATCGTCTCAGGCTTCGCCGTGTGCGGATCATCGGCCAGCTGCACGAAGTCCGCCAGCTTGCCGACCGCGATGGACCCCTTGCCCTGCTCCTCGTGCGCGGCATACGCGCCGTGCAGCGTGTTCACGAGCAGCGCTTCCGCCACGCTGATGCGCTGGTTCGCGCCCCAGGTCTTCCCGTCCCAGCCGGTGCGCGTGACCATGCCCTGCATGCCCATCAGCGGCGAGAACGGACCCGGAAAGAAATCGGACCCCGCCGCCACATGCACGCCGGCATCGAGCATGCTCCTGTACGCCATGCAACGCTGCATGAGCGCCTCGCCGTAGAACGGGAACTTGTCGGAGTTGTAGTAGGCGTAGGTGGTGAACATCGAGGGAATCGCGTCGAGCGCACGGATCCGCTTCACCAGTGCGTCGGTGATCAGGGTGCAGTGCGTGATCTTCGGTCGCGTGTTGGCGCGCGGCGCCTTCTGCTGCGCCCGTTCCAGCGCCGTGAGATACATGTCGATGGCCACGTCGCCGTTGGCGTGGCAGTTCACCTGGATTCCGGCGCGGTGCACGCGTTCCACCCAGGCGTCCAACTCCGGCTGCGGCTCGGTGATGTTGCCGGTGTACGTCGTGCCGGCGTAGGGTGTGCTGAGCGCCATGGTGCGCTCTGAGAAGCTGCCGTCCACCGTGTGCTCCGATGTCGCACCGAAGCGGAGCCAGTCGTCGCCGAAGCCGCTGCGGATTCCACTCGCAATCATGCCTTCCAGTACGCGGCCCGTCGCCTCGTAGCTCACGCGGTGCCGCAGATCGCCGCGGGCGCGCACGTCCTGGATTGCCGCCAGGTCGCCGCCCTCGTGATGCACCGTCGTGAGACCATAGCGCGCGAACTGCTTCGAGATGTGCGCCAGGCCGTCGCGCTCGCGCCGTTCGCGCTCTGCCGCGCTGAACACCGGGCGCGCGCCCGCCGCAAAGAGCACACCCATCGCGCGATCGGTCACGCGGCCATTGAGCTCGCCGCTGGCGTCCTTGTCGAACGTCCCGCCGGCCGGTGCCGGTGTCTCCTTCGTGACGCGAGCCAGCTCGAACGCCTTGCTGTTGTAAAACGCCGTATGCCCGCCGCGGTGCCGCACCACCACCGGATGCTCGGTGCTCACCTGATCGAGATCGCGGATCGTGAGCAGGCGCTTGTCCTTCAACTTCGTGTCGTCGTGGAAGTACCCGTCCACCCACATGCCAGCCGGCGTGCCCTGCGCCTTCGCCCGAAGCTTCTCGATGATGCTCGCGATTGTGACGAACTCCACCTCGAACGGATTGCCGACCAGCGTCTCGTACAGCAGCGTGGTTCCGATCGGATGATTGTGCGTATCGATGAAGCCCGGAACGATCGTGTTTCCCTTGGCGTCGATGACGCGCGTCCGACGGCCGGCAAGGGAGCGCATCTCCGACGTGCTCCCGACCGCGACGAATCGCCCGCCAGTGATCGCAAACGCCTCGGCGCGCGGCAGCGTCGCGCTCACGGTATGAACTCGCGCGTTGACCACGATCAGCTCGGGGTCGATCGCCATCGACCGCGTCGGCATGGCACGCAAGGCCTGCGGCGTGAAGCCGGCGGCGGCAGTGGCGGCGGCGAGGCCCATGAACTCGCGGCGGGAAGAACGCTCAGTCATGTTCTGCGACCAGGGTGAGAGGTGTGCGGGGGCGTGAGGTATCCGGTAAGACGGGCCACGAGCGGCCTCGGGGAGCGCTTCGGTGCGAGGTGATCAGTCAGCCCTGCGCCGCTGCCACCGCGGCGCTGAACTCCGCGTCACGCACCCGTACACGCGCCACCACGCGATCAAAATCCTCCCGCCCGCGCACGACGCCATGGAACGGGCCGTTCCATTTGAGGTATTCCGAATGATAGAAACCCATCGTCACCGCGCGATCGAGCAGTGCGACGCCCCGCGCGACGAGGTCGGCGGTCATGCTGTCAAGATGCAGCGTGCGGACGATGAAGACCAGTCGGGTACCTGCTCGACGTCCATGACGCAGTGCTGGGTCGCTATGGCGAACGCACCGAATACCACACCCGAACCAGTGCCGTCAGAGAACGACTGAAACGAGGTCGTCGCGCTCACGCACATCCACGTGGGCCAGCGCAGCACGGCCGTGCGCACACCGCACGCGATGCCGGGGCAGGCCCCGCCATCGCGAACGACAGGCCGTCGTCAGCGCGCGCTCATCCTCGACGGTGGTTCTCCTGAAGCGCGCGATGCGGCCGTGGCACGCACCAGGGAGGGTTGACGCAGCTCTGGCACCAGCCATCCCGGGCAGCGGTGACGGCGGACTCGGAGGAGTGAGGGTGTAGGAGTCGGATCGCGAGGATGACATGCTGCGGCCAAAAGACCTCGCCGCGAGCCGGAGCGCAACACATACTTCCTTCACCCTGGTGAATTTCCTCTCCCAACGGTGTCTGTGTTGACCCTCCGCACTCCGATCATGTCGCTCCGTCGCTTCGCGCCGCTCCTCCTGGCGCTGATCCCCGGTCTCGCCGTCGCACAGCGCACTCGCCCCGCGCCGACGGCCGCCGCCCCTTCCGTCGGGTTGGACACGGCATTCGTGAAGGTGCCGTCATGGCGGTTCGTCGGCCCCGATGGGAACCGCGTGATTGCCGTGGCCGGCGTGCCGGGCGAATACAAGACGTACTACGCGGGCGCTGCCAGCGGCGGGTTGTTCAAGAGCACCAACGGCGGCACGCGATGGGTGCCGCTCACCGACTCCCTGCGCGTCTCGTCGGTCAGCGCGGTGGCGGTGGCGCCCAGCGATCCGAATGTGGTGTGGTTCGGCACGGGTGAAACCTTCCTGCGCAGCAACGTCTCGATCGGCGACGGCATCTATCGATCGACCGACGCGGGTCAGCACTGGAATCGCATGGGGCTGGAGAGCACGGGGCGTATCGGTCGGGTCGTGATCCATCCGACCGATCCCGACGTGGTCTACGCAGCGGCGCAGGGGCATGGCTACGGTCCGCAGCTGGATCGTGGCCTCTGGCGCACCACGGACGGCGGCCGGCAGTGGAAGAAGGTGCTGTTCGTGAATGACAGCACCGGTGTGATCGACGTCGCGATGGACCCGACGAATCCGCGGGTGCTGTTCGCGGCCAGCTGGCAGCAGTACATCGTGCCGTGGGACAAGAATTCCGGCGGTGCCGGCAGCGGCATCTGGATGTCGCGCGACGCTGGCGACACCTGGCTCCGACTGGATGGTGGGGCCGATGGCCAGGGCTGGGGCAAAGGGCTGCCGAAGACTGGGACGATGGGCAAGATCGCAGTCGGCGTCGCGCGCAGCGATCCGCGGCGGTTGTATGCGCTGATCGAAATGAAGGAGCCGGCCCTTTATCGTTCCGACGACGGCGGCCGCACCTGGCGGTCGGTGAATCGCGATCACGACCTGCTGGAACGGCCGCAGTACTACACTCGCTTCGGCATCAGTCCGAACAATGCCGACAAGCTGTTCGTGGTTGGCGTGCGCTTCGTCGGGACGACCGACGGTGGCCTGACCAAGATGCCGAACGCGCCACGCGCTGGTGGCGACTTGCATGACATCTGGTGGGATCCGAGCGATCCCGATCGCTTCATGGTTGCTGACGATGGTGGCGTTGGCATCACGATCGATGGCGGGCAGTCGTTCACGCGGATCGCGCTGCCGAACGCGCAGATGTATCATGTGGCGGTCGATACGAAGATTCCCTATAACCTGTATGGCAATCGACAGGATGGGTACTCGTACGTCGGGCCGAGCAACTCGCGCGGGAACCGGTCGGTCGGTGTCTGGAGTCCGGTGGGAGGGTGTGAAAGCGGGTGGACGATTCCGGACACGGTCGACAATCGCACGGTGTGGAGTGGCTGCTATGACGCCGGCCTGGAGACGTTCGACCTGCAGACGCGCATGGCGCGCGCCGTGGAACCGTGGCCGGAGGCGGGGTACGGCGTGGCGCCGAAGGATCTCAAGTATCGCTTCCAGTGGACGTTTCCGATTCACCTGTCGCCGCACGATCACAAGACGGTCTACGTGGGATCGCAGTACGTGCACAAGACCACCAATGGCGGGCAGAGCTGGACGCTGATCAGCCCGGACCTGTCGACCAACGATACCACGAAACAGCGGTCGTCGGGCGGGTTGGTGATCGACAACCTGTTCGTCGAGAACGTGACGGTGCTGTTCGCGATTGCCGAGTCACCGCTGCAGAAGGATCTGATCTGGGCGGGCACGATGGACGGGTTGCTCCACGTCACGCGGGATGGCGGAAAATCGTGGACCAACCTGACGGCGAACGTGCCCGGCCTGCCGAAGTGGAGCACCATCTCCAACATCGAGCCAAGCAAGTACGATGCGGGTACGGCATACATCGCGGTGGATGCGCATCTGATCAACGATCGTGATCCATACATCTTCCGCACTACCGACTTCGGGCGCAGTTGGACACGGATCAGCACCGACATTCCGAAGAGTGTGTTCAGCTATGTGCACGTCGTCCGCGAAGATCCGGTGCGGAAGGGCATGCTCTACGCCGGAACGGAGAATGCGCTCTACGTGTCGCTCGATGATGGTGTGCGCTGGATCGAGATCAACGGCGGACTTCCTCATGCGCCTGTGAGCTGGCTGGAGATTCAGGGACATTTCCATGATCTGGTGGTCGCCACCTACGGGCGCGGCTTCTACATCGCGGATGACATCTCGTATCTGCGGACGCTCGCTGACTCGATCGCGCGCAAGCCAGTGACGTTGCTGCCGATGCGCGCCGCGTATCGATTCCGAAAAATCTCGACGCCGACGGGCTCGCCGAATTCTCTGGTTGGTGGACAGGATCCACCGCTCGCCGCAACGGTCAACTATGCCATCGGAACGATGCCCACGGATTCGACGGCCAGGGACTCGGTGAGCTTCCGCGTTTTTGACGCGACGGGAGCAATGATCCGGAAATTCAAGGCAGCGCCAGCAAAAAGGGGGCTGAACCGGGCGCTCTGGGATCTGCGCCACGAAGGGCCGCGCAAGGCGAAGCTGCGCACGGCACCACCAGGCAACACAGCACTGCGCGTGACTGATTCCCGGCCGCTGGTGGCATGGGATCTCGATCTGGTGGGAGGACAGGTCGGGCCGCTGGTGGCACCCGGCGCCTATACCGTGGCGATGCTCTGGGGTCGCGACACGCTTCGCCAGCGCGTCGAGGTACGGCGCGATCCGAACAGCGACGGCACTGACTCCGACATCACGGCGCAGGTGACCCTCGCGCTGAGCGTCCGTGATGCGCTGAACGAGACCGTGGCGCTCATCGACGAGTCCGAGTGGAGCCGCCGCGGGTTTGAGCAGCTGCGCAACACGCTGCGTGAGCGCATCAAGGACATGAAGGAGTTCGGACCGTCAGCGGGTCGCGATGTACCGGTTGCCGACGCCGAAGCGTTCGTGAAGGAGATCGACGCGGTCGAGAGGAAGGTGATCGAGATCGAGGGCAAACTGTACGACATCGCGCTGACTGGCGCGCGTGAGGATGCATTCCGCACGCCAAACCAGCTGTACGAGAAACTGGCCTCGGTGGGCAGTGACGTTTCGGCGTCCAGTGCCGACTTCCGCCCGACGGAGCAGCAGGTGGCCGTCTACGGAATGCTGCGTGACCAGCTCGAGGGACTGAAGAAGCAGTTCGCTGGTTTGGTGGCAAATGATCTGAGTGCGTTTGCTGCGAAGGCAGCGAAACTTGGCGTCACGTTGCCAGTGGTCTTCGAGGACTGATCAACCATGGGGCCGTCAACGAACCAGCGCCCCCGCGGCGGGGCGAGATCGCGACCGCACACGATCCGTTCCGGGGGTGATGGCGGCTCAGCGTGAGCCCCAGGCCCGCGACGCGAAGATCATTGCGCGATCAACGCCAGCACTCGCAGCGGACTGCCGCTGCCGGTCACCAGCTTGAGCGGCGCCGCGATCACGACGCTGACGTCGTCGGCAGCCGGTCGAGATTGCACAACGACGCCAACCCGAACTTCCCCGCCCCGTGCATGATGGTGCGGTTCGGGAAAGGCGGCGTGAACCGCCCGGCCTGGCCAGCATCGAAGTGCGTGCCGGTGTGCTCGCCGAGTGTGATCGTACTCCAGTGCCAGCCCGGGCCGTGCTCGTCATATCGTGAAATTACTTCCATGGTCAGCCCAAGCGAGGTTGCGAACACTGGCGGCAGGTCGATCACCTGCACGCTGCCAGAGGCGAGATCGGCATCGAGTTGCAAGAGCGTCTGCGACATGCGAATGCCTCGGGTCGCCTGCAGTGATCGCAGGTGACGTGCAAACTGGAACCGATTCGCGAGCAGTGCGAGATCGGTGACGAATGCGGCAGGGCCGACCGCATCCACCTTGGCGACCAGGGTGGTGAGTTCTGGTGCCGCCAGCGCCGTATCGAACGAGGCGACGAACGTAGAGGAAGTTCGGTCGGTGCCCGAGTGACTGCAGCTCAGCCGCCACCGCACTCATGATCGTCACCACCACACACGACTCGAGCCGGCCGTGGATCGCGGCCATCGCCTCGATGCGCTTCACGCGGCCTCCTCCCACATCAGGTCACGTTCAGGCAGCAGCGCCACCGGGCGGTTGGCCGCCGATGCCAACGTGAACGCTTTCGTGATCCGGTGCGCGACAAGCTCCATCGACTCGAGGGTATCGTACGGAATGCGTCGCGCATCCAGCACCGGGATGGTCACCAGGCCACCGTCAGTCTGCCATGAATACGCTCTTCGAAGCAGCCACGGTATGAAATCAGCATCACCAGCGGAATGCGATAGAGCTGGGCGCACGACACGATGCCGTTGATCGACTGGAGGAAGCCGTGATTCTGCATCAGCATCACCAATCGTGCACCAGCCAGATGGGCGCTAGTGGAGATCCCGACCCCTTGCCCCTCTCTCGAGAGCCGCACCAGCGTCATCGCGGGGTCGTCTTCGGCCATCCGGATCAGATGGACCAGCCACGTTTCCGGCAGCGCCGAGATGAGCGAGATGCCGTTCGCCCTGAGCGCATCGTAGATGGTTCGGGAGGCATCGACCGAGACGGGCATTTATACCAGGCGAAAAACGGGAGGAGAGGGTGCGGGAGGTGACGAGTCCACCGCCGAGCGCGAACGCTGCCCACTGTAGCCCGGCTCGCCCCACGATACATCTTGATGTACATCCTGGTAGCAGCCGCGCAGCTGCGCGAATCCACTCCGGCCACCGCTTCCGATGGTTGCTCCCCGGTACGACCTCCCTGCACTGCGGGCGCAGATCCCGCTCCTCGCTCACACGATCCCGCTCAACAACTGCTCGCAGGCGCCGCTGACGACGGTGACTCGCGCTGCAGCCGACCGATTCCTCGACCAGTGGAACAGGCAGGGGATGGACTGGGACACGTGGATCGCGGAGGTAGAGCTGTCGCGTCGCGCCTTCGCCGCGTTGATCAATGCCGATCCTGAAGAAATTGCCGTCATGTCGTCCGTGTCGCACGCCACCAGCGCGGTCGCGACGTCGCTGTGCTTCGATGGCGAGCGGAACGTGGTAGTCGCCAGCGGCGCCGAGTTCCCGACGGTCGGCCATGTCTGGCTGGCGCAGGAGCAGCGCGGCGCGCAGGTGCGCTGGGTGGGCGTGCGCGATGGTGCCGTGCCACTCGAGAGCTACGATGGCGCCATCGATGAACGCACCGCAATCGTGTCGTCAGCGCACGCGTACTACCAGAACGGTGCGCTGCAGGACATCGCGGCGATCGCCCGGCTGGCGCACGAGCGAGGCGCCCTGTCGTTCATCGACGCGTACCAGTCGCTCGGCGTCGTCCCGATCGACGTTCGGGCCACCGCGGTCGACTTTCTTGCCTCGGGGACGCTCAAGTATCTGATGGGAACGCCGGGCATCGCGTTTCTCTACGTGCGGCGCGAGATCATCGAACGATTCGAACCGCTGATCACCGGCTGGTTCGGGCGCGCCAATCCATACGCCTTCGATGCCACGCAGCTGGACTGGTCAGCACACGCATCACGGTTCGACACCGGGACACCTCCGCTGCTTCCCGCGTACATCAGTCGCGCGGCGATGGAATGGCTTCACGGTATCGGGATGGATGCGATCCACGAATATACGCAGGCCCTCACGCGCCATCTGATCGAAGGCGCACTGGCGCGCGGGCTGACGATCCACGGTCCGGGCCTTGCCGCACCGAAGACTCCGAGTACCGCCATCCTCTGCGCCGACGCGCACGGTTCGGAAGCAGCGCTCCGCGCACGCGGCATCATCGGGTCGGCGCGGGGGCCGGCAATTCGCCTCGCGCCGCATTGCTACAACACCACGGCCGAGATCGATCATGCGCTGGACGTGCTGACAGAAGTGCTGCGCACATGACCGGTCCGCGCGCCACCTTTGCCTCACGGTTCGGCACGGTCATCTCGATGATCGGGGTAGCGGTGGGCCTAGGGAATGTCTGGCGATTCCCGTATCTGGTGGGCCAGTTCGGCGGCGCTGCGTTCGTGCTGTTCTACGTGCTGGTGGCCGTCTGCGTTGGCGTACCAGCGCTGATCGCGGAATGGACGCTCGGCCGGCAGACGCGGCGCGGAACACTGGGCGCGTTCGAGCGCGGTGGCCTGCCGGGCGGGCGACTCATGGGCGGATTCCTGTTCTGCGTCGTCATCGCCGCGACGGCGTACTACACGAATGTCGTGGGCTGGGTGCTGTACTTCGCGATAGGATCGCTGATGTCCGCGATCGGCGTCGACGTGCACGCTGCGTCGATCCTGCCGCCCGAAACGGGATTCAGCCGCACCTCGTTCCTGCTGCAGCTGGCCTGCACCGGCGCGGTGATCCTCACCTGTGCGGCGGTGCTGGAGCGCGGCCTGCGTTCCGGCATCGAACGCGCGAGCAAGATCATCATGCCGTCGCTGTTCATCATTCTGCTGGTGCTGATCGTCCGCTCGGTGACGCTCCCGGGCGCTGCTGCCGGGTTGAGCTGGTACATCGGCAAGTTCGCCTGGCGCGACCTCACGCCCACCGTGATGGTCGCGGCGATGGGTCAGGCAATCTTCTCGCTATCACTCGGCGGCACCTTCATGGTCACCTACGGATCGTACATGGAACAGGACACCCCGCTGCTGAGCAGTGCCGTGTGGACGGTCTTCGGCGACACGGCGGCCGGTTTGCTGGCGGGATTCGTCATTTTTCCTGCCGTGTTCGCCTTTGGCCTGACACCGGGCAGTGGTCCCGGCTTGCTGTTCGACACGATCCCCCGGGTCTTCGCACAGATGCCCGGCGGCTCGTTGTTCGGCGCGCTGTTCTTCGTCGGACTCTTCGGTGCCGCGTATCTCTCCGACGTCGCGGCGTTCGAAGTGTTGGTGGCAGGGCTGGTGGACAATGCGGGCATGACACGGAAGCGTGCGGTGCGACTGATGGCGGCGGCGGTCGGGGTGGTGGCCTTGATCCCGATGCTCAACCTGAAGATCTTCGTGATCTGGGACCTGACGTTCGGTTCAGGGATGCAGGCCTTTGGCGCACTCGTCACCGTCCTGACCGCCGGGTGGTTCATGACACGTGGCACGCTGCTCCAGCAACTGGACACGACCGGGTGCACGCGAGGCGCATTGGTCCTGTGCATCCGGTTTCTGATTCCGTCTGCGATGCTCGCAGTGGCGCTCTGGTGGCTGCTGACGGACGTGCTGGGGCTGGTTGGCACCGTCTGAGACTGACTGCGCGCGTTTCGTCGTTCACACTCCTTTGTCGGGTTTTCCATGTCGATCGATCTCACGCAATTCGTCGAGCACCGTGATGGCATTTCCGTCATCCGGAGTGGCCAGACCGTGCGCTCCTGGAACGGGATTCAGTATCAGGCCGGCCTGTCGGGAAAGAACACCAGTGCGAAGCAGTTGTCGATGAACATGGCGACCGTGCCACCGGGCGCCGTCGCCTTCTCGCACGTGCATGTGGATTTCGAAGTGATGCTCTACATCCTGCAGGGCCACGTCCGTCACGAGTATGGCCATCTGCTGAAACAGTCGATCGAGAACGGCCCGGGAGACTTCATTTACATCGAGCCGGGGGTGCCGCACGAAGTCTTCAACCTGAGCGACACCGAACCGGTCGTCGCCGTCGTGTCACGATCCGACGCGACCGAGTGGGCGCACATCGTGAAGTATGATCGTGCCACCGGCGAGCTGGGCGAAGTGCTCGAGCCCGAGTAGTACCGTTCTCACCCGCGCTCGTGACGACCAGGCCGTGAAGCTCGCACTGTATGTACCGGCAGCCGCACTGCTGTTCTGCGCCTGCTCCACCGCCTCGCGACGGCCACCACCGCGCGAGCCACGCACCGCCGCCGAGCGGGTGCTGGTCGTGATCAACTCGCGGAGTACCGCGAGTGACTCGGTCGGCCGCTACTACGCCAGGCGACGTGGCATCGATGCCACGCATATCGTGCGCATCGATGTGGCAGATGAGGACGAGATCGGCGACATCGCGTTCCAGACGGATATCGTGACGCCGGTGAAGGCGGCGATCGAATCGTTGCCGGCGCGGATCGACTTCATCGTGCTCACAACCGGGGTTCCGATCCGGGTCGCGCGAAAGAACGGATACAGTGTCGATGCGCTGCTGGCGGGCATGCACCTCGCCATCTCACCGATGGTCGGATTGGACAGCGCCTGGCTGGCGGAGAATCACAACCCGTACTTCAATGCCACGGTGCCGTTCCGCAGCGACCGGTTCGGCATGTACCTCGTGACGCGCCTCGCCTGCGGACGCACCGCGGACTGTCTGGCACTGGTGGATCGATCGATCGATGCACGCTTCGCTCCGGGCCCGTTCTTCTTCGACGCGACGAGTTACCGCGCGGGTGGCGATGGGTATGCGTTCACCAATCGGCTGCTCTACGGCGCCGCCGCCCAGTTGAGCGCACAACGGTTTCAGGTGCAGCTCGATACCACTCCGGCGTTCGTATCGCCGTCCGAACCCGTGATGGGATACGTCAGCTGGGGCAGCAATGACACCCGGTTCGACAGTGTGGCGTATCACGCCGTGCGATTTCTTCCGGGTGCGCTGGCCGAAACGTTCGTGTCGACCAGCGCCCGGACCTTTGGTCCCGCAAGTGGTGGACAGAGCCGGATCGTGGACCTGATTGCGCAGGGGGTGACCGGGGTGAAGGGGTACGTCAGCGAGCCATACACCGTGGCACTCGCGAATCCGGTCATCCTCTTCGATCGGTACGTGAGCGGCGCCACGCTGGCCGAGTCGTTCTATGCGGCGTCTCGCATGATCCTGTGGAAGGATATCGTCGTTGGCGATCCGCTCTGTGCGCCCTACGCCCGCGCGCAGGCGCCGGCGTTCGACTGACGATCGTCGCCACGCCCCGACTCACGAAGCAGTGATTGCGCGCCGGGTTGCGGCGGTTCAGAACACCGCGTGCTCGCCGCGATCATCGCGCGCGTCACCGCGCAGCAATCTGGCCTGAAAGTCAGCGAGTGTTTCGTGACCGGTGGATGGCGTCGCCGCGGCGTCGTACCGCTGGGCAGCGGCATCCCAGACCAGCATCGACTCCGTGGCATAGTAGCGACCGATGCGGGCCAGCTGTGCCTTGTCGGCCAGCGGCGGCAGTACGCGTCCGAGCACACTCAACACACCAACGATCACGTCGAGCAGCGCCACGGGCACCTGCTTGAAACGCGGCGGTTGACCGAGCATCGCAAAGAGTTGTTCACCCTGTTGCCGCGGCGTGAGAGCCTCGCCCGGGCCCCCGATCGGCAGGACCCGATTCTGCCTTGTCGGGTCGTCGAGGCAGTCCGCCAGAAATGCGGCCAGATCGTCATCGCTGATGGGCTTGCAGCTGGTCAGGGTGCCATCACCGAACACCAGAAACGGCTTGCCCTTCCTGACACGCGCCACCTGTCCGGACAGCGACTTGAAGAAGGCAGTGGGTCGCACGATGGACCAGGTGAGCCCCGATTCCATCAGGGTCTTTTCGAAGGCCAGCTTGGCGTGCTGAAAGGCGAGGAGCGGTTTCTGAACACAGATGGCGGAGAGCAGCACCATCTGCGTGACACCCGCGATCCTGGCAGCCGTCAACGCATAGACGTGAGCCTGATGGTCGATCGCCCAGGCATCGCGTGGCGTGCCGGTCCGCGATGCCATGCACGACAGAAGGGCATCGAAGCGCTCGCCCTGGAATCCGTCGCGCGCCAGGGACACCAGGTCGCAGACGTCGCCTGAACGCACAGTCACACGCGGCAATCTCGTCAGGGGCTCGATGCCATTGCCCGCGGAACTTGCGCCGGAACGTGTCCTGACAAAACAGACGACAGCATGACCTCGCTCCGACAGCGCGCGCACGGTGGCGCGTCCAATCGTCCCGGTCGCACCGAGCATGAAGATGCGGCGGGGTGTCGCTGACAATCGGGTCATCGCGGAATTGGCAGGGAGAACAGCTGTCATGACGGCGAAAGATGCGTCCGACACGAACTGCCGGGAATGAGGTGCGAGCGATAGCGCGGTCTTTGCCAGAATATGTGCGGAAATGTATCGAGGCCACCGGTTGCGCCGGAGCGTTACGTTTCGTTGTGCCTCGCGTCTTCCCTGGCGTTCACGGGTGCGGTTGCGGCGCCGGTTCCGTCGGCAGCGCCCGCGTCCCGAGGTCTCTACCAGCCGCCGCCGCTGCAACCGCGGTTCGCGGCGCCCTGGTGCAGAAGACGGCACTGCGCTTGCGATACTTCTGTCAGCGGTATGAGCACCACGTAGGCCACCTTCATGTCGACTCTCATGCCTTCCTCTGCGATCCTCCGCCTGCTCTCCAGTTGCCTGCCTGTGTTGCTGGTCGCCTGTGGCGGCGGCGGCAGCGGCGATGTCGGACCCGGCGAGCCACCGCCGCTGCCGCTGCCGATCGACCCGGGGAACGGTTCCGTGCCCTCGCTGTCGCGCGCCACGCTGATGACCGGGCTCTCCGGCCCGTGGGACATCGCCTTCACGTCCGATGGCTCGATGCTCTCCACCGAGAAGTGCCGTGGCCTGTCGGTACGCTTCGCCGACGGTACGGTCGCCCGCCTCTTCACGAACGGCGGATCAGCGCTGGCGGCGGCGGACCTGAACTGCGAGGGCCAGAGTGGAGCGCTCGGAGTGGCTCTCGATCCGGCGTTCGCGACCAATCGGCGCGTTTACCTGTTCATGGGGTCGACGCTCACGACGCCGCGCAGCAATCTCGTGATCCGACTCGTGCTCGCTGCCGACCTGCGCTCCGCCAGTCAGCGCAGCAACATCGTCACCGGCATTCCGTTCAAGCATGTCGCCACCCCGAACGGTGGCGCTGGTGTCCACAGCGGCGGGCGCATCAGGTTCGGCCCGGATGGATTCCTTTACGTCGCAACAGGCGACAATCACAATGGCCCCCTACCCCAGAGCCCGACACTCCTCGGCGGCAAGGTGCTCCGGGTCACGACGGATGGTGCGGCGGCCCCCGGCAACAACGCCCCGGCCGGCTTTGATCGCCGGATCTACACCTACGGGCACCGGAACGTGCAGGGCCTGAGCTTCCGGCCGGGCACGGGCCAGCCGTTCGTCGGCGAGCATGGCCCCAACCACACCGACGAAGTGACCGCGCTGCAGAACGGGGCCAACGCCGGTTGGGATCCGCAGAATCGCCCGGGACTGAATTGCCTCGATTCGTACTGTGGCTACTCGGGAACGGCGACGACGATGCCGATGACGGATCTGGTGCGCTTCCCGCAAGCGATGCGTCCGTCGTGGACGAACAACGGGATCTCGCAGGGGATCGGCCCGGTCGAGTTTCTGCGCGGAGGACAGTGGGGCGCGTGGAACGGCCGACTGGCCGTGGGCATGATGGGAGGCACTCGCCTCGACATCCATGAACTCGACACCGCCGGACAAAGCGTCGGCACCACGCCATCCGGCTTGCCAGGCACCCGATTCCGCGGACTGACTCAGGGCCCCGACGGCAATCTCTACGTCGCGACCGACGCCGGCGAAATCTGGCGCGTGACACCAACGACGCGGTAAGCGCCAGCGCGCGTCACAGCGCTAGAGCTGCCCGGTCGAACCCCAGTTCGCGAGGAGTTCGCGGTACTCGGGTCGGTCGTAGCGATCGAGTCGAAACGCAGGTGCATACGCCGGCAGCGCGCTACCGGTGATCTGCGCCGCGATCAGTTCACCCGCCGCCGGCGCGGCCATCAGGCCGTAGCCAGACAACGCCGCGTTCACGTAGGCCCCCTCCACCGCCAGCGACCCGATCAGCGGTCGATTCTCCTCCGTCTTGGTGTAGTACCCGCCGTCGACGTAGACCGGCGGCAACCGGTCGAGATACTGCGCCAGCCCGGGCGCCAGGCGCTCCATGCCACGCAACACCACTTCCGGGTAGAACGGATCATCCGGCAGTGGCAGCTCGGGCAGATCGTAGCGATGCGAGCTGTGATAATCCCAGAGCATCAGCACCGTCTGATTGTGACGGTACCCTTCGGGCCGCAGATGAATCCCTGCCGGCATCGGCTCCGTCAGCCAGCGCGTCTCGTCGCTCGACGCCAACTCCGCGCGCTCCTCGTCGGACCACGTCAGCGTTTGCGCATCATCCAGAATCACGAGCCCGGTGTTCCGGTCAATCACGCCGAGCGTGTCTTCGAATGCCACCTTGAGATGCATTTCCGAGAAGAGCGGCAATTCGACGCCAATCAGTTGCGACAGCTGTTTCGCAAACGGTCCGGCGCAATTGATCAGCACCGGCGTCGCGATCTGCGCGCGTGTCCCATCCGCGCAGTTCACCGTCAGCCCCGCGATGCGACCGCTCTGCACATCAACGGTCGTCACACGTCCTGAGAGCACCGTCACGCCAGCCGATCGCGCCTCCTCCAGCAGATACATGCCGAGTTGCTGTCCACTCAACCAACCGCACCGCCGGGCGTGGAGCACCGCCACCACATCGTGCGCGAGGAATGGGAATCGCGTGCGAATCGTCGCCTGATCGAGGAAGAGGTCCGCGCCGATCGGGTGATCGCGATAGCCGGTGTGCGCGCTCGGCTGATAGTGCGCCGCGTCCGACGCGCTTCGATAGACGCGAAGGTCTCCCGCGCCCTGTCGTTCCGCGAGTCTCGCGTCGGCAAGGAACTGTCCGGCTTTGACGGTGCTGGCGGTGGCATAGACGTACCCGCGTCGGTTCAGCAGAAACCGGTTGTCGCTCGACTCGGCCCATGCTTCGAGAAGGTCGATGCTGCGATTCATGAACGTGACCATCGCATCGTCCGGACCCGGCCACCAGTTGCGATAGGCTTCCGACGACTTGTCACTGGTGAGCGTCAGCGGTGGCAGCTCGTCGACCAGCACGATGTTGCGAACGCCACGCACCGCGAGGGCGTGCGCGGTGGCGATCCCCGCAATTCCGGCGCCGCAGATGACGATATCACTCGTGCTGTGCATGCACCAAAGTTAGCGCGCCGCACACGGAGCGCGAACGCGTCCTGGCAGACACGGCCCCCTGGTGTCGAGTCGTGCGTTATCGACGGACGTAGAGCACTGTCATCAGGATCGCGACCACGGTCGCCACTCCAGCGATTGCCCACGGCAGCCAGAACGGTGCGCTCGCCAGCCGCTGCACCACCGGCCCACCACCCGAGTGATGCACCGTCGTGGGCTCGGCCAGCCCCTTCACCACCTCCTCACCAGTGTTCGGTCGATCGGCTGGCCGCTTTTCGAGCATCTTCATCACGGTCGCCTCGAGCCGCCTGGGCACGTCGGGGCGGCGTGCCGAAATCGGCTCCGGCTTCTGATTGGCGTGCGCCGCCATGACCACCTGTGGCAACCGGTTCGCAAATGGTGGATGCCCGGTGATCATCTCGTAGGCCACGACCCCCAGCGCGTAGAGATCGGCGCGGTGGTCGAGCGCCGGATCGCCGGCGGCCTGCTCCGGAGCGACATAGGTCGGCGTTCCCAGACTCATGCCCACCTGCGTGATCCGCAGTGTCTCCGCTTCGGAGGTGGTCGCCGTGAGCAGCGCCTTGCCGATACCGAAGTCCAGCACCACCGCCTGCCCGTGGAAGAACATCACGTTCTCGGGCTTGATGTCACGGTGCACCACACCCTCTTCGTGTGCATACGCCAGCGCGCGTGCCACTTCCGCAAGGATACCAGTGATGTCAGCCGTCGCCATCGGGCGTTCACGATTCATTCGCTCACGCAGCGATTCGCCTTCGACGAAGGGCATGGTGTAGTACAGATGAGGCCCGGCCTGCCCGGACGACAGCAGCGGCACGATATGCGGATGCTGGAGGCGCGCCGCGAGCCCGATCTCCCGCTTGAAGCGCTCCGCGGAGAGCGACGCCACCAGCTCCGGCGCCAGCACCTTGATGACGACCCGGCGGCGCAGGGCCTTCTCGGTGGCCACGAAGACCCGCGACATGCCACCGCGCGGCAGCTCCCGCTCGACGGTGTAGAGGGCGGACAGCGCCGACTGAACCTCTGCCTGTAGCGTATCGTCCGGCATCGCTACTTCGTGCTTCGCTGCGCGGGACGACAGGTGGGCCATGGCCGCGACGCACCGTTGCCGCCCGGAAGCGTGGCCTGTTCACGCGACGTCCGCTCCCGATCTTCCGAGGCGGCGTAGGCCAGCATGGCCGCCATCGTCGCGTTCTGCTTCAGGTCATCGAAGACGATCTTGTCGAAGGTGTCGCGATTGGTGTGCCAGGTGTACTGCCGGTACTCGGGATAACTCGATTGCAACCGGAATGCCGGTGCCCCGCGACAGATGAACGAGGTGTGATCGCTTCCCGCGTTGGCCTGCGGGCCGGGAAGCTGCAGCCGCACACTGTCGGTCATCTCCGACGGCAGCTGCGCCGCCCATCGGGCCAGATTGCTGCTCGCCTTCAGGAAACCCTGTCCTTCGAGCACCTCGACACGCCAGGTTCCGTTGTCCTGGTTGAACGCCACCTGCAAACCATCGATCACGTCCTTGTGATCTTCGTTGAACGCCAGCGAACCGATGGTACCCTGCTCTTCTCCGCCCCAGTGACCGGCGATGATGGTGCGCCGCGGATTGGGATACGTCTCCTTCAGGATGCGCATCGCCTCGAGCATCGTGAGTGTGCCGGTGGCATTGTCGGTGGCACCCGTTGCACCGTGCCAGCTGTCGAGATGTGCCGACAGCACGATGTATTCGTTCGGCAGCTCGGTGCCCTTGATCTCGGCCACCACATTGAACATCGGCACTTCGGCGGGTGTCGACTGGGCCTCGACCGTCACGCGGACTCGCGGCCCCTGACCGTTCGTCGCCAGACGATGCAGCAGGCCATAGTCTTCGCACGAAAGATCGAGCGATGGCACTCGCTCGGATACCGCACCAAAGATCTTGTTCACGCCCCACCCGTTGGACCAGAGCGTGGTGCCGATGCCGATCACGCCCGCTGACTCCAGCGCTTCGATCACCGCACGCTGGCGATTGACCGGTGTCGTTCCGGCCGGTGCGAGGGCACCGAAGCGTTCGGCCGTGAGCCGTCGGGCCTCGGTGCGCTGTGCGGTGAGCTTGGTGATCGTCGAAGGGCGCGCGTAGCGCTCGAGCTCCTGCGTGGCGCGGCACATGAGTTCGGGCGCCGAGATCAACACGAACTTGCCCTTGACCGTCTGCAACCATCGTGTCGCCGCCGCTGCATCGGCCAGTGCCGGAATGATCACCACCTCGCCCTCGACCGCCTTCGCTCCCGGTGTTCCCGGGCTCCAGGCGAGCAGTTCGACGTCGAGGTTCTGCACCCGCGGCGACGTCAATTGCATGTGCACCGTCCCTTGCTGCCACCCACGCCAGGTGCCGTAGCGTTCACGCCGTGCGCTGATGCCGAGGGTCTGGTACGTCCGCTCGAGCCACGTCACGGCTGAGGCGTATCCCGGCGATCCCGACAACCGCGGCCCGATCGAATCGATCAGGACCTGACCCAGCCGTTCGAGCTGCGACTGTTCCATGCCGGCCTGCCACATCCGTTTGATGACGGTGTCAGCGGAGCGAAATGATTGCCCGGTCGCGGTTCCGGGGAACGCCAGTGCGGCGGCGAGGAGCAGTTTCGATAGCAGGCGCATGTATATCGACGGTTGGTTGCGGAGACGACAATGGGCACGACCCGCCTGTGCGACGTGAGATAAGGTTGACCTTGACACACGGAACGTCCATACCCGCAGGAATTCCACGACGGAATTCCCGGCGGCGAAGTGTCGTCTCGCGGGTCGCCCTCACTAGACACACCTGTCGCGGAACAGACCATGGCCATTCCTGCAGTCGACGCTCACCGCTGGACGGCGGACGAGGGGCGACCGCGCGTCTCACCCCGGATTCGCCACCAGCCCTGCTGCCTCGATGCCAGCAATGGCCGCAATTTCATCGTTGTCCGATGTATCGCCGCTCACCCCGACCGCACCGATGGTAACGCCCTCCGCGTCGACGATCAGCACCCCGCCCGGCACCGGAATCAGCGACCCGCCGATCGCTGACGCTGCCGCCGTCACGAAGTACGCCTGGCTCTCGGCCCGCTTCATCAATGCCCGCGAGCCCATGCCGAGTGCGAGTGCGCCATTCGCTTTGCCGAACGCGATCTCGAAGCGCTTGTTGGACGAGCCGTCCTCGCGCTCGAACGCGGTCACGCATGCACCGCGATCGAGCACGACGACCGACAGCGGCTTCATGCCCTGTGCGGCACCCGCGGCGCGAGCGGCGGCGATGATCGTCCGGGCGAGCGCGAGATTCATGTCCATGGGTCGGGGTTCCAGCGGGTGAGGGGGTGTATCGCGGCGTGCTCGTCGTACCAGCATTGGGGCCGCATCAGCCGGCGAGCAGCGCCTTCTGCTGCGCTCGGCGGGCATGGAGAATCGGTTCGGTATAGCCGGACGGTTGCGAACTGCCGCTGAAGATCAGATCGCGCGCTGCCAGAAATGCCGCGCCATCGTACGAGCCGGCCATCGGCCGGTACAACGGATCACCCGCATTCTGACGGTCCACGACTTCTGCCATCCTACGCAGCGTCTCGTCGACCTGTTCCGCCGTCACCACACCATGCCGCAGCCAGTTCGTGACGTGCTGAGACGAGATCCGACAGGTCGCCCGGTCTTCCATCAGCGCCACCTCGTCGATGTCCGGCACCTTCGAGCACCCCACGCCCTGATCGATCCAGCGAACGACATAGCCGAGAATGCTCTGAATGTTGTTCTCTATCTCGCGCAGACGTTGCGCTTCTGACCAGACCGCCGGATCACCAAGGGGAATCGTGAGAATGTCTGCCAGTGGCGCGCGTGGTCGCGATGCGAGTTCGCGCTGCCGGTCGTGCACACTCACGCGGTGGTAGTGTGTGGCGTGCAACGTCGCGGCCGTCGGTGATGGCACCCAGGCGCAAGAGGCGCCCGACATCGGATGGCCGATCTTCACGCGGAGCATGTCGGCCATCAGATCCGGTGCGGCCCACATGCCCTTCCCGATCTGTGCGCGACCCGGGAATCCGCAAGCCAGTCCGACATCGACGTTGCGGTTCTCGTACGCCAAAATCCACGGCTCGGCCTTCATCTGCGCCTTCGGTACCATCGGCCCTGCTTCCATCGACGTGTGGATCTCATCACCTGTGCGGTCGAGAAAGCCGGTGTTGATGAACACCACGCGCGAATGCACGGCCCGGATGCACTCGAGCAGGTTGACGGTGGTGCGCCGCTCCTCGTCCATGATGCCAAGCTTCACCGTGTCACGCGGCAGCCCCAAAATGTCCTCCACCATCGAGAAGACGCCACCTGCAAACGCCACCTCCTCCGGGCCGTGCATCTTCGGCTTCACGATGTAAATCGAGCCCGTCGCCGAGTTACGCTCGGCTGGTTCGCGTCGCTGGTCGTGCGTGGCGATGAGTGTGGTGACGATCGCGTCAACCAGCCCCTCCGGAACCGCATGACCGTCAGCATCACGCACCGCGGTCGTCGTCATCAGATGGCCGACGTTGCGCGCCAGCAGCACCGCACGGCCGCGCAACACCAGTGGCGAACCATCCGCCGCGTGGTAGAGACGATTGGGAGCGAGCCGCCGCACGAAGCGCGTGCTCCCCTTCTCCACCACTTCCTCCAGCAGGCCGGTCATCAGGCCGAGCCAGTTCCGATACGCGAGAACTTTGTCATCCGCGTCGACCGCAGCGATCGAGTCCTCGAAATCGACGATGGTGCTGACCGCCGACTCGAGCAATACGTCGGCAACTCCGGCGCGATCGGTACCACCAATGTCGTTGCCACGATCGATGACGATCTCCATATGCAATCCGTTGTGCTGCAGGAGTATTGCGGACGGCGTCAGTGCTCCGCCGGTGTGGCCCGCGAACTGCGCCCTGTCGCGCAACGTGAACACTTCGCCAGCCGAGACCGCCACCAGAGTGCCATCACTGACGTGGTATCGATCGACGCTTGCATGCGACACACCATCCAGCGGCACCACGTCATCGAGAAAGGCACGTGCCCACGCGACCACCCGCGCACCGCGCTCCGCGTCGTACGGCCCCGGCAGCGCAGCCTCGCCGAAGGCGTCGGTGCCGTACAGCGCATCGTACAGCGATCCCCAGCGGGCGTTGGCGGCATTCAGCGCATAGCGCGCATTCATTACCGGCACCACCAGCTGCGGACCGGCAATCGAGGCGAGCTCCGGATCGACGTTGGTGGTGGAAATCGTGAAGTCCGGGCCGTCGGGCTGCAGATAGCCGATCTCGCGCAGGAACTCAGTGTACTGAGCGCGATCGATCGGACGACCCGCGCGCGCCTGATGCCACGTGTCGATCTGCGCCTGCAATGCGCCACGCTGCGCCAGCAGGGTACGATTGCGCGGTGCCATCGTCTCGACGAGTGCCGCGAAACCCTGCCAGAAGACATCAGCGCCGACGCCGGAGCCCGGCAGCACTTCGGCCTCCAGGAACGCGGCCAGTGCTGAATGTACACGCAGACTTCCGCGTTGGACGTGGATGTCAGGCGTCGTTGCTTCACTCGTCACGTCATACGCTCCTGGCGCTGTTGCAGAGTGCCAAAGCTACCAACGGGTGCCGGGGTCTCGCCATTGACGGTTGCGGCCATACGACATGGAGCACCCGCCCAAACGACCGCACGACCTGCATCAGTGGCATCGCCGCTTCGGGTCATCGCCACGCGGGAACAGCACTGTCTGGACGCAGTGCGCCGGGAAACGCAGACCAGCACTTCACACGTGCCGCGTGGTCACCGTGCGGCTGGGTCGATCCCCAGCGGAATGAACCGGCCCTCCTCGATTATCCCGCGCCGCACGCGATAGAGGGTGATCCCACTGGGAAACGTCATGCCCGCACCGCTCGACGGACCAACGATTGCCGCGGCCTGGTCAAAGCGTGTTGCCACCCCGGCGAACCGCAGTCGCTCGGCCGTGTGCCCGTGGCCCGACAGCGCCAGCGGATGGGCGCGCCCCTTGAGCAGCGCGAGCACCTCGCTCGCATTGGACACCGTGTGCCGGTACTGTGCCTTGCCGCGCACCGTGATCAACGACGGCGCGGGTGGACCGTCGTTGTAGCCGTGCAGGCTCTCGGCCGATGAAAAGAAGGGGATGTGATTGAAGGTCACGACCGGCGTGGTCGGCGGAACCATAGCCAGATCGCGCTCGAGCCAGGCCAGCTGGAGCGAGTCCACGTGACCGTAG
>Ga0163144_10007436_pt1 | contig 24019 bp, 13 predicted proteins | sample OliLak19BULKMAT1_FD_123175 | JGI IMG/M metagenome (GOLD analysis project Ga0163144, IMG submission 123175) | Freshwater microbial mat bacterial communities from Lake Vanda, McMurdo Dry Valleys, Antarctica - Oligotrophic Lake LV.19.BULKMAT1 | ecosystem: Environmental > Aquatic > Freshwater >...
TGTCCTTCTTCGTGCGAAAGCCCCCCAGCTTTTGCGCCTTTGCGAGTAGCCGGTCGTCAATTTGGAGATTCGTTGGCATGCTCTACACATCAAGCCACACATGCGGTGCGTCAAGCGGGTTGCGGTGTGATGGTGGGATCAACCGTTTGCCGGGAGACCCACTCGCAGATCCCGGCAAGGAAGTCCCCCGGGTCGGACCGCTCGTCGCTCGCTGGCGCAAAACACTTCGTGCTGCTGTGTCAGCGGGAAAAGTAAGCACTGAGCGGACCGAGCTTGTTGGATCGGCCGTGTCTTTTCCGGGAGATCCGTAATCAGCGGTTAAAAGATCTGAGGTTTGGACGATCTTGACCTGTTTTAAACGCGTTTCGCCATTCAAGGAATCGGGGTGGGCGGAGGGATCCCGGAACAGCCAGGAATGCCTGTATCACTTTTCGGCCTCGCAGGTGGGGAGTCGGGAAAACATTTGGTTATCTGCCCGGATCGATTCACGCTCCCCCATCTCCCATGCGTTTCGCACTCGTGCTCCTGATGATGGTGGCGGTTTCCAGTTCGGCTCTGGGCGTTGAAGGCGTGATCCTCCTTCACGGACTCGCGCGCACGGATCGTTCGATGGGAAAGATGGCGGCGGCGCTCGAGCGGGACGGCTATGTGGTCTTGAATGTGGATTATCCTTCGCGGACGGAGACCATTGAGGTGCTCGCCGAAACGACGATTCGTCGGGCGCTCGAGCGTCCAGAAATCAGCGCTGCCGACAAGATTCACTTCGTTACGCATTCCTTGGGCGGAATTCTCGTTCGCCACTATTTGAGTAACCGTTCGATCGAACGCCTCGGCCGGGTGGTGATGCTCGGTCCTCCCAATCAGGGGAGTGAAGTTGTGGACCGACTCGCGGACCTGACGGTCTTTGGGATGCTCAATGGACCCGCGGGGCAGCAACTCGGAACGGGACCAGATTCAGTCCCAAATCTCCTCGGGCCCGTCGATTTCGAGCTCGGCATCATTGCCGGCGATCGCTCCATCAATTGGATAAACAGCGCGATCATCCCCGGCCCCGATGATGGTAAAGTGTCCGTCGGACGGACCAAGGTGCCTGGAATGAAGGAGCATATTGTCATTCACGCCGGCCACCCCTTCTTGATGAGTAACGAGCAGGTGATGCGCGCGACGCTACGCTTTCTTCGCAGCGGCACGTTTCAGGAAGCGGCGCCGATAGGAGCGAATTAAATGAACCAAATGATCGAAGCAAAGGCCCCGGACCTCGCGGAATTGCGCGCCCGTGCAGCATTAGCTCCCCCAAGCCGATTCAACCGTCGCGTGTCCCTAACCAACACTTCCTGAAATGCAGCGTTGTTGCTTCGCGCAACCCGCACACGCTTCCTGGTTGTGAAACGTTTCCCCCGTTGCTTCGCCGCCCGCTTCACCGCGGCGGTTTTCCTCATCGCCGCGTTTATCTTGCCCGCGTCGCGGGCAAGCACCGCGCCGGTTGAAGGCGTCGGCGCGTGGAATCTCACGGAGCTCAAGCAGGCGCCGGGGATGCGTTGGGAGAATCAGTCCGGGGCCGTGCATTCGTTGCTGTATAGTGGCGAAGTCTATTCCGGCAACGCGACGGAGGTCTTTGCCTTTTATGCTTCGCCCGCGACGCTCGGCGAGGCAGCGCCCGGCACCCGGTTTCCGGGCGTGGTGCTGATCCACGGCGGCGGCGGAACCGCGTTTGCCGAATGGGTTTATCTGTGGGCAAAACGTGGATACGCCGCGATCGCCATGGATCTGGCGGGCAGCCGTCCCATCGACCCGCTCTACGATCCGGTGACGGGCGTTCCGGTGCCGAATCAAACCGCGAAAAAGGAGTCGCGCACCCGTTTGCCCAACGGTGGTCCGGATCAGGGCACTGTCGAGAAATTCGATTCGATCGGCGGCGATGTTTCCGACGACTGGCCTTACCACGCCGCGGCTAACGTGATCCGTGCGCACTCACTCCTCCGCTCTTTTCCCGAGGTGGATCCCGATCGCACCGCGGTCACAGGGATTAGCTGGGGCGGCTACACGACCTGTCTGGTCGCGTCCTTGGACGATCGTTTCAAGGCCGCGGTGCCGGTCTATGGCTGTGGTTTCCTGTTCGAAGGCGAGTCGGTGCAGAAACCTTCGATCGACCGGCTCGGCGATCGACGCGAGGCGTGGATCAACGCCTACGATCCGTCCAGTCTGCTGACGCGCTGCCGGGTGCCGATCCTCTTTGTCAACGGCACCAACGACATTCACTACCCGCTCGACAGTTATCAAAAGAGCATCGACGTCGTCCCGGGACGCAAACAAGTGCGCATTGAAGTGGCCATGCGCCATAGCCATCCCGCCGGTTGGGCGGCCGAAGAGATCGGCCGGTTTATCGATTCGTTTTGTCGCTCGGGTCCATCGCTGCCGGTTCCGGATGAACTGACTATAAACGCGGAAAACGTGCGACTCGTTTACAGCAGTGCAGTGGCCGTGACCTCGGCGACCCTCCATTATACAACGGACTCGGGTCTGCGTTCAAAACGAGCCTGGCAGAGCAGTCCGGCGCACGTCGGTGACGGCCTGATCACCGCACCAAGGCCGCCGGCGGCCGCCAATACCTGGTTTATTGCGCTCACCGATGCGCTGGGTGGGATGACAACGACGGCGGTGCAGTTTCAGCCCTGAGGAGGGCCGGCGTCCCGAATCCCCTCGGTCAAAACCGATCCTGCGCTTGCCTGCATCCGGTGGGTGGTTGATACATCTTATCTTCGGAGTCCTCATTCCGGCCTCGCTGCGCTCCTGACCCATTCGCTTTTCTTATGATTCGTGTGAACCGCTCTAAACTCTTCTCCTCGCTTGGCCTGCTCCTCGCGATGCCGGTCGCAATCTCTCTGGCCGATACCGTTCCCGCGGACCTCGAGCTGACGCGCTTTTCCGGTCCGGAAATCACCCCGTGCGTGGCCTGTCTCACCGTTTCTGCGCACGGCGAGGTTTACGCCGGAGTGGATCTCAACGGCTCGCTCGGCAAAGGGCCCGGGAAAGGCCGCATCGTGAAACTCGTGGACCATAACCGCGACGGCGTCGCCGACGCTCATACGGTTTTCGCCGACGTCGACAACCCGCGCGGACTGGTGGTGGTGGGCACGCGGGTCTATGTCCTGCATACTGCGTTTGGTCCCGACGGCCTCGCCACCGGGATGAATCTGGCCGTCCTCGATGATGCCAACGGTGATGGTGTGGCCGACGGCCCGTTGCAGGTTCTCGTGCGCAACATCTGCGCGGCCAAGGCGATCAACGACCGCGGGACCGATCACTCCACCAACGGCATCCGGTTTGGCATTGATGGCTGGATCTATATAGCGGTGGGCGATTTTGGGTTCCACGAGGCCACGGGCACCGATGGCAGGAAACTCACGCTGCTCGGTGGTGGCATCGCGCGGGTCCGGCCCGATGGCACGGAACTCGAAATGTATACAACGGGCACGCGCAACATCTACGATGTGGCGATCGATCCGTTCATGAACATTTTCACCCGCGGTAACACCAACGACGGCGGCGGTTGGAACGTGCGGTTTCTGCATCACGTGCAGTCCGGCGAGTACGGTTACCCGCGGCTCTTTAAAAACTTCACCAGTGAAATTATTCCTGCGCTCGAGGACGTCGGCGGCGGGTCCGGCGTCGGCGCGCTGTTTCTGTCGGAACCGTCCTGGCCGAAGCACTATAACAACCAGCCGCTGATGGCGGACTGGGGCCGCAAGGCGATCTACCTGCACCGTCTCGCTGTGGATGGCCCGAGTTTCACGCAGAAGGTCGAGGATTTCGCGCAGATCTCTCAGGTGACCGATCTCGACGTCGATCCGTCCGGGCAGATGTTTGTCGGCGCGTGGGACGGCGCGGGATACCGAGGTGACGCCGGCAAAGGCTATGTATCCCGCATCACGCCGAAGGGTTGGGTGCATCGTGATTTTCCCGAGCTCGGGAGTTTGAAGCTGCCGGCGCTGATCGAGTTGCTCGTCTCGGAGAGTGCGAGCACGCGGTTCTTTGCCCAGCATGAACTATTGGCGCGTACCGCTGAGGCTGCAGCGGCGAAATCGGCTCTCGTCGCGAAGATCCGCCAGACATCCCTCTCGCTCGAGGCGCGCGTGGCGGCCTTGTTTACCTTCGCGCAGATTGAGACCAATCCAGCGGCGCTGCTTCCGTTTGCCAGCGACAACGCGCTCCGCGAGTTCGCGCTCCGTGCCGCCACGGATCGGCTGCCGCGGTTGCAACGGGCCACGTTGCCGATCGAGCCGTTTGTGCAGGCGCTTCAGCGCGGCACGCCGCGGGAACGAGCCGTTGCAGCCGTGTCACTCGGACGCCTCGGAAATCCGCAGGCTGCGGCGGCCTTGCTCGCCGTGCCCTTCTCAAAACCGTCCGCTAACGACGCCGCGAGTTTCTCGGAGAAATTCACCATCAAGGGCAATCGCGATGCGCGCGTGACCCTCGCCGTCAAACCGGGCGAGGATGTTCGGATTCACTTGGTTTCGACCGACGATCCCGAGCGTCCAGTGCGCCTCGGGTTGGGCGATGCATTTTTCACGCTCGCGAATGGTAAGAAGGTCGCGTTGGACACGACGCTGCCCACCTCGGGGCGCGTTTCCATGGCGGCTCCCGTGCCGCCGGCACCGGCGCCCGCGCCCGCCGCTGAGAAGGCGAGCAAGACCGCGAAGCGTACCAAAGCCGGGCCGCCGGCTCCGACCCTGATCGCCAGCGGGCCGGCTCCCGCGGTCTACTCCGTGCCTGCCGATGCCGTGTCGTTTAGCGTGCGCGCCGCGACGGCCCCTGGCAGTGGACCGGAGGACTCGGTGGACTTTTTCGTTTCGGCAGGACGTCGCAGTGACGGTCCCGTCGTGTGGACCGCACCGAGGCATGCGACGCCGAATTCCGGAGTCGTTGTTCCGCATCTGGCGGCGCAGGCGTTGACCCGGTTGAGTGCGGTGGAGGCGAGCCTCGCCGCGATCGGAACCCCGTCCGAGGATCTGGCTCTGTGGGCGCTATCGGGTTTGCACGAAGAGGCGGCGGCGGACGGTCTGATCGCGCGGTTAAAAACGACGACAGCGCCGGCTCAACGCGCGAAACTGCTCACGACTCTCGCGCGGCTATATCAACAGGAAGCGCCGTACGATGCGACCTGGTGGTGGTCGACGAAACCGGATACGCGCGGGCCGTATTATAAGCCGGTGACGTGGTCCGCTTCGCCGCGGATCGCCGTGGTGCTCGAAGCTGAAACCGCGGTAAAGGCTTCCGAACATGCTGAGTTCCTCGCGCGCTTGAATGACTCGCACCGGCTGGGCTTGAAGAAACTCGGGACGCGGGAGGTGCAGGCGCCGACCGAGATCGCGCCGCAGGTGAATCTTGCGCAGATCGCGGCGCAGCAGGGAGCCGTCGGCACTACGGCGATCGAGGATGTGATTCTCTCCCTCGCTCAATTCCAGCCGAACCACGCCCGGGGCGAACAACTCCTCACCCAGCAGGGCTGTATTGCCTGTCACGCGGTGAGTCCGGGCGGTCCGTCGCTGGGGCCATATATGGGCCAGATCGGTTCCATTATGAACCCTGAGCAGATTGCCACGGCGATTCTGCGACCGAGTGATAGCATCTCCCAAGGCTTTCAAACGGTGATGCTCACGCTCAAGGATGGCGGTGTCCGCACCGGTTTCGCGACGGAGACGACGGTCGACAAGATTGTGCTCCGTGACATGGCCGGAGCGGTGACGACCGTGGCGACGGCGGACGTGAAAGAGGAGAAGCGCCTGCCAATGTCGATGATGCCCGACGGGCTGGCGAATGCGTTGTCGCTCGAGGACTTTGCCGCGATGGTGCACTATCTCGCGTCGCGGAAGTAAGCCGGGACTTTGAACGGGTGGAGCGTCGATCCCTTGGACAGGGATTGACGCTCATTTTTTATATAGCGCGATGGTCCTTCAGGGTCCATTGCGCGTGCGTGATGAGCCTTCCAGGGTCGAGCGAGCATGCGTGATACAGGCATTCCTGCCTGTAGTTTTGGAGACTGACTCCTTCGGAGGGACAGACAGGAATGTCTGTTTCACCTTCGGACTTAGGTGAATTGTGAACGGAGCGGCCTGATGACCTAACGGGGGACGGTTTATCGAAGGGCCGCGTTGCATGCTGGCACGTTCGGCCGTGTCTCGTTAATTCTCCGGTCGCAACTGGCGTGCAGCCTGCTGAAGGATTCCGCATTGACAAAACCGATCAATTATTCGCTATCTTCAATTAAAGTGACGAACCGAACAAAACTGCGGTCATCACGGGGGTATTCTGCGGCCACATTGCTGATTGCACTGGTCACAGGCAGCGTGGGCTTTGCCGCCGCGGAGGGTATTGCGCCAGCACGCGGGTTTCGTGCGGGAGCGGCAGTGGGAGATATCACACCGGATCTGGGTGCGATGATTATTGGGGGGTTTAGCCCCACTCCGGCGAAACATATTCGTGATTCATTACAGGTGCGCGCGCTGGTACTGGATGATGGTGGGCAACGACTCGCGATTGTTGTCTGCGATAATATTGGACTGCCGCGCGAAGTGTGTGACGAAGCCAAGCGGCTTACGCAGGAACTCACCGGGCTCGAGCCGTCGCGCGTCTTGATTGCTGCGACGCATACGCATTCTGCGGCCTCGGCAGGGACTGAGACATCGATGGGGCCCAATGGGGGACGTCCGCGCGGTACGGCGGGGGGCGACGGTGGCGCGACGGTTGACGCGGTGACCTTATATCAACGTTTCATTGCCCGGCGCGTCGCGGATACGATTCAACGGGCGATCAACCAACTGGAGCCGGCGCGAATCGGTTGGGGGAGCGGCTCTGAGTCCTCGCAGGTGTTTAATCGTCGGTGGCACATGAGCGACGAGGCCCTGCGCCGAAATCCTTTTGGCGGCACCGATACGGTGCGGATGAATCCGCCCGCCGGTTCGCCGGCCTTGGTTGAACCCGCCGGACCGATCGATCCAGAAATCCCGTTCATCTCCGTGCAAGCGGCCGGCAGTGGGCGTCCGATCGCGTTGTTCGCTGCTTATTCCCTCCACTATGTAGGCGGGGTTCCGTCGGGCGTGGTGTCGGCAGATTATTTCGGGGCGTTCTGCAACCGTATTGCTGGATTGTTGGGCGCGGACCGCGACCCCCGCGGCGCGCATCCGCCGTTCGTGGCGTTGCTCGCCAACGGCACCAGCGGAGACGTCAATAATGTCGATTTCCGGGCGAAACGCGCGGCGCAGCCGCACTTCGAACAGATCGAGCGGGTGGCGAACATCGTCGCGGCGGAAGTGTATCGGGCTTATCAAACGGTTACCTATAACGATTGGGTGCCGTTGGCGGTGCGTTATGAAGAGCTGACACTGAAGTCGCGACGGCCGACGCCGGAGATGATCACGCGTGCCCGCGCTTTGCTCGAGCGGCCGGCGGGCGGGCCTGGCTGGCATCCGTTGGAGCGGGCGTACGCCAATCGCGTTCTGCAACGAGCAGAGGCGCCGGAAACGGTCCAATTACCCTTGCAGGTGATGCGAATTGGCGAAGTGGCGGTGCTTGCGCTGCCGGTCGAAACGTTTGCCGAGATGGGGTTGGATCTGAAAGCCCGGGCGCCGTTTCCGAAGGCGTTCACGGTGTCGCTCGCCAATGGTTATCTCGGCTACATGCCGACCGTCGCGCAGCATCAACTCGGTGGATACGAGTCATGGGTGGGGACCAACCGCCTCGAAGTGCAGGCGGCGCCAAAGATCACTGAAGTACTCCTCCGCATGGCGGGTGAGCTGAAGCCGGATGCGGCTGTCGCGCCCGCGACGACGCGCTAATTTCGTTCAGTTCGCCTTTCTCCCATGAAACGTCCCACACCACAGCTTATCGTGCTTAGCTTCGCGCTCTGGCTCACCGCCGCGCCGATCGGACTCGCCCAGACTTCGTCTTCGTCGTCCACCATCCAAACCGGCGGAACCATTACCGGCCGCGTCCAGAACGTCGTCACTGGCAATTACCTCAACAAAGCGCGCATCTCGGTCAAGGGGACGAACCTCGTGGTTTATACCGACGAATCTGGCGTGTATCGGATTGTCGATGTACCCGCGGGGGCGAACACCCTTGAGGTGTTTTATACCGACCTGGACGTGCAGGAAGTGTCGGTGATGGTGAACCCGCGCGGAACGGTGGAGCGAAACTTCGATTTGACGAGCAAGGCCCGCTACGGAGAAGCGAGTGGCGTGGTGAAGCTCGACAGCTTTCGCGTGACATCCGACAAGGAGACCGACGGTAAAGCCATCGCGATCAACGAGCAGCGATTTGCGCCCAATATCAAAAACGTCATGGCGACCGACTCGTTTGGCGACGTGTTAGGCAGCAATGTCGGCGAATTTTTAAAATTTATGCCCGGTCTCACGGCTGAGTATAGTGAGGTGGAGATTGTAGGTATCTCGGTGCGGGGCATTGGAGGCGACAAGACATCTTTCACCTTCGACGGTGCGCCGATCGTTTCGGCGAACGCAGCGCCCTCGCGCACGTTCAATATGAACACCCTGGCGTTGAACAATATTTCACGCATCGAGGTAACCAAGGTGCCGACGCCTTCGACGCCCGCCGATTCGCTCGCGGGGTCGATAAATATGGTGAGCAAGAGCGCATTCGAGCGGAGCCGGGCGCAGTTCAATTACGGAGTCAATCTCATGGCCAACAGCGAGAATGTGACCTTCAAAAAGACGCCGCATTCGAACGGCGATCATGACACGCGAAAGATCAGTCCCGGTTTCGATTTCGATTACTCGATGCCGGTTAACAAAAATTTCGGCTTCGTGGTTACTGGATTTCAGAGCGACAAATATAATGAGTAACACCTGGCGACGACGCTCTTCAACACCGCCGGCACAGGCACGGGAGCGTCGATCAGCCGGCCCTATCTGCAGCAGTTCACCTTGCAGGATGGCCCACGCAGCCAGCGCCGGACGACCTTCAGCGCCAAAGCCGACTGGCGCGTGACACCGAACTCGGTGCTGTCGTTGGGAATCCAGTCGAATCGTTACACCACTTATATCGGAACCCAGAGTTGGGCCTTCAACGCGGGCACTGTGGCCACAGCGTCCGTGACGGGTGGAGTGCCCTTCAGTTACGATGAAAGCTTCACCCGAGGAGCAACGGGTCGCGGCGCTGTGACCCTGAATGGCAGCGCGCAGACATTTAAAGGCAACACCGACACCGCTAATCTAAATTATCGTTTCGACAACGGCTCCTGGAAAGTCGACGCCGGTGTCAATCGCACGGCATCGGAACGTTCGCGGCCGAATCCGGGACATTTTTCCGGTCTGAGTTCCACGATTAGTTCGGCCCGGGTTTCTCTCCTGGATCTGGCGATTGATCGGCCGGGCGTGATCGAGGTTTTTGATAACGCCGGCCTGCCCGTTGATTACTATAATCCGGCCAACTACCGGCTAGCCACCGCCAGCGAGGCGCCTTACAACAGCCGCTCCAGCTTCAAATCGGCAAATCTCAACGTTCGTCGGCGTTTCAATATTCTCCCGTTTCCGACCTCCTTGCAGGTTGGCGGCTATCAGAGCATCATGGACGTAGATGCGCGTCAGCAGAGCTATTCGTGGACGTATAACGGCCCGGACGGCGTGGGGACGACGCCCGATTCGCCGGTCCCGTTTCTCATGCAGTCGTATCGGAATCAGGATTCCCATTACGGTTTCAAAAACGTTCCTTGGACGTCGGTTAACCGCGCATATACGGCGTGGAAAGAGAACCCGAATCTGTTCACACAAACGCCAGCCCAAGTGGTCGCGCAGGAGACGTATCGGATCACAAACTCCGAGTATATTGAAGAAACCGTCTCTGCGCTCTATATTCAAGGTGAAGCGCGGTTGTTCAAGAACCGGCTGAGTGTTCTGACCGGGGTGCGTTTTGAGAAAACGGACGATGAAGGTCAGGGCGCGCGGGTCGATCCTGCGGCTGTGTGGGTCCGCAACCTGGATGGGACGTTTGCCCGCAATTCCGCGGGAGCGCGGATCCGTCGGTCTGAAGCGGGCGCTGTTGGCTCCATGGAAGAGTTGCGTTTGACCCGCACCGAACGCGGCTACGAGGCGAGTCGGAGCTATGATGGTACTTACCCGAGTTTGCATCTCACCTTTAATGCCCGCGAGAATCTGCTGGTGCGCGCGGCCTATGCCAAAACCTACGGCCGGCCCAATCTTCTCGATATTATCCCGAACGCCACGTTCTCGGAGAACGATCTCAACGAAGACGATCTCAATAATCCGGCGATCGTTCGTGGTAACATCACTATCCGCAATACGGCGCTGCGGCCTTGGACGGCTGACAACTACGATCTTTCGGTTGAATACTACTCGCAGCAAGGAGGTGTCCTGAGTGGTGGTGTTTTTTTGAAAGAGATCGATGATTTCTTCGGGAACGACGTTCGCATTGGCACCCCGGAGGTGCTGCAAGAACTTGGCTTGGATCCTCGTTATCTCGGCTGGAATCTCGTGACGAAATTCAATTCCGGGGCGGCCCGAATTACGGGGGCAGAGGTCAATCTGCGCCATTCGCTCCGGGAGCTCGGCAAGTGGGGCAGCTTCTTCACCGTCTTTGGAAACGGCACCAAGTTGAAGCTCGAAGGTGACCGCCAGGCGGACTTCACCAGCTTTATTCCCCAAAGCGGCAGCTGGGGCGTGTCCTTTAATCGGAAGCGGCTTTCGTTTACTGCGAAGTGGAATTACCGGGGACGGGACAAACGCACCGCGTTGCCTGCCTTTGGACCAGATGCGTTTGTATATTATGCATCGCGGACAACCCTCGACTTGAGCGCCGGCTACCAGTTCTCGCGGCGGTTCTCCATCGCGGCGAGTGTGGGCAATGTGCTGAACGTGCCGCAAACGCTGCAGCGGTTCGGGTCCTCAACTCCTGAATACGCGATCCAGAACCGCACCTCGGAGTTCGGCGTGCCGTTTGCGATCGGGCTCAAAGGCTCGTTTTGACGATGCCTTCGAAGTGATACAGACATTCCTGTCTGTACTGTATGCATGGCACAGACAAGAATGTCTGTGTCACCTCATCCGGCGGGGCCCGGACTCAGAGGTCGCCCCGTTGAAATACCAGCTTCCCGGCGAGGTACGTGCGCAGGACTTGCGTGGCTCCGATCTTGTCTTCCGGGCACGTCAGCAGGTCGGTATCGAGAATCGCGAGATCGGCAAATTTGCCGGTCTCCAGCGTGCCGGTCAGGTGTTCGTTGAAAAGGAGGTAGGCGTTATTGCTCGTATAAAAGCGCAGTGCTTGTTCCCGGGTTAGCGCCTCTTCGGGATGCAGAGGTTCCGGATGCCACTTCGAGCGGCGCGTAACGGCGGTTTGAATACCGAGGAACGGATTGTAGGGATTGATACTCCGCATGGATCCGACTTTCTGCATGTGGTCGGAGCCGCCGCCGGCGATTCCGCCGGCCGCGAAGATCGTGCGGAGTGGTTGGAAATAACGGAGGCGATCATAGCCGAATTGCTTCACGAGGGTATGGGTATCGAGATAGAGCCAGGCCGGCTGGATATCCATTACTACGCCGAGACGGGCAGCCTGCTCGACGGCTTCCCGGCTCATGAAGTTCGAGTGGGTGAGGGAGCTCCGGGTTTGCCGCACCGGCAGGCCTTCGCGAGCGAGTTCTTCATACACATCAAGCAGCAGGTGCACCGCGCCGTCGCCTACGGAGTGGGCGGTGAATTGGAGGCCGCTCTCGATCGTTGTTCGCACCATCGGAAGCAGGCGTTCGCGCGGGACAAACAACTGGCCGCGATACTCGGGATCGGTGATCGAATAGACGGCACTCACGCCCCACGGCTTGCGCATATAGGCGCTGCCCGTGAGCATGCCGCCGTCGAGGAAGGTCTTGATGCCGATGATGCGAAGCAAGGGATCGGGGGCGCGGAGCGGATGCTGGCCGATGGCACGAATCTGTTGTTGAATGGCCTCCATCGGGCCGAGAGTTTGCACGCCGTGCGACGCCGCGACGCGGACGGTGAATTTTCCTTCGTCACGCAGCCGCTGGTAGCGCTTGAGATCGGGTTCGCTGGCAGACCGGTCGGAGATGCTCGTGATGCCGACGGAATTATAGTCATTAAAGAGCGCGAGCAGGCGTTGTTCGCGTTCGGCTTCGGTCGGCGCGCGGTCGTTGGTCTTGGATTTGAAGTAGTTCGAAAACACGCGCAGCACGCCGGTCGGTTCCCCGTGCTCGTCGACTTCGATTTTGCCGGGAACGCCTTCGGGTATCTTGAAGTTTCGGTCGATGTTATTGCGCTGTAAGGCCAAGGTGTTCACCGAAGCGTCCGGGCCGGTGCGAAAAACAACCGCGTGTTTCGGGGCCACGCGATCGAGTTCCGCGCGGGTGGGATAACGTTGTTCGCGGAGCCGCGTGATAAAGACCTGCTGCAATACAATCCACTCGCCCTCCGGGACCACGGTGGCGCGAGCAGCAAAGTAGTCGAGGACATCCTGAATCGTATCCATCTGGGGCAAGGGATGCGCGAACTCTGTCATGCTCGCGCCGGGAGCATGCGTGTGTGAATCCATCAAGCCCGGGATCACCGTGCGCCCCTTGAGATCGATCACCTCGGTTTGCGGCGTTCGCAGTTTCAGGATGTCGGCATTACGGCCGACCGCCTGCACCTTGCCGTCCGTCACGGCAATGGCCTCATGGATCGAAAAGGTGGCGTCAACCGTAACGACCTTACCGCGGTGCAGAATCAAATCAGCGGCGGCGGCTTGGACTGTCAAAAGTGCGCTGGCTAGGATAGCGGCGTGAAAGGGGCGGATCATGCGGAGTGGAGTAGGGTGGGGCTTGAGCGCTGGGGGGGAGGAGGCGCACGACAAATGGCCGGAGCGATCGATTCTGTCGAGCCGTCGGCTGGGGAAGAAAAGCAAAGGCGGGGGAGTGATTCCGCGGTCCTCCGCGCTACTCCTGTGCCCTGCGTTTCGTTGAAGCGAGGGTGCGCCGGGGCGGTCGCGATCTACAGTGGAGGAATGCGATTTTCCAAGCGCCGTCGTGTCGCCTACTTGAGCGGGTGCAGTTCGATGAGGCGGAAGAACAATTCCGCGGCTTCGGATTGGAACAGGAGTCGGCCCCATGTGAAGCCGCCATCGCGGCCTTCCATGACCTTCACCCCGTTAAGGAAATAAGTAACGTTTCCACCCTCGCAGGTCGCTTCGATGCGATTCCATTGTCCCACGGGTTTTTCCACATCGCGGGGGCCGCGGAAGTCGAGGGTGTCGCGCCAGGAGATATCGCGATACTGCCAGTCGATACGACCGCGGGTGAACTCTTTTAGGGTCCCGGCGGGGTCCCAGTTTTTCCCGTTGGCCGCGACTTTGGCGGAGAGCTTGGGCGCGATCAGCGTGTCAGACCCGCGATCATAGCCGTTGACGAGAATGATATCACCGGTGCCGCCTTCAATGATCTGGTACTCGACGGAGCGGAGCCACGGGGACTTGAAATCCTTGGCCGCGTTGCCGTCCTCACCCTGGCTATGGAGCAGGATGCCGGAGTCGCGTGTTTTGTTCGCGCGCGGGGCCCAGGTGAGCAAGCCCCAGCGGAACTCCACGATGAGCTTGTAGTTGGTATAGTTTTCCTTGGTGACGAATCCGCCCCAATGTTGACCGCTGACGCGAATCGCCGGAGCGCCATCGATTTGATCGACCACCGAAAAAACTTTGTCGGGATCTTCCCGGCCAAATTTGGGTAACCAGGTGTAGAACGCCGAGAGGTCCTTCCGGGTGTTCCCATCAAAGAGCACGATCTTTTCCTTCGGTGTGATCGGCGCCGAAGTTACGGGCGTCGCCCGGCTTCCTGCCGCCGATGCGAAAGCGAGCGCGAAAACGAAGGAAAAGCGCGGAATTTGAGAGAGGATATTCACTTTCTTCATGAGAGGGGGAACCTGAAGATTGCTTCCCTCCCTGGGACTGTTCAAGGATGATCGGCGATGTTCATTTGTGACTACGCTCCCGGTCGGCGCTTTTTTTTCCGCGCGGCATCGTTCGCGGGATGGATCGCGTTCGTCCTGCCGCTCATCGCGGCGACGTCCGGCGACCGGCATCCGCCGCTTACGCCCGAGCAGGCTCTGGCGCGATTCCAACTGGAGCCCGGTCTGCGCATTGAGTTGGTTGCGGCCGAACCGCTCGTGGTCGATCCTGTGGCCTTCGTGTTCGACGAGCATCAGCGCCTGTTCGTCGTCGAAGGCCGTGGCTATCCCGATCCCGTCGAGGGCGGCGGGACGACGACTGCCGGCCGCGTGGTAATGCTCGAGGACAGCAATGGCGATGGCCGCTACGATCGCCGCAAGGAGTTCGCGACCGGCCTGGGTTATGTCAACGGGATCACGGCCTGGCGCGGCGGGTTCTTCGTCACCGCCGCGCCGGATTTATTATATCTAAAAGACAACGACGGCGATGGCATCGCCGACGAGCGGCGCGTCGTGCTCACGGGTTTCGAGGCGACCAAGACCGCGCAGATACGCGTGAGTCATCCCACCCTGGGGTTTGATGGAAACATCTACGTCACCAGCGGGCTCAACGGCGGCAACGTGACCTCGCCGTTGTACCCGGAGCGACCGGCGGTGTCGTTCTCGCCGCGCGACGGTCGTTTCAATCCGGATACGTTTGAATTCGAGAACACCGGAGGGCGCGCCCAATTCGGGCTCGTCTTCGATCCATTCGGGCGGCGGTTTATTTCCACCAATCGCCATCCGGTCCTGCAGGTAATGCTCGAGCCGTGGCACCTCGCGCGCAACCCGCACCTCGCCTTTAGCGAATTCACGCAGGAGGTTTCCAAGGTCGAAGCGGAGGCGAAGGTCTTTCCGATCAGTGGGGCGGCGATTTCGGCCGACTATATTCCCAAGCTGATGGCGGCGCCGCATACAGGAACGTTTACTTCCGCCTGCGGATTGCTGGTTTTCAATGGCACCGGGCTCACGCCGGATCACCGGGGGAATGTCTTCATCTGTGAGCCGGCGCAGAACCTGATCCAACGGCAGACGATGCGGCCGGACGGAGCCTCGTTCCGGGCGGAGCGGGTGCCGACGGAGAAAGAGTTTCTGGCCTCCACCGATGTGTGGTTCCGACCGGTGTTTCTTGGGCATGGTCCGGATGGCGCCCTCTATATTGCCGATATGAATCGCAGGGAAATCGATCACCCGCGTTACGTCCCGGAGGAATCGCGCGGTGGGCTTGATTTTGAAAGTGGCAAGGATCGTGGTCGCATTTATCGGATTGTGCGGGACGGTGCGCCGGTGCGCCCAGTCTTGGGGCTCGTGAAGAGCGGCGACCCCCTGGCCGAGCTCATTGCGGGCCTCGAATCGCCCGACGAGTGGTGGCGGGAGCGCGCGCAGCGCCGGTTGCTCGAGCGGGGCGAGCGTGCCGCCGTTCCCGCGTTGCAAACCCTGGTGGTCTCGTCGAAGCAGCCCGAGGCGCGGGTGCGCGCATTGGCACTCTTAAGGGAGCTGGACGGCCTCACGGCGGACACGTTGAAGACGGCCTTGCGCGACCCTCATCCGGGTGTACGTGAAATTGCACTACAGAGTGCCGGTGAGGTGATCGGGCGTTTTCCGGAGTTGCTTGCTCCGGTGGTGGTGACGGCGGGCGATGAAGACGCGAGGGTGCGTTTAACGAGCGCGCTGGTACTTGGCTCGTTGGAGGATGCGCAGGTGGTGCCGGCGCTGGCGGCAATTGCGGTGCGCGATGGCGAGGATCGATGGGCCCGCGCGGCGGTGCTCAGCGGCATCGGATCGCGTATGGCGGAGTTCCTGGCCTCGGTCCAAGCGGCGGGTGCGCAGAACCCAAAAGCGTACGCGGCGGTGATGGAACACCTCGGCCGGGTATTTGGCGCGGGGGCGACCCCGGCGGCCTGTCGTGATTTTCTTGCGCAAATGCTCTCCGGTAACGGTGAACTCTCCTGGCGGATGCCCTCGGTGCTCGGGCTGATTGAAGGCTTTCGCGGGCGCGCCGGCAATCGGGCCGCCGCGAGTCAGGAACCGTTTAAAGCGTTGCTCGGCGACGAGGGCCGCCAGGATCCGCGGTTGCAGGCGTTCTTCCGCCTGGCCGCGGAGCGGGCCACGGACGAACAGGCGTCTACGGCTGAGCGGGTGACCGCGGTCTCGCTGCTGGGCTATAGTGACTACAACTTTGCAAGTCCCGCCCTGGGCAAGTTACTCGATGCGCGGCAGCCCCCGGGGCTTCAGTTGCAGGCGGTCCGTGCACTCGAACGTCTCGGCGATCCGCGGGGCGGCACGCTGTTGATCGCGAAGGAAAACTGGACGCGTTATACGCCTCAGGTGCGTGAGGCCGTGATCGCCACGCTCACCTCCAAATCGCAGCTCATCGACGTGTTGTTCGGCGCCATCCGGGCCGGGGTGGTGGCAGCGCCGGAAATATCCTCGGTGCGGCGCACCCAGTTGATGAAGCACGCCAATGCGGATGTGAAAAAGAACGCAGAGGAAATTTTCAAGGATCTTGAGGGTGGCGATCGCATGCAGGTTTATCGCACGTATCGGGAAACGCTCGCGCTGAATACCGAAATTGCCCGCGGCAAGGACGCGTACGTGCGAGCCTGTTCCGCGTGTCACACGTTCCGAGGCGCCGGAGGCAAAGTGGGCCCGGATCTCACGGGGATTCGCAACCAGCCAGCCGATGCCATTCTGCTCCATATTCTGGTGCCTAATTACGAGGTGGCTCCCAATTATCAGACCCTTTCACTCACGACGCATGACGGTCGGTCGGCGACCGGATGGCTCGCGGGGGAGACGGAGAGTAGTCTCACGTTGCGGACGGCCTTTGGCACGGAAGAGACGATCCTGCGGAAGAATATCGCGACGATAACTGCGTCGGGCGTTTCGCTCATGCCGGATGGACTCGAGCAGACGATGGCGAAGGAGGATCTCTCTGCGCTCGTCGCGTATTTGAAAAGTGGTGACTGAGTTCGGGATGCGATGACTGCGGTCACGTAACGACTGATTGATCCTCCTTGGTTTCCTTTTATCCTGGAAAATGCAGTTTAAGCCACAGATTACACAGATGAGCACAGATTACCAAGGTATGATAAATTGGCAGTCCTTTCACCTTGGGCGTGAATTGCGGCAAGGTGCCTCTTTCCTGGTAATTCCCGGTATCTGTGCTCATCTATACAATCTGTGGTTAAAATAAACTGCTGAATTAAGATTTTCCATTTTTCCCCATGAAAACGCTCATTTCCCTCCGGCTGCTCCTCGCGGGCGCCTTTATAAACCTGACTGCCTTTGGCGCCGACCCGGTGAAACGTGAGTTTCTCGCGGGCGCGGATCGGGCTGACATTACGCCGGATCTCGGTATATTGATTGTCGGCAGCTTCAACCCGACGCCCGCCAAGCATGTGCATGATCCGCTCTATGCACGTACGCTGGTCCTTGACGACGGGTCGACGCGCCTTGCGTTTGTCCTGGTCGATAATGTCGGCGTGCCCCAGATTGTATGTGACGAAGCGAAGCGGCTGATTACGGAGGCAACGGGGCTGCCGCGGTCGCATGTGCTGATTGCGTCGACGCATACGCATTCCGGCGGCTCCGCCCGCGAGCGATCCGACACGGCGGCAGGGGAGATCCGCGATGGATTTCCGGGTACGACGCCGACGCTGACGACCTACCAGTCTTTCATCGCGCGGCGCGTCTCCGACAGTGTACGCACCGCGATCAATCGCCTGGAGCCAGCGAAGATTGGGTGGGGAGCGGGGAGCGAGCCGAACCAGGTTTTCAACCGTCGCTGGTTTGTGAAATCCGAGGAGAATCGTCGCAACCCCTTCGGTGGCGTGGATACGGTGCGGATGAATCCGCCGTCCAATCCGGCCGAGTTGATCAAGCCGGCGGGGCCGATCGATCCGGAGATCTCATTTATCTCGGTGCAATCGACCACCGGCCGGCCCATTGCGGTGCTGGCGAACTATTCGTTGCATTACGTGGGAGGCATTCCGATTGGCGTCATTTCCGGTGATTACTTCGGCGTCTTCGATCGCCGCCTGGGCGAGATGGTGGGCGGAGACAAAAGTGATCCGACGTTTGTTGGGATCATGTCGAACGGCACGAGTGGCGACATTAACAATATCAACTTCCGCAATCGGGGGCCAGGAGTCGCGCCTTATGAGAAAATGAATCGGGTGGGCAATGCGGTGGCCGCCGAAGTTTATCGCGCGTATCAAAGTGTGCAGTATCAAGATTGGGTTAAGCTCGATGCGCGTTATGAAGAGATCGCATTGGAGCCGCGACGTCCCACGCCGGAGATGGTGGCGTACGCCAGGCAGCTACTGGAAAAGCCGCGGGCACCAGGCGAAAAACCCTGGCACACCAACGAGCTCACCTACGCCCGCAGTGTGGTGCGGGCGGTGAATGCGACCTCGCTGCGCGTGCCAATTCAGGCCCTTCGGGTGGGCGATCTCGGAATTGCGGCAACGCCCATTGAGACGCTGGTGGAAATTGGGTTGGAGCTTAAAGCCCGCACCCCGATGCCGAAAACGTTTACGATCTCCATTGCGAACGGCGCATATGGCTACATGCCGACGGTCGAGCAGCATAAGCTGGGTGGATACGAATCCTGGCTAGGCACCAACCGCGTGGAGTTAGAGGCCGCGCCCAAGATGGTGACCCGGTTGCTGTCCATGATGACGGAAATGCAGGGCGACGCGACGGCGAGTCGCTAATCGGAAAAGCGGAAAATTGGGAAAGCGGAAAATCGGGAAAGCGGAAAGGCGGGAAAATGGAAAAGTGCGCAGGCAGGCCGCGAGCGAACTCTCGGGCCCTGCATTGCAATCGGATGGGCTTGGTTCGCGCGTAGGGCCCGCGCGCGCGTGTCGTCCTGCGGTTGCGACGACGTCACCCTTCCCCGAATTCCACCATTGAGCGCAAGGGGCGCTTGCGCTTTGGTTTCCCCATGCTTTCCCGTTCCCGCCTCCGTCGGATCCTACCGGTTTTTGTTGCCTTCGCGATTCTCGCTTCCGTTGGCGGAGCGCGCACCCTGCGGCTGTTCGTGATTGGCAATAGCTTTTCGAACAACGCGACCCGTTATCTGCCGGATCTCGCGAAAGCGGGCGGTCACGAACTCATCATGGGCAAGGCGCAGACCGGGGGCTGTTCCTTTGAGCGGCACTGGAATGCAGTCGAGGCGTTTCAGCTGAATCCGGATGACCCCAAGGGAAAGATCTACGGCGGAAAATCGCTCCATGATAATATTGCAGGCGGCGCGTGGGACGTGATCACCGTGCAACAGTATTCATTGCACTCCTCGGACCCGGCGAAGTATCAGCCGTTTGCGGACAAGCTGCATGCACATCTGACGCGTATCCAGCCGGGTGCTGAAATCGTGTTGCACCAGACGTGGGCCTATCGCGTCGATGCCAACAAGTTTGGCGAGATCGGCGGCGGCAAAAACGCCGCGAACCAGCGCGAGATGTGGGAACGATCGCGCGCGGCGTATTGGCAGGTTGCCCAAAAGCTCGGCGTGCGAGTGATTCCGAGCGGTGATGCGTTTTGGCGCGTCGATTCGGATCCTGTTTGGGGTTATAAGCCCGATTCGACCTTTGATGAGAAGACCGCGCATAGTCCGAAATTGCCGGACCAAACGAATTCATTGCACGTGGGCTACCGGTGGCTCGCGGGGAAGCTGGGCAAAGACGCCAACCACGCCAATGTGGCGGGAGAATATCTTGGCGCGCTCGTCTGGTATGGGTTTCTGTTTAATGAATCGCCCGCGAAACTGGCGTTTGTGCCGCCGGGACTCAGTCCGGCATTTGCGGCCCATCTGCGTTCGGTCGCGGCACAGGTGCTAAAGGATGTGGCGCCCGCGAATGAGCGGCTGAAGGCACGCCGCCAATAGCACGACGAAGCCTTTGTAGTTGTTCATTGGTTACAGTCAGTCGCTCGCTGCGGCGTTGGCTGCGGACACAAAAAAAGGCAGGTCGGTGACCTGCCCTGTGCCCTTTTTCGAGGTCCCGGCCGGGGTGTCGCGTTTAGCGGCCGAGGTAGAGGTCGCGGCCCTTGACGAGCGCTTCCATTTTGCGGTCCGCGATAGACCGTTTCAACATCCAGAAACCGCAGTCGGGGTGAACCCACTTCACGCGGCCTTCGCCGACCTTCTTTTCGACGGCAGCAATGCGCCCGGCGATTTGGTCAGGGGTTTCAATATGGTTCACCTTGATGTCGACCACGCCGATTCCGAGCGAGATGCGGTCGTCAATGCCAGCGAGGGCGTCGATATCACTGGTCGGACGATGCGCGAGTTCGAGCACGAGGTGATCGGTGTGCAGTGCGTTGAGGAACTTATGGAGCGCCTTCCATGATCCGCTCTGAATCGCCTGACCGCCGTAGTTGCCGAAGCAGAAGTGCACGGCGCGTTCGGTGCCTTTGTCGATAGCATCGAGGACCCGGTTGATCGCCTCGGCCGCGAGCGGGGCATCGGCGGGGTTACCGGGAATGTTGGCCTCGTCGACCTGAACGCACGCCGCCGGCAGGCCGCGTACTTGCTCCGCAAGTACGTCGGCGAGCGCGAGCGTCAGGGCCTCGAAGTTGCCGTAGTGGTGGTCAAGCAGGGTGCGGGCGAGCATGTAGGGGCTCGTGACCGTGAACTTGAACGGTCCGCCGGCGACATCGGCGGCGCGCTGACAATCGGCGAGGAGATTGAGCGAGCCTTCACCCAGTGCACTTTCGACGACGCCGGCCGGTTTGCGGCGGAAGCCCATCGGCGAATGGCGTTGAAACTCCTCGCCCACACTGCGTCCCACCGTTCCGGATACGCCGGCCATGGGGCGGATGAAGTACTCGATCATGCCATTCGTGTCGGGGTGGTTGACATCAAAGCGGTACAGTTCGCCATCGGTGGGAAGATCGATGCCGGCGGAGCGTTGCAGGTCGAAAATGACGCGGGTGGCGTCGATCACGGCCTGTTCGCTGGGGAGAGCGGCGAGCCAGTCGGGAATGGGATAGGATCCCACCGTGGTGGTGAGGATGCGTGGGCCGCGCGGGATGCCCGGGACCTTGGCGGCTTTGGCCGCGGCGGCGGGTTTGCCACTCCGGGAAGCGGCGGCGCGGGCGGCGAGAGGACGCGCGGCGGCGCGGCTGGTTTGGCGGGGCGTTGGGGTGGACTGCTCGGGAGAGCAGCCTTCACAGCAGGAATCGTGGTGCATAGTAAGAATGTCGAATCTAGTAGCGAGGATCGCGGGGGAATCCGCAACGAGATCTGCCGCATGGATCAAATCCGCCGTCGTGCCCGGAATCGGCGTAGGGCCTGCGTTGGCGCGTAGCTGGTGTCACGCTGTGAAACCTGAGGGCGTTCGCCAAGGTGCCATCATCGGAAGCGGACAGAAGGCCGCGCCCAAGTTCGGGCCCTACGTCGGGTCTGACGTCCGGCGTGATGTCGCGCGGGACGCAGGGCAGAGGTTCAAGCGATAGGTTCAACCGCGTGGGGCTTAAGTGTCGGCAGGTGGGGAACTCCGCGGAGGACTCAATTCACGCTGCAGCCAGCGGCGAAATTGTTTCTGAAACGTATTCGCGAGGGTGTCGCCGGGCATCACCAGCACGCCCCAGCCGCCGCGGGTCGGATTGATGGGGACCTCAGCGGGAATCTGCAGCTCGCACATCTGCCGATCTTCATCGAGAACTTTGATGGCAAAATCAATCTGCGACTCGGGCGAGGGCCCGCGAAACCCGGACGAAATCGCGAGTGACCAAAATACGGTGCACGTTTCGCGTGTATTCGGAGACGGGATATGCACGAGCACGCGCTCATCTCCATCGGTGAAGCTTTGCCGGATGGTGGTGAAGTTTGGCATCCAGCCCCGCTGGCGCCGATGATGGGCGCTCTGGAGTTTGCCCGGCTGCTCGTGGGGCGAATCGAGCGCAGGAAAAGGAGCGTCCATCTGATACCCGCCGTCTTCGCGAACCGTGATGTTCATTTTCGGCAAACGCACATCCGCCGCCTTGCCCAGGGTGGTCGCGTGGGCGAAAGCGAAATGGGTCATGTCGAGGTAGTTTTCCACTTCGCGGCGAAAACCGGATCGAAACGGCGTCGCCGGGCCGACGCGATAGGTCCAGGTGTTGTCTTCAAACTCGGGGACATCGGGCAAAGTGTGGTCACCCGTGGTCGCCCGGTTTCGTTGGCGCGAGTGAAGCGGGGACGGTCAAACGCCGCTTGTCATCGAGTGTCAGAATCATGGTGGGATTATCCCACAACATAAGTCTTAGTCAATCGCCGCCGCGCCGTGAAACGAAGCCGACATTAAGCGGGACCTTGTGTGCCTAAAGGCGCAAGAACGCTTGCTCCACCCAAATCTGCGACCAACGCTCAGAGCCCCAAGCGCCATTGGGGTCACGGCGTGTTTTGTTAGGTGGTCCGCGGTTCGCGGGACGTCAGTGGAAGTGGCCAACATGCAAGGCCGGCACTCCCGGGCGGGTTCGATCGTCGATCCGGACTCGCAACTAACAAAACACGCTTCGACCCTGCGCCCTGGTACCTCCCAGCCCCATTACTCTTATGGACCAATCTTCCCGGTCCGCCGCTGTCCGTGCAAAAGCCCTAGTGCGTTTGGGCTAATCATACTGTTCGGCAAGGCGTCCTGTCGCTTGACGCAGCGCTGCCGTCTTCTCACCGTACTTCCATGAGCCTTCTTGAGCTGAAGCAAAAGATCTCTCGGCTATCTCAGCGCGAGCGCCAGGAGCCGATCGATACTTTCTAGCAACAGTGTCCTGGCTTGTTTCGCGTCCTACGCGTTTAAGGATCGAATGGGCTGAGTACTGGGAAAAAGGGGTGGAAGAAAGTATATCAGGCCAAGCCAACGAGCTCAGGCTGCAAAGAGGAAACGGAATTCCGTACGCTCCGCGGTGAGCGCGAGGACGGCAGCGATGTCTTTTTGCGGGTTGGCCGGAAATTCATAGCGAAGCGCTGCGCCTTCCGGATAGGCGCGTAGGACGAGATCCAGGCGCTGGCTGGAGGCGTGGTGGCGCAGCTCGACCCGGCGTTCGTGATAACGGTCGGGAATGGTCTGGCGCTCACCGTAGATGGGAGACCACTCACCGGCGTATTGCGATTCCCGCGTGGCGATGAACTCGAAGTCGTCCAACAAGTGCGGGCCGGTGGCGGACTCGAAACCCAGGCGCGACGCCAGCACGACGGGTTTTCCGCGATGGCTCACACTATAGTACGGTGTTCCGTCGGAGCGGAGTGAAAGCGTGATTGTGACCTCGTTGGCCGGAGAGCCGGCGAACCATTCCGCCCGGGTGCAAGGAACGATGAGGAGCACGGCGAAAAGGAAAGACGAAAGTCGTAACACGGAGGGAAACGGATTGTCGGTGAGGGACCGCAGGGCGGGGCTTGGGGAATTTGAAACAGGAGAAACCGCGCCAGTCTGATCGTCGAACCGCGGGCCGGGCGATCCCGCCCAACTATCATTGGGACCGAATGCGGCAGGTGGGGATCCACCTGCCGTGACGTGAACGACCCGCGCTATAATCACGCGGGTCGTCTCGGGTTTAGAACTCGAGGCTCACGGACCCGACAAATTGACGGGGCTGCGCAAAGGTGTCGCGATCCGCGCGATAGTGACGATCGGCGACATTGCGGATGACGAGACTGAACGTCGTGGCGCGATTGAGCACCCGGGTGCGATAACTCGCATTGGCGTCCCAGCGTTTCCAGCCTTCCGACCAGCGAAGGGTATCGCCCTCGCGGCGGGGTGCCATGTAGATATAACTAAACCCCGTCCCGAGTCCCTTGAAAGCCCCTTCGGTGAATTCATAGCGGACGTAGCCATTGCCCGACCACTTGGCGGCGTTCGGCGTGCGGCGGCCGAGGAGCGAGTAGGGGGCGTTGGGCCCGGTGTTCGCCGCGAAGGTCAAGGCGAGCGGAGTGGCCAGCGTGGTGGGATTCACCGCGACGATCTCGGTTTTATTATAGAGGCCACCCCCGCCGATCTGCAGGTTGCGAATCGGGCGAATATAAAAATCCACATCAA
>Ga0163144_10007438_pt1 | contig 24016 bp, 21 predicted proteins | sample OliLak19BULKMAT1_FD_123175 | JGI IMG/M metagenome (GOLD analysis project Ga0163144, IMG submission 123175) | Freshwater microbial mat bacterial communities from Lake Vanda, McMurdo Dry Valleys, Antarctica - Oligotrophic Lake LV.19.BULKMAT1 | ecosystem: Environmental > Aquatic > Freshwater >...
TGAACAGGTGCACGCCGAGGAAGGTGAGGACGACAGGCAGGACACCGCCGTCGAGCTGACGCTGCCACACGCTCGGGAACAGGAAGCGGAATGCGACCAGGAGGGCCGCGAGTTGCAGGATCACCTGCACACTGAAAGCTGGGATCGAGAACTTGGGGTGGGCCTCGGACTTCGGCTTGGGCTGATCGATGCGCTCGTCCAGCTCTTCGAGCTCAGGCATCGGCTTGTCCATATGCGCCATCGAGTAAGTGCTCCGAAACCGGCGGGGCTGACAGGTTCCGACGAGCATTGGCCGGCTCGATACGTCGGATCCAGGGGGCTGCGCCACCCAACAGGCGGCCCATTCGATGTCTCGTCGGGGAGCAGTCTCGCAAAGCAGACCTCTCCCGTCCCCAGCACCATACCCGTTTTCGTCCCCGGATGCGCGAGCGAACGACCGATGACATGGCCCTGTGAAGCAGTACTACCCAGGCTCGCGAGGGTGGCCCTGCGCGCTCCGGGCTCAGCCCCGCGAAGCCTCGCGCGCCAACAACATGATCTGCCACAGGTCTCGGCCACTGGTCCGTCGCAGTGGCATGAGGGCAAGACGGCCCGTCGGGCCGATCGTGCGCTCGAGGTATCGCATCTCGTCGAGATTGGCGCGGACCTGTGCATCCAGTGGCACCTCGATACCGACCGAGCGAGCGATGAGCAGACCCTTCGCACGGATCGAGAGTTCCAGATGGATCCGCAGTAGGCAGAGCATGTCCGCCACCACGAGCCCGGGGAAGTGGGCGCGGATGGATTCCAGATAATGCCCGACTCTGGTGTTCTTGACCTCGCCGTCGAGGATCTGCTCCAGCATCTCCATCTCGCCATCCAGTCCAGTGCCGAGCCACTCGCGCGTGGCGCGTTCACTGCGTTCGAACGCTGCGGTCAACAGGAGCGGCATGGTGACCAGCAGCGCCGCGGTCGAGAGCAGAGGCTGTAGCGTGAGATGGTTGTAGAGCGTGTGAACGGCGATCGCCGACAGCAGACCGGGCAACAGCAGGTACGGTCCGGCGTAGTGATGGCGCTCGCCGAGGTCCTTGCTGACGATCGCGAAGAGGGCGGTCGTGGCACCATGCATGACCGCGGTGCCGAGTCCGCGCACGAGCCACAGGCCGAGCGAGGCGTCGCCGAGCGCCCCGGCGTAGTACAGGTTCTCGGTCAGAGCGAAGCCAGTGCCGGCAGCGAAGCCGATGATCGCGGCGTCGACGGTGAACCCGACCCGGTCCGTGCGCAACGCCCAGGCCACGAATGCCGCTTTGAGACACTCCTCGGTGACCGGAGCCACCCAGTGTCGCAGTACGACCGGATCGAGACGCAGGGTTCCGAGCAGTACTTGGTGCAAGGCGAAGGCGAGCACGGCTGCGACCACGCCAGCGACGATGGACCCGAGCAGCGTGCCACGATGCACGAGCTTGTAACTATCCAGCAGGCGCAGTGCGAACAGGAACAGCACGACCGGCAGGAAGCCGAGCAAGAGGGAGGGAATCCCCATGCTCAGAGCACTTTGAGCGAGGCCATCCACTCCTCGGTCGCGCGAGTGCCGCGTTCGAATGCGCGAGCCCATCCGAACGAGAGCGTGAGGGGGCTCTGGGTGAACAACTGCATGCGCACATCCACCTGTGCCCCTGCGTTCGCGAGGCGCCGACGGGTGGGCGCATCATCGAGATTGGTGACCAGCCCGCTGCTGAACAGCGACAGTCGCGCCGAACTGGCGTACAGCGCCAGGGTGCCCGCGCGGCGGAAACGCAGTGCTGGGAGATTCCAATCCAGCATCGCGCGCGCGTGTTGGGTGCCGGCGATGGCGTCGATTCCTGCGCCGGGGAAGCTGGCCGGATCGCGGTAGCGCTTGGGGTCGCGGTGGTCGAGCCCGTTGTTGCCGAAGCCTCCGAAGTAAGCGTTCGCGAACGGTTCATCGCGCTCCCCGGGCGACCAACCCGCCGCCGTGCGCAGCCACACCGACGAGTTCCGGATTCCCGGTAGCGGGTGGCCCGCGTCGAGTCCGGCGTCGAACGATGGGAAGCCGCGCCACGCCGCCGCGCCGTCACGAATGAACCGCACATGATTTTCCGCCGCGCCGAGCCACCACTCATGGCCGGTCTCCTGATCGGCTGCGCCGATCGACGCGCGCAGGTTCCGGTAGCGCAGTTCTGCGCCGCTCGCGACCAGCTGATCGAATCCGCGCGAGGTTTCGACATTCTGGTGGTCGGGCAGACGCTCGAGCCCGCCCCAATGACTCGTTCTCAGCGAAAAGTCCAGCGAGCGGGGAAGGTCACGGATGAGCAGTCGATGCCAGTCGAGCGACGTGCCATAGCCCTTGCGGCTTGCCTTGCCGGGACCGACGAGGTCATAGAACGATGCCGGATTCCACCGGAACGAGAGCCCCAGATCGAAGTGCTGGTAGCGCGCGGTGACATGCAGTCGCTCGTCGTCAGCCACATTCTCCTGGCCCGTCCAACTGGCCGAGACACTCAAGCGATGGAACTGGATGGGGTCGGAGAAGTCCGCATTCCATCCGAGCGCGGTCCAGTCGCGATAGCCTTCGACGATCGGGTACAGCGAAGCGAGTCTCATGCTTGCGAGCGGACGGTACGCATACGATCGCAGCTGTGTGCTATCGAGTTTCACACTCGAAGGGGGTGGTGCGCTCCAGCGGCGAAGGATCGGGTGGCGCTGCACCAACTCGGCGCCGAAGAAACGGATCGTGCTCACTTCGCTCTGGACCGCGGGCAGGATGCGGGCCGGGCGGAATCCCTGACCGCTGTAGCGGAACACGATGAGCGAGTCCCCGCGCGTCGGCAGTGGCCGGAAGAAGCCGGTCTCGGCATTGCTCACGACATCCATCGAGTCGCGCGCGAGATCGTAGCGGAAGATGTTCGAGACACCGGTGTAGTAGGAGCTGCCCACCAGTGCGTCGCCGATCGGCGTGAACACGAACCCCTCGGGCAGGGCATTGCCGAAGTCCCAGAGCGTGGCCGAGGTCGTGTCGCCGGCGATCAGCGCGGGGGTTTGCATCAGCCGCAGTGTCTGTCGGCCGCTGATCTCACTGAACGATGCAGCCAGCGTTCGGCCATCGGGCGAGAGCGCGAGCCCCGCGGCATCGAGCCCGTAGGGCAGCGACCAGACCTGCTTCCAGTCCGTATAGGGCGCTTCCAGTCGAACAATTGTCGAGATGCCGTTGAAGTGCCGCACGGCCCACAGCGAGCGCGTGATGGGATCGAATGCGAGGTCGCCCAGTCGGGCGTCTCGGATGAGCGTCTTCGCCTTGCCGGTGCCAAGGTCGTACTGGCACAGCTCGCGCCACTCGTTGTGGTCCGCGGTGTAGAACACCGATCGGGTCGCGGGATCGAACGCCAGTGAGCTGACGAAGTACAGCGCGGGCCCCTTGATCTCGTGCAGCACCTCGGGCTCCCCGCCCGCGAGCGGTATCCGTGCGAGATGCGCGACCAGCCCGGGCCGGTAGACCGCAGCGATGATCGATTGGCTGGTGGAGTCGACAATCGCATTCGAGACGGACCCCAGTGCGACCGGGGAGAGGTCGCGCCAGGCGGTGGTCGGGTGCTGTCGCACCGAGTCGAGGTTCGCGCGCTGGAACTCTTGCTCGAATCGAATCCAGTCCCGCCACTCGGCGCTCAGCGGGCGTCCATAGACGTGCTGGAACTGGTTCGCGAAGTAGCGCCGGCTCCGCGGTCCACGGCCGACCCACTGCAATAAGCTCTCGGGTCCGTGCACGTAAGCCAGATAGCTCATGAAGCGTGTGCCGTAAAGATACGAGTTCACGCCGACCTGGAAATCGACCTTGGTGCCTTCGGCTTCGAGCCCGAGTGGATCGTAGAAGCGCGCGCTGTCGCGGACCATCGCACGGAAGACCATTTCGTCATACGGCCCCTGTGCGCGCCCAAGGCCGCCGGCCATCCACGTCTCGAGGAACACCGCCACGCCCTCGTGGTACCAGCGCGGCGAACCGCGCCGTGGGAGCGTGAGGCTGCCATAGACGATGGTTTCGGGATGCTCGCTCGTTTCGCGGACGCGGCCACGCAGTACCCCGCGGGCGAACGCGTCGATGCCACGCTGGCCATCGAGCGCCAGGACATGCACGACCTCGTGGTTCATCGTGAAGTTCATGCGCTCGTTCGAGGGCCCGGTCTCGTAAACGGAGTTGGCGGGCGCGATGTGCACGTTCATGCTGTTGCGCGGTGCCGCCCACACGCCCGCATTACCGTAGTCCGTGAAGTCGTCGAGGATGACATTCACTTTCTCAGTCGGTGTCCAGCCCCAGAGCGAGCGGTGGAAGCGCATGCTGTTCTCGAAGCAACGCACGCTGTAAGGCGCGATGAAGGAGAGCACCGGAGAGGGGTAGATCAATCGCAGATCTTCCGTCTCGAGGACGCGGTACTCGCCGCGGGCCGGGCTCGGCGCAATGAGCATGAGCAGCGCCGCGAGCAACGGGAGCGCAGTCGCGGACGTCGGTCGGGTCAAGGGGACGCGGCAGCGGGATCGCATGGGCGGCTCTCGGTCGGGGGTAACGCATCGACGCCACGACCGAGGTCGTGGCGTCGGTACTGCCACTGTCAGGCAGGTCCAGTATCGCATGAACCGCCGCGTCGAATCAGTTGCCCGTACGGCTCCGCTCGAAATCGGCGCTCATGGAGGCTTTGCCGAACTCGGGCGAGGAGATCATCTTGCCGAAACCCGGATCCACGATCAGCTTCTGGAACCCGTCGTCGGTCATGAGCTTCTGGAAGCTGTCGTTGGTGAGGAGCCGCTGGAAGCCGGCATCGGAGATCAGCCGCTGGAAGCCAGCGTCGGTCACGGCGCGCTGCACGTCGACGTCGAGGATGAGCTTCTGGAAGCCCGCGTCGCTCACCATGCGGTTGAAGTCCGAAGCAACCATCGACTTGTCCAGGCCGGACGCGGCGACCATGCGCTGGAAGCCGGCATCCGTCGTGAGCTTGCCCTCGAGCGCCATCTTGCCGAGCGCGTCGATCACTGGCTTGCGCTGCAGGCCGATGTCGGCGACGAGCTTGCCGAACGCGGCGTCATTCGCCAGTCGAGCGAGTCCGCCGTCGGTGATGGCCCGCTGGACACCCGGATCGGCGATGAGACGCTGGAAGCCGTCGTTGGTCGCGAGCTTCTGGAAGCCAGCGTCCGTCGCGTAACGGCCGAGCCCACCATCGACCACCGCGCGTCCGAGACCCTCGGTCACGGCACGACGGAAGTCCGGGTTCGTCTGCATCTGGTGGAATGTGTCGCTCTGCAGGAAAGCCTGGACCGCCGCGTCGTCGATCTGCACGTCGGCCGGGATGATCTGCGTGGTCACGTCGCGGTTGGCAGCGCCGATCGTGCCCGCGGTCTCGTCTTTGATCGGGAACTTGCCGGTCAGTGAGGCCACTGCCAGAACCGCAGCGACGACACCCAGAGCACCGAGGATCACATTCTTCTTCACGGCCATTGGAACACCTCCAGCAAAGGGTGGAACGGGTGACACGACCTGCGTGTCGTCAGCCTGCATTCATGACATCGGGGGAGAGGAAAAGTTGGTGCCGAACCGCCTTACTTACCGCGCCGCGACCAGGGCAGCCACTCCAACCGCAGCACGCCCTCGGCGACCGAGCCGTCCGCCAGTTTGGCGGTGACCCGCACCGACTGCGCGCCCTTGGCCGGGACGCATCGCACCCGTAGCAGCGACTTGGGGGCGAGTTCCATCGCCAGGACACCTTCGGTACCAGCGATCACGTTGGCGCCGTTCGAGGGTTCGGCGACGAGGCTCACGGCCTGATCGTCTGACAGGAGCCAGAGTTGCACCGGTGTGCCAGCGGACTGCAACTCGAGCAGCGTCGCGCCTTTGTCCGCGCGGGCGGCCGAAACCACCACGCCTTGGTCGGCCTGGCCGAGCGAAAGGAGCGGGGTCGGCTGGGACAGGTCGGCCATTGCGCCGCTGACCGTCGCAGGGGGCGCGGCTGGCCCGAGTGAACCCCCCAAGGCGGCCCAGCCCAGAGCGCCAGCGACGAAGCCGGCGGCGACCGGCAGGATCAGCCGGGCGAAATCGAATGGCCGTCGCGCCGCACGCGCGGTGGACGGCGCCGAGGCAAGTGGGGCGCTGGTGCTGACCGCCCGCATGATGGTCGCATGCAATCCGGCGGGGGCATCTTCGACGCGGACTGCGGCGAGGCTGTCGAACACCTGCTTGAGCTCCGCGTGCCGTTCGCGCACCTCGGGATCCGAAGCGAGGCGAGCCTGCAGTCGACGGGCCTCCTCGGGAGTCCCTTCGCCGTCCAACACCCGCTGGATCAGATCGTCCACGATCTCGTCAGTCATGTCGCTCGCACTCCCCGTTTCTGGAGCACCTTGGCGAGGCGTTGTCGCGCGGTGAACAGCCGCGACTTCACGGTCTTCGCCGGAATCCCCAGGGTTTCTGCCATCTCGTCGTACGACTGGTCGAGCCAGTGCCTCAGCACGATGACCTGTCGCAGGTCCTCATCCAGTTCCTCGACCGCCTGTTCGACCATCGTGGCCATCTGTTCGTCCGCGGCTGCCTCATCAGGGCGCCGATCCGCGGACACCAACTGGTCATCGAGTGGCTCGGTGCGTCGCTTGCGCAGTTGGTTGACCGCTTCGTTATAGGCGATGCGATAGATCCAACTGAAGAAGCGGTGCTCCGGTCGATAGCTCCCGAGATGTTTCCAGGCCCGCAGGAACGCGGTCTGGACGACATCTCGAGCCTCTTCATGATTGTGCAGCACTCGCAGCGCAACGTTGAAGAGGGGGCGTTCGAAGCGCGTGACCAACTGTGAGAAGGCCTCGGTGTCTCCCTGCACACACCGTTGGACCAGCGCGTCCTCATCCAGCATGACGCGCCTCCCGGCCGGAAGTTGGTGCCCCACTGCGGTGGGCCGCGCAGGGAGGGGGAGAGGACTCGGGCCGGGGCATGCAGGTCACTCGATCCCAAGCAGTTCGGCCAGCCCAGCGTAGACGAAGACATTCTTGACCCGCGGTGTGAGCCGGGTCATCCGCAGCGAATGTCCGCCCGCCAACAAGCGCTTGTAGGTCTGCATGATGACGGCGATCCCGGCACTCGAGATGTACTCGAGTTGTGCGCAGTCGAGTACGAGGGGACCCGGCTGGGAGGAGAGCACAGCCAATGCCTGATCGGACTCGGCAGCATCGAGCCGACCCGAGAGAGTTGCGATTCCTGGAGTGTCCACATGGATCTCGAACATCAGTCCTTCATCCTCATCGTGACCGTCGTGGTGGCCATGCCATCCCGCCACTCGTAACGGAAATCCTCGGACAGCTTGCGCACCAGATGGATCCCCAACCCGCCCGGGACACGCTCGCCGATCGGACGATCGACGTCGACGTCGGGCGCGGCGGTGGGGTCATGGAACTCGGCGCCTGCTTCGCACAGCGTGATGATCACGTTCACATCTTCGCGTGTCAGTCCCACGTCGATCATGCCGCGATCGCCCCGTGCGTATTTGACCAGGTTCGTGAATAACTCCTCGATCACCAGATCCAGATCGAACGCCCGCTCGTCCGCAAGTCCCTCTTGATCCAGGAACTCGCGGACGAACCTGACCAGCGCCGGGATCGACGCCATCTCTCGAGCGAATGGGCGGACCATGAATGCCACAGGTTAGGGGGGTAAGGGCCCCAATGGCAATGACGCGTTGAGGGAGGCTTGAAGATAACTCGCATTCAGGGTGCCGGAGGCGCGCCCAGGGGTACGGGCGGCTTATCATGCGGGCCTGGGTTGGCGACCGAACGGCTTCGATGAGGGGGGGTGCGATGTCACTGTTCTTACTGATGGCGCTGGCTGCAGTTGCCGGGCCGTCATCCTCTGCGCGGCCCGCGGCGCCCGAGACCTTCACGGTCATCACGCTGAATCTGTGGCATGACCAATCGGAATGGCCCAAGCGCATGGCGCGCATCCTGCGAGAGGTCCGGGCGCTCGACCCCGATGTCCTTTGTCTGCAGGAAGTACTGCAGCACGCCACGCTGCCGAATCAGGCTTTGGCGTTGGCGGACAGTCTCGGGTATCAGGCGCATTTCATATCGGTCGATCCCCAGAGCGCTCCCAAGCGCTATGGAAATGCGATTCTCACCCGGCATCCGGTGCTGGAGCGCGGGGGGAAGTCGCTCGAGCCGATGAATGACTATCGCGTCGTGGCGCATCTGCGGATCGATCTGCATGGCCGTCCGTTCGACATCTATGACACGCACCTGCATCACACGCATGAGGGTGGTGCGATCCGCGCGACGCAGATCCGCGATCTGGTCGCCTACATCGATTCCACCCGGGGCAAGGGGGCTTACCTGCTGGCGGGCGATTTCAATGCGCCGCTCGAGTCGCCCGAGCTGGCGCCACTGCGCGCCCGATGTCTCGACGCGTTCGCCACGGCGAACCCGGGCGCAGATGCCGCGACCATGAATGCGCTCTACGAGAAGGAGCCCCGCGCGATCGATCACATTTTCGTGGCCCGTCGCGGCAAGCCATCCCTGCAAGTGCAGGCGGCTTCGGTGCTGTTCCGCGAGCCGGATGCGGACGGGGTCTGGGCTTCCGACCACTTCGGGGTGTTGGCGCGGCTGGTTCGCATGAAGTGAGGCGTGGAATGCCCTGTTTCCCGCCCCGCCAACCGGCCCTTCCCTCGGGGGTGATGCTCGGGATAGGATTGAGGCAATACCAGCCCACATCCATGTCGTCCCCGGCGCGGCCGGTGGCTCCACCTGAGGCCTCAGGGCGGGGCCCGGCACATCCCCATCGATCCGGGGCAGGGTGGGTCCATCCCGAAAGGTGTGCCTCCAGCCTTGCGCAAGTACATCCTGTGTCTCGTGACCGCGTTGATCGCGGTCAGCGGCCTCACCGCCCCGGCCCGCTCGGCCGTCATTCTCTCCGAGCTCTGTGATCCCCGTGATGCCTACACGACGGACCGGTTCATCGAGATCTTCAACGCTGGTCCTGATACCGTGAATCTGACCAGCTGGTCGGTGGTCGCGGTCGCGAACAATGTCGACGTCACGACTTGGTCCCTTTCGGGAACGTTGCTCCCGGGGCAGGCCAAGGTCTGTGGCAACAATGTCGTCGTCGCACCCTTCACGGTTCATTTCCAGAACTCGCAATGGGGTGCATCGGGCTATTTCAACTGGAACGGCAAGGTCGGCGACGGGGCCAAGCTCAAGAATGCGGGCGGCACCGTCATCGACTACGTCCTCGCCGGTGGCATTCTGTTCGAGAACGCTGACCTGGTCCGGATCTCCACGGTGGTCACGCCGACACCCACCTTCAATATCGCCGAATGGACGTCGGTCGCCGTCGACAGCGCGCACCACGCGAGCCCTGGCACTCACAATGGATCAGCGCCGCCTGCGACCGGCCCGATCATCTCAAGCGTCGTGACCGATCCGGCGTCGCCCGCCGCTGGCGTGCCCACTGATGTGCAGGCTGCAGTGGTCGACACGAGCGGCGAGATCGTCGCCGTGACCCTCACGTGGGGTATCTCGGCCGGGTCCCTGCCCAATGTCATCGGGATGCCGCTGCTCTCTGGGACCACCTACCGAACGAGTGCTTCGATCCCGGGCCAGGTCGGCGGACAGGTCATCTACTATCGCGTGACCGCGGAGGGTCCGACCCAGACCAATCAGTCGCCCGTGCTCAGCTACACCATCCCCGGCGGCGGCACCGGAATCCCGCCGTCCGTGCTCTCGGTCGGTGAGATGAGCGACTCGACACTGCTCGTGATCTTCAGCGAACCGGTCGAAGAGGTCACCGCGGAGAACCCGTCGAACTACTCAGTCGGCGCGCTCGTCGCCGTCGACGCGGTGCGCGATCCGGTCAAGACCGCATGGGTCACGATCACGGTGCGCAATATCCCGGCGGGATCGCGCACGCTCTCGGTCAATGGTGTTGCGGATACGACTGGCGACATCGCATTCGGCGCGACGCGGGGGTTCAACTACGTCAATGTCTCGATCCCGGCTGGCTACTACAGCAGCACGGTGGGTCTCACCGGTTCGGCGCTGCGCAAGGCGCTGCACCTGTTGATGCGCAACCACACCTCGATCAGCTATTCGGCGCTGCTCACCGCATTCCAGACGACCGATGTGAAGTGGAACGGCAAGGTCTGGGATGTGTACTCCGACATCCCCGGCGGCACCGCGCCCTACGAGTACAGCTTCGGCCAGACCGGTCAAGGTGCAACCGAGGGTCTGGGATACAACCGCGAGCACTCGTTCCCGCAGTCCTGGTTCAACGGCGCCGCGCCGATGTATTCCGACTTGTGGCACTTGTATCCGACTGATGCCAAGGTGAACGGGTACCGCTCCAACTACGCTTTTGGCAACGTCGGCACGCCGACCACCACGTCGTTGAACGGCAGCAAGCTCGGACCCAGCGTGACGCCGGGCTTCACGGGTACCGTGTTCGAGCCCATCGATGCGTTCAAGGGTGACCTTGCGCGCAGCCAGTTCTACATGGCGACGCGCTACTTCGGTCAGGGCGGCAGTTGGCCCGGCAGCGACTCCTTCAACGGCGACGAACCGTTGCCGTGGGCGCGGGCGCAGTACGTGCAGTGGTGCACGAGCGATTCGGTCAGCTGGAAGGAGCGCATGCGTAATGGCGCGATCTACCTGATCCAGAACAACCGCAATCCATTCGTCGATCATCCCGAGTTCGTCGCGATGATCTTCGACACCACGTCTATCGTGACGGGCGTGGAGGGTGGTTCGGACAGCCGCACGATCCGTCTGCGTCAGAATCTGCCGAACCCGTTCGGCACGCGCACCACCATCAGCTTCGATCTCGCTCGTCGCGCACCGGTCAAGCTCGGCATCTACGACGTGACCGGCCGTCTCGTCCGCAATCTCGCTGACGGGCGCGAACTCCAGGCGGGCAACCACTCGATGGAGTGGGATGGCCATGATGACGGTGGCGCACGGGTCGCGGCGGGGTTGTACTTCTGCCGCCTCGACGCGGGTGCGGTGAACGAGACGCGGCGAATCGTCTACGCTCGCTGAGTCGGCTCGGAACCTGAGGTCGTGAGATGGGCGTCGCTTGAGCGGCGCCCATTTCGTACATCAGCGCCGCGGCACCACTTCGACTTGGCGCATCACCTCGTTACGCCGCATGAACCACGGCGTCCAGGGGGGATCGTAACGAGCGAGCGAGACGGGAGCGGTGGCGTTCAGCCCGTGTTTGACGAGGAATGTCTCCAGCTTCGCGGTCTTCTCGGCGATGTCCTGGTCGCTCGACAACCCCGAGAACCGCACCACGGCGAATCGTGATGCTGGCAGCGTGCTCAAGCGCACCCGTGAGTCGTTGGGTGTGGGCATTTCACTCTCGATGGAGCCGTTGGGCATCACGAAACGTACCACCCAGGCCCCGTCGGTCGCCGTCTGGGTCACCGGCGCCGTCATGGCGATGGACTCACCGCGCGCACTCTGCTGCACCACAGGCGCCGTCATGGCAATGCTTCTCTGGCGAGCGTTGCCGCCGAAGATATAGCCCGCAAGCAGGCGGAATCCCGCGTTCGAAGCCTGATCCCGATCCCCCGTGACGGTCACCTCGGCCACCACCATCGGCGGGTAGTCGCGAAGCTCGAACGCACCGTCCTTGAGCTTGAGTTCGAAAGGCGGTTCCTCGGTGGCCATGGCAGTGCCTCCGCAGCACGTCAGGATGAGCAGGGTCAGGAAAGCGAGCTTCATTTATTGAGACGCCCTTTCGAGATCGGGACCACAACACCGCATCGCCCATTTGGGATGCCCCCGACCGCTGGCAGGGTTCCGCCTGCCACAGGTTCGCGCCTTCCGGGCACGATCGCGGCTCGCATAGACACGGGGTTGATTCAATCACTGTCGCGCGACTCCAGCGTTCACGCACCGGAGGTGGACCCAGCCCAAGGAGCGCGGGCGGTGGGGTTGACGTGGAGACCATTCGGCAAATCGGCGTGCGCCCCGCGACCGCGACTGATAACGTGCGGCGGTCCTGTTGTACCCGATCCCCGTGAGGAATCCGAACATGCTCGAAGCAGGGAAGCGCCTTGGTCCGTACGAGATCCTCTCGCCGCTGGGCGCAGGTGGAATGGGCGAGGTGTACCGCGCTCGCGATACCCGGCTTGGACGTGAAGTCGCGGTCAAGGTCCTGCCCGAGCATCTGACGCAGAATCCCGAGATCCGTACGCGCTTCGAGCGCGAGGCCCGCACGATCTCGGGGCTCAACCACCCGAACATCTGCACGCTGTTCGACGTGGGTCGTGAGGACGACACCGACTATCTCGTGATGGAGTTGGTCGAGGGTGAGACGCTGGCCGAGCGACTGCGCAAGGGTCCGTTGCCCACTCCGGATCTCGTTCGCTACGGCGCCCAGGTCGCGGACGCGCTCGATCGCGCGCACCGCGCAGGCGTGATCCATCGCGACTTGAAGCCGGCGAACGTGATGATCACACGCAGCGGCGCGAAACTCATGGACTTCGGCCTCGCGCGCGCAGGGGGCATGTCGCGCTCGGGCAGCAGCAGTGGTGGGATGTCGGGCATGAGCCAGTCGCCGACGGTGGCGCAGGCGCTCACGTCCGAGGGCTCGCTGATCGGCACATTCCAGTACATGGCGCCCGAGCAGCTCGAAGGCGGCGAGGCCGACGCGCGCAGCGATATCTGGGCGCTGGGTTGCGTGCTCTACGAGATGGCGACCGGTCGTCGCGCATTCGAAGGTCGCAGCCAGGCTTCGCTCATCGCCGCGATTCTCGAGCGCGAACCCGCGATGGTGGGCGAGACGCCGTCTGGGGCGAGCTCGGCCGGCGGTCCACCCCAAGGACTCGATCGCCTGATCCGTGCCTGCCTCACCAAGGACCCCGAGGAACGGCTGCAGACCGCACATGATGCGAAGCTGCAGCTGCAGTGGATCGCCGAAGGGGCGGGGCTCTCCAGCGTCGGTGTGGCGAACTCCACGCCGGGCGCGGTGCCAGCGCCGGTGATCCGCAAGCACACGGACTCTCGCCTGGCGTGGGGTGTCGCCGCCGCTGCGACCCTCATTGCAGTCGCGGCGATCGCCTGGCTCTATCCGCGCGCGAATACCCCTGCGCCGAACTACCGTTTCCGTACCGAGCCCGTGCAGGACATCGTGGACTACCTTTGGCCCCGGCTTTCTCCCGATGGGCAGATGCTCGTGTTCGACGCAACGGATTCCACTGGCGTGCAACGCGCCTGGCTGCGACCCATGGATCAGACTCTGGCCCGCCCGATCGTGGGCAGTGAGGGGCTGCGCCGCGCGTACTGGTCGCCGGATAGCAAAGAGATCGCTTTCGTTGCGAACGGCAAGATCCAGCGTCTGGCCATCACGGGCGGCACTCCGGTGACCGTGTGTGAGGCGCAGGGAGGCGTGGATCTGAGCTGGGGTTCCAAGGGTCAGATCCTCATGGATGGACGCACCACGGATTCCCTGCGGATCGTGCCAGCGGCAGGCGGCGAACTGCGCCCCGCCACGAGGATCGATCGAGCTTCCGGCGAGATCGGCAGTGCGTGGCCCCACTTCCTTCCGGATGGCGAGCACTTCCTGTTCATCGGCAACGGCGCGAATACAGGTGTTTTGGGTGGGACGATTCGCCTGGGTAAGCTCGGCTCACTTGAATCCAAGCTCCTCGGTCGGTCGGATGGTCGAGTGGAGTACGCGCCGGGCGGCTGGGTACTCTTCCTCAAGGGCAGCACATTGCTCGCGCAGAAGCTGGACCTTGGCGCGGGCAAGCTGACCGGTCAGCCTCTCACCATCGCCGAGCGATTGCGGACGGGATCGTCGGCCGGTCACTTCTCGATCTCCGCAGCCGGCGTACTCGCCTACTCGCGCGGTGGCGCGGACGTCCAGAACATGCTTTTCGAGGCAGACCGCACGGGCAAGACCACCAGCCCGGCCCTGGCTTCGGGTCAGGTGGTCAACCCGCGCCTCTCACCGGACGGTCGCCGATTGTTGTTCGAGATGACCGCCGGCGTGCAATCGGAGGGCAACGAGATCTGGGTCCGCGACCTGATCCGGGGGACGCAGACCAAGCTCGTTTTCGGGTCCGGCTCCGCACGGATGCCTGTGTGGTCTCCCGACGGCCAGCGCTTCGCCTGCGTCCAGATTCCCACCACGGGGTCCGCGCGGATCTTGATTGGATCAGCCGATGGACTGGGGGGGCGCGATTCGATCAAGACGAACGATACGCTGCCGCCGATGCTCACCGACTGGGCGGCGGCGACGAGCCAGTTGCTCGTGATACCAGGTAGTTTCACGAGCTTGTTGGTGGCGCATCCCGACAGTGCGGATAAGACGCTGCGGCTCCTCCCCGGCGTCGGCGCCAACTTCATCGCGCAGGCCGCTCTCTCACCCGATGGCCGCTGGCTGGCATACGCATCGACGGATGGCGGCCCCATCCCCCAAGTGTACGTGATCAGTCTGAGCGGGACTCCCGGACGTTGGCAGATCTCCACCAAACAGGGCTACATGCCAGTCTGGACCCGCGCAGGGCGCGAGCTTCTGTTCGAGGGCGATGGTGGAGTCATGGCGGTGGACATCGAGACCACGAGTGGCTTCCATGCTGGCACTCCGACGAAGTTATTCCCGCTCCCCGTGACGGCGCTCAGCCCAATGGACCGTAGTTGGGGCTGCAGCGAGGACGGCCAGCGTTTCTTTTTGCTGATTGCCCCCCGCCAGACGGTGAGTGGCGAGATCGAAGTGGTGACGGACTTCAGCTCCCTGGTGAACCGCAAATGAGCCATCACCGCCAGCAGGATCTCGTGTGATCCCCGGACTCGAAGCACTCCAGCGTCTCGAGGTGGGCAATCGCCGATTCGTCTCGGGCGAACATGGTGGCGAGGATCTGGTGGCACTTTCGCGGCGATTCGAGCCCAATATGGGCCAGGAGCCGTTCGCCATCATCCTCGGATGTTCCGATGCGCGTGTTCCCGCCGAGATCATCTTCGATCAGGGCGTGGGGGATCTGTTCGTGATCCGCGTCGCGGGCAACATCGTGGCGCCATCTCAGATCGGCAGCGTCGAATTCGCGGCCGCCCGCTTCGGGACGCGCTTGGTCGTGGTACTGGGGCACTCGCAGTGCGGCGCCATCGTCGCCACGCTCGAGGAACTCCAGCGGCCCACCGCGACTCAGTCCCGCAACCTGCGCTCGATTGTCGATCGCGTGCGGCCTTCGGTCGAGGAACTGCTCGATTCCGAGTGGCGTCATCAGCCTGAAGCGCTGCTCCAGCATGCGGTGCGAGCGAACATCCGAGCGTCGGCCGACCACTTGCGACATGGCTCCGAGGTGTTGGAGCAGCTGATCCAGACGGATGGGCTGGTGGTCGTGGGGGCGGAGTATTCGCTCGAGACCGGGCTCGTGGACTTCTTCGATGGGATCCCCGCGGCCGCACGTCCATGATCGAGCTGCTGGTCGCCCAGCCGCTGTTGCTCGTGTTCCTCATCCTCGCGGTGGGCTACGCGGCGGGGCGGATCTCACTCGGCGGTGTTCAGCTCGGGATCGCCGCCGTACTGTTCGCCGGGCTTGCCGCCGGAGCGCTCGATTCCCGGCTACAGCTGCCCGAGTTCGTGCGCAGCTTCGGACTCGTGATCTTCGTCTACTCGGTCGGGATCACGAGCGGGCCGGGCTTCGTGGCCTCGATGCGTCGCCGCGGGCTTCGCGACACGGCATGGACGGTGGGTCTGTTGTGCGTTGCAGCAGCCCTTGCGGCGCTCGCGGAACGAGTACTGCACCTGCCCTCGGGGCTCACGGCCGGACTGTTCTGCGGTGCGCTGACGAATACTCCGGCACTGGCCGCGGTGCTCGAACGGCTTCCGGCCGGCGCACTGGACCCGGTCGTGGGCTACTCGATCGCCTACCCGATGGGCGCGCTCGGTGTGGTTCTTGCGCTGGCCGTGGCGCGTCGCCGTTGGCGCGCGGAGCTTGGCGCAAGTGCGGGCGGGGGAGAGCTCGATGTTCGCTTCCTGGTGGTCACCAACACCGCCGCTATCGGATATCCAGTGAAGGATCTGCTGTCGGCTTGGGGCGTGCGCGCGCGCTTCGTCCGCCGCCGCCGCGCGGGCCAATGGGCGTTGATGCATCCCGATGAATCGCTCGAGCACGGCGATCTGGTGACAGCAGTCGGGATGCCCGCGGCTCTTGTCCGACTGACGGCGCACGTGGGTGTCGAGTCCGACGAACAGGTCGAGCTCGAAGTGAGCGGGCTCTCGCACCGGCGTATCTTCGTGTCGAACTCGAATGTCGCGGGCCGCTCGCTGGGCGAACTTCAGACGCTTACGCGCTTCGGCGCGCTGGTGACGCGGCTGCGCCGTGGCGATGTGGATCTGGCGCCCGAGGGACGCACCGTTCTGGAGTTGGGCGATCGCGTGCGGGTCGTGGCCCCGCGCGAGCGCATCGCCGAGATCTCGCGCTTCTTCGGCGACTCCTACCGCGCGCTTGGTGAGATCGACGCGGTCTCTTTCGGGTTGGGCGCCGCACTCGGGCTGCTGCTGGGCCTCGTCTCGATTCCGCTGCCGGGAGGGAGTTTCTTTCGCCTCGGCCCGGCGGGCGGTCCGTTGGTCATGGGCTTGGTGCTCGGTGCGCTCGGTCGGACGGGCCCGATCGTCTGGCAGCTGCCCTACAGCGCGGGCCTCACGCTGCGACAACTCGGGCTTGCGCTGTTCCTCGCCGCAGTCGGCGTGAGCGCCGGCACGCCCTTCCTCCGCACGCTTCAGCAGGGTGGGGGACCGCAGTTATTGCTCGCCGGAACTCTGATCACGTTGGTGACCGCTGCGAGCGCGCTCTGGAGCGGACGACGCTGGCTGCGCGCACCGGCGGGAGTGGCGATGGGGATGGTGGCGGGAGTGCACACGCAGCCGGCGGGACTGGCCTTCGCGAACGACGCCGCGCGGGATGAATCACCCAATCTTGGCTATGCGAGCGTCTCGCCGATCGCCACCGTCACGAAGATCCTGCTTGCTCAGCTCCTGTTGGGCGGGGGCCGTTAGGCCGCCCGCCCACCGGGACACTTCACTGCTTACTGTCCGGCCGCTTCGCGGCGCGCGGCGTCCTGAAGTGCTTCATTCGCATAAATCGCGACCTCGACTCGCCGGTTCTTCTGGCGTCCCGAGTCGGTCGTGTTCGACGCCACCGGCTCACGTTCGCCCACGCCGAGCGTGGTGATGCGGCGCGAGACGCCCTGCGAGCGCAGGTAATCGGCAGCGGCTGAGGCCCGGCGCTGGGAGAGATCCTCGTTGTAAGAGGCGGTCCCGACGTCGTCCGTATGACCCACGATCATCAGGTTCGACTGGTCGTACTTGCTGAGGCTACTCGCGAGTGAGCTCAGGTTGGTGCGGGCGTTGCTCTGGATGACATCGGAATCGAAGCCGAACAGCAGTCCGGAATCGAACGTCACCTGGATGCCCTCACCGACGCGCTCCACCGTTGCCCCGGGGATGCTCTGTTCCAGCTCCTTGGCCTGTTGATCCATCTTGTGACCGATGATCGCGCCAGCCGCACCGCCGACGACGGCGCCGATGATGGCTCCGCGGGTGGTCGAGCCGGTCTGGTTGCCGATGATCCCGCCGACCAGACCACCGCCCGCAGCGCCGATGACGGCGCCCTTGCCTGTGCTGTTCATCGCGCAACCGGTTCCCGCGGCGAGGAGCACTGCGAGGACCGCGATCGTGGTGCCGTGTGAACGGAGCTTCATGGTATGGCCGCCTTCCAAGGAAACGAGTTGCGTGGGGAGTCGCAGCGCGAGCGCCCCGAAGTGAGGCGCTCGAGCTTGCGACCACTGCGGTGACTAGTGACGGATGTGCTGCCCCGTCCACTCATGCTCGAAGTACTTGGCATCCTCATCGTGCCGTGGCGTGACGCCGAGCACGATGCTGCCGTTCTTGAGTTCCGTTTCGTAGACCTTGGCGCGTTCTTCAGGGATCCCAGCTCCGACGAGCATGCCGACGATGCCGCCCGCCGTTGCACCGGCTGCGCCGCCCGCGAGGGCGCCCGCCAAAGGCCCGGCGATCACGAGTCCAAGACCCGGAATGGTCAACGCAGCTGCCGCGGCAGCGAAGCCCAGCACGGTCGCACCGACCGCGCCGCCCACTGCACCGCCGACACCGGCGCCCTCGAGTGCCTTATTGCCGAAATCCGTCTGCTTGTCGTCCTTCACGAACAACCGCTTGCGGGTATCGTCGGCCATGAGCACGTGGATGTCATTGCTCTTGTATCCACGGGCTTCGAGGTCGTTGTACGCGCGCTCAGCGGATTCGCGATCAGGGAACGACTGGGTCATCAACGGGCGTGAGGGAGTCTTATCGTGGTCCGTCATGCAGCGCCTCCTTGAGAAGAGTGGGAATCTTGCTATTGCTGCCGCGACGCGAGCCTCGCGTTAACGGGCGATTGCGGCACTGCACGCAGACGCAAGCTCGGGGCCACGGCATGAAGGCGCGACAGACACGCTGGAAACGCCCGGCGTGCAAGGGGCTGCGCGATCTGGGCCCACCACAGGTCGGTCGGCCGCCTTGAAGAAGTCGACCGGGTTTGAAAAATCTACTCATCCGGGCATCCCGCGGGGGACAACTGCGCACGCGTTCCATGACATCGCCGAGCCCTCATGTTGCGTCATTGCAAGGGTCTGGGGTGGCGTCGCGCTGCCAAGAGCATAGATGGCACCGTTCCTGCGTATCGGGTGTCGAGTTCTGACCGCCGCAGGTCGGGGCGGGTGCCCTCATGGGATGGGAGTCCTGGAATGAAATCCGTTGAACGCTGTCTCGTTGCCTCTGTCCTGGCTGTCGCGCTGTCGCTCGTTCCGCGAGCGAGCCTCGCCGACACGGAGAAGACCTTCCACATCACCCCGTTCGCGGGCTGGACGAAGTTCGATTGTGAGTTCCGCGATTCAACAGGCGTCCGGCTCGACGATGGGATCTACTTCGGCGGGCGCATCAGTGCACGTGTCGCCTCGCCACTCTGGCTTGATATCGCAGGCGGGGTGACGCAGACGAATAATGACGTCACTTGGTCCCATCTTTCGGCCAATCTGATGCTGCTGTCCTCGACTCCGATGACCTTCAGCCCATTCCTTTCCTTGGGCGGTGGGATCTCCAAGTTCGATCCACTGATGAGCGCGGACGATTATGACGGCACCGCCGACGTCGCGGCCGGCTTGTTCGTTCGGCTTTCGGATGTGCTGAGGCTCCGACTCGAGGCGCGCAATGTACTGCTCGTGCCCAAGACGAACTGGAACAAGGCGCACCTGGACAATATCGTCGTGGGCGCCGGCCTCACGTTCGCCTTTGGCGGCACGAGCCCGGACACGGACGGGGATGGGATTCCCGACAAGTCCGACAAATGCCCCGCGACTCCGGCGGGTTGCAGCATCGACGCATCCGGCTGTCCGATCGACTCGGACGGCGACGGCGTGTGTGATGGGCGGGATCGCTGCGCGCTGACCCCGCGTGGTGTGCGAGTGGACGCGAATGGCTGTCCGCTCGACCAGGACGGCGACGGCGTCTTCGACGGCGCGGATCAGTGCCCGGATACGCCCAAGGGCTGTGCGGTTGACGAGAAGGGCTGTCCGACCGATACCGATCGTGATGGTGTGTGTGACACCTTCGATGCCTGTCCGAACACATTGGTAGGCTGTGCGGTCGACGCCAAGGGTTGCCCGATCGACAGCGATGCCGATGGCGTCTGCGACGGTCTCGACAAGTGCGCGAATACTCCCTCCGGATCCCGCGTCGATGCGAGTGGGTGCCCGCAGACGGAAGTCCAGATCCGCGAGACCGAACTGCTCGACACCGGGATGATCCGGCTCGAGGACGTGAAGTTCGCCACCGCCAAGGCCACCATTCTGCCGGAGTCCCAGCACGCGCTCGATGTGGTCGGGGAAGTGCTCAGCAAGTGGCCGCAGCTCAAGATCGAAGTGGGCGGGCATGCCGACTCGCGCGGCAGCGATGCCTACAACCTGGCCCTCAGCAAGCGCCGCGTGGCCAGCGTGCGGACCTATCTGCTGGCGAAGTTCCCCAAACTGGAACGTGCACAGATCACGGCCCGTGGTTACGGCGAGTCGGTTCCGCTGGTCCCCAATACCAGCCCCGACAATATGGCGCGCAACCGGCGTGTCGAGTTCACGGTGATGAACAAAGAAGTGCTGAAGCAGATCAAGCGGTAGGCCGCACCACGTCGCCCGCCGCTGGCAGTGCCGGCAGCGGGCGGCGTGGATCCGAACCGTCGATGTCCTTCCCACACCGCAAGGAGAACACATGCATCTCTTCACCAAGCCACTTCGTTTCTGGACCGCCGTCATTGCGGTGCTCTGCATGACCAGCGTCACGTTCACTCCCGCTTTCGCTGGCCTCGCCCCGTCGCAGGCAAGCGGCACGACCGAGATCACCTCACCGCGTGACGCGGATATGCTCATGGCGCAGCGAGCGCTGGAGAACAAGGTCGTGGCGCAGAAGTTCCTGGACTACGGCATGAACGCGGCGGACGCGCAGGCGAAGCTCGCGACCATGTCCGACAAGGATCTGCACACACTGGCCAGCGCCTCCAAGGGGCTGCCGAGCGGTGGCGACGGTACCGGTGCCATCATCGGTGTGCTGGTCGTGGTCATCTTGATCATCGTGATCCTGCGGTTGACGAATCATGACGTGGTCGTGCGTTGATGTTGCGCTTCATCGCGATGGCACTCTTGCTGGTGCCGTCTGCAGCGAGTGGGTCCGGGTCGCCTTCGGCGATTCGGACCCAGCTCGTGGTTCCGATCGTCCAACAGACCCCGCAGCGATGCGGCCAGGCGGCTCTGGAGATGGTGCTGCAGTACTACGGTGCGGGCCCCGAGGCGCAATCGGAAGCCGAGCGCGCCTATGACCCGATCCTGCGGGGGTCGCTCGTGACCGACCTCGCGCTGGCCGCGCAGCGCGCCGGCTTCGCTTCGCGAGTGGCAACGCTCACGACGGATTCGCTCGTCGTGCTGCTGGAATCCGGCGTACCACCCATCCTGCTCTACCAGAATGGTCGGCCGCCGTTCACCGTTGCGCACTATGGCGTGCTGACGGGTTGGGATCCGAAGCAGGCGGCCTTCACCTTGAACGAGGGCCGTTCCGCTCCACGGAAGATCTCGGCTTCCTATCTTGCACGCCGCTGGCGGACGGCCGGCTCCCAAGCCCTCATCGTGCAGCGGGTGCAACCATGACGACGCGCCGCATGCTGAGTCGGTGGGTCAGTCTGATGGTCTGCGCGCTTGCCTTGCCGCTGCTGGGTTGTGCGCATCTGGTGGTGTTGCACGATCCGCTCACCGCGAATGAGCACAACGATCTTGGCGTGGTCTATGAGGCGAGCGGTGAGCTGGGCCTGGCGAAGAAGGAGTATCGCAAGGCGCTGCGGCTCGACTCCCACGATAGCCGCGCACGAGTGAATCTCGGCAATGTCGCAGCCGCCGGCAATGATTGGCGCTCCGCTGAGAAACAGTACCGCCGCGCGCTGAGCGATTCCTCCACGAACTACGACGCGATGAACAACCTGGCCGTCGCATTGCTTCGGCAGGGGCGTGGCCTCGACGAGGCGGTGAAGTGGGCAGAATCGGCGGCAGCGGTTCGGACGGGGCGGGATTCGGTCTATCGCGTGACGCTGTCCGAGGTACGAGCCGCACGTCGGTAGTGAACCTTCACGCTGGAGCCCAGTATGGTCGGCACCGTTCCATCACCCCGGCTCGTCGCACTGGCCACGGCCGTACCACCGCACGTCCTGCGGCAGACCGATGTGCAGCTCATGGCGCAGGGCCTGTTCGAGCGAGCATTGGGAAACGACACCGCGCTGTTGCAGGTGTTCGACCACGCGCAGATCGAGACCCGGAACACCTGCGTGCCGCTCGAATGGTTCTCCAGCGACCATAGCTTCGCCGAGAAGAATGACCGCTATGTCGCGAATGCGCAGTGCCTCGCAGGCGATGCCACGTGGCGCGCCTTGTCGCGCGCTCGGCTGGAACCCAAGGACATCGATCACATCGTGTTCGTGTCCTCGACTGGATTGGCCACCCCCAGCGTGGATGCGCATATTGCCAACGCGCTCGGGTTCCGCCACGACGTGCGCCGGACCCCCATCTGGGGTCTTGGGTGTGCGGGTGGCGCGGTTGGGCTGGCCCGAGCCCGCGAGTTCGCTCTGGCCGATCCCACGGCCCGCGTGCTCGTCATCGCCCTCGAACTCTGCAGTCTGACCTTTCAGTACAACGACCACTCCAAGCGCAATCTCGTCGCGACCTCGATCTTCGGTGATGGTGCCGCCGCGGCGATCGTGCTCGGCACGCAGGCCGCCGAGACGGAGGGGGATGGCCGACGCCAGCTGCATCTTGTTGCCTCTCACAGCACGCTGTGGAAGGACACGACCGATGTGATGGGGTGGGAGTTCGACGGGGCCGGTCTCCATGTCGTGTTCTCGCGCGACATCCCCACGATCGTCCATGAGCGGCTCCGTCCAAGCCTGGAACGGTTCCTCCGCAGTCGTGGACTCGACTTCAAGGATCTGCAGCATTTCATCGTGCATCCCGGCGGGGCCAAGGTGCTCCGCGCCTACGCGGAGGCGCTGGGTGCAAGTCCGGAGGCGTTCCATCATGCACGCGAAGTCCTGCGCCAGCACGGGAACATGTCTTCACCCTCATGCCTGTTCGTGCTCGACCGATTCCTGGAGTCACACGACATCGCGCCGGGGGAACGTGCGGTGATTGCAGCGTTGGGGCCCGGGTTCTGCGCCGAGTATGTGCTCGCAGAAGGAGCGGCGGCATGATCGGCCGCCTAGGAGTCCCGAGCGATGTCGCCGGCTGGCTCGCACTGTTCATCGCGGTGGTGATCGCCCAGCGCATCGTCGAACTCGTCCTCTCCTCGCGTCATGCTCGGGCGATGCTCGCGCGCGGCGCGCGTGAACATGACGCGGGCCATTTCCCGCTACTGGTCGTGGTCCACGTGCTGTTCCCGATCGCACTGGTGGCGGAGGTGCTGCTTCTCGGCGCCCGCCCAAGCTCTCTGTGGTTCGTATGGGTGGGAATCTGGGCCCTGGCACAGGCGCTCCGCTATGCAGCAGTGCGGGCGTTGGGCGAGCGTTGGAACGTGCGCATCCTGGTGCTACCCGATACCCCGCCGGTGCGCACCGGGCCCTATGCCTGGCTGCGCCACCCGAACTATCTCGCTGTGGTCCTCGAACTCCTTGCTGCTCCAATGATATTCGGGGCATGGCGCACCGCGATCGTGATCTCATTGCTCAATCTCATCGTGCTGCGCGTGCGGATCCGGGCGGAGGAGCGGGCGATGGGGGTCTTGCATTCAGCTCCCTGGCGGCGCATGCCCAGCGCAATCCGCGCCTTCATGGATCTGTCCTGAGGGTTGTGGAGCGGAGAATGTTGCTGGCGTAGTCCCTGCAGAGTTCAGCGGGCATGTCAGCATCCCTGCGCGCTTACATCCCCCCGTTCTGTCCGCGAACCCGTTGCCGCTACCACCATTGCGCCGAGGGTTGGAAGTGGAAGCATCACGGTACCTACGTCCGTGACTGCGCCCCGCGTGTCATCCCGCGTTTCCGCTGTGGGCACTGCGGTTCCACGTTCAGCACGCAGACCTTCTCCCCGACCTACTACCTGAAGCGCCCGGACCTGCAGGAGCGGCTCTTCCACCGGCTCGTCGCCTGCTCGTGCTACCGCCAGATCGCGCGCGAGCTGAGGTGCGCTCACAGCACCCTCATGCGCCAGGCGGCCCGGCTGGGGCGGCACAGCCTACTGGTGATGGCCGAGGGGCTGGAGCGACTCGCGCTCGCCGCAGTGTCCGAACCGCTCGTCATCGATGGGTTCGAGAGCTTCGCCTACAGCCAGTACCACCCGCTCCACCTGCATCTGGTGATCGGGGCGGCCAGCCACTTCACCTACGGGTTCACGCACTCGCGCCTGCGGCGCAAGGGCACGATGACCGCGCCCCAGCGCCGTGGTCGCGAGCGGATCGAGGAGCGCCACGGCCCGCCCGATCCCAAGGCCA
>Ga0163144_10007439_pt1 | contig 24010 bp, 24 predicted proteins | sample OliLak19BULKMAT1_FD_123175 | JGI IMG/M metagenome (GOLD analysis project Ga0163144, IMG submission 123175) | Freshwater microbial mat bacterial communities from Lake Vanda, McMurdo Dry Valleys, Antarctica - Oligotrophic Lake LV.19.BULKMAT1 | ecosystem: Environmental > Aquatic > Freshwater >...
TACCGATTTTTTCTTTAAGCGTGTCAGTCCTAACCATCACGTCGTGAATAGCCACTCGTCCTTTGTATCCCGTGTTGCGACAAGCAGGGCATCCCTTACCTCGCATAGGTTTGAATTTACCGACGACCGATTCTGGGAATCCTAGTTTTTTTAGATCCTGCGGTGTGAATCGAGTGTCTTCAGTTTTGCATTCTTTACAGATTCTTCGAATCAGACGCTGAGCCACAATTGCGTGCACAGCTGCGTTGATCAAAAATACATCGAGTCCCATATCCTTCAAACGCATCACGGTGCTCGGAGCATCGTTGGTGTGTAGAGTCGAAAGTACCATGTGACCTGTCAAGGCAGCCTTGAAGGCCACCTCTGCAGTTTCAGCATCTCGGATCTCCCCTAAAAGAATAATATCCGGATCCTGACGAAGAAGAGCTCTCAAAGACTCAGCAAAAGTAAGGCCGATAAATTCTTTGGTTTGTGTTTGGTTGATTCCCTTGAAGTTATACTCGACGGGATCTTCGATCGTTGAAATGTTCACATCGGGCTTGTTCAAATAATTGATGGCGCCATAAAGCGTTGTGGTCTTACCAGAACCCGTTGCTCCAGTGACCAGACAAATACCCCATGGTTTTGTAATGGCGGTCATGAATTTCTCCATGTCGTCTTTTTCAAAACCAAGAGATTCCATGTCCACCACAGCCGCTGATTTGTCGAGAATACGAAGAACCACCTTCTCGCCATAAACCGTGGGCAAGGTGTTCACACGAAAGTCGATCACTTTGCCTTCAGGTGTTTTAAAACGAATGCGTCCGTCTTGGGGAAGTCGTTTTTCGTCGAGACGCATTTTAGACATAACTTTGATACGCGCGGCCAGTGCGTTCTTAATGTTGACAGGGGGTTTTGCGGCACCCACAAGGTCCCCGTCGATACGAAAACGAATACGTAATTCATTCTCATAAGGTTCGATGTGAATGTCGGAAGCTCTCTTACGAACAGCATCCGTAAGAACGCTAGAAACGAATTGAATAATCGGCGCATCATTTTCGGAATGCTCGTCGGTGTTGAGACCCGCATTCTCATCAACAACACCGGCATTTTCTGCATCGGCGGCCAAGTTGGTGGCCATGTTGGAGATGTTGTCAGCGCCCCACTCTCTTTCAATAATTTCTTGAAGGAGTCCGGGAGAGCAAAGCACTTGTTCTACGCGTAAGCGTGTTTGAAAACGAATCTCGTCGAGACATTGCACGTTTGTGGGGTCAGAAGTCGCAATCACCAATGTGCTGCCACGTTTACCTACAGGAAGAATACGATGTTTTTTGCAAAGAGCGGGCGAAACGAGAGCCACCAGTTCGAAGTCGAGGTCGAGTCCGGAAACGTCCATGATCGTGAGGCGATAGTTCTTTGCAAGAATTTGCAAAAGAGTGCCCTCATCAACAATTTTCGCTGCGAGAACCGCATCGATAAAGCGTTGATTTTTTTTGCGACTTTCTTCAATAAGCTTTGACAGCTGTTCGGCATCAACGATTTTTTCATTGACGAGAACATCTGCCAGACGGTGCGCTAACATTATCGATTCGACTCCTTCAGGTTACCTATCGACAAAACAGCAAAGAAAATAAAATAATTACTGATCCACGCTCTTAGGTCGCGGGTTAAATAACGCGGCGCAGGCCATCTGCGCCGCGTTATTTAACCCGCGACCTAAGAGCGTGGATCAGTGCTTATGGATCAGTGCTTAGCATCGTAATACATTCGTCAAATACTGCGTCGCGTAATATGCGGAGACTCATTGGAGATTCTCTTCGTAGGCGTTAGATTAGGAAAACATGAAAATCGCTGTACTCGTCAAGCAAACACCAGATACCGAAACCAAAGCCAAACTCGGGGCCAATGGCCTTGAGACCAACGGAGTTAAGTTTATCCTTAATCCTTATGATGAATTTGCCGTCGAAGAAGCCATCCAGCTTCGCGACAAGATCAAAGGAGAGGCTGTTGTTGTGAGTCTCGGACCCGATCGCGTGATCGAAGCCATGAGAACCGCTCTCGCAATGGGATGCGACACAGGCATTCATGTGAAAGTTTCTGATGAAGAGCTCAAGAAGCTCGATTCCTTCACTGTTGCTAAAGCTCTTGCCGAAGCCCTCAAGAAACAAGGTCCTTTTGACCTTATTCTCGCAGGCAAGCAAGCTATCGACGATGACGCCCTCGCCGTTCCCCAGATGGTCGCTGAGTTTATGGAGCTCCCTCGCGCTACAGTTGTTGCTAAGCTGACTGTTTCTGACGACGGAAAAACTGCCAAAGCTCATCGAGCTGTCGAAGGTGGCGCCGAAGAAATCATCGAACTCACTTTCCCTGCCGTTGTAGCAGCACACAAAGGACTCAACACTCCTCGCTATGCCTCACTCCCTGGGATCATGAAGGCAAAACAAAAGAAAGTTGAAGTTTTTGACTTGGCCGCCCTCGGCCTTTCAGCCGACAACGCAAAAGTGACTTACGAAAAATACGAACTCCCTCCTGAAAAAGCGGCAGGAAAAGTATTCAAAGGAACGCCCCAAGAACTCGCACAACAACTTGTTCAACACCTACGCAACGAAGCGAAGGTCATCTAAGAGAGCAATCTCTTACGAAAGGATGAATGAATCATGACTAAAGCTCTCGTATTTGTAGAACTTAAAAACGGAAACGTAAAAAAAGCTGGACTAGAAACTATCCACGCACTCAGCTCACAAGGTGCCGAAGTACACGCTATCGCATTTGGCCCCGAAGCCGCAGCTCACGCAGCTGAAGCTGCAAAAGTAGTTGGAGGCCAAGGCGCGAAGAAATTCATCAAGTGTGACAGTGTCGACTTGAAGTTTTATCAATCTGACATTTACGCAGCCACCATTGCGGACACCTTCAAAGCGGGGGGCTACAGCATCCTCGCAGGAGCTGCCTCTACACTTGTAAAAGATCTCTTCCCCACACTTGCCGCACGTTTGGACGCAGGAATTGCTCCTGATTGTATCGAAGTGAAACTCGAAGGCAGCAGCTTGAGCGCGAAACGCCCAATGCTCGCCGGAAAATACTTTGTAACTTTGAAGTTCAAAGCCTTCCCAGCCGTGGTGAGCATTCGTCCCAACGTTATGGCTATCGGAGCTGACTCTGGAACAGCCGCTGAAGTGAGCGACGCCACACCCTCTGGAAGCATTCGCGCCAAAACAGTTGATCTTGCAGGAGCCTCGGGCAATTCGCGGCCAGACCTCACTGAAGCAGACCGCATCATCAGTGCAGGCCGCGCTATCAAGGCAGCAGAAAACTTTAAAATCATCGAGGCTTGTGCTGATGTGATTGGAGCTGCTGTGGGCGCATCACGTGCTGCAGTAGACGCAGGAATGGCCCCTCACTCGATGCAGGTGGGTCAAACAGGTAAAACTGTAAACCCTTCCCTCTACATCGCATGTGGCATCAGTGGAGCGATTCAGCATTTGGCAGGTATGAAAACTTCTAAGGTCATTGTTGCCATCAACACTGATCCCGAAGCTCCTATTTTTCAAAAAGCAGACTACGGCGCTATCGGAGATCTTTTCGAAGTTGTTCCTGCCCTCACAGAAGAGTTCAAGAAACTCCTTTCTGCTGGGTAAACTGCGGATAAAACGTGGGCTGGATTTATATTCTCATACGAACATATCCATTTTGGGCTATCCCTACAGGGATAGCCCTTATCACGGCCGCTATTAGAACAAAAAAGGGAAGCAAATCGAAAAAGCTTCTCTACAGCTTCCTCGGCCTACTCTTCCTAGCTTCATCTACTTATTTTTTGATTCTTGAAGGACACAAAACTGCCGTGCCTTTTGTTCATCGAGTTTTTCAGGGACAACGTTGAGCCAAGTGCTGGTTCATTTTGATCACCCACATATCCGAAGAGGCTATGGAGTTTTCTTTCACAAAATCCTTATAGAAGGATCGTGCCTTTGAACATTTTTTCCCATCAGTCCATTTGAAAATCTGAGACTCTGCGCTCACACGAGTTCCCTCATCCAATCCGCTTCCCAAAGAAGCTGGGCGTCGATTTGGAAAGGTTGACGGATCTTGAGGAGAGATCAGGCTTGCGGGTGATCGAGAGGCCACTTCGCCGGAGAGATCTTTTCCTCCGCTACGAGATGGAATCTCCAAGGGAACAACAGCCACTGTGCTTGGCAATATGTCGCGCTTTTCTAGATTTTTACGGAAATCGTCTTCTGTTTCGGAGGCGATGCGAAGCTGATCTTGATAAAGCATGACTTCGCGTCGTCCATCAGATTTTAGCCTTGATGAAAGAGCACGCGTCTCAGCGAGAGTCGCGCGACGAACATAGTCTGAATATCGATTTTCGACGTTGCGTTCGGCATCTGGGAACTCACCCGGATCCACAACACCCATTTGCGCTGAGGCCATCCACATATCACTCGGAGCCAAGGCATACTTCACTCCCGAGTTTGTCACCAAAAGAAGTTTTCCTCTGGCACCGCCTGGACGCTCCACATGCATCACACCTCGTTCGATACGAAGAAGAATTTCCGCATTGCCCGCGTCTTTGTCGGTCCAAGCCACCTCGGCAATAGAGTTTTTCTCAAGCCACAAACGACTGCCATCGGGCATTTCAAAATAAGTTGAATCACTACCTTCGGTTGAAAGAACCGAACGTTTGCTTAATTTTTCATCGAGTTGAGTTAGAGAGAATCCCATTTGAGAAGGTTCTGTGAAAGTTTTTTTGCCGCCCGATGATTCTGCTGACCCCGGGACGGTTTCAAATCCATCAGCAAAGGCCCCTGATGCAATTTTCAAAGCACTCTTAGGGTCAGATCCATCGCGCACATCACCCTCAATAGGATCGACTCCAAAATAATGAGCAACTGAAGGATGATGAATAAGCCTATCCACATAAGGCTGAAGCTCTTCTTGGGCGATCTTCATATAGGGAGTCACAAGATCTTCGTACACTGCGTGTTTGCGAACAGGCGCATACCATTCTGGCTCGCTAAAATGCAGCGCCGTAAACAGCCCCACAAAAACCAGTGTGTAAAAAAACGCACGTACCCATTCCATACTCATGCGTTATCGGAACTCCTTGCCAAATTCTTGACGGGAGTCTGAAAGAAACAGCTAAAGGATTGAAATAATTAGCGAGAACCTACGGGAGCCCAAACTTTTCCTTTAGGCCCAGTGTATTCACCACGCGGGCGGTAAATGCGGTTTTTGCTGTATTGCTCGAGAACGTGAGCACACCATCCCGAAACACGACTGGCTGCGAAAATGGGAGTGTAAAGATCAGTAGGAATTCCCATACTGTAATAAACGGTGGCCGAGTAGAAATCCACGTTAGGCATGAGGCCCTTTTGGCTGAACATGGTGTCGTCGATCAAAATGCTCATCTTGAAGAAGTCTTCGATACCCGCTTCTTTAGTGAGACGTTCGCTGATTTTACGGAGAATAGCTGCACGAGGGTCGCCGTTTTTGTAAACGCGATGACCAATGCCCATAACTTTTTGTTTTCCGGCCAAAGCTGTTTCTACAAACACTTTAGCTTTATCGATAGTGCCAATTTCTTTGAGCATCTTGATAACAGCCTCGTTAGCGCCGCCGTGCAAGGGCCCTTTAAGTGTTCCAATGGCGGAAACGATTGCAGAATGCAAATCGCTCAAACTTGAAGAAGTGACTCGTGAAGCGAAAGCACTACAATTGAGTTCGTGGTCGGCATGCAAAATAAGAGCGGTATCGAAAACGCGCGCATGATCGTCAGAGGGCTCTTTTCCAAAAGATTGGTAGAGAAAATTCCAAGCAATGCCGCGACCCTCAACAGGCTGCAACACTTCTTTTCCGTTACGGAGTCTCTCAAAAGCACCCACGATGCTTCCCATCTTAGCTGTAAGACGAAGAGCTTTGCGACGAGTCGCCTCAATGCTGATATCAGAAGTTTCATCGTCATAAAAAGAAAGTAGAGAAACAGCTGTTCTCAAGAAATCCATGGGGTGTCCATTTTTCGGGAAATCTTGAACGAGCGATTTGAGCTGAGCCACAACGGCGGGCTTAAGCTTAGAATTTTCAAAAAGATCGGATTTGAAAGTTTCAAGATCAACAGGCTTGGGGAGTTCGCCATTCCAAAGAAGCCAAATCACTTCTTCAAAAGTAGAGTTTTCAGCCAAATCTTGAATTGTGTAACCGCTATAGCAAAGAGTCGAATCCACAATGCTACTAATTCCCGTAGTGCATGCCACCACGCCTTCTAATCCCTTATCCACTGCGTCCGAATAAATTTTCAACTCTGTTGCCATAGCGATCAACCTTACCCTTGAAAGTCTTTTTGGCCAAGATGGCATCTTGGCCGCGTGAAGTTATAATAAGTTCATGGCCCAAGAATCCACCGAAAAATCGACTGAGAATCTGCGCATTCAAGCAGACTCCATTACTCAGACGGCCGGATCTTTGCCACACGGTCCCGAACTCTTCAAGATCGACATCAACTGGAGTGGAGCTTCGGTAAAGGTTTTGATGGGAGAATCGGGCGTCGGTAAATCGACACTTCTAAAAACACTTGGAGGTGTTTGGAAACCACGCCGTGGAAACCTTAAAATCAACGGACAAGATCTTTGGTCGGGCGTCGGATTCAGACAAAACAAATCACTCCTGCGAGAAATTGGATTCTGTTTCCAAAACAATGCCCTCTTCAATTCCATGACCTGTCTAGAAAATTTATGTTTTCCACACCGAAAAAGATTTCCCGAAACAAGTGAAGAGCTAAGAATCTCACTGGCCAAAAACTGGCTTGAGCGCGTCGAACTCAAAAACACGGACAACCTCCTCCCCCACGAACTCTCGGGAGGCATGCAAAAAAGACTCGCGATTGCCCGCACACTCATGCTCAAGCCTAAAATTGTATTTTTTGATGACCCCACTGCGGGCCTAGATCCCATCACGAGTCGACAAATTGCGAAGATGTTGCACGAACTCTTACTAGAATCTCCCGCACTTTCAGTTGTCGTGACTAACGACGAGGATCGCGCCAAACAACTGAGCCCAACCTGCTACATTCTTGAAAATTCTTACCTCACCGAAAAGGTGCTGAAATCATGATTCGTTTTCAAGAACTTCGAAAATCATTCGGCTCCAAAAATATTCTAAATGGACTCGATCTAGAGATTAATACAGGTGAAGTTTTTTTTATTCTTGGACGCTCAGGCACGGGGAAGAGTGTTGCCCTTAAACACCTTGTAGGACTCCTGAAGGCCGACTCAGGAAAAATTTGGATCGACGACGAAGAGATCAGCAACTACTCGGAACAAGCATTCTACCCGATTCGTCGCAAATGTGGACTCGTTTTTCAACTGCCTGCCCTGGTGGATTCGCGAAACCATTACGAGAACCTAGTACTGGGAATCAGACATCTCCCTATTGAAGAAAAAAAGAATAAAATTGAATGGGCTCTAGAAGCCGTTGGACTTGAAAAACTAATTCCCAACCTCTTTGATCGTTTCCCGCCCTCCATTAGTTACGGCGAGCAGAAGCGCCTCGCGCTTGCCCGCACGCTTTTGCCTAATCCAGAAATTCTTCTTTACGATGAACCCACCACAGGGCTCGACCCCAAAAGCTCGGTTCATATTCACAAACTCATCCGAGGCATTTCGCTCAACGAAGGGAAAACTTCCGTCGTGGTAAGCCATGATATGCGCAATGCTCTAGCCACTGCCGACCGCCTCGCAGTGTTGGACGCAGGACAAGTGGTGGACCTCGGTACCCCTGAACAAATTCTCGCCAGCAAAGTTCCCATGACGGCCGCCTTTTTGGAGGATCTCAAAGCATGAAGCTGGCTCTAAAAAACTTCAAAGAGCATTTTCTGTTTTTTATGGAACTCGTGAAGCGATTGCCTCAACTCTTTGTTGAACGCAGAGAGTTTCTTCTTCAGTTTGCCGACATTGGTTTTCGCTCACTCAGCACCACCATCACCGCAGGTCTCTTTACGGGCGCCATTCTTGCCCTGCAATTTCATCTTCAGCTCAAAGACTTCGGCGCAGAATCTCTCCTCGGGGGACTCAACACTTCAGGGACCATTCGCGAAGTAGGTCCCATTCTGATTGCTTTTATGTTGGCCGGCAAAGTAGGTGCCTTCACTTCTGCAGAGCTTGGAACCATGAAAGTAACCGATCAAATTCAAGCCGTGCGTTGTTTGGGACTCGACCCCATTTCATTTTTTGTTGTTCCACGGTTCTGGGCTGTGGCACTCAATGCCGTCTTGCTTTTGATTTTTGGATTGGTTGTGTCTGTATTGGGCGGCATGATAGCCGTTTGGGTCACGGCTGGCATTCATCCGAGTCAATACCTACTTATGATTGAACGTTTTGCGAGTGGACCGTCGCTCGTGCTGGCAGTGAGCAAATCCATTGTTTTTGGATTTTTAATGGGTCACATTTGTTGTGCCAACGGATACTGGACCGAGGGTGGAACACAGGGCGTTGGTGAGGCCGTTAAAAAGACCGCCGTGCAAAGCATGGTGGCCATTGTTTTGGCTGATTTCTTCGTTACACATCTTGTGACCCTTGCATTTTTTATTGGAGGCATGGTGTGACTCTCGTCAGACACATTCGCGACACCAGCAAAATTTTCTTCCGAAGCCTTCGCACACTCATGCTTGGTCAAGTTTCTCACAAAGAAATCTGGCGGCAAATTTATGAATTTGCCAATAAGTCATTGGGCATTGTTGTTTTGTGCGTGACCTTCATGGGCATCATTCTCATAACCGAGTACAGCTTTCACATGAAGCTTGCGATCGGCAACGATGCCATGATTCCGGGATTCGCAATGATTATGCTAGCTCGCGAACTCGCCCCCATCGTGGCCGCGCTATTGATTACCTCAAAAATGGGAGCGAGCATTGCGGCCGAACTGGCAGCCATGAAAAACACCGAACAACTCGACGCCTATCGCCTGCTCGGACTCAACATTGTCGACATTTACGTTGCGCCCCGCACTTTGGCTTCAGCACTCGCCACCTGGGTTTTGGCAACACTCGCTCTGGGTATTTCAATTTTGGGAGCATGGCTCTCCGCCATTGTTTTCTTAAACTTTTCGACAGGGCCGTTTTTCCAAAGTCTTTTTATTTTTGTATCGCCCCAAGACTTCGTACTCATGGCTGTTAAGTCGCTAGTGTTTGGATCCTGTATCCCCGCCATCAGCGCCCACTACGGCCTCACCTCAAAGTTTGGAGCAGAAGGCGTGGGCACAGCCACCACCGATGCCGTAGTCGCCAACTCCATTACGATTATCTTCTTTGACTTGATAATTACTTATCTATTCGCGGTGAGCACATAACACGCTCTAAAAGTTTATATTGAGACCAAGGCCGACCATCGCTTCCGATGTGTTGAAGGCAAATGAAAACTTCCATGCAAACCATTTGATTTTATCGCCACCTGAGCCATGGGTGATGACAGGGCCGAGCTCTACGAGGAAGGGTGGCACTCTCTTTTCCAAACCATCGTCTTTTGAGGGACCACTAAATCGGAAGCGCAGATCTAAGAAACCGCCATAACCAAAAAACTCATTTTCTGGACGCAGGAGCTTAGTTCCAATTCCAAAAGAAAAATCATTTGAACGAATACGTGAAGATCCGCCTACTCTCGCATTTTCGCGCCATTCAGAGAGATGCGACATCACAAACTCAGCATCCCAACGATACTCATTGAAACTACGGAGACGGCGTCCCACGCCCACACTCAGCACCCACGATTGCAGCCGATCTAAATTTAAAGTCGGCGTTTTTAAGGAACCTGTTCCTAAAAAGAAATCTGTTCCTAAAACACCATAAAACTTACGATGATCTTGCAGATGATAAGTGCGTTCAGTTTTTCCAGCACTCGGCGCGAGAAACCCCGCCTCTACATTCGAGACGTAAGGATCAGCATGCAGCTCGACCAAAGGAACCCAGCCATCCTTCACTCCATACACTTTCCCAAAACACCAAGATTCCTGAGTGCAGGTTTGAACCTCGATGTAGGCTCCCGCGGGCACCCAAGTTTGAAGCGGCGCTTCATCTGAAGGGTCACCCCGCAGATAGGAATCCTCATGCCAATAATATCGACCGGCTAGCTGTGCCTGTGCCGAAGAACTCAGTCCCGAAAGATGCAATGCAACAAAAACTCGAAAGAGGCGTAGAGCCCCAGCGTGTATGGGGTTTCTCAAGATCTTAACAATCTGATCCGATAAAGAAGATATGAACATAAGAGGCACACCTAAGTTACAGGCCTTTCTGGGAGGCATCATTGATGGCCGACCGAAGTCTGTCAACGCCTCGAATGATAGAGACTCGCATCGCGATCAGCTCCAGCAACGTCGCAGGTTCATGAAGCTCAACAAGGAACAGGAAGACGAAGCTTTTCAAGCACTTCTTACGAGCTTGAGTGGTACCGATCTCGTTGCTGAAAAAGTAGAAACCAGTGAAGGTCTCACGTTTGTGGTTAGCAACGACAAACAACAAATCGTAAAAGAACTTAAAGGTCTCTTGATCACCGATCTCTACCTGCAACGCTTCGAAGGAAGCGACGGCAGCTCGGGCACCCTACTCAAGCGTTCCGCTTAATATTTGCAACTCTAGCGTTAAGGTTCAATACGATTCAACATTCGAGGGAACGGAATGCATTCGCGCACGTGTTGAGTGCCGCAAATCCAAGCCGTGCAACGCTCGATACCCATACCGAAACCAGTATGAGGAACCGATCCGTAACGACGCAAATCCAAGTACCACTCGAACACTTTTTTATCGAGTCCATGTTCTTTGATTTTTGTTTCAAGCACGTCAATGCTTTCTTCACGCTGACCGCCACCAATAACTTCGCCGTAGCCTTCGGGTGAAAGCATATCGAAAGACAGGGAGCTCACATCGTCACTAGGATCTTCTTTCATGTAGAAAGCTTTGATCTTGCGAGGGAATCCGTAAACAAAAATAGGGCGATCGAACTTTTCAGTAAGAATGGTTTCATCACCACCGCCGAAATCCATTCCCACTTTAAACCCGTCTTTGGATTCTTTTTCGAGAATGACCGCAGCTTCGTTGTAATGCATACGAGGGAACGGTTTTTCGATAGCTTCAAACTTTGTAAGATCGCGCTCAAGAGCCTCAAGCTCAAAACGGCGAGTGCGCAGCACACGGCGAACGATATGACGGAACATGTTTTCCGCCAAATCCATTCCACCTTCCATGTCCATGAAGGCCACTTCGGGCTCAAGCATCCAGAACTCTGTAAGGTGACGACGTGTTTTGGATTTCTCCGCACGAAACGTGGGGCCCATCACATAAACTTTTCCAAAAGCCAACGCGCCTGCCTCGCCATAGAGCTGTCCGCTCTGTGTGAGATAAGCCGTAGTTTCGTCGAAGTAGTTCACTTCAAAAAGGTTCGAGGTTCCCTCACAAGCGTTAGGAGTGAAAATGGGAGCATCGAATCCAACGAATCCTTCTTGATCAAAAAATTCGCGAGCTGCCGCAATCACTTCCGCACGAATACGCAAAATCGCATGTTGGCGTTTGGAACGAATCCAAAGGTGACGATTGTTCAAAAGAAAATCGGGACCGTGCTCTTTAGGAGTGATGGGGTAATCCACACTCTTTGAAATCAATTTGAGTTCTTTGACTTGAAGCTCCCAACCGCCAGCAGCCTTGGGAGCCTTTACGACCTTCCCCTCAACCTCAACAGCCGCTTCTTGCGAAAGCTGCGTGAACACTTCGAGAGCCGAGTCCGAGGAATCGCCAGGGAACAAAACCCCCTGAATAGTGGCTGTGCCATCTCGGAGAAGAACGAACTTCACTTTTCCGCTTGAGCGCGAGTTATAAACCCACCCTTTAAGCTTCACCGTGTCATTCTCTTGGCACTTCCCTTGAAAGATATCTTCTATATACAGACTTGGTCTCATGGTTTCTTATTTAACGCGAAGATTTTATAATGGCTAGTATGATACCAACGATCCCAGTGAGATTCCTTCTAAACATCCTTCTCGCAGTCGCCATTTTTACCGGAGTGGGTCAAATCCGCTGGAACGAGCGCAGCTTTGAAAACCGCTATCACGAGTTCGTTAATTCGGAGAAATTTCAGGATTGGTTTTGGGCCATGGCCATCCCTGTGACTTGGACGGGCGACAAGATCGGCGAAGGCTTTGCTAGCATCAAAAGCGAATTCAAGTCTGGCACCAACGCAAAAGAGTCGGCCCGCTAAAAGCAGCCCGACTCTACAAAAACAAAAAGCCCTTTCGGGCTCCTTATCATTTTCTATTTTTATTGTTGGATAGGTGGAGCTATGCCACCTAAGGCGTGAACGCCACCCGCACCTTGCCGAGGTTGTTGCTGCGGATTCTGCTGAGCAAATAACTTCTGGCACTGCGAACTCTTGGAAGCTTCTTCGCTCTCTACACAATTGCAAAGAGGAATTATAGCTACGTTGTTGTCGTTAAGTTCACCCAATTGCTGAGCTCCTGCAGGAGTTGGGTTGAACCCGACACCTAAACTCAGGGTCACGAGTGCACCCATATAAACTAAGAAATTTTTGTGAGACATGAAATCTCCCCCTATTACCCTTTGAGTTGCGAAGCCTGTGCCAAGAGAGATTTTAGCAATTATAAAGCCTAAATAGCTGAAACAAATGGATTCTTTGGGGGCGCAAATTGTCTGGAAGTGTCTATCTTTTCGACAGTCCATCGTCCAACTAGTCATCACCCCACCCGTTCGACGAGTCTCACGGCTTCAAGGGGGAAGCTTCCATGAGGCGCAAACCTTCTTTTTGAGTGCGCAGGAGATACACATTTCTCATAAGGCCCAAGGAACTCGAATAAATACGAGGCCCCATAAGACCTTCAAAGTCGTGAATCCTCAATAAGGGCTCACGAAGAGACTCTTTAGAAGTGCGAGCCAAAGCAGCCTTGGCTGCAAAAAGAAGGGAGTCATAACAAAGGGCCGCTTCGCGATTGGGCAATTCTCCTGAATGTTTCTTTTTGAAGTCATCTACAAAAACCTGAACTCTTTTGTGGGGATCCTCAGGGCTATAATCGCTCACCACAAAATGACCAACCCACTCATCTCCTCGAGCTAGCTCCGAATTCGTATCAAAACGGCCGTAAGGAGCAAAGACAGGAGTGCTTAGAGAAGCCGCCTTCAACTGACTCACAAGCTGCACCAGCGAAGCCGCAGGCAACGACGCAAAAATAATATCAGGATGACGGGACGAAATTGTTTTGATGGCTTCCTGCAAAGCTTCACCCGGACTCAAGCGCAGCTCTTCTTGAAGACGCACCTTGCCCGAAGACTGAGCAAGAGCCGATTGGATCTGTGCCGTCCAAAGCAAATCTCGATCCGAGGAGACCTCTCGCAAAAGTATAAGCCGCTTCACCTCAAGAGAACGCTCCATATAAGAAACCGAACGCCGAGCTAAAAGACGAACACTTGCACCCATCGGAAAAATATAAGGCGAAAGATGAAAAGAACTTTGTGAGTCTGCACTCCCCGGAAATACAATCGGCACATGCTGAGCTGTCACCAACGGCTCCGCCTGTCCAAGCAATGTTTCATCATCGGGAATCATTAGGACATCGGGTTTTTTGAAATTTACATCGCTCGACTGAATCAACTCATTGAGTGACTTAAGAAAGGAAGCCGACTGAAACTTCTTCTCCTCAATTTCAATTTTCAGCTGAGGACTTTCTTCATGAAGTTTCTGAAGAGCCATCAGGCGTCCTCGAGCACACATGCCCAGAGAGTCTTCGCTCTCTCGCGAAAGAAGCCCCACTCGGAGCTCTTTTGATTTTTGAGCATTTTGAGCAGCTTGAGCACTTAGAACAAAGAAACCCCCACTCAAAAACAACAACGCCGCGCTCTTAAAAAGAGACGCGCTAAATTTAACTTTCTCAGTGCCCATACCCGAAAAGAGTATAGCTGTAGAAGGGAGCTTTCAATGGCAGGAGAACAAGAAGCTAACGGAAAGAATTCACTCATCGGAGAGTTTATGCTCTCATTTGCACGCGCGCCGGAGCCGGTACAGGAAGCCATTCTCATTTATGGGCTCAAACGCCTGCTGCCCTTTGCTCCCGATCATGTCACTCCGTACCCAATGCTGAGCCACATGGTAAAAATATTGAACTTAAGCGCGGCAGCTGAAGATAAAGGCTCTAGCGAAAACCCGCCAGAAAAGCCATAGTGTCTGTGCCATATGCGATTGCTACCTGAACCGACCATATCTGGATACGCCACAAGTTTTGATGGCACTCCCATTTACTGGGAACAGCATGGTCCGTCTTTAAAAGATGAAAATGCAAAACGTCCGATGATTTTTTGCTACGGCTTGGTGTGTAGCATGAACCAATGGCGCAAACAGGTGCAGCGCTATTCCAAAGACCATCCCTGCATCTTACTAGACTATCGAGGACACCATCAATCAGGAAACCCCTCCTCACCCGAATACATGAACCTTTCCGCCATAGCTAAAGATGTCTCGACAATTTATCACCACCTCGACATCAACGATCGCGTTCATATCTGGGGACATAGTATGGGCTGCAACGTCGCACTTGAAGTCGCGCTAGCCGAACCCGATATATGCCAATCACTCATTCTCTGCTGCGGCACTGCCGACGATCCCTTCAACAACATGTTGGGAACCAACTACACACAGGTGCTCAGCAAAAAACTTTTTGAGTTCATGGGCAATTACCCCGAACCCGTTCACAAAATTTGGGATGTTTTTCGAGGCAAACCCATGCTCACTCAAATCACAGCCTACCTCGCCGGATTCAATCGCGACACCAGCACGCGCGACGACATCAAGGCCTATGCCGAAGCGGTCTGCGACGTCAGCTCAGAAACATTTTTTGCCCTCTTAAAGGATATGAGTCGCGGTGCCACTCGCACCGTATTGCCAAGAATCAAAGTGCCCACACTTGTGGTTGCCGGTGCTCTTGATCACGTCACACCTCCGAGTGAACAGGCTGCCCTAGCCTCCCTGCTACCCGACTCCAAATATGTCGAAATACCCGCAGGATCTCACAACGTGCAACTCGACTTCGGTGAGTATGTAGGACTTAAAGTGGAAGAGTTCTGGCGTGAGAGAGAACTGCTCTAGCGCTATTATCAATCTTTTGCGTTGCACCTTATAGCTTTTGCGTTGCACCTTATAGCTTTTGCGTTGCAACGTAGCAGCTTTTTGATAGTCTCGTGACTGTATGAAACGCAGTCTTTCTGGAATCAAACCTACAGGAGTTCCTCATCTCGGAAACTATCTAGGAATGATTCGTCCTGCGATCGAACTTCAACAAACACACGATACATTTTATTTCATCGCGAACTACCACGCCCTCACTTCCGTGCGCGACGCCGCCAAACTGCGCCAAGACACTCTCAATGTGGCGGCACAGTTTTTAGCTTTTGGTCTCAATCCCAGCAAAGGTGCTTTCTTTCGCCAGTCCGACATTCCCGAAGTGACTGAACTCACTTGGGTGCTTGCAACTGTGACGTCGATGGGTGATCTCACGCGTGCTCATGCCTACAAAGCTGCTAAAGACAAAGGCGAGGAAGGCGCTCTCAATCTGGGAGTGTTTTCTTATCCTGTGCTTATGGCAGCTGATATTATCTTGTACGACACTGACGTGGTTCCTGTTGGAAAAGATCAGGTTCAACATTTAGAGATGGCCCGCTCCATGGCCCAGCGATTCAATCACTACTTTGGAGAAACTCTCAAAGAGCCCAAAGAATTGGTTCGCGAAGACGTGGCCACAATCCCCGGAATCGACGGACGCAAGATGAGCAAAAGTTACGACAATGGCATTGAGCCTTTAAGCAGCCCAAAAGCCCTTAAAAAACAGGTCATGGCTATCGTCACAGATTCCAAGGGACTCGAAGACAAAAAAGATCCCGACACCTGCAACATCGTCAATCTCTACAAGTTCTTCGCCACAGCTGAAGAACTCAATGGAATAAAAGAAAAGTATCGTGCGGGCGGCTATGGCTATGGTCATGCCAAGCTCGCGCTTCTCGAAAAGCTCGAAGAGAGCTTTGGCCCTGCCCGTGCCCAATATGAAGACCTCCTAAAGCGCCCCAACGACGTCGAGGATATCTTGCGCGAGGGATCTAAAAAAGCTCGCGTTATAGCCCAAGGCGTTCTACAACGAACATTGAAGGCGTGCGGGATCCAATGAAAAAACAAATCGAGCCTCAAAAAATCCAAAACCCATTAGCCCGTTTCGGCGTTCTGGGACTCAGCACAGGCTTAGGCCTTGGCTATGCTCCTGTAGCTCCTGGAACATTTGGCTCTATCCTCGGTATTCCGCTAGGACTTCTTCTTCTTCAATACCCTTCATGGATTGCTCTCATCGTTTTGAGCGTTCTTGTTGTGGCTACAGCACCCATCTGTGAACGCGCCTGCAAACATTGGGGCCAAATGGATTCAGGCCGCGTTGTTTGGGATGAAGTAATTGGAATGGCCATCGCACTCCTTGGATTGCGTGGACCTATCTATTCTCAACTTCAAATCGAACCCGGCAATTTCATATGGCCCGACTGGACATCCGTAGTGGTGGCCTTCGTTGCTTTTAGAATTTTCGACATCTACAAACCCTTTCCGGCAAAGGTTTTTGATCGTCGCGAAACAGGTTACGGCGTCATCCTCGATGACGTCGTGGCAGGTCTCTACGCAGCTCTCACCGTTTGGTGTCTCATCAAAATTCGCTGGCTCTAGAATCCTTGCCCTAGCTCTCATCCTGCACTAAGAACGTCTTTGGAGACGTAGGATAATTGGTAATCCAGCAGATTCGAAATCTGCCGCCTTTTAACGGGCTTGCGAGTTCGAGTCTCGCCGTCTCCGCCATTAACTATTTTTCTTTAATTCTTAGAGTGCTTTAAGTTTTTGCACTTCGTCGGTGTAACAAGTGGTGTAACAAACCCCGTCTTTATTGGTCATTAGAGCGGACATCCTCTGCCTTTCTGAATCTCGAACAAATTGGTCACAATGCTCTAATGAGTAGTTTTTTATGTGTGGTCGAAACCTCAGGACTAGGCCACATCGTTCAGTTCAACGCGATACTCCATGCCGTGTTTCTCCAAGGTGTCTTGAAGGGCAAGCCCCACTAAAGCCTTTTCAGGCAACTTAAGCTTCTTCGCTATTTGCTTGGCTCTTGTGGGAGAAGGAATCCTTCGACCTTGCTCAAGGTCACAAAGATTTGCAGCAGAAAGCCCGAGCTTCTTTGCAAAAGCCACTTGAGTCAGCCCCTCAGACTCGCGCCATGACGACAAGAATCGACCAAACGTGATCCGACCGTATTTGCTCTGAAGCTCTTCAGAATAAGATTTCTTATCAGTACTCATGCTTGTTCACCTCTAGGAGAAGTATCTCCACCAGTCCTTTTGTTTCCCTGTAAATCAATCTGTAGGCTCGATTGAGTCTCACAGAGCGTTGCCCTTTTCGAGTTCCACGCAATGGCTCATCGTGATAGCCGCTTCTTTTACGAACTTCGACCAAGCCTAGCGTTTCGATAAGCCCCACCCAAAAAACGACCTTCACACGGATAAAATCAGGCACCCTATCCAAGTCTTTTTCAAAGGTCTTAGTACGATGAACCGAGGTGAGGGCCATACTTCTAATTGAAGTATATCCACTCCTTGCTTTCTTCACAAGTTTTTTGTTACATCTGGCCGCCTCCGCGACTTGGCACCTAATATTTCAGAAGCTGAAGACTTTAAGAGGAGGGGATCATCTCTATTTGAAGTGAGTCATGGTAATACACCTTTGCCCCTGAGATCGATCTGATTCACCGGAGACGTCGCTCCGCCCGTCATAGCAAGGATTGTAGATAAGAAGGTTTGGTAGGCACCCAAGGCGTTTGGACTAAATTTGATTCCGACACCACAGCTTGCCCCGGGCGCTAACTGAGTTCCCCAATCACACTTCATTGGATCATCTGTTCCGGGGAATCCATGCGGATACTCGAACGCCGTTGAACCCAAATCCATTAAACCCAAATTAGTGATCGTCACATTGCCAACGTTTTGGAGCGTAAGCAGCTTCAAGGGGTGAGACCCTAAAGAGGTATTACCCCAATCCGTCGATTCCTGAGCTTGAAGCTTCACAAACGCTTTTTGCGCAATGATCGGCCTAGAAAGTGTCCGCGCATTTTCGCCATCATTATAATTAATAATCAGAGTTGTTTGATTGAGCCCATTAATCACACCAGACGCTGCTGGATTGAAGTTTATCATCAATTGGCATGAGGATTCTCCAGACAAAACACTTTGGCACGGATTAGGCGTTGGCATATTCTCAAAGCCCTTCCCCGCAATTCCAACTTGAAGACCCGAGACATCGCCGTATCCAACGTTTTCCAAGGGTATAGATAAAGTTAGGTTGCTTGTTTGGGGTGAGCCAAAATCGATCTGAGAATCTGAAATGTAGAGCTCTCCGAGAGAGGAGCCATCGTCAGAACCGCACTTGTAGCGACGGGGGTAATCCGCCGTCTCTCCGGGGGGCTGATACCAAGGCACCGACTGCACGGCAACTTTTTGGGGGCCCGGAACAAGCGTCAGGGCTGCTGAGTGCTGGAAGATATAAATGAAATCCTCAGGTTCCGTATTTCCTGTGGGGTCTAGAGCTCTTTCGCCGTAAAAGACTTTCTCTTCACCAGCCACTTGGCGGAAGCTGAGTTTTTTCGAACAGTTCACATCATCCTCTGATACCGAGAAGCCAATGAGATCAATACGGCGCTTCTCACCTGCACTCACGTTAATCTCAGCCTTATCTCCGTACTTAAAAGGTCCAAAGACTTTACCACGCCCCGGATATCCGTGCGCACAAGTTCCTGCATCTTGATTGACGGACTTCATGAGGTCAGGAGCCGTCACGTTGAGCACATAACAAAAGCCCTGCGTGACAAGACCACTTGGAGATTTGGGAGTGAAGGCCGGAGAGCCCAGAATCGTCGCACCCAATTCAAGATCAACCTGAACAAGAGAGCGAGGATCTTCTGCTGCGCAAGCACCGAGCGCCAGTACTAAAATCGAGACATAGTGAAAATCCCATCGAAACATCTTTACTATTATCGACCTAGTTCCGCTCAACCTGATGTAGAGAAATAATGAAGATTTGGTTAAGAAAATAGTAAAATAATTTCCTAAAGATGCTCATACTTGACACAAAAACCATTATTGCCCCAAGCAATTCAAAATCCTGCGAGAAAAGAGCCGAACGAGCGTTGGATTGCAGTGAATGAATTGCATTCCGCGTTAATTAGTCTTACTCATGTGCGAATGATTGGTTCGAGTTCATTGCAAAAACCAGTTGGAGCCTTTGTCCAAGCAGAAGCCAGTCAACGACTTCTCATCTTTCGTCGATTCCTTCTGCTGGAAGCATCGGTCTATATAACTTGGTGGTTCGTAATACACCTCCAAATGCCCCATGCCTACAATCCGTTCTGGAGCCGAGCTCTTGTAACGGGAGTAGCCCTTCTTGTTCTATTTGGGACCTACAAATTTGATTTTTTTTCTCGCCACGTAGATAAACTTTTTTACGCGAGTCTTTTCGTTCTCATCAACGAGAACTTCTGGACCGCACATTTCAATTTCAACAATCCCTACTGGTTGACTGCTAGCTACATTGCTATTTTCAGCACTTGTGCTTGTTTTCGCTCCCAAAAACATTTAGCCATATACAGCATCTACGTATTCGCTATGGGATTCCTGCTCTCCTACGTTCACGACTTTCAGCAAAACCTTTACATTCCAAATCTTTTTACAATTTTAGTTGTTTGCAATCTTGTTTTGCTTTTCGAGCAGGCCGTCATAAAAAAACTGTTCGAAGCTACTGACCGTTTAGAAAAAATATTTCACGCCACGTTTGAAGGAATTTGTATTCTCGAGGATGGCATCATCCTCGACGCAAATGATTCATTCGCTACACTTTTTCAATACAAAAGATCTGGACTCATCGGAAATCCGATTCTACCTATGATCGCCCCCGAATCAAAAAACGGAGCTCAATTGCCGTTTGCACAATTTGACGGTTCCACCCGAGAACTATGGGCACTAAAAAAGAATGGAACCAAGTTTCCTATCGAAATTTCAGGAAAACCACACCAACATGAAAACCGCGAAGCTTGGCTACTTACCCTCCGTGATTTAAGCGAGCACTATCAAGCACAAGCTGCAAAAGAAGAAGCTCTGGAAGCTCAAGCCGCCGTTAAATTACGCGACCAATTCATTTCACTCGCCTCTCATGAACTACGAACCCCAATCACTCCCATCAAACTTAGCAATGACATGCTCCTTGACTCGATTTTAAACAACGAACCCATAACCCACGAAGAACTCGTGAACCACACCAAGCTGACCCAAGTTCAGCTTCAGCGCATGCAAAGGCTCATCGAAGAAATGCTCGATGTTTCGAGAATCAGTCATGGCAATCTTTTCCTCATTCCCGAAGACTTTCAAATTGACCTTCTGGCCGAAGAAGTGTGTACGGGTTTTGCCAAAGAAGCGCAAAGCCGTAGAAACACTATTAAGATCAAATCACTTGAGAACATTAACGTTTCTTGGGACTCGCTCCGAATTCAGCAGATTCTTAGCAATCTCATTAAAAACGCCATCACTTACGCGCCAGCATCACCCATCCGCGTTTCGATTCGCAATCTCGGGGAGTACATAGCTATTAAAATTAGCGACAAAGGAATCGGCATTCGGCGCGACGACTTCAATCGCATTTTTCAACGTTATGAACGCGCAGTGTCCGAACACCTTTACGGAGGGCTCGGCCTCGGACTCTATATCGTCGACCAAATCGTTAAAGCCCATCACGGGAAAATGAAGGTGTATAGCCAGGTCGGCAAAGGTAGCTCGTTTCTTATTGTGCTTCCCAGAATCGCAAAAAATCTGGATAGTGTGTAAAATTAGACTCCTATGCACTTTTTGCTCTCTCTCATTACGGGAATCTTTCTTTTTGCTGCGATCATGGTGGCCAACGCTCTTCAAGTGCTGAGTCTTTTGATCTTCCCATTTTCTCGGCATCTTTTTCGTCGAGCGAATCGCTGGGTCGCTCACTGCTGGTGGGGATTATGCGTCTTGTGGGCTGAACACATTAACCACATTCACCCCGTTTTTAGCGGGGACGAAATTCCCGAAAAAGAAAACGCCTTAGTGATCGTCAATCACCAGACCATGCCCGATATTGTGGCCATGATGATGTTGGCTTGGCCCAAAAAACGACTGGGCGACATGAAGTGGTTTGTGAAAGACGTGATTAAGTTTTTCCCTGGAGTAGGCTGGGGCATGCTGTTTCTTGACTGCATCTTTCTGAAGAGAAACTGGGACCAAGACGCCACAAACATTAAAAACACTTTTTCAAAGTTTCGCACCCAAAATATTCCGCTCTGGCTCCTCAGTTTTCCCGAGGGCACGCGACTCACGCCCAAAAAGCTAAAAATGGCTCAAGACTTCGCACGCAAGGCTTCGCACCCCGAACCACGTCATGTATTGATCCCTAGAACACGCGGCTTCGTAGCTTCGGTAAGCGGACTTCGCACTCATCTCGACGCGGTTTACGATGTGACGGTGATATATCCGGAAGGAGCGCCCACAATGGGAGTCTTTCTAGGGCAAACCAATAAAAAAATTCATATTCATGTGCGTCGTTATGCCATCGACGACGTTCCCCAAGATACCGAGCAACTTTCAAAATGGCTTATCGAGCGATATCAAGAAAAGGATCTCTATATCGACAAGTTCAACCCCCAACCTGCTTAAGGTCACCTCCAACCCTTTTTAGGTTCGGTAGCCAAACTTTCACCACAACCTTCAACGATCTTCACAGACAAAGAGAGTCCTGCCTCAGCACTTAGAAGTCGAGTTTTATTTGAATCGCGCACGCCCGCCAGCACTCGAGCATCATTCGTATAGATAGACTCCACACATGAGAGTTTCTCGAGATATACAAACACGCCTCTCGCCTTTGTATAATCATAAGACCGACCCGCATCGCCCGAAGCCAACATGGATGCCGGTACCCGTAGGTTCAAAAGATTACCGCTATAGGACCCGAAGGACGCAGAACCACCTAGGTGTTTTTTAATGGCCTGTTCACAGGTCCACTGTTTCTTAGCATCACAATCTTCGTTAAATTTTTTGACAAGTTCTTGCCCCAAACCTGCACGAGCCATGTCCACTTCAGAGGCCCAGCCTGTCGAGCCATCTTGAAACTCTACAAGCATCCACGCCTCCAAGTTGCATCCCGCGACTCGATCTAAAACTCGAAAAGCTCCTGAGTGAGAACCCACTTCAGAACCTGCACTTTTCTTTGCCAATCGATCATCGACGTATTCAGACTTAAAAAATTCCTCCAAAAGAAAATCTTTAAGTTCAGAATCTCTGACAGAAACAATTTCAGAATAACTCAATTCTGGCAGCTTATCCTTGATACGCTCAGAAGCTCGATCGCCAGCCTCTCGAGACTCACGTCTCGACTGACTCAACTCACTCCAAAGCTTCTCAACTTCTTTTACCTGATAGCCCTCTGGGCGAGATGGATCGTTGATTTGGTCGGGACACAAATTAGGCCGATCATAAATCGCTACCGGTTCGGCAAGTGAGCTCAGTAAGGTTTTCGCCTTATCTTTGCTAGTGCTATCAGCGTCTACCCCGTGAACTGGGGAATCATCATCAAACCACTTTGCCGCAAAACGAGGCGCCCACCCCTGAGTCCATCCGGCCTCGCGAGTGTCATGCCCCAGAGGGGGAGATGCAATGGGATTAACTTTCCTATCAAGTGCCGCGTGATCCATGTTGGGTTTGCCCTTGGCACCACCTGAGAAATTTTTATCAAGGAGATCCTTATGGTGATAAACAAAATATCCAAAATAATTAGGGCGAGGCTCATTACCAGCAGCCTTTGATTCCTGTGCCCTGTTAGTGCCTGATTCATTTCGACTCAAACCCAAGTTGTAAATTGTCGTAAGAATTTCAGGCTTGTCTGAAATGTCAAAACCTTCGGCCTGATAGGCATCTTGAGCCTTTTTGAGTTCTGCGGCGATGTATTTCAAACATTCTCGTGGATCAAGAAGTGCCTGTTCAACTTCTCTATAACTTCTCTCTGGCCTGTTCTCGAGTTTTGCCATCATGGGTTCTACCTTGATAGCTGTGCTCGTATAAATCTGCCCCAAGCCGATGGAATACCCCCCACCCGTGATCAGCTCCGCCTTGTCATTCAAATTGAGTTTGGTGAGCCAATTTTGAACATCATCATCGACACCCACATTCATTGTGTTTTCTGCGAGCACCGCCCCCGCGATAGCCCTCGAATCCACTCCGTACAATTGTGCAGCCTCATCAATATCGGGACGCAGCTTCTGTAAAAGCTCAAGCAAAGGTTTCTTAGGCTCTACAATCTTGCCGCTCTCTTTGAGCTTATAGGCATAGTCATCGTAGGCCGCCACAGAATCGTAAGTGTATAAAGTCGAAGCTGTTTTAATCCCTGCGCCTGATCTCGCCGCTGCATGACCCGTCGTTTGAGCCTGAGCTCCAACACTCGCAAACATCAAAACACTCAACAGGGAGAGAGAATGAAGAGATCTCATTTTTCAGATCCTTCTTGCTCTTCTTGTATCGCGTTGACCGTTTTTACATATAGAGAACAAAGCTCATCCTTGGGAAGAGGACTTGTTCTGAATCCTTCACGTTTGGGATAGAACTCGATAGCTTCAGAAAGCGCTCTACCATTGGTGAGCACAAGCCCCATCGACTTGATGTAACCTCTCATTAGAGAATGTTCTTCTGTACTCGAAAGATACTGCAAAACAGGAATCGCTAGACTGTCTTCGGGCGAACGCAGCATTTCTCCCCAAGCCAATTGAAGAACCTCTTCTCTCGAATAATTCTCGAGAATGGATCGAATTTTTGCCTTAGATAAATCACGTTTAAATGTCCATGCCTTCGTCACACATGGCACATTGGATAGAGTTTCAGCGTGCGCGAAAGAAGCGGTCCAGAAAGAAAAACTCA
>Ga0163144_10007440_pt1 | contig 24009 bp, 20 predicted proteins | sample OliLak19BULKMAT1_FD_123175 | JGI IMG/M metagenome (GOLD analysis project Ga0163144, IMG submission 123175) | Freshwater microbial mat bacterial communities from Lake Vanda, McMurdo Dry Valleys, Antarctica - Oligotrophic Lake LV.19.BULKMAT1 | ecosystem: Environmental > Aquatic > Freshwater >...
CGACCCCCTGGCCGCGACGCCCCCCGCCCCGACGAAGAAGCGCGGACGTTGGCGCCGCCGCATCGTCTCGTTCGTGCTGTTCCTCGTCGTGCTCATCGTCCTGGCGCCCCTCGCGCTGTCGCTGGCGCCGGCCCGGAAGTACATCGAGGAGCGCCTGTCGGCCACCGCGGGTCGCAAGGTGACGATCGGCGGGATCTCCGCCGCGTGGTGGAGCGGGCTCGAGCTCCGCGACGTCAAGATCCACAACCCGGCCGGCTACCAGGGCGATCCGCTCTTCGTGGTGGATCGCGTGAAGCTCGACGTCGTGCTCCTCAAGGCCGTGACCGGGTCCATCGAAGCGACCGTGGCCGTCGACCGTCCGGTCGTCACGCTGATCCGCGGTGCCGACGGCGCGAGCAACCTCGACGGCCTCTTCCCTCGCGACGGCGCGCGCGAGGAGGCGCCCCGCCGGGGCGGCGCGAAGCCCCACATCGTCGTCACGCTGCGCGACGGCAAGGTCGTCGCCCACGGCCTCCCGGCCGCGGGCCGGGCCCCGACCCCCGACGTCGTGGACGGCATCACGTTCGACGCGGACGTCGGCGCCGTCATCACGGCCCGCTTCGCGGCCCTCGTGCGCGGCGCGAAGGCCGGCGGCGGCGACGCCCCCATCACCATGGAGGCGAAACTCGACGTCGACGGCGCCGGCCCGGTGAAGGCCGCCGTGCCCCCGCTCGACCTCGCGCGCCTCGCCCAGGCCTTCTCGGCCTTCGGGCTCGACGCGGTGACCGGCTCCGTCGAGGTCGCCGTCGACCTCACGCTCGCCGCGAAGGGCGGCGGAACGGGCCTCGCGTCGGCGAACCTCGCGGGCCTCGCGTTCACGCGGCCTGACGGTCGCGTCACGTTGCGCTCGGCGTCGCTCGAGGCGCGCCCGGCGAGGAGCGAAGCGGCCGGCATGCGGGTCGACCTCGCGCTCGTGCTCGAGGGCCTCCAAGCCACCGGCTTCTCGCGCATGGACGCGGGCTTCGACGAGCCGCGCCTGACGGTGCGCGGCGCCGTGGTGCGGGACGCCGCGGGCGACCTCGTGTTCGGCGACGGCGCGACGCCGCTCGTGATCGAAGGGCGGGCGCTGCGCGGCAGCCTCGCGGGGTCCCTGCGCGCGGCGTCGGGGCGCGGCGCCGCGACGACCGAAGCGACGGCGAAGCTCGCCGTGAGGCTGTCGCCGACGCTCGGCCGGCTCCTCGGCGCGTTGTCGTCGCCCGACGACGACCTGCGCGGCACGGTGACGCTCGACGCCTCGGCGAAGGGCGACGACGCGTCCCTCGCGTGGGCGGCGAAGGGCACGGTGACGGGCTTCGTCCACGGCGGCGGCGACGGGTCGACCCCGTGGTCGGAGCCGTCGGTGGCGCTCGACGCGGCGGGCACGTGGGCCGGCGGCCTGCGGAAGCTCGTCCTCGACAAGGCGAGCCTGACGGCCGGCGCGCTCTCGCTCCGGGCGTCGCCGGGCTTCGCGGTGACGCTGCCGGCGGCGGCGGACGGCGCGATGAAGGTCGAGGGCGATGCGACGGCGTCGGTAGACCTCGCGGCGGCGGCGCGCGCGTTCCCGTCCGCGTTCGACCTGCAGCCGGGCCAGCGGATCGCCGGCCGGGTGGAGGCGACGGTACGCGGCAGCGCGGCGGCAGGCGACGCGTTCGACGTCACGCTCGCAGGCCGTGACCTCTGGCTGCCCGGCGCCACCGCGCCGGGCACGCTCGACGGCGGCCTCCGCGTCGAACACGACGCCGCGCGCAAGACCCTGACGGTGTCGGCCCTCACCGTGCGGGGCCTGGGCCTCGACGTGAAGGGCGGCGCGCAGCTCTCGACCGCGGCGGGCGGCGGGCTCACCCGCGCGACGCTGAGGCTCGCCGCCGACCTCGGCGCGGCGCGTCCGCTCCTCGGCTGGCTCGCGCAGCTCCCGGCGGAGGCGACCCTCACGGGGACCGCGACGGGCAGCCTCGAGTCCACGGACGCGAGGCCCGGCACGGCGCTGACGGGCAGCGTGGTCGTGGAGCGGCTGCGGTACACGGGGGCGCGCGACCCGAAGACCGGACACGCGACGACGATCGAGGAGGCGCGCGTCGAGCTGAAGCCGCGCCTGGTGCTCGACGCCACGCCGGGCGCGATCCGCATCGACGAGACCACGCTGACGTCGACGACGCTGTCGGCGACGATGAAGGGGTCGGTCGTCCCGCGGGGCGACGAGCAGGTGCTCGACCTCGCCGTCGGGATCGACGGCGACCTCGTGCGCGTCGCGGAGCACCTGCGCAAGGCGCTGGGCCCGTCCTACGACGATGCGGCGGGCGAGGGGCGCCTGCGCGGTACCGTGACGGCCATGGGCCCGACCGGGCACGGCGGCCGCGACCTGCGGCTGGCGGGTGACCTCACGTTCCAGAAGCTCGGCGCCGGCGGCCTCGTCGCGAGCGACGGGAAGATCGCGTTGTCGCGGCCGGCGCCCGGCACCCCGCTGACGGCGACCGTGACGTCGGTCGTGAACCGCGGCACGCTGCGCGTAGACGGGTCGTGCGACCTCGGCAAGGGCGAGAGCCCGTGGACGGCGAAGGTCGCCGTGCGCGGCCTCGACACGTCGCCGATGTTGACGGGCAAGGGCGCGGGCAAGGCGCTCACGTTGGTCCTGCCGGCGATCGTACCCGCGAGCGCGACCAGCTCGGCGCTGTCGGGGCTGCTCGACGCCGACCTCGACGTGCGCTCGGCGGCGCTGGGGTCGCCGTCGATGACGAAGACGCTCGCGGGCCCCGGCTCGGTGCGGATGACACAAGGCCAGGTCAAGGACAGCACCCTCTTCGGGTCGCTGGCGGGTGGGGGCGGCGCGGGCAAGGGCCTCGACGTGCTCCTGAAGCTGGTGCCCGGCGTCGGGAAGACGTTCGGGGAGTTGTCGAAGGCGCTCCTGTTCTCGGAGCTGTCGAGCACGTTCACGCTCGGCAACGAGCGGATCGCGCTGAACCCGGTGGTGCTCGTCTCGCCGTCGGTGACGCTGCGGTTCACCGGGAACGTCGGCTTCGACGGCTCGGGCGACCTGGACATGCCGCTGCAGCTCGGCGGCAGCGCGGGGAAGGCGATCGAGCCCTACCTGAAGGACCGCACGATCCCGCTGGCGGTGACGATGCGACCGAACCAGCCGACGCGGGTGGTGCCCAAGCTCGACCCGACCAAGCTCGTCCCGCTCGGCGGCGGCGACCTCGGCAAGGGGCTCGAGAAGGGCAAGGACCTCCTCGACGACCTCTTCAAGAAGAAGCCGAAGTGACCCCGGAAGCCGACGTCGACGCGGCGGCCCGCGCCGACGTCAGGCGTCGTCGCGCGTGATCTTGACGGTCTGCGCGCCGAGACGGCGCAGGAGCCCCGCCACGTGCACGTGCGTGTCGGAGGTGTGGATGGCGATGCGGACCTCGGGCCCGACCGCGCGGGCGTGCGGGCCGAGTTCCCAGTCGAGGTCCTCGCCGAGCAGCAGCGCGTAGGACGCCGTGTCGACGCCGAGGGGCCCGAACACGTCGGGCACCGGCTCGGGCGAGCCGTCGACGATCCAGCGGAACCAGCGGTTCAGGGCCTCGACGACGGCGGCGGCGCGGGCCGCCTCCGCGAAGCGTGCGGAGATCTCGATGACGGGGGCGTCGGTCACGCCCGCATCGTACCGCCGCGCGGCCACCGAGGTCACGCCCGGCACGCGGCGAGGAGGACGACCCGCGCCGCGCCGGCCCGCTTCAGCGCCCGGGCGCAGGCCGACGCGGTCGCGCTGCTCGTCACCACGTCGTCGACGAGGAGGACGCACCGCCCTTCGACGCGGTCGCGCCGGGCGCGGAAGGCGCCGCGGGGGTTCCGGGCGCGGCGCGCCCGGGAGAGCCCGCTCTGGGGCGGGGTGTCGCGGTCGCGGCGCAGGGCGTGCTCGTCGCGCGCGAGGTCGCTCGCGTGGGCGACGACCCGGGCCAGTTCGTCGGCCTGGTTGTGTCCCCGCGTCCGACGGCGCCGCACCGACAGGGGCACGGGGACGAGGAGGTCGCCCGGGACGCCGGTGGCCCGGACGGCGTCGGCCATCAGGGCCCCGAGCGGGCGGGCGGCCGGCGTCCGGCCGTGGAATTTCAGCGCGAGGACGAGCGCGCGGGCGCCGTCGAGGTACCGAAGCGGCGCGACGATCCCGTCCAATTCGCTCGGCTCGTCGCGGCAGCGCACGCACGGGTTGACGACCGCATGGGCGCCGGCCTCGCGTCCGCACCGGGGGCACGGTCGGACGATGCGGGGGAGTCGGTCGCCGCAGCGTCCGCATAGGACGGGGAGGGCGCCGTCCCAGGCGTCGCCTTCGCAGACGAGGCACCGCGGGGGCCAGAGGACGTCGAGGACGCCGCGTCCGAGGTCGGCGAAGGAGATCCGCACCTCCTGTACTCGCGCGAGTTCGCCTCCGGTTTCGCGGAGCCCTCGGGCCCCGGTGCCTCAACGGGGTCGTTGACGCAACGGGGTCGTAGCCCGTTGCGTCGGGGTCAGAGGACCCGGCCGCCGCGGACGGACAGCAGGAACGTGACCGGCCCGTCGTTTGTCAGGTCCACCGCCATCGTCGCGCCGAATCGCCCCGTCGCGACCGGAAGGCCCAGCGCCCGCAAGCCGGCCGCGACGCGCAGGTAGAGCGCCTCCGCCCGCACCGGGTCCTCCGCCCCGTCGAACGACGGACGGTTGCCCCGCGTCAACGACGCCGCCAGCGTGAACTGGCTGACCACGAGCGCCCCGCCCCCCACCTCGGCCAGCGTGCGGTCCATCGGCGTGCGCCCGGGGAAGACCCGGAGCGCCGCCACCTTCCGCACGGTCTCGTCGGCGTCGGCCTCCGTGTCGCCCCGCTCGACGCCCACCAGCAACACGACGCCCGCCCCCACCTCGCCCACGACGTCCGCCGCCCCGCCGTCCCCCACGGTCACCCGCCCCCGCGTCACGCGCTGGAGGAGCGTGCGCACCGGCTCACCGCAGCGGCCGCAACGGCGCCCGCCGCCGCGCGACCGCCTCGTCGAGGAGCGGCGGCACGTCGCGCTCCCAGTCGATCCGCCCGCGGTGGAACGGCCCGCGCTGACCCGCGTGGACCTCGACCCGGCAGCGCATCGGGTCCCCGGCCACCGGGTGCACGAACACGACGACCGCCGTGCGGAACGGCGCCGCGTAGCCGTCGTCGAGTTCCTCCTTCCCCGCGCGCTCCTTCGCCACGACCACCTGCTGCAGCGGTTCGGGGAACACGGCGACGACCTTCGTGCGCAGCACGCCCTCCACGAGCGCCATCATCTCCGCCGGCGGCACGTCGTAGTCGCGGTACGGCCCGGTGTCGCGCCGCGCCTTGAGGTCGGTGACCGTCCCCGACTGCAACGTGAGCACCGTCCCCGCGACCTCCCCCACCGTCTTCAGCGACGACGCGCTGCACCCGGCCCCAACCACCGCGAGCGCGCCCACGAACACGCCCCGGAGCGCGACCCCGACCGCCCGCCTGCGGCTCACGCGCCCGCCGTCGCGGGCCGGCCGCCGCCCGGGACCAGGGACACCACCGCGAGCGCGGCGATCCCCTCGACGCGGCCGACCGCCCCGATCCCGTTGTTGCTGCTGGCCTTCACGCTCACGAGGTCGAGCGGCAGGCCCAGCAGCGCCGCGAGTCGCTCGCGCATGGCCTGGCGGTGCGGCGCGATCCGCGGCCGCTCCGCCACGATCGTCGCGTCGACGTAGGACGGCTCGAGCCCCTTCCCCCGCACCAGGTCCAGGATCCGCGTCAGCAGCACCGACGACGGGGCCCCGCGCCACTGCGGGTCGCTGTCGGGGAAGTGTTCGCCGAGGTCGCCGAGGCACGCCGCCCCGAGGCACGCGTCGCCCACCGCGTGGAAGAGGACGTCGGCGTCGCTGTGGCCGCTCAGCCCCCACGCGCCCTCGATCCGCACCCCGCCGATGACGAGGGGCCGGTTCGGGTCGAACGGGTGGATGTCGTAGCCGATGCCGACGCGCACGTAAGCCCTCCGCGCCGCCCCGCGGCGGCCGGAGGATGGTACCCGCCCGACCCCGCCGACCGCACGACGCGACCGCGCGGGACGACGCCCCGGGCCGCGCCCGTGTACGATCCGCCTCGATGACGACCTACGGACTCGTGCTCACGGCCGCGGGGTCGTCGCGCCGGTTCGGCGGCGACACCTCGAAGGTGCTGCTGCTGCTCGGCGGCGTCCCCGTCGTCGCGCGCGCCGCTCGCGCGTTCCGCGACGCGCTCGGCACGCTCCCCACCGTCCTCACCGCGCGCGCCGAAGACGTCGAGGCGTTCCGCGCGCTCGTCCGCCGCGACGCCGCCCTCGCGGGCGCCCTCGTCGTCGCGGGCGGCGCCACGCGTCAGGAGAGCGTCGCCCTCGGCGTCCACGCCCTCCCACCCGGCATCGACGTGATCCTCGTCCACGACGCCGCCCGCCCCCTCGTCACACCCGACCTCGTCCGCCGCGTCGCCGACGCCGCCGACCGCGACGGCGCCGCCGCGCCCGCGCTCGCCGTCCGCGACTCCGTCCACCGCGTCGACGCCGCGGGCCACCTCGTCGAGACCCTCGACCGCGAACCGCTGCGCGCCGTGCAGACGCCCCAGGCCGCCCGCGCCCCGCTCCTGCGCCGCGCGCTCGCCCTCGCCGAGACCCGCGGCACGCCGGCCACCGACGAGGTCGCGCTCCTCGTCGCCGCCGGCATCCCGGTCACCGCCGTCGCCGGCGACCCGGAGAACGTCAAACTCACCGTGCCGGCGGACCTCACGTACGCCCTCGGCGTCCTCGAAGCGCGCGGCGCGACGGCCGGCTGACCGGGACACAAGGCCCAGCGCCGACGGGAGGCCCAGCGCCGACGGGAGGCCTGCGGGGCGCCGGGCCTCGCGTCGGCGGCCGGTCGATCGCCGTCCCGCGGGCCGCTACGCCGCCCGATGGCTGCCGCCCTAGGGCTCGTCGTCGGGCTCCGACGGGGTCGCGACGACCTTCCGCTCCGGCGCCCCCTCGCCCCCGGGCGGAGCCGCGGCCGCGAGGCGGTCGAGGCGTGCCTGGACGCGCGCGTACGCGGAGCCCGGCGCGAACCGGCCGGGGACCTTGCCGACGCCCGCGGCCAGGCCGGTGAGCAACTCGAAGCCCTGCTCGACGCGGTCCACCGTGTAGACCGCGAAGCGGCCCGCGGCGCACGCCTCGACGACGTCGTCGCGCAACATGAGGTCGCGCGCGTTGGCCCGCGGGATCACGACGCCCTGCGTCCCCGTGAGCCCACGCGCATCGCAGAGGTCGAAGAACCCCTCGATCTTGTCCGTGACGCCGCCCACGGCCTGCACGTCGCCGTGCTGGTTCATGCTGCCCGTCACCGCGAGGTCCTGGCGGACCGGCGCGCGCGCGAGCGCCGACAGCGTCGCGTACACCTCCGCGCACGTCGCGCTGTCGCCGTCCACGCCGCCGTAGCTCTGCTCGAACACGAGGCTCGCCGTGAACGCGAGGGGGCGGTCGGCGCCGAACGTCTCCCGCAGGTAGCCCGAGAGGATGAGCACGCCCTTGTTGTGGGACGCGCCCGAGAGGTCCACCATCCGGTCCACGTTCACGACGCCGGCGCGGCCCGCGCCCACCGCGGCCGTGATGCGCGCGACCTTCCCGAAGCGGTGTTCGCCGAAGTCGTACACGGCGAGCCCGTTCACCTGCCCGACCCGGGCGCCCGCCGTCTGCACGAGGATCCGCCCGTCGTCCACGGCCTCGCGCACCCGGCGTTCCTCGACGCCGCGCCGCCGCCGCGCCGCCGCGCGGGCCGCGCGGACGTGCGGGGCGCCGATCTTCGTCGCGCCCGACACCTCGGCCACGTGGCCGGCCTCGCGCGCGAGGTCGGCCAGGCGCGCGAACCGCACGCTGATCCGGTCCTGTCGCCCTGCCTCGCGGACGGCCTCCTCGGCGACGAGCGCGAGGGCCTCCGCGTCGAGCGGCCGCCGCCCCTCGAGACGCTCGTAACGACGGAACCACCCGGCCAGGCGCCGCAGCGCCGCGCGGTCCCGCGGCACCTCGCCCTCGAACACCGCCCGCACCTTGAACACCTCGGCGAACTCCGGGTCGGCCGCCCGCATGGCGTACCACGTGGTCTCGTCGCCGATGAGGACGACCTTCACGTTCACCGGGATCGGGTCGGGGTGCAGCACCGTCGGGCTCGTGGCGAGCAGCGCCTCCGGCACGCGGATCTCGTGGTTGCCGTCCCGCAGCACGCGCTTGAGTTCCTCCCAGAGCCCCTCCTCGGCGAGGACATCGCGCGCGTACAGGACGAGGTAGCCGCTGTCGGCCCGCAGGAGGCTGCCGGCCCGGATCAGCAGGAAGTCGCTGCGGGCGCCGCCCTCGCCGTCGCCTTCGCGTTCCACCTGCCCGAAGAGGTTCGTCCAGGTGGGCTTGCCCTCCACCACCACCGCGCAGCCCTGCTGGTCGGCGGTATCGAGCAGGAGGTTCACCTGGAACTCGCGCAGGGCCTCGCCGGCGGCGATCCGGTAGGTGTCCGGCCGCCCGCTCGTCGCCTCGGCCGCCTCGAGGAGCGCCCGCGCGTACACGCCGAACCGGGTCACGAAGTGCCGCTTCGCCTCCTCGAGGTGGGCCGCGATCGCGGGGTCGGGGAAGCGGGCGCGCAGGTCGATGGAGACCTCCTCCACGAGGCGCCGCGCGGCGGCCTGCTCGAGGTCCTCGAGGGCGCGCTGCCGCTCGCCCGCGACGGTGCGCACGCGGCGGAGCATGCCGATCAGCTCGGACCGCAGCGCGGCGTGGGCCGCCCGGATCTCCGTCTCCCGCTCCGGCGCCACGGCCCCCGCCCGGATCGCCTGGTCGAGGTCGGCCATGGAGACGCCGCGGTCGCCGACCACGAAGAACAGGTCCGGCTCGCCGCCGGGGCCCGACTGCGACGTCCCCGCGGTGAACCCGCGCTCGGCGACGACCCGCTCGAAGGCGTCCACCACCGTGCGCTCCTGCTCGCGGTACTTCGCGCCCAGTTCCTCGCGCTGCTTCGCGTACACCTCGTCCTCGACGAGGCGCCGCACCTCGTCCGCCAGCCGCTCTCCCGCCTTCTGCACCGCGTCGGCGAAGACCCGCCCCGACCCCCGCGGCAGTTCGAGGAGCCGCGGCCGCTCGGGGTGGCGGAAATTGTTCACGTACACGCGGTCCTTCGGCAGGGCGCACCGCGGGTGCATCTCGTCGAGGAGCCCGCGGACCAGTTCGCTGCGGCCGAGGCCCGGCGGCCCCGCGAGATAGACGTGGTAGCCGGGCCCGTACACGTCGAGCCCCAGCTTGAGGGCGTCGAGCGCGTCGGGCTGCCCGACGGTCTCGACGAGCGACGGGACGGCACCGTCGTCGCACGCCGCCATCAGCGACGGCGCGCAGGTCCAGCGGAGGGCCTTGGCGGGGAGCGGCTTGCGGAAGGAAGGCGTCGCCATGGGACCTCCGCGGCCACGACGCGCGAGCCGCCGGAGGCAGCGTACGCGACCCGCGGCGATTCCCGAACAGCCGCCGGCGGACCGACGCGAGGCCCGGCCGCGTCGGCGCGTACGATGGTCGGGTGTCCGCCACCGCCCCCCCGCGCCGCGTCCTCGGGATCGACCCGGGCACCCACGTCTGCGGCTGGGGCGTCGTCGACCGCGACGGTCCCCGCCTGCGCACCGCGGGCTTCGGGATCGTGCGCGCCAAGGCGACCGACCCCATCGAGCGCCGGCTCGCGACGATCGCCGCGGGCCTGCGGGCCGTCGTCGCCGCGCACCGCCCCGACGCGGCGGCGGTCGAGGACGTGTTCTTCGGCCGCGACGCCCGCGCCGCGGTGCGCCTCGGCGAGGGCCGCGGGGCCGCGCTGGTGGTGCTTGCCGACGCGGGGCTGCCCGTGGCGCATTACGCGAACAACGTGGTGAAGCGGTCGGTCGGCGGCGCCGGCCGCGCGAGCAAGACCGGCGTGCAGGCCATGACGCAGGCGATCCTCGGCCTCGCGAACCTCGCCGGCGCGCTCGACGCCTCGGACGCGCTCGCCCTCGCGATCTGCCACCACCACCGCGCGACGGTCCCGGCCTCCGCGCCGCGGGTCCGCGGCGGTCGCGCGGGGGGCCGGTCGGTCTCGCCGCGGATCGCCGCGGCCATGGCGGCCCAGCAACTCGCCGAGCGGGCCCGGAAGGCCCGGGCATGAGCGCGCGCCTCCGCCTCTCCGACCGCGCCCGGCTCGCCGAACTCCACGGCGAGGCCGTGGTGTTGCACCTCGCGACCGGACGCTATTTCGCAGCCAACGCCACGGGCACCGCGCTGCTCCGCGCCCTCACCGCCCCCGACGGCGCGACCGTCGAGGCGCTCGTGGACGGGCTGGTGACCACACACGGCGTGGACCGCCCGCGCGCGACCGCCGACGTCGACGCGTGGCTCACCCGGCTGCGCGCCGCGGGGCTGCTCGCCGACGGAAGGCTCGCCGACGGAAGGCTCGCCGACGGAAGGCTCGCCGACGGGCCGCGGACCGAAGGGCAGGGGGCCTCGTGACGGCGCGGACGACGCGCACGCTGCGCGTCGGGGCGCGACGGGTCGTCGTGGACGGGCCCGCGGACCTCGTGGCCCGCACGCTCGGACCGCTCGCGGCCCTCGAAGCGCGCGACGGCGAGGCCCTCGACGACGCCCCGCCGGTCCGGGCGACGGTCGTCGCCGCCGCGCCCGGCGACGTGCCGCCCGACGCGCGGCCCCGCACGACGCGGTGGGTGGCGACGACGCCGCCGCGCATCGAGGCCGACGGCGTGGGCACGGCGACGCTCGCGCCCGACGGCGGGCTGACGCTGCGCGTGCGGACCGACGTGCCGGCGAACGACCTCGCGGCCGAGCGGCTCGCGATCCCCGCGCTCGCGGAGCGCCTGCGCCGCGACGGCGCCTACCTCGTCCACGCCGCCTGCCTCCGCGCGCCCGACGGGTCGGGCGTGTGGCTCGTCCCCGCGGCGCGCGGCTCGGGCAAGACGACGCTCGCGCTGATGCTCCGCCGCGCAGGCTACGCGCTGCTCTCCGACGACCGCGGCTTCCTCGTGGGGCCGGCGGACGCGCCCCGCATCGACCCGTGGCCCGAGGCGCCCCGGGTGGGCGACCGCAGCCTCTACCTCCTGCCGCCCGACGCGATGCCCGGCCCGCGCGACCCCGCCATGGGCAAGGCGTCGGTGCCGGCGCTCACGCCCCCGCGCGTGCCGGCCCCCCTCGCCGTGCGGGGCTTCCTCCTGCCGCGCCTCGTGGACGGGCCGGGCGGGCCGGCGGCGCCCGTGCGCGGCGCGGCGGCGCTTGCACCGATCGCGACGCAGGTCGTGGTCGCGACCGACCCGTCCACCGCGTCGGCGACGCTCCTTCACCTCGCGGCGGTCCTGGCCTCGCGTCCCTGCTACGCGATCCCCGTCGGCGACGACCCCGGGACGACCGCCGCCGCGCTCGCGGCGCTCCGCTAGGGCGCCCGCGCCCCGACCGCGAAGAAGTCGCCTGCGCGCAGTGTCCGGTGGGCGAGGCCCCGCGGCAACCCGCTCCGCGCGCGGCCCCTGCGGCCCGCGCCTCCGAACTCGGGAAGAAATCGCCTTCGCTCGGTTTCCGGCGGGCCAAGCCCCCCGGAAACCCGCTCGGCGCGCGGCCCCTGCGGGTCCGCGCTTCGCGGCTGGGTCGGAATCTTCGATTCCTTCCCAGGCTCTCTCAGGGGAGGGACGGCATCGTCCGTTCCTCGACGGCCTCTCCCCCAGGCCTCTCACCCGCGGCGGGACGCGCGGCCGGCCCCGCGGCCGATCGTGGACGACCCCTCGAAGGCGTAGGGCAGGAAGAGATCGTGCAGCGCGCGGACCGCGTACACGGCCGCGGGCGGGAGCGGGTCGCGCAGGAACGACGCCCAGCGGTCGGTGTGCACCCGGGTCAATGCGGCCCGGTCGGCCTCGCCGAAGGCGCGGTGCGGGCCCTCCTCGACGCACCGCCGGTGCGCCGCGCCGCCGACCGTCGGGGAGAACACGGCGTCGCGGCGGAGCTCGCCGCCGCACGCCGCGCACGCCTCGAGCTGCGGCCGGTGGCCCGACGCGGCGAGCGCGCGCGCCTCGAAGACCAGGACCCACGTCGGCGCCACCGCGGGCGGCGTCGTCGAGATCGCCTTCAGCGCCGTGACGCCCGCGCGGAACAACGCCTCGTTGCCGAGCCCGGGTCGAGCGAGGTCCCGCAGCAGCGCGAGCACCCGCCCGCCCGCCGCGAACCGGTCGAGGTCGTCGCGCAGGCCCCGCAGGCCATCGGACATGCGGAACGCCCGCAGCAGCTCGAGCTCGGACCCACGGCGCGGCAGCAGGTCGGCCTCGCCCATCACGCCGAGCGTGAGCCCGCCCTGGAACGCCCCCTTGGGCGCGCGCGCCCCCTTCGCCAGCGCCGACACGAGGCCGGCGGCGGTGACGAGGTGGACGATCTGGCTCGTCTCGGCGAACTCGACGGTTCGGACGACGATCGCCTCGGCGCGGTGACCCCGGGGTGCGGACATCGCGGCGGAGACTACCCGTTGCCGGGCCCCTTCCCGCGGGTATCGTGCCGAGGATGGGCCAGGGCACGCACACCGGTCTCTCCACCACGCTCGCCGTCCTCGCGGCGCTCTGCGCCGGCACGGGCCTCGCCGCCTGCCAGGGCGGCGCCGCCGGCGGGCGCGACCTCTTCTCCGGCAACCCCGATCCGGGCGTGCCCTACCAGTCGCCGAACACGGTGTCGGGCGGCACCCGGGGGGGCGGCCGACCGGCCGCCCCGGACCCGGTGCGCGTAGCCCAAGAGGACGCCGAGGTCGCCGCCAAGGCGCGGGCGGAGGCCGACGCCGGCAAGCTCGCCGAGGCTCGCAAGGCCGACGCCCTCTGGGCCGAAGCCGAGGCCGAGCGCGACGCGGAAGACGCGGCCGACACGTACCGCAAGCTCGCGACGGACCACAAGGACTCGCCGCGGGCCGAGGAGGCGCGGTGGCGGTCGGCGGTCAAGTACTTCGAGGCGGGCGAGTGGTCGGACGCTCTGTCGGCGCTCGACGCCTATACGAAGGACTTCCCCGTCAACCCCCACCTCGCCGACGCCGAACGGATGATGTACGACGCGTCCCTCCGGCACTACGACGAGTCGTCGTCGGGGCTCGGGAGGATCTTCAAGTCGAACCAGGCCTCGTTTGACACGCTCGCGTCCATCGTCGACCGGTTCCCGCACGGCCAGTACGCCGATGACGCGCTCCTGATGCTGGGCGAGTACTACCGCCGCAAGGAGGACTACGCGACGGCGGCGCTCCAATACCGCAACCTGCTGATCCGCTACCCCGACAGCGCGTGGTCGTTCCAGGCCCGTCTGCGCCTCGGCGACGTCTACCTCGCGCGTGACCAGGGCTCGCCGTACCACGCCGGCTACGTCGATCTCGACCCGCGCGAGCCGCTGTCGCCGCAGGCGTCGGCGTCGCGCCCGGTGAGGTCGTGCCTCGAGGCCGCGCTCGCCGAGTACGAGGCGTTCCTCGAGCGCATCGACGCCGACCCCGCGCGCCGCGCGGAGTACGCGAGCGACGTCGCGTACGCGCGGGAGCGGGCGGCGGATTGCCGCCGCCGCCTGGCCGAGAAGGACCGGGCCGTCGCGGGGTTCTACGGCAGCCGGGGACAGGCGACGGCCGCCGACGCCTACAACCGCTTCGCCGGGAACGTCGAGGCGGGTCGCCCGTGGTCGTCCGGGCTCACGACGCCGCCGTCCACGTCGGTCGCCCCGAGCCGGCCCCTGAACGTGCCGCCGAGCGTGCCCCCGAGAGGTGCGCCGCCGACCGCCCCGCGCGCCGCCCCGCCGACGCCGAGTCCCCCTCCGACGGTTCCGCCCCCGCCGCGCGCGACGCCGCCCCCGCCGCCCCGCAGCGTCGCGCCGCCGGTCGCGCCGCCGGTGGTGCCGCCGATGCCGCCCCCGCCCCCGCCCCCGCCGCCCCGCCGCGTCGCGCCGCTGATCGTGTCGCTCCCGCCGTCGGTGACGGCCCCGCCGTCGGGCGTGCCGCCGACCCCGACGCCCGGACTCCTGCCGCCCCCCCGCCGCATGAGCCGCGACGCGAGCGCCCCCCAGCCGTGACGTCGCGCCGCCGCCGGCCCCCGGGAACGGACGGCCGGCGGCCGGGCCTCGCGTCCCGCGCCGGGTGCGCCGTCGCGTCGCTCGCCCGGGTCATCGTCGTCGGGGCCGCACTGGCGGCCGGCGCGTGCGGCTATTCGACCCGACGGCTCGTCGAGCAACCGGGCGTCGCGTCGGTCGCCGTCACCCAGTTCGACAACCAGTCCTACCGCCGAGACCTCGAGTTCCGGCTCACGAAGTCGGTGGCCGAAGAGGTCCGCACCCGCACGCCCTGGCGCCTCCTCTCGCCCGCCACGGCCGACGCCGTCCTGTCCGGCACGATCCGGTCCGCGCAGTCCGACGTGCTCGCCGAGGACGACGACGACGCGCGCACCCCCATCGCGCGACGCTGGCGCCTCGAGGTCGAGTGCCAACTCGTCGAGCGCCGCACGGGGCGGGTGCTCCGTTCGTACACGGTCGCGGCCCGCCAGGAGTTCGCCCCGAACCGCTACGGGGAGACCGAAGACGGCTCGGCGACCGACACGATCCTGCGGTCGCTCGCGATGCAGATCGTCCAGGGCCTCGAGCGGCCCGTCGGGTTCGACGAGGCCGTCCCGCCCGACCGCCGGAAGCTCGCGCCGCGCACCGACACCGCCCCCCGCGAGTTGCCGTTCCCGCTGGGGAAGTAGCCGGAGACGCCGCGGTCGCAACCGGCGGACCGCCGGGACCGGACGACCCCGGTCGCGCCCCCCCCCCCGCGGGACGCGAGGCCCGTCCGCCGGCGCGCCACCCTGCGAGCGCCACCCTGCGAGCGCCACCCTGCGAGCGCCACCCTGCGAGCGCCATCCTGCCGGACGGAACCGCCGCACCGGGTCGGGGACGGCAGGTGCCGCCCACCGCCGGGGGGTAAACTGGCCCCCATGCCCGAGCCCCGCCCCAACGACCCCGACGGCAGCCGAACGCCCCGGGCCCGTCGCAACCTCCCGATGATGCTCCTGATCCTGGGGCTCGTCGTCTTCGGCCTTGTCCTGTTCCAGGTCAAGGGCACCGACGTCGTCGAGCTGCAGTTCTACGAGCTCGACGAACAGATCATGAACCCGCCGGGGGATCCCGCCACGCCGGGGTCGCGCGGGGCGCGGCTCGTCGAGAGCGTGACGATCGTCGACGACACGTCGGTTTCCGGCACCTACGTCCCGGAGTACAAGGCCTACCGGGGCTTCAAGGTCTCCAGCATCGGCACGGGGGAGCGCGGGTCGATCCTCACCGCGGAGCGGCGCGAGGCGTGGGCGAAGCAGTTGGGCCCGAAGAACGTCCGCTCGGAGCGCGGCGGCTCGGTCATCGGCTCCGTCCTCGGGAACCTGCTCCCCGTCCTCCTGATCGCCCTGCTCCTGTGGTTCCTCCTCGTCCGGAACGCGCGGTCGGCCGGCGGCCCCGGCGGGGTCCTCAACTTCGGCCGCTCCCGCGCCCGGGTGTACGTCAAGGAGAAGATCTCGACGACGTTCGACGACGTCGCCGGCGTCGAAGAGGCAAAGGCCGACGTCCGCGAGATCGTCGAGTTCCTGAAGAACCCGGGCAAGTTCACGAAGCTCGGCGCCCGCATCCCGCGGGGCGTGCTCCTCGTGGGCTCACCGGGCGTGGGCAAGACGCTCCTCGCCAAGGCCATCGCGGGCGAGGCCGGCGTGCCGTTCTTCTCCATCTCCGGTTCGGACTTCGTCGAGATGTTCGTCGGCGTCGGCGCGAGCCGGGTCCGCGACCTCTTCAAGCAGGCCCGCGAGAGCGCGCCCTGCATCATCTTCCTCGACGAGATCGACGCCGTCGGGCGCCGTCGCGGCACGGGCCTCGGGGGCGGCCACGACGAGCGCGAGCAGACGCTCAACCAGATCCTGGTGGAGATGGACGGCTTCGACACCCAGCAGGGGATCATCGTCCTCGCGGCGACGAACCGGCCCGACGTCCTCGACCCGGCGCTCCTGCGGCCCGGCCGCTTCGACCGCCAGGTCATGATCGACCTGCCCGACGTGACGGGCCGGGAAGCGATCCTACGGGTCCACGCCCGCAAGGTGCGCCTCGCGCCCGGCACCGACCTCTCCATCGTGGCGCGGGCCACGCCCGGGTTCTCGGGTGCCGACCTCGAGGCCGTCGTCAACGAGGCGGCCCTCCTGGCGGTGCTCGACGCCCGTGACGCGGTCGAGTTGCGCCACTTCGAGGAGGCGCGCGACAAGATCCGCTATGGCCGCGAGCGCAAGAGTCGCGTGATCTCGCCGGAGGACCGCCGGCTGACGGCGTACCACGAGGCCGGTCATGCGTTGATGGTGGAGTTGCAGGAGGGCACCGACCCCCTGCACAAGGTGACCATCATCCCCCGCGGCCTCGCGGGCGGCATGACGATGTGGCTCCCCGAGCGCGACGAGTACAGCATGGGCCGCAAGAAGCTGCTGGCGCGGCTCCGGACGGCGTTCGGCGGTCGGGCGGCGGAAGAGCTCGTCCTCGGCGACATCTCGACGGGCGCCTCCAACGACATCGAGCAGGCGACGGAACTCGCCCGGCTGATGGTCACGAAGTGGGGCATGAGCGAGCGGCTCGGGCCGATCTCGCTGGCGGAGGGCGAGGAGCACCTCTTCCTCGGCCGCGAGGTCACCCGGACGGTGAACCACTCGGACGCGACCGCCGTCCTGATCGACGAGGAGGTCAAGGCGCTCCTCGACGCCGCCTACGCCGACACCCGCGCGACGCTGGCGGCGCACCTCGACGGGCTCCACCGCGTCGCGCAGGCGCTCCTCGAGCACGAGACGCTGAATGCCGACGAGGTCCGGCTCGCGCTCGAGGGCGGCGACCTCGCCGCCTACCGCGCGGCCGCGAAGGACAAGGAGGACCGGTCGCGCCGGACCCCCGCCTCCGCGGCGAAGCCGTCCGCCGACGCGGGCCCCGCCGCGCGCCCCGCGCCCGGCGAACCGCAGGGCGGGTTCGCGTACTGACCCCCGGGCCGGACGTGCGCACCCTCGTCGTCGGGATCGTCAACGTCACCCCCGACTCGTTCTCCGACGGCGGGCGGCACGACACCCCCGACGCCGCGGTCGCCCACGCCCTCGCGCTCGTCCGCGAGGGCGCGGACGTGCTCGACGTCGGGGGCGAGAGCACCCGCCCGGGCGCCGCCCCGGTCGCGGCCGACGTCGAGGCGGCGCGCGTCGTGCCGGTGATCGCGGGCCTGCGCCGGGCCGGCGTGGCGCTCCCCGTCTCGGTGGACACCCGCAAGGCGTCGGTCGCCGACGCCGCGCTCGCCGCGGGCGCGACCTGGGTCAACGACGTCACGGCCGGCACGGCCGATCCGGCCCTCCTCGCCACGGTCGCGCGCCACGGCGCGGGCGTCCTGCTCATGCACATGCGGGGCGAGCCCCGCACCATGCAGGCGACCCCGCGCTACGACGACGTGACGGCGGAGGTCACGGCGTACCTCGTGGCGCGGGCGCGCGCCGCCGTCGCGGCCGGCGTCCGGGCGGACCGCGTCTGGATCGACCCGGGCCTCGGGTTCGGCAAGACGTTCGCCCACAACGAGACGCTGCTGCGCGACCTCTCGCGACTGGTGGCCACCGGACTGCCGGTCGTCGTCGGCGCGTCGCGGAAGGGGTTCCTCGGGGCGATCACGGGCCGTCCGGTCGAGGGCCGGCTCGCGGCGTCGCTCGCGTGCGCCGCCCGGGCCGTCGAGGCCGGGGCGCACGCGGTCCGCGTCCACGACGTCGCGGCCACGGTGGACCTGCTGAAGGTCCTCGCGCGCATCCGCCCGACGGGCTAGCCGGCGTCGGCGGCGGACGCCCGCGGGCACTTCCGGGGACCCTGCACGGTTCCGGCCGCGTCCGACCACGCGACGGCGTGGCAGGGTCGCGCCGTCGCGGGTACGATCCGCGCGCGTCCATGTCCCAAGCCGACCAGTACCTCCCGCGGACGGTCTTCGGCTGGACCGAGATCCTGCTCATCGCGGTCGTCATCTACTTGACGCTGCGGTTCCTCCGGAAGACCGTGGCCGGCGGCTTCTTCCGCGGCCCGGCCCTCCTCGGGTGGCTCGTGCTCCTCGGCTTCTCGGCGGCCGCGCGCGAACTCGATCTCGGCGTCATCGACTACCTCTTCTCGCGCGCGATCCCGATCTTCTTCATCGGGCTCGTCATCCTGTTCCAGCCGGAACTCCGCCACGGCGCCGCCCGCCTCGGCGAGTCCCACCTCTTCTCGGGGCTGTTCGGCCGCCGACGCAAGGGCGCGGAGAAGGCGATCGAGATCCGCGCGGTCGACGAGGTGGTCGCCGCGGTCACGACGTTCGCCAAGCGCCGCATCGGCGCGCTGATCGCCATCGAGCGCAACGTGGACCTGACCGGCTACCTCGACACCGGCGTCCGCCTCGACGCCATGATCCGCGCCGAGTTGCTCGACACGATCTTCTCGACGGAGACGCTACTCCACGACGGCGCCGCCATCGTGCGCAAGGACCGCCTCGCCGCCGCCGCGTGCCGCCTGCCGCTCACCGAGCGCACCGACCTCCCGTTCCGCTTCGGCACCCGCCACCGCGCGGCGCTCGGGCTCTCGGAGCAGTCCGACGCGGTCGTGGTGGTGGTCTCGGAGGAGACCGGCAGCATCCACGTCGCCGAGCGCGGCGAACTCACGCCCTACGCCGACCCGCAGTGGCTGTCCGCCTTCCTCTCCGTCGTCATGGCAGAGCGGACGGGCCTCGTCCAGGGGGCCCCGTGAACGACGCCGCGCCCCCGCCCTCTGGCCCCCCGTCGGGCCCGCCCGGCGGCGGGGGCGCGCCGCCCTCGCCCTACGAGGCGATCCGCCCGCTCTCGCGCGCGAACGACCACCAGGGGGAGCGCGTCGCGCCCCGGCAGGGGTTCTTCGCGCGGATGGTCAGCAACGCGCCCCTGAAGTTGCTGGCGGTCCTGATCGCGGTCCTGCTGTGGGGCGCGGTCCGCGGGCGCATCCTCGTCGAGGACGCGTCCATCGTCCGCGTGCAGTTCGTCGCCCCCGAGCGGACCATCCGGATCGAGGACGGCCCCGACCGGGGCGCGGTCGAGGTGGGCCTCAAGGGGTCCCGCGCCGAGGTGGAGCGGCTGCAGGTCGACCTCGACGCGACGACGGAGCCCGCGCGGTTCCTCTTCTCGGTGCCCGCCGGCGCCACGAGCGGCCGCGTCGGTCCGGTGAGCAAGGGCGCCCAGCTCCAGTTCCCGGTGCCCGGCGCCACCACGGTGGTGCGCGATCTCAAGAAGGAGCTCGAGGCGACCTGGCACCGCGTCGTCGAGGTGAAGCTGAAGCTGCTCCCCCCCGACGTCCCGGCCGTCCCCGACTACCCGAACATCGAGTTCGAAGCGGCTCAGATGGAGGACGCCGAGGTCACCGTCGTGGGCCCGGTGTCGTTGCTGACGGGCGAGCGCCCGGTGACGACGATCCGCCCGGACCCCGTGGACCTCCGGGCCTGGCTCGCGACCGACCCCGACCCGTACACGCCGTACCAGTTCGAGGCGCGCTTCGAGGCGTGGCGCAAGGGCGGCCGGCTGCGCGGGACCGACCTCCTCGAGATCCGGCCCGAGAAGGTGAAGGGCAAGATCCCCCTGAAGCCGCGCCGGACCGAGACCGTCACGAACTTCGTGCGCGAACTCTGGGAGAGCGCGGACCTGATGCGCGAGTGGGAGCTGACGATCCGCGCCTCCACGTCGTTCGACCCCGCGGCGCGCCAGCTCAAGGCCGAGTTGCGGGGCGACCCGAAGGTGCTCGAGCAACTGAAGAAGACGACGCGCGACTGGGCCTACGCGATCGCGGTGCCCGCGCCCCCGAAGCCGGGCGAGCCGCCGAAGGAGAACGAGGTGGCCGAGGTGTTCCTCTGGTTCCGCGCCTCCCCGGCCCCCGCCGTCCGCCTCGCCAACCTGACGACCGTCTTCGTCTCCCTGAAGAAGCGCGGGGGCTGACGGGACGCAGGAGTTGGGGGCGCTGGGGTTGACGGGGCACCGGCGAGCGACGGTGCGAGGACCGCAACGATCGGCGGCGGCCGGCGCGCGGCGTCAGGCGACCGGGACGAGGAGTTCGCGGGCGGCGCGCTCGAGGCGGTCGGTGGCGGCGTTGACGGCGGTCGCGTCCTTCCCCTCGACCATGATGCGGAGCAACGGCTCGGTGCCGCTGTACCGCACGAGCACGCGACCCGTGCCGGCGAGGCCCTGCTCCTCCGACCGCAACGCCGCCTGGAAGGCCGCCGACGACGCCAGCGGCACCCGGACCGGCATCCTCACGTTGCGCAGCACCTGCGGATAGCGCGGCACCTCCGCGCGACACTGCGACAGCGTCCGCTGGCGACGGCGCGCGGCCTGCAGCGCCGCCACGCCCGCCACGACGCCGTCGCCGAGCAGCGCCCCGTCCCACGCGAGGAGCACGTGCCCGGACTGTTCGCCCCCGAGCGCCGCCCCCGTCTCGCGCATCCGCGCCGCCACGTAGCGGTCGCCCACCGGCACACGGTCGAGCGCGAGGCCGCGCGCGCCGAGCGCCTCCTCGAGCCCGTAGTTCGACATCACGGTGGCGACGACCCGGCGGCCCGGGAGCGCGCCGCGCGCGTCGAGGTCGGTCGCGAGCAGGTGGAGGACGGGGTCCCCGTCGAGGACCTCGCCCGTCTCGTCGCACAGGAGCACACGGTCGCCGTCGCCGTCGAACGCGAGCCCGCCGTGGGCGCCGACGGCGCGCACCGCCGTGCGCCAGGCCTCCGGGTGCTGCGTGCCGCAGCCGTCGTTGATCGCCCCGGCGGCGTCCGAGCCAACGGACGTGCACACGTCGGCGCCGAGCGCGGCGAGGATGCGCGGCGCGGTCCGCATCGTCGCCCCGTTCGCGCAGTCGACCACGAGCCGCAGGCCCGTCAGCGGGCCCCCCGCCGACACCCGCACGACCGCCGCGGTCACGTAGCGGTCCACGGCGTCGGGCCGCGGCCGCACCTGCGCCGGCGCGCCCGTCGGCGGCGCCGCGGCGATCCGGGCCTCGAGGTCGGCCTCGTCGTCGGGGGACGTCTTGAGGCCGCCGGGCAACAGTAGCTTGATCCCGTTGTCCTCGGGCGGGTTGTGGCTCGCGGTGATCACGATCCCGAGGTCGGCCCCGCCGGCGACGGTGAACCACGCCACCGCCGGCGTCGGCAGCACGCCCCCGTCCTCGACCGCGACGCCCTCCGCGGCCATCCCCTCGGCCAGCGCCGCGAGGATCTCGGGCCCGCTCGAGCGCGGGTCCCGCCCGACGAACACCCGCGGCCGCGCACGCAACCGCGCCTTGGCGAATCCGGCGATCGCCCGGCCGATCCGCCGGAGGTTGTCCGGCGTCAGGCGGCCGCGGCCCGCGTGGTCGCGGATGCCGTCGGTGCCGAAGAACGGACCGAGCGCGGAGGGCGAGGAGTCGGACACGGCGCCTCGAGGAGGACGAGCCGCGGCGACGCGCCGGACCCGGGAGACAGCATCGGCCCGCCCCGACCGAAACGCGAGCCACCGCCTGAGAGCCTGGGAAGGAATCGAAGATTCCTTCCCAGCCGCGAAGCGCGGACCCGCAGGGGCCGCGCGCCGAGCGGGTTTCCGGGGGGCTTGGCCCGCCGGAAACCGAGCGAAGGCGAGTTCTTCACGTGTTCTGAGAGCCTGGGAAGGAGTCGAAGATTCCGTCACAGCCGCGAAGCGCGGACCCGCAGGGGCCGCGCGCCGAGCGGGTTTCCGGGGGGGCTTGGCCCGCCGGAAACCGAGCGAAGGCGATTTCTTCACGAGTTCTGAGCCCCGGCGTGGGCGACGCCTAGGTAGATGCTTTATGCAAGCATACTTGGGGTGGGGGGGGAAGGGGGGCGATCGCTGGGACCTGGGGGTGGGGAACCGTAGGCTCATGTTCGATGATCCTGCTCGCGCTCGCCACCAGCGGTCCGTTCCCCTCGGTCGGCCTGTCGCTGGCGGACGGCCGGATCGTCGCCGCCCCCCTGGCGAGCGGCGCCGACCGGGGCCGGGGCGTCACCCCCGCGATCGCCGCGCTGCTGGCGGCGCACGGGGTCCCGCCGACGGCGCTCGCCGGGGTCGCGGTCGACGTCGGGCCCGGGTCGTTCACCGGGACGCGGGTCGGCGTCGCGACCGCGAAAGGCCTCGCGGTCGCGCACGGAACACCCGTCGTCGCCGTCGGCAGCCTCGAGGCCCTGGCGCTCACCGCGGGGCCGGCGCGCCTGCCGCTCCTGACGCTCCGCGACGCGCGCAACGGCGAGGCCTATTTCGCGCTGTGGCACGCTCCCGCCGCGACGTTCGATGGGACGCCGCCCGGCGACACGCCCCTCCCCCAGCGCATCGCGCGCCCCGCGCGCGGCCCCGCCGCGGTGGTCCGCGCGATGCTCGAGGAACGCGGGATCGCGAAGGCGGTCCTCGTCGGCGAGGACGCGGAGCGCCTCGCCGTGACGCTCGCGCTGTCGAGCCTCGTGGCCGGCGTGCGCACCGACCCGCCGAGCCCGGAAGCCGTCCTCCGCTGCGCGTGGCGCCGCTTCGCCGCCGGCACCGTGGACGACGCGGACGCCCTCGCGCCCCACTACCTGCAGCCATCGACGGCGGAGGCCCGCCTCCGCGGCGAGCGCGCCCCGTGAGCCCGGCGGGTCCCCTGCCGCCGTCGGACCTCCCGCGGCTCCCCGCGCCGGGCCCGGGCGCCGACGAGGTCCCGGCGGGATCGGCGCTCAAGCCTGACGCGTCGGCACCCGACCCTCGGAAGGGACGCCCCCGTGAGGACCGTTCGCCCGTGCTGCAAGCGAGGACCTGGGCCGAGATCGACCTGTCGGCGCTCGAGCGCAACCTCGCCCGGGTCCGGGAGCGGGCCGGTGGCGCAGACGTCATGCTCGTCGTCAAGGCCGACGCGTACGGCCACGGCGCGGTCCCGGTCTCGTGGCACCTCCTCGGACAAGGGGTCACGTCGCTCGGCGTGGGCGACTCGCAGGAGGCCCTCGAGCTCCGCCGCGCGGGCATCACCGCCCCCCTCCTCATCCTCGGCGCGATCGTCCGCGGCGAGATGGAGCAGGTGATCCGCGGCGAGATCTCCGTCACGATCCACACCGCGCAACGCGCGCGCGCGCTGGCGCGCGCCGCCGAGAAGATGGGCGCGCGGGTGAAGGTCCACCTGAAGGTCGACACCGGCATGGGTCGCCTCGGCTGCGCGCCGGAGCGCGCCCCGGCGCTGGCCCGGGAGATCCAGCGGACGCCGTCCCTCGAGCTCGAGGGGATCGCGACCCACCTGGCCCACGCGACCCCCGAGGGCCGGAAGGACACGGAGCGGCAGCTCGCGCGGTTCCGTCGCGTCCTCGACGTGCTCGGCATGGAGGGCATCTCGCCCCGCTGGAAACACGCGCTCGCGAGCGGCGGCCTCGGCGCCGCGATCCCCGGCGAGTTCAACCTCGTGCGCCCGGGCCTCGCGGTCTATGGGATCTCGCCGCACGGCGACGCCGACGGGTACGAGCCCGCGCTCACGTGGAAGACCCAGGTCGTGTACCTGCGCGACCACCGCAAGGGCGCGAAGATCGGCTACGGCGGCACGCACACGACGGCGGCGCGCGCCCGCATCGCGACGCTGCCGGTCGGCTACAACGACGGCTACCGCTTCGGCCTGTCGAGCAAGGCCCACGTGCTCGTCCGCGGCCATCGCGCGCCCGTCGTCGGCCGCGTGTCCATGGACTACATCATGGTGGACGTCACGGGGATCCCCGGCGTCGAGGTCGACGACGAGGTCACGCTGGTCGGCCGCGACGGCGACGAGCGGATCGGCGTCGCCGACCTCGCGCACTGGTGCGGCACGATCCCGTACGAGATCCTCTGCGGCATCGGCCGCCGCGTCGCGCGCACCTACCGCCAAGGGCCCGCCGTGCCGGCCCCGGAGCCCGGGGCCTCCGAGGACGCCGCTCGGCGGGCGTAAGCCGCGCGGCGCGGCTGGGCCCCGGGGCCGGCCCGGC